>Ga0180216_1000327_pt1 | contig 52522 bp, 49 predicted proteins | sample eDN3rd37CBELigMG_FD_128879 | JGI IMG/M metagenome (GOLD analysis project Ga0180216, IMG submission 128879) | Enriched Miracle-Growth compost microbial communities from Emeryville, California, USA - eDNA 3rd pass 37_C BE-Lig MG (version 2)... ...
CGGCGTCACCGAGATCTACCGTGTCGGTGGAGCCCAGGCCGTGGCTGCACTCGCCTATGGCACGGGGACGATCGCCAGGGTCGACAAGGTCGTCGGGCCCGGCAATGCCTATGTCGCCGCCGCCAAGCGCCAGGTCTTCGGCACTGTTGGCATCGACATGATCGCAGGGCCCTCCGAGGTACTCGTCATCGCCGACGGTTCGGCCAATCCGACATGGATCGCGGCCGATCTCATCGCCCAGGCCGAGCACGGCATGGGCGCCCAGTCGATTCTGGTCACCACCGAGCAGGGCGTCGCCGACGCCGTCACTGACGAAATGGACCGGCAGCTTGCCCTCCTGCCAAAGCAGGAGATTGCCCGCCAGGGCTGGGAGGAGTTCGGTGCCGTCATAACCGTCGCCTCGCTCGATGAGGCGTTGAGCCTGGCCAACCGGGTCGCTTCAGAGCATGTCGAACTGGCGGTGAATGATCCGATGGCCCTCGTGCCAAAGCTGCGCAATGCCGGCGCCATCTTTCTCGGCCATCACACGCCCGAAGCCATCGGCGATTATGTCGGCGGCTCGAATCACGTCTTGCCGACGGCCCGTTCGGCACGCTTTGCCTCGGGCCTGGGCGTGCTCGACTTCGTCAAGCGCACCTCGATCCTGGGTTGTGATCCGACATCGCTTGCAGCGCTTGCCCAGCCTGCGATCACCCTTGCCGAAGTCGAGGCGCTGGACGGGCACGGCCGCTCGATCTCGATCCGTCTCAACCGGTAGCGCGATGGCCGCTATCGACTTTGCCGAAACGGACAAGCTCGTCACGGTCACGCTCGACCCCAACACCATCACCTCGGCCAACCCGGACGAGGTGCATGAATGGCGCATCGCCATCTACGATCTTCTTGAGGAGAATCGTTTTTCTCCGGCGCGCGTCAACGCCAGCGGGCCCTATGCGCTGCACGTCTCGATCGTAGGCAATTCCATCCTGCTCGACGTGCGCAATCCCAAGACGTTCCAGCCCATCGCGGCTCACTATATTTCGCTTTCACCCTTCCGCCGGCTCATCCGCGACTATTTCCGCATCCGGGAAAGCTATTACGAAGCGATCCGCTCGGCGCAGCCCTATCAGATCGAAACCGTCGACATGGCGCGACGCGGTCTTCACAACGAAGCCGCCGAACTCCTGCGCACACGTCTCACCAACAAGCTCAATATCGACCTCAACACGGCCCGACGCCTTTTCACGCTCATCTGCGCCGTGCAGCCCTATGCCAGCCGCATCGACGAGCGCGCCAGCGCGCTGCCCACTGTTCTCTTCGTCTGCTCGATGAATTCCGTGCGCTCGCCGATCGCCGCTGCGCTTGCGCGCCAGACTTTCCCCGGGCGGCTGATCTCGCGTTCGGTCGGCGTGCATGGCGGCAAGGCCGACAGCTTCGTTCATGACGTCATGGAAGAGGTCGGCATCGACATGTCGGTGCACACGCCCCACACCATGGACGAACTTGCCGCAAGCCGATTCGATCTCGTCGTCACCCTTTCCGACGACGCGCGCCAGGCCGTGGAGGCCGCCGGCCTCGAAGCTGCGGCGATGGAGCACTGGCCGGTCGCCGACCCGACCCTTGTCGAGGGCAGCCGCGACACCATATTGAACGCATACCGCAACCTTCGCGACGACCTGCGCCAGCGCGTTCGAGCCCGCCTCGAGAGCCTGGTTTCGAGTGGTTCACAAAGCTCGTGAATTCCTATAGGTTGCGCGCGATTTCGGCCTCCGGCTGCGCGAAAGCAGCGCGCCGCGGGTCTTTCCAGGAGATACAATGGCGAAAGAAGAAGTGCTCGAGTTTCCGGGCGTGGTCATGGAATTGCTGCCCAACGCGACCTTTCGGGTCAAGTTGGAGAATGACCATGAGATCATTGCCCATACTGCCGGGCGTATGCGCAAGAACCGCATTCGCGTTTTGGCCGGCGACAAGGTCCTGTGCGAAATAACGCCCTACGACCTTACCAAGGGCCGCATCACCTACCGCTTCAAGTAGAGCTCGACCGCGCATGGCCAGCCGCCCGGACCTGATTCTGGCATCCGCCTCGCCGCGGCGCCTCGCGCTCCTCAACCAGATCGGCATCGAGCCCGAGCATCTCGTACCTGCCCATGTCGATGAGACACCGGAAAAGGGCGAGCTGCCGCGCAAGCTTGCCCAGCGTCTTGCCGATTTGAAAGCCCTGACCGCCCAGCAGAAGGCGCGCCAGGCTGGTTATGGCACCAACGCGCTGGTGCTTGCCGCAGATACCGTGGTCGCGGTTGGCCGGCGCGTACTGCCCAAGGCCGAGACGATGGAAGAGGCGACCGATTGCCTGGCGCTGCTCTCGGGCCGCGCGCATCGCGTCTATACGGGCCTGACCGTCCTTACCCCTTCCGGCCACAAGCGGCAGCGTTTGGTCGAGACCCGTATTCGCTTCAAGCGGCTTTCCTCCAAGGAAATGGAAGCCTATCTCGCCAGCGCCGAGTGGCGTGACAAGGCTGGCGGCTATGCCATTCAGGGCATCGCCGGCGCGTTCGTGGTCAAGCTCGTCGGGTCCTACTCGTCGGTTGTCGGCCTGCCCCTGCACGAGACCGTCGCGCTGCTGACCGGAGAGGGCTATCCGGTCCACTTCAATTGGCTGAACCAATCCGCGCTGACCGGCGTTTGACGCCAATGGCCAAAAAGACCCGCAAACCCTGTCCGATCTGCGGCAAGCCCTCAGTCGAGAAATACCATCCGTTCTGCTCGGACCGCTGCGCCGATGTCGATCTCAACCGCTGGCTTACGGGCGGCTATGTCATTCCGGCGCGCGAGGACGACCGCTCCGATGACGAAGCGCCGGACCTCTCGCGCGACCTTGACGAGGACGAGCGCTAGGGCGCCTCGTTCTCCTGCATCTCCTGGTTCGGCCGTAATGCCCCGAGGACCGACGCATAGATGGAGGCGGGGGTGGTGCCTTCCACGGCACTCGGTGCATTGATGGTCAATACCACGCAGCTCTCGACGCCGTTTTCGTCCGTCACCTGCGTCGTCAGGTTGAGAACCCCGGTCTCGCTGCCGCCCTTGAATGCCACACTGGCCCAGTCGGAAGCCGTCGCCACGCCCGGACTGATCGACATGATGTCCAGATGCGCCACCTCGCCGATCAATTCGCACAGCCGAGTCGCCGGGACGTACCATTCGACCCCCTCATCGTGCAGCGGCAGGTTGGGATTGAGCGCCGGCATCGGTCGACCGGCGATCCTCTCGACGATTGCGAGCTTCTCCTCACGAGAGGCCGCCACAAACGCCTGCCGCGTCTCGATATCACCCTTTAGATAGAAGAACTCGCGCGTCTTCAGCGCAAAATCGATGCCGAGCTTTTCAGCCAGCGCCTCGCGCCCGACGACGTCGATCAGCAGGTCCGTCGCGGTATTGTCGCTGATCGAGATCATCAGCGCCGCTGCAGTCTTGAGTGTCACCGGCGATCCCGGCGGGAACGTCTGCAATATGCCGCTCGGCAGCGAAATATGACCCGCTTCGAGCGTCACCACATCGTCCCACTTCCGCTCGCCCGCTTCGATCGCTTCATTGAGCAGCGCCAGCACGCCGAGCTTGAACGCCGAGCCGATCGCCATCGGCTCATCCGCATTGCGCTCGGCGAGCACTTCTGCGTCCTGCATCACCAGATACGAAACATCACCTTCTATGTCATCGAACTGGGCAGCGATGTCGGCAACGCTTGCATCCTTCTGCACGGGTGGACGGAAGATCAGTCCGGCAATTCGACCATTGCCATCGAGGGTGATCTGCACGGGCATGGAATGCGTGCGCGACTCGACCACATAGCCGTCGGCCGTGCGCGTCACCGATTCGACCGCGCCGATCGTCGACTTGATCTCGTCGAGGAGTTGCTCGACCTGCGCCAGCGGCACCTGCGCCAGGAATTCGGGCGTGAACTGCTCCTGGCTGACAGGCGACCCGCCAAGAAGATCGCGAATCACCTGCGCCTCCTGGCTTTCGGCGGTATCTGCGCCGCTATTGTCCTGGGCGGAGGCCGGAGTGGTGGCGAGGGCCAGCATTGCGGCAACGAGAACGAATGAGATCAAACGGAACATGGAGACTCCCTTCGTGCGCCAGCATATAGGCGCCCGGGTCAGCTTGGGCAAACATTGCGCCCCGGCAACACCCAAGCCCATTGTGGCTACAAGGAGCAAGGCCTACTGACGATTATCGACAATCAACGCTGGCCAGACACGGAATTGCCCGTTTATGGTCAACGTTGCGGCGAGAGTGTTTCAAGTACCTGATCATGGCCAACTCCTTCGCTCCGCATGACCGGAGCGTTTCAACCGGACCCACAAAACGTCGGCCGTGGTCGATCGCGGTCTATCTGTTGGCGCTGGCGCTGGTTACGCTCGTACCCTCGTTCCTGTTTGCCGGCACACTGATGGTACGCAATCAGGATGCGCAGGAACAAACGGTCGAAACCCTGATCGTTGCAACGACGCGCTCGCTGGTGCAGTCCGTCGAACGCGAAATCAGCGCCAACATCACCACCTTGCGCGTGCTCGCCACGAGTGACTCCCTGCACCGGGGCGACTATCCTACTTTCCACGCGCAAACGACGCGGGCGCTGGAGGCTACCAACGCCAATCTCTTCGTGGTCAATCCCGACATGACCATGCTCCTGGCGACGCTGCGCCCCTTTGGCGAGCCCTTGCCGGCGCCGGCCAGCGCAGAGGCGGCGCGACGGGCGCTCGAGACCGGCGAGGTTGTCGTCACGAATCTGATCCTGGGAGCGATCTCTCAGGATTGGGTCTATAATATCCTGCTGCCGGTCGACCTTGGAGAGGAGGGCACCAAGATCATTGGTCTCACCCAGCAGGCCGACAACATTTCCCGAACCCTTCTGACCAACCGGTTGCCCGACGGCTGGAACACGGCCCTTCTCGACGAGGACGGCCAGATCATCGCCGCTTCCTATGGCGGCGGGGTAACCGGCGAGGACTTCTCGGCATTTGACGCTATGAGCCAGCCCTTTTCGACCGGCTGGCAGCGGGTGACGTCGAGTGAGGGCGATTTCATGACCGTCATCCAGCGTTCGGGGCTCACCGGGTGGCGATTGGTCTCTTGGGCGCCGACCGCCGTCATAACGCGGCCCCTGACCGAAGCCTTTCTCTCTCTCATTGCCGGCGGCATCGTTCTTGCTTGCCTCATCGTCCTCGCCCTCATCTGGGTGACGCGGCGCATCGGCAGTTCGGTGCGCGGACTTGCCCGCGACGCCCGGCGCGTCGGGCGCGGCGAAGGCGTCGAGGCAAAGCCCTATCCGGTCACCGAGATCGCCGAAATCTCGGCGGCGCTCGCTGAGGCTTCAGCCCAGCGCCGCTCCGCCGAAGCCGATGTGCGCTTCCTGATGCGCGAACTGGCTCACCGCTCCAAGAACCAGATGACGGTGATTGCCGCCATGGCCAAGCAGACGGCGCGCGGCGAGACCGATGTGCAGCACTATGTGCAGAATTTCGAGCGGCGCATTTTCGGCCTTGCCCGCTCTACCGACCTGCTGTTGACCCATGGCCGCGCCGGCGTCGAGCTCAAGGAACTGTTCACTCATCAGATCGAACCCTTTGCGCCGGGCGAAAGCGAACGCGTGCGCATCAAGGGCCCGCCGGTGCGCCTCAACGCTCAGTCGGCTCAGACCATGGGAATGGCCGCCCACGAACTGTCTACCAATGCCGTGAAATACGGCGCATTCTCCAACGATAGCGGCAGCCTCGACATCAGCTGGACCGTTGAGGACGATACCCTCCACTTCGTCTGGCACGAGGATTCGGGGGGACCTGTAACGCACGCCGGCGACGGCGAGCGCATCGGTTTTGGCACCACGGTGATCAAGTCCATGGTTGGCAGTGCGCTCAACGCCGTCGTGGAGCGACATTGCCATGAAAGGGGAATCGAGTGGCGGTTTGCCATTCCGCTTGCCTCGCTCGATCCGGTCCGCCACCCGGAAGAGCCGGGCGAGGAATAGGCTGAGCGAGGCTACTCTATTCCGTAGATCTCCAGCGCATTCGCCCGTTGACGCTCGCGGCGCAGCCGGTTGGGCTGCTTGGGGCAGGAGGCGCAATAGACGTCGGGCTCGATGAGGTAATCGAGACAGCAGCCTTTGCGAGCGATGATCAGCACTTCACGTCCGTCGGGCAGGAAAAGCGATTCGAGGTCTCCCTGCCCCGTCAGCCCCATCGCCGCGAGCCAGCGGTCGCTGAAGCCGCGAATGGTTGAGGGTGCAAGGTCCGGGGACTGGCGCTGCAGCAAGGTCATCAGCCCGAGCATGCGGTCGGTCAGCAGCCGAATGGCCGGCACACGCTTGAGCTTGGTGATGGTGTTGATCTCGGCAAGGACGCCGTCCGCCATGGCACGCAGCTCCGCCCCCGCGCGATCGATCATAGTTTCTAGCGGCAGGTCGCCAACGGGCTCGCCGGCAATGCGGTAGCCGTTGATGCCGCTACCTTCTCGGCGCTGGCTCATTCGCGAGATTGGCGGCAGCACCGCGCTGAAATGCACGGCAATGACCGCCAGATATACCGGTTGCCAGACAAGATTTGTCCACATCCTCACAGCCCAGAGGGGCTGGCCGGCCTGGGGATATTCCAGAGCCAACGCACCATGAAGCGCTTGCAGCACCTCGCGATTGTCCCGGTCGCACGCATGCCAGCCGGGAAGCGGATCCCCGACCGCGCCGTCGAGAAAGCCGGTGAGTCCGCGCGCCTCCACCACCATCCGCTCGGCCGCGGAGGCGGGAAGGACAGTTTCGCCAGGGATGAACGGTGCGTTCAACGCTCTTCGGGTCCGGGCTGAGGGTGCTTAAAGTTGATAATCAAGATCAGCTTCAAAAGCAATCCATCGCTATCCCCAGTTTTTTGTGCGGATAGAGAAAATGCGTAGCCGGTCGTTAACCACGGGGTAGATGCTCCTGCGGGTAGATTAAAGCAAAAACCGGTTCTGGAGGGGCGGTATTTTGCGTGCGAGGCGGTTTCTTATCTTGTGCTGCGACGGGGCGGCGGCAGTCGAATTTGCTATACTGACCCCAGTTTTCCTGTTGTTGCTGACCGGAATGGTCGCTTATGCGATTTATTTTGGCGCTGTGCATTCGGTACAACAGATTGCCGCAGATGCGGCACGAACGTCTATTGCCGGGTTAGATGAGGAAGAGCGCAATGCGCTGGTTCAAGAATTCATCGAGGCCAATGCGGGCCAGTATCCGCTGATCGAGAGCAATGAACTGACTTTCGAGATCGGGGACAGCGAGGCGGATCCGAACCAGTATCAAGTAACGATCCGTTACGATGCGTCGGATTTGCCGATCTGGAACCTCTATCTCCCGTTGCCGCTGCCTTCGCGCACTATAACTTATGCATCGACGATCAGGCTGGGCGGTATCTGAGCGATGTTGCGCAAATTTATCGGTTCAGATGTCGGAAATATCGCCATTCTCTTCGCGGGTGGCATGGCGGTGTCGGCGGTTGTTGCTGCTTTTGCTGTCGACGCGGCGTCGCTCTACTATGAAAGGCGCGTGCTGCAATCGGCTGTCGACCTGGCCGCGATCACCGCTGCACAGGACCCCGAAAGGGCGATTTCGCTGGCCTTCGGTGCGCTTGTCGATGCGCGATTGGTGTCCGATGGTGTTACCCTCGAAGAGCTGCGCGATCCTGATGCGGCGAGCCGGCTTTTCGTCGAGATCGGCCGCTATGAGCCCGACCCCGCGCTGACGCCGCAGGATCGGTTCGTCGCCGATGCGGAGCCGGTCAATGCCGTGCGGGTGGTGGCGCGCAAGCCCGGCCGGGTCTATTTCGCCAGCAGTTGGAGCCCGATGCCCGTCATCGGTGCCAGCGCGGTGGCCACGATGACACCGCAAGTCGCCTTCTCGGTGGGCTCGCGCCTGGCGCGGCTCAAAGGTGGCATTGCCAATGAGGTGCTGAGCGCGCTGCTCGGAACCAGCGCCGATCTTTCGCTTGCCGATTACAACGCGCTCGCAAGTGTCGAGGTCGACCTGCTGGGCTTCATGGATGCCCTTGCAGGCGAACTCGATATTGAAGCGGGGACCTATGCCGACCTGCTCGCCCTCACGGCTACACATGGCGAGATTGCTGGCGCGCTCGCCGACCTGCTCGATGGCGCGGCCGGGGCCGCGGTGCGCCAGATCGCCGACCTTGCCGCCATGGACGAACCGCTGCCGCTGGCTCGGCTGCTTGATCTCGGAAACCTTGGCGACATCACCATAGGATCGGGGGGCGAAAATCTCTTTGCCGGCGTTTCTGCCCTCGACCTGCTGGGGGCGTCGGCCGTCCTGGCGGACGGTTCGCGCCAGATCGATCTCGGACTGACGGCCGGCATTCCCAATCTTGCCGGCATCGACCTCGCTCTCGTCGTTGGCGAGCCCCCGGTGCCGGGCGCCTGGTTCGCCGTTGGCCCGGGAGGAACCATCGCCCGCACGGCGCAGGTGCGCCTACGCATCACCGCCCGCGTCCTTGGCGGCGCGGCATTGCTCGGCGCCGGCGTCACCCTGCCGCTCTATCTCGACATCGCCCATGCAGAGGCGCAGGTAGTATCGGCCCGGTGCCCGGCGCAGGGGCGTCCCAATGGTTCGGCAATCATAGCAGCGCGGCCGGGACTGTTGCGGCTTTCGATCGGCTCTCTCGATGAGTATGAACTGGCCGACCCCGATGCCGTGCCGCGGCCGGCAAAACTGGTCGACATAAGGCTGCTCGGCATTACCGGTTCAGCCAGCGCCGAGATCGCGGCGCCAGACCCGATGGAATTGTCGTTCTCATCCGCCGATATCGCCAACGCAGAAATCAAGACCGTTACCGTCCCCGGCCTTGTTGACCCCCTTGTCGGCTCGCTGCTCGATGGGTTGGACCTCGACATCGACATACGCGGAATCGGGCTTGGCACACCGGTGCTGCTGACCGGCGTTCTGAGGGCCTTGCTGGCACCGGTGGCGCCGGTTCTCGACGCCGTGGTGATGCAGGCGCTCGATGCCATCGGCCTCAGCCTCGGGGAGGCTGACGTGCGGGTTTATGGCGTAACCTGCAACCATCCCGTCCTTGTCGGCTAGCGATCCCGCCGGCCGCAATCACAATGTGTGTTGACACGCCGTTATAGTGTGTTAGAGATATAGCACACTATGTAGGCGTTACACATGGATGACTTCCACACCGGCCAGCCGATCTTCGTGCAGATCCGGCAGCGGCTGATCGAGATGATACTGCAGCGTGCAGTCGGCGAGGGCGATGCCCTGCCGTCGGTTCGCCAGATATCGGCCGATCTCTCGGTCAATCCGCTTACGGTCACCAAGGCTTTCGAAGCGCTGGTGGATCTGGGTGTCGTCGAAAAGCGCAGGGGATTGGGAATGTTCGTCAAGCAAGGCGCCCGCCCGCTATTGCTGGCCCATGAGCGCGAGAAATTCCTGACCGAGGAGTGGCCGCGCATTGCCGCGCAGATCGCCGCTCTCGATCTCGATGTCGAACAACTGTTGTCAGAGGCACGCACGCCCGAGACGAAGGGGACGCAAAATGACTGAGAACGCCATCATCACCGCGCATGGCCTGCGCAAGAGCTTCGGGCGCAAGGAAGTCCTGCACGGGCTCGATTTCGAGATCCCGGCCGGACGCATTTACGGGCTCGTCGGCCATAACGGGGCCGGCAAGACCACGACGCTCAACGCAATCCTCGGACTGACCGATTGCGAGGGCACCATCCGTGTCCTCGGCGAAGACCCGTTCGCGCGCCGCGCCCAACTGATGGAGAACGTCGCCTTCATCTCGGATGTGGCGAGCCTGCCCCGGTTTCTGCGGGTGCGCGAACTGTTTGCCCTGATTTCCAACATCCACCCCAATTTCTCGCAGGAAAAGGCCCGCGACTTCCTCACCGGCACCGACATCCGCATGGATGCCAAGATCAAGCACCTCTCCAAGGGCATGATCGCGCAGCTTCATCTTGCGGTGGTGATGGCGATCGACGCCAAGCTGCTGGTGCTGGACGAGCCGACGCTTGGCCTCGACATCTCCTACCGCAAGCGCTTCTACCGGCGCCTGCTCGAAGACTACATGACCGAAGAGCGCACGCTTTTGATCACCACCCACCAGGTGGACGAGATCGAATTCATGCTCTCCGACATCATGTTCATCCGCGACGGGGAACTGATCCTGCATATGCAGATGGAAACGGTGAACGAGAAATTCTCGCAGCTCGTCGTTACCGATCCGGCCAAGGCCGAGAGGGCACGCGGCTTGCGACCGGTTTTCGAGGAAACCCGTTTCGGGCAGACGGTGCTGATCTTCGATGGGGTCGATCGCGCAGAGCTTACGCAGCTCGGCCAGGTCTCGACGCCGAATGTTTCGGACCTCTTCGTCGCCCTGATGCAGCGTCCGACCGCCAATCCGAGTGCTGCCTGATGAAAGCTTTCGCTGCCCTCATCCATCGCGAATTCATCGAGCACAAGGGCGCGTTCTTCCTCGCGCCCATGGTGATCATCGCCCTCATGTTCATCGTGCTCGGCCTCGCCTATGTCTCCGGCCGGCTCGATATCGAGGACTATGGCATCATCAATGCGCTGCCGCTGCGCATCTTCGAGATCGGCTTCCTGGCGCTGTCCTTCGGCTGGTGGCTTTATCTCCTCGGGGGCGTCGTCTTCTACGCCGCCGACAGCTTCTGGGCCGACAAACGGGCCAATGCCATGCTGTTCTGGAAGTCCATGCCGCAATCGGACTTCAAGATCCTGATGAGCAAGCTGGCGACCGCCACTTTGCTCATTCCCGGGCTGATCTTTTCCGCCATGCTGCTCTCGGGCGTCTTCGTCTATGTGCTCGTGCTGGTCATGGCGAGCACCACGGGCAGCAATGTCGGTTTCTTCATCAGTGCCGCGTTCTGGTCCTATCTCAATATCGCGGTGAGCCTGCTGCTGGTGCTGGCGGCCAGCATGCTCTGGTACCTGCCCTTCATCGCCTGGGTAGCCGGCCATGCCGTTGCCGTGGGGCGTTGGAGCATCCCGCTCTCCATCCTCATCCCGATGGTCGCGGTGCTCATCGAAAATGTCTTCTTCCGCGGCATGGGGCCGGACGGCGGCCATATCTGGAACTATCTCACCCACCGGCTCGAATTCCCCCAATTGGAGGAAGGCTATGGCGAGGAATGGTTCTTCTCGACCCAGGCGTTCGACGCCTCAGCCTTTGCCCTCGACCTGATAATGCGGATCGACTGGCTGCAGGTGGCGATCGGCGCCGTCTTCGCCTTCATCGTCGTCTATCTCGCCAGCGAATACCGCAGGCGCACCATCGACAACTGATCCCCTCGTCTCGGCCTTGCGGGGATTTCCGGCGGTCAGGTCGGCGGCGTGCCGTTGGCATGGAGCACATGCCCGGCAAGGTAGAGCGAACCGCAAATCACGACGCGGGCGTCCGCTATGGCGGACGCTGATTTCAAGGCCGCGCGCACTGAAGGCATCGCATGCGCCGCAAAATCGCACGAACGGGCACGATCGGCGATTTCGTCCGCTCGCCAGGCGTTGGCTTCTCCGGGGATCGTCACCGCCAGAATATGCGGCGAGAACCGCGCAAACGGCGCCAGAAAATCCTCTGGCGCCCGCGTGTTCATCATGCCCATGATCAGCACCAGCGGGGCCGGACGCACCCGGTTCATCTGCTCGAGCGCCGCCGCCAAGGCTTCGGCGCCATTGGCATTATGCCCGCCATCGAGCCAGAGCTCGGCCCCGGCGGGAAGCAAATCGCGCAACTTGCCCGTGAGCGGTGAAAGCCGCGCCGGCCAATCGACCCTAGCGAGCCCCGTTTCGATCTCCTCAACGCTGACCGGCAGCCCGAAATGGCGCACCGCCGCAACCGCCAGCGCCGCATTGTCCACCTGATGCGCCCCGATCAGGCGCGGCAGCGGAAGATCGATGAGGCCGGCCTCGTCCTGGTAGACCATGCGCCCGTCCTGGACGCATCCATCGAAATCCTGTCCCGCCGCAAAGGGCGCGATGCCCAGGCGCGCCGCCGCCCGCTCTATCACCGCTTGCGCCTCATCGGCCTGCCGGGCGAGCACAGCCGGGGCGCCACGCTTCAAAATCCCTGCCTTTTCGGCGGCGATGCTGGCGAGGTCGTTGCCCAGAAACTGCTGGTGATCGAGCGAAACCGGGGTGATGATCGTGCCAAGCGGGTGCTCGACGACATTGGTGGTATCGAGCCGCCCGCCCATGCCCACTTCGAGCAGCAGGAAATCGGCCGGCTCCTCGGCAAAGAGGTGAAACGCGGCAACGGTCGTGATCTCGAAGAAGGTGATCGGCCGGCCGGCATTGACCTTCTCGCAATATTCGAGCGCGGCGTTCAGCCGTCGGGTGGAGACGAGCTTGCCGGCAAGCCTTATGCGCTCGTTGAACCGCACCAGATGCGGCGAGGTATAGACGTGAACCCGCTTGCCTGCCGCTTCGAGAAAGGCGCGCAGGAACGCAATGGTCGAACCCTTGCCATTGGTGCCCGCCACGTGAATGACCGGCGGCAGGCGCTTATGCGGATCGCCGATTTCCGAAAGCAGGCGCAGCGTGCGCTCCAGCCCGAGATCGATGAGCTTGGGATGCAGCGCCAGCAGACGTTCGAGAATGGCATCTGTTCGCGACACGGGCAGACTCTCCGGCAGGGCAGGGGCCGCCGTCTCATAGCATCGCCATGCTCGATGTCGAGGGGCCCCGGCTTACTCGGCGTGCGCCGCCTGCGGCTGCTCGATCAGGTCTTCCTCGACATCGGCCTCGGCGGCAATTGCCGCTTCGCGCATGGCAAAACGCGTCGAGGGCGCGGTCGAGGTCAGTTCCTCGATCGGCTCGGACTTGGTCAGCATGCCCACCAGCGAGCCGATGGTCGAGCGCAGATTGTGCCGATGCACCACCATGTCGACCATGCCGTGCTCGTAGAGATATTCGGAGCGCTGAAAGCCCTTGGGCAGCTTCTCGCGGATGGTCTGCTCGATGACGCGCGGGCCGGCAAAGCAGATCAGCGCCCCCGGCTCGGCGATATGAACGTCCCCCAGCATGGCGTAGGAGGCGGTGACGCCGCCGGTCGTCGGATTGGTGAGCACGACGATGAAGGGCAGGCCCGCTTCGCGCAGGCGCAGCACGGCAACGGTGGTGCGCGGCATCTGCATCAGCGAGAGGATGCCTTCCTGCATGCGCGCGCCGCCGGACGCGGCGAACAGCACGAAGGGCGTCTTGCGGTTGGCGGCGGTCTCGAGCCCGGTGATGATGCCCTGGCCGGCGGCCATGCCGAGCGAGCCGCCCATGAAATCGAAATCCTGCACGGCCGCGGTGATGTCGCGGCCATAAAGGGTGCCGGTGGCAACGAGCACCGAATCGTCCATGCCGGTCTTGGTGCGCGCTTCCTTGAGCTTGTCGCTATAGCGCTTCTGATCGCGGAATTTGAGCGGATCCTGCGCAACCGCAGGGACCGGCACCGTCTCGTATTTGCCCTCGTCGAAGAAGGTCTCGAGCCGGTCGGTCGCCTTGATCTTCATGTGGTAGCCGGAATTGGGCACCACCCACTGATTGGCTTCCAGATCGCGATAGAACACCATCTCGCCGGACTCAGGATCCTTGACCCAGAGGTTTTCGGGCGTTTCGCGCTTGTTGCCGAGAAACGACCGGATTTTGGGGCGGACGAAGTTATCTATCCAGTTCATGGCTGATCCTATGCTGGGCCGGTTGATGGCGCTCGCGAAGCCTCAACGCGATCACCGCTGGCCCTATATCGTGATTATGGCAAATGTTATCAGGGGCGGGCGCCGAAGGCAAAACGCGGCAAACGGTTTATGGGGAACTTCCCCGATCATTCTGGCTCACCTGATGCACCGAGCAGGCGGCGAGTCCGACCCCTCACCCGGCGCTTCGCGCCGACCTCTCCCCGGAGGGGCGAGGTGAGCACCGTGCTTGTTCCAGACTCGGAGCCAATCCCCTCGCCCCTCTGGGGAGAGGGTTAGGGTGAGGGGCTCTGCGCCAGTTCTTAGCTTCGCGCCCGTCGCACCCCTTGAGCCAACCCCGACACGATATCGCGCACCACGCCGACGGTCCGCTCTGTCGGCCTGCCATCTTCGAGGCTTTCGCCAATGGCGTTGACCAGCACCGAACCGACGACGACGCCATCGGCATCGCGCCCGAACGCCTCGGCGTCTTCCGGCGTCTTGATGCCGAACCCGACGGCGACCGGCAGGCTGGTATGCTGCTTGATCCGGCGCACGGCTTCGCCCACCGCCGCCCGCGACTTGATCGCGGCGCCGGTAATGCCGGTCATGGTGACGTAGTAGACGAAGCCGGAGGTGTTGGCGAGGACGGCGGGCAGGCGCCTGTCGTCGGTGGTCGGCGTCGTCAGGCGGATGAAGTTGAGGCCGGCCTTGAGCGCGGGCAGGCAGAGCTCCTCGTCCTCCTCGGGCGGCAAATCGACGATGATGAGGCCGTCGACGCCCGCCTGCTTGGCGGCGGCGAGGAACTGCTCGACCCCGAAGATGTAGACGGGGTTATAGTAGCCCATCAGCACGATCGGGGTGTCATTGTCCTTCTTGCGGAAGGCTTCGACCATGGCGAGCGTCTGCCGGAGCGTCTGGCCGGCTTCGAGCGCCCGCTGCCCGGCGAGCTGGACGGCGACGCCATCCGCCATCGGGTCGGAGAAGGCCATGCCGAGCTCGATGATGTCGGCGCCCGCCTCCGGCAGGGCATCGAGAATCGCCTGGCTGGTCGCGAGGTCCGGATCGCCGGCCATAACGAAAGTGACGAGCGCCGGCCGGTTCTCGGCCGCGCAGGCGGCGAAGCGCGCAGGGATTCGACTCATGAATTCATATCCATCCCGAGATAGCGCCCGACGCTCTCGACATCCTTGTCGCCGCGCCCGGAAAGGCAGAGGACGATCGACTGATCCTTGTCCATCCTGGGGGCGACCTTCATCACCTGCGCCAGGCCATGGGCGCTTTCGAGCGCGGGAATGATGCCCTCGAGCCGCGTGCAGAGCTGAAAGGCCTCGAGCGCTTCCTGGTCGGTGATCGGCGCATAGGTGACGCGCTTGCTGTCGTGGAGGAACGCGTGCTCGGGCCCGACGCCGGGATAATCGAGGCCGGCCGAGATCGAGTGGCCCTCGAGGATCTGCCCGTCCGCGTCCTGCAGCAGATAGGTGCGGTTGCCGTGCAGCACGCCCGGGCGTCCGCCGGTCATCGAGGCGGCGTGGCCATTGTCGGTTTCGATGCCGTGGCCGCCAGCCTCGGCGCCGTAGAGGGCCACGTCCGGCTCATCAAGAAAGGCGTGGAAGGTGCCGATGGCATTGGACCCGCCCCCGACGCAGGCGACGACGGCGTCGGGGCGCTTGCCCTCGATCTCCTGGAACTGCTCCTTCAATTCGGTGCCGATCACCGACTGGAAGTCACGCACCATCTCCGGATAGGGGTGCGGGCCCGCCGCCGTGCCGATGAGATAATAGGTGGTTTCGACATTGGTCACCCAGTCGCGCAGTGCCTCGTTCATGGCGTCCTTGAGGGTGCCGGCACCGGCGGTGACGGGGCGCACTTCAGCGCCGAGCATTTTCATGCGAAGGACGTTCGGCCATTGCCGCTCGACATCGGTGGCGCCCATGAAGATGGTGCAGGGCAGGTCGAACTTGGCGCAGACCGTGGCGGTGGCGACGCCATGCTGGCCCGCGCCGGTTTCGGCGATGATGCGGGTCTTGCCCATGCGCTTGGCGAGCAGGATCTGGCCGAGGCAGTTGTTGATCTTGTGCGAGCCGGTGTGGTTGAGCTCCTCGCGCTTGAACCACACCCTGGCGCCGCCCAGATGCTGCGTCAGCCGCTCGGCGAAATAGAGCGGGGAGGGGCGTCCGGTATAGTGCGTCGCCAGGTCCTTGAGTTCACCCTGGTAGTCGGGATCGGCCTTGGCGTCACGATAGGCCTTCTCCAGGTCGAGGATCAGCGGCATCAGCGTTTCGGCGACGAACCGTCCGCCATAGATGCCGAACCGTCCGTGTTCGTCCGGCCCGTTGCGCAAGGAATTCAAACCGCTCGTCACTGAACCCGTCCCTTCGGCGCACGCCCGGATTTCGCCGGCACGTTCGCTGGTCTCATCTGGCTGCCGCCCGCGCCTTGGCGATGAAAGCCTCGATCAGCTTGGCGCTTTTGACACCCGGTGCGGACTCGACCCCCGAGGAGACATCCACACCGAAGGGCCGCGCCACCCTGATGGCTTCTCCGACAGTGTCGGGCGTGAGACCTCCGGAAAGCATGAAGGCGGTCTCGGGGTCAAGCGCCTTGAGCAGTGACCAGTCGAAGCTCGTACCGAGGCCCCCGGGTCGGTCGGCCCCCTTGGGGGGCTTGGCGTCGAGCAGAATGCGGTCGGCAACCTCGATGAAATCGCCGACATGGGCCACGTCCTGCGCCCCGCCTATCGGCAGCGCCTTGATGATGGCAACGCCAGCTTCGGACCGGATCGTCTCGACCCGATGCGGCGTTTCCGGCCCGTGGAGCTGTATCCAGTCGGGCCCGAGCGCCGCGACTTCGGCGACGCAGGAATTATCGGGGTTTACCAGCAGCACGCAGGTCTCGACGCGCCCGCGCGCCAGGGAGATCAGCGTGGCGATATCCTCGACGGAAACATGGCGCGGCGAGCGTTGGAAATGCACGAAGCCGACCATGTCGGCCCCGGCCTCGATCGCCGCTTCGAGGATATCTTCGGTTTTGATTCCGCAAATCTTGATGGTCAGGGGCTCGGACATGATCGCCAGATAGTCAACAGATTGGGTAAGCGCAGGAAAACGGGGCCGTCATCGGGCTCATCAACGGATATCCAGCAGGTCGTCGATCTCGTTGCTGCGCGGCCCGCGCGTATCGCGCTGGCTGCGGCGCAGCTTTTCCAGTTCGCGGGCGAGCTGCTGGGCTTCGCGGCGCCAGTGGCGCTCGCGCTGACGGTGCGGCGCCTGCGCGAACCACGTGGCCATGCCACCGAGCAGCACGCCGACGAGCAGCACCGCATAGAGCACGAGGAACATGGGCACGCCAGTGCCCGCCTCGGCTCCGGCGGCCTCGGTGGTGAACGGATTGAAATTGAGGGTAACCAGCTGACGGTTCGCCAGCGCGAACGCGACGAGCACGACGCAAAGCGGCACGAGCACCAACCAGCCAGCGATTTTCTTGACCATTGTCCGGTGCCCTTGCGTCAGCTGACCCGCTAATGGCGGTTCAGCCGCTCGCGTATCTCCTTGCCGGCCTTGAACTGCGGCACGTATTTTTCGCCCACATCGACCTGCTCGCCGGTGCGCGGATTGCGTCCCACGCGAGCCGGCCGGTTCTTGACCGAGAAAGCCCCGAACCCGCGCAGCTCCACCCGATCGCCCCGCGCCATGGCCTCGCCGATCTCCTCGAGTATGGCATTGACGATGTTTTCGACATCGCGCTGGAACAGGTGCGGATTCTCGCTCGCAAGTTTTTCGACGAGTTCGGACTTTATCATCGTCGCCCTCCCGGGGGCATCGTCTTCTTGAAAACCAGCCAGCTAGTCTTAACGGCTCGGGTCAACCTGCCAAAGCGAGACAAGGCCGTCAAGCACGACGGGGCCCGATGCCGGTAATCCGAGTGCGGCGCGCGCCTTGCTGCCGAGCAGCCAGGCAAGCCAGCCCAACCCCTCTTCCTCGCGAGGATAGTGGGTGACGATGGGCAGGTCGGCAGAAAGACCCTGCTCGGCTTCGAGCCAGGCCCTGGCCTCGGCTTCCCCGCCAATGGCGTCGACAAGGCCGACATCGACCGCTTCGCGCCCCGAGACGATGCGCCCGTCGGACAGCGTCTCAACGCTCGCAGGATCGAGATTACGCCGATCGGCAACGATCTCGACGAACCATTCAAAGCTGCTTTCGACCAGCTGTGTGATCGACTGGCGCGCCGGGCCGGTGAGAGGTTCATCGAAATCGGGCTCGGCCTTGAGCGGGCCGGAGGCGATCTTGTCGAAATCGACGCCGATGGTTTCGAGCAACTGACCGGCATTGACGTGCTGGTAGAGCACGCCGATCGAGCCGACGATGGAAAGGCGGCGGGCAAAGATCCGGTCGGTACCCAGCGCCGTCATGTAGGCGGCCGATGCGCCGAGCTCATTGATAACGGAGACCACAGGCTTGTGCGCCCGCAATGCCATTAGCGATTCATAGAGTTCCTCGCCGCCGGCGGTGGTGCCGCCGGGCGAGTTGATGGCAACGATCACACCGCGCACCCGGTCGTCCTCGGCGATCGCCTCGATCGCTTCGAGCCGGTCGCGGCTGGTGGTGATGGTGCCATCGATGACGATGCGGGCAATGTGCTCGGCGGCCGGCGTATTGAGCAGTGCGAAGCGTCCGGCAAGGGCCAGAACGGCTATGGCGAGTGCCAGAAAGGCCAAGAGCCGCCACAGTCCCCGCGACCGCCGGTACTTGTCCGCCGCCAGCACAGTATGCGCGCTGTCGAACCGGGTGTCGTCGCTCATGGGATCGGCTCCGCCAGGATAAGTCACCGGCCGAGTTAATCAGCCGGGCTCGCGATTGCAAGGCAAAGAGCGGCGCAATCGGCCCGCCTGGTGCTCCCCTGCCGCAGGCAGAGCGCTCCGATTGGAGGGCTCTGCCTGGTTGGAAGGCTCTGCCTGTCAGGTGGGATGACTAAGTCGCGTGCCACGCCTCGTGGTTCGAGGCGCCTTCGGCGCACCTCACCATGAGGCTACTGATATTGCTCTGATTGCTAACAGTAGCCCTCATGGTGAGGTGCGGAGTCCAACGGAGCCTCGAACCACGAGGGCGTGCCACCACTTAGTAGCGGTACTCTTCCGACTTGAACGGCCCGTTCTGCGGCACGCCGATATAGTCGGCCTGGGCCTTGGTCAGCGTCGTCAGCTTGGCACCGAGCTTGGCCAGGTGCAGTTCGGCAACCTTCTCGTCGAGGTGCTTGGGCAGGACATGCACCTTCTTTTCCAGCTTCGCGCCATTGGTCCAGAGCTCGATCTGGGCCAGCGTCTGGTTGGAGAAGGATGCGCTCATCACGAAGCTCGGGTGACCGGTGGCATTGCCGAGATTCACAAGGCGCCCTTCCGAGAGCAGGATCAGACGTTGGCCCGGACCCATCTCGATCAGGTCGACCTGTGGCTTGATGTTGGTCCACTTGAAATTGCGCAGCGACGAGACCTGAATTTCGTTGTCGAAATGGCCGATATTGCAGACGATCGCCATGTCCTTGAGCTTGCGCATGTCTTCGAGTGTCAGCACGTCCTTGTTGCCGGTCGCCGTCACGACGATATCGGCACGCGGCGCGGCATCGGCGAGCGTCACGACCTCATAGCCATCCATGGCCGCCTGCAGGGCGCAGATCGGATCGACTTCCGTGACCAGCACGCGCGCGCCGGCACCCTTGAGCGACTGGGCCGAGCCCTTGCCGACATCGCCATAGCCACAAACGATGGCGACCTTGCCGGCCATCATCACATCGGTGCCGCGACGGATGGCATCGACGAGCGACTCGCGCGTGCCGTACTTGTTGTCGAACTTGGACTTGGTGACCGAGTCGTTGACATTGATCGCCGGGAACGGCAGTTCGCCGCGAGCCTGCAGCTGGTAGAGCCGCATCACGCCCGTGGTGGTTTCCTCGGAAACGCCGCGAATGGCTTCGCGGATGCGCGAGTAGAAATCCGGAGTCTTGGCCAGCCGCCGCTTGATGGTGGCAAAGAACACTTCCTCTTCCTCATTGCCCGGATTGTCGAGGATCGAGGGATCGCTTTCGGCCTTGGCACCGGTCAGGACCAGCATGGTGGCATCGCCGCCATCGTCGAGGATCATGTTGGGCGTGCCGCCATCGCCCCATTCCATCATGCGGTCGGTATATGCCCAGTATTCCTCCAGCGTCTCGCCTTTGTGGGCAAAGACCGGAATGCCGGCGGCAGCGATCGCGGCCGCGGCGTGGTCCTGGGTCGAAAAGATGTTGCACGACACCCAGCGGATATCGGCGCCCAGAGCCTTCAGTGTCTCAATCAGCACCGCCGTCTGGATGGTCATGTGCAGCGAGCCGGCAATGCGCGCGCCTTTCAATGGCTGGGCCGCGGCATACTCCTCGCGGATGGCCATCAGGCCGGGCATCTCGATCTCGGCGATCTCGATCTCCTTGCGCCCGTAATCGGCGAGAGAAATGTCACGGACCGCATAGTCGGCCGGCTTGCTGGTCATGGGGAAAGCTCCGGGATTGGTAAAGGTTTGGCGCCTTATACGCGGCAGGGACGACAGGATCAACAGGACATAAAGATAACTTTATATCTCTCGCCCGTAGGAGCGCCGTCGCCGCCGCGAAAGGGGTAGGGTGGCCAACCGGTAGAGGGCCGAGGTTATGAGATAGCCCAGGATCAGCCCCGCCCCGGCATAAAGGAAGCCCTCCGCCGTCAACGGAACGGCAGGCTTGTAGGTCTCGAGCGTGCGCGCCCCGATATCGGTATCGAGATAGAGCGGCAGGTTCCGGAAGCGCTCGAGCGGGTCTGCCCCCTGGATTTGTGCCAGCGTCGCATTCAGTTCCTGATAGCGCGTGAAGGTGCGCGACATGCTCTCGCCGCGTCCGGCAAGAAAGCTATCATCCGAGGCGGCGTAGCGCGCCAGCGCCGCTGCCCGATCGAGGCCGTTCGCCTCTGCGGCGCGGTCGAAATCCTCGGTGATGATGCGCAGTTCATCGACCGCCCCGCCCAAACGCTGGGTATATTGCTGCGCGTATTCGGGAAACTGGCTGAGCGCCGCCGCAAGCAGGGCTCCTCCGAGAAGTGCCACGGCACGGCGCATTTATGCTCCCTCTCAGTCCAGCCGGATCAGCTCACCCAGTTCACGCTTACCCACGCGTTGCCTATTCCACCGCCCCGTCGGCGTCCTCGTCGAACCCGTTGTTGACGAGTTCGACAATGGCTTCGAGCGCCTCGCGTGCCTGCCGGCCGCTCGCTTGCACCAGGATGGTCGAGCCTGGCCCGGCGCCGAGCATCATCAGGCCCATGATCGAATTGCCCGCGACCGACTGGCCGTCCTTGATCACCTGGATGGTCGCATCGAAGCACTCGGCCGTGCGCACGAACCGGGCCGAGGCGCGTGCATGCAGCCCCTTGCGGTTGACGATGGTCAACTGCTGGGCAAGGGCGCGTCCGGCGTTGGCGGCTGTGTCCATCAGCCCTCCCTGGGCGTATCGAGAATGGAATTGGCCACGTTGATATATTTACGCCCCGCCTCCTGCGCCAGGTTCACCGCCTGCTTTATCGGCATTTCCGAGCGTACGCGCGCCAGCTTGACCAGCATGGGCAGGTTGACCCCGGCGATCACCTCGACATCGCGGTTCTGCATTACCGATATGGCGAGATTGGAAGGCGTACCGCCGAACATGTCGGTGAGGATGATGACGCCGGCGCCGTCGTCGACCTCATCGACGGCCTTGAGGATGTCCTCGCGCCGGTTCTCCATATTGTCATCGGGACCGATGGCAATCGTTTCGACGAATTCCTGCGGGCCGACGACGTGTTCCAGCGCCAGCTTGAATTCGTTGGCAAGCGCGCCGTGCGTCACCAGCACAAGACCAATCATGCAACTACTTCCCCAGGCAATCGTCTCAAAGCCCCACGAGCAACGGCGCCTTAATATACTCCCCAACCCCCTACAGTCCATTAAATGCGGGTTTGCCCGGCGGGCTGTGGAAAGTCACACAGCGCGAGGCAGTTCCGCAATGGCTTCGGCAACCAGCAATACCTGATGACCGAGAGCGGCGAGGCCGGCCTGCGGCACCGGAGCGCGCGCGATTGCGACCCCGAAAAGCGTCGTGGTGAGGGCGATTTCTTCCGGCATGCGGATGAAATCGGGCTCGAGATCGACGACGAGATGGAGCGGCGCCTCGTTCACATGCGGGCGTTGCACGATGCCGCGGCCGCTCAGTTCGATCATGCCGGCAATCGTTGCCGGTGCGCGCATGACCAGTTCGTTGCCGCGCCGCTCGATATCGACGCGGTCGTCGGCAACGAGCAGCGCCTGCTGCCCCCGGCCTTCCCAGCGATCGATGAGGCCGAGTGCCAGGATCGACTTGCCTGAACCTGAGGGTCCGCGCAGCAACACGCCGGTACTGCCAAGCACCAGCCCGGTGCCATGAACGTTTGCCGAGCTTGCCACGGTTATTTGCGCGCCCGCGGCAGGGTGACGGTAAAGATGGCGCCGGACCGGTCCTCGCGGTTCTGGGCGCGGATGGTGCCCTTATGCGCCTCGACGATCTGCTTGGAGATCGAAAGCCCGAGACCGGAATGATCGCCAAAGGATTCGGTTTCCGGCCGGTCGGTGTAGAAACGCTGGAAGATGCGTCGCACATCGCCCTGAATGCCGGGTCCTTCGTCCATCACCGAAATGGTGACGTCGTCGGCATCGGTCGCGACCTTCACCGTCACCTTGCCACCATCGGGCGAGAAGGAGACGGCATTGTCGATGAGATTGTTGAAAACCTGCGCCAGGCGGCTGTCATGCCCGTTGACCGTCGCCGACGCCCGCCCCTGACGCTTGGGCATCTCCACCACCACGCCGCGCTTGCTGGCGAGGTCCTGCTGGATCGACACCATGGCTTCGGCGAGCTTTTCGACGTCGACGCGCTCGGAGCTCTCGCGGGCCAGCTCGGCATCGAGCCGGCTTGCATTGGAGATGTCGGAGATGAGCCTGTCGAGCCGACGCACATCGTGCTGGATGATCTCGGTCAGGCGCTCACGATCCTCGACGCTGCGGGTGCGCGGCAGCGTCTCGACGGCCGAACGCAGCGATGTCAGGGGATTCTTGAGTTCATGGGCGACATCGGCGGCGAACCGTTCGATGGCCTCGATGCGGTTATAGAGCGCATCGGTCATCGAGCGCAGGGCGCCAGAAAGATGGCCGATCTCGTCGGGCCGGTCGGTCATGTCGGGGATTTCGGCTCGGGCATTGCCGGCCGTCTGCACGCGCTCGGCCGCTTCCGAGAGGCGACGGACCGGGCCTGCGATGGTGCCGGCGAGCAGCAGCGAAAGCCCGATCTGGACGGCCGTCGCGATCATGGCGATACGCAAGATGCTCCAGCGCTCCTGGGCAACGATGGCGTCGATATCGCCCGGCGCCGTCGAGAGCAGCAGCGAACCGACAATGGCGCGCAGCCGCTGGATCGGCACTGCCACGGACACGACGAGTTGCCCGTCGGCATCGACGCGCACCATGTCGGCGGGCGCCCCCGAAAGGGCCGAATTGACCTCAGGATAGCGCCGTCCCTCGTCGGCGGTATATTCCTGGTAGAGCGGAAAACTGTCGCCCGGCATCCACGAGACGAGATTGTTCCACCATTCGGCGAGGAACGAGCCGGGCTCGGGCGCCGGTTCGGTTTCGCTCATCTGGCGCAGCACCTCGCCACGCGCATAGATGTTCTCGCTGTCGAGGATCAGCAGCCCGCCCTGATCGTAGATGCGGGCCCGCGTGCGCGTCGGGGTGATGAGATTTCGCATCAGCGGCGCGACGCGTTCCGGGTTGATGGGGAATTCCAGGCTCGGATCGAAATAGGAGAGCGGGGAAAAGCTGTTGCCGCTTTGCAGTTCCAGCAGCCTGTTGGGATTGATGGAGATCACGTCGCTGTCGACCGTAGCCGAGGCGGCGATCGCTGCGGCAATGATCTCGCCCTGCACGCGCAGCGATTGCACGCGCGCATCGATAAGGCCGGCCCGCCACTGGTTGAGGTAGAGAATACCCACAACCAGCACGGCCAGACCAGCCAGGTTAAGGACGATGATGCGCCTTGTGACGCTCGAGAAGATGGTGAAATCGAAGAAACGGCTGATCGCCGTGCCGATCTGATAGATCGGCGCCACCAGAAACCGCAGCCACGCCCTGCCGCTGCGTCGCTCAGGCGCCCCCGCCTCGCTCACCGCATCCGCCTCGGGCTGGTCGTGCCGAGGCGCGGACGGGGCGGGAGCTGGTTTCGTTTCAGGCTCGAGGATGGCCATTGCCTCGCTCGTTCTCCATGGCGCCTAGCCGCGCAAGGCTCGCTGTTAACGCCCCAAAGTGCCGTCCACAAGCCTAGCTCACTGCTCCTTGAAGCGGTAGCCGACGCCATAGAGCGTTTCGATCATCTCGAAATCGTCGTCGACGGCCTTGAACTTCTTGCGCAGCCGCTTGATGTGGCTGTCGATGGTGCGGTCGTCGACATAGACCTGGTCGTCATAGGCGGCGTCCATCAGCGCGTTGCGGGATTTGACGACGCCCGGGCGCAGCGCCAGCGCCTGCAGGATCAGGAATTCGGTGACGGTCAGCGTCACGCGCTGGCTCTTCCAGGTGCAGGTGTGGCGCTCTTCATCCATGACCAGCGCGCCACGCTCGATCAGCGCCTTGCCCGGGGCATTCTCCGCCCCGGCGCCGCCGGTCAATGCTGCATCGCGCGGCTGCGAGCGGCGCAGGATCGCCTTGACGCGCTCGACCAGCAGGCGCTGGCTGAAGGGCTTGGTGATGAAGTCGTCGGCGCCCATCTTGAGGCCGAACAACTCGTCGATTTCCTCGTCCTTGCTGGTGAGGAAGATCACCGGAATATCGGATTTCTGGCGCAGGCGCCGCAGGAGTTCCATGCCGTCCATACGCGGCATCTTGATGTCGAGAATGGCAAGGTCCGGACGGTCGCTCGTCAGACCCTCAAGCCCGGAGGCCCCATCGGTATAGGTTGCGACCTGATATCCCTCGGCTTCGAGTGTCATCGACACCGATGTGAGGATATTGCGGTCGTCGTCTACCAGGGCGATCTTGGGCATATGTCCGCCTTTCTTGTTTTTGACCCTTTAAAGCAAGTCCCCCGCATATAGTGCGGCGAAACAGTTCCTGCCGCGTTTCGAGGTCACAAATACGCGTTAAATAAGGCGTGGCCAAGAGTAGACCTGCCGGGGCGACACTTGGACCACCGCCTGCGATGCCGGGATTTTCCATGCGACTTCCGTCTTAAGACCGATTTCGGGATGGCTGCAGCGCCGGTCGCGCGCGTAATTTCACGCTTAGCATAAGCCCCTCTTACCGGGGTTCGTTACGTTATTTGCCGGGAGTTCCAGATGAGCGTATTCGACCATGAAGCCTTGCGGGATCGCATCGGGCGCAGTGCCCTGTCGGTCACCCGCAACGCTGCGGTTCCGGTCCTGGTTGCCGATGCGCTCGCTGCCGGGGGCGCCGAACTCACCGCCGATGGCGCGCTCAGCGTCTCCACGGGCGCCTTCACCGGCCGTTCGCCCAAGGACAAGTTCATCGTTCGCGACGCGTTGACCGAGTCGCGCGTGTGGTGGGAAAATTCGGGCGCCATCAGCCCGGCGCATTTCGAAACCCTGCTTGCCGATGCCGTCGGGCATCTGGGCGGTCGCGACCTCCATCGCCAGGACCTGCTGGCCGGTGCCGATCCCAAGCATCAATATGCAGTCACGGTGCTCACCGAAAGCGCCTGGCACGCGCTCTTCATCCGCAATCTGCTCATCCGCCCGGACGAACTGCCCCAGGGCAAGAACGCAGTGCCGGTCACCATCGTGCACGCACCGACCTTCAAGGCCGATCCGGCCCGTCACGGCACGCGCACCGATACCATCATCGCGCTCGACATGAGCCGCAACATCGTCGTCATCGCCGGTACGCTGTATGCCGGCGAGATCAAGAAATCGGTGTTCTCGCTCTTTAATTTCCATGCGCCCCTGACCGGCGTTCTGCCCATGCACTGCTCGGCCAATATCGGCGCGGCCGGCGACAGTGCGCTGTTCTTCGGCCTTTCGGGTACCGGCAAGACGACACTGTCCAACGACCCCGACCGGCCGCTGATCGGCGACGACGAGCACGGTTGGAGTGACAGCGGCATCTTCAATCTCGAAGGCGGGTGCTATGCCAAGACCGTCAAGCTCAGCGCGACCGCCGAGCCCGAGATCTTCGCGGCCACCAAGCGGTTCGGAACCGTCCTCGAAAACGTCGTTCTCGACCCGCAAACCCGGGTGCCGGACTTCGACGACATCTCGCTCACCGAAAACACCCGCGCCGCCTATCCGCTGACAGTGCTGCCCTCGATCGCCAAGGATAGCATTGGCGGCACGCCAAAGACCGTCGTGTTCCTGACCGCCGACGCCTTCGGGGTTCTCCCACCCCTGGCGCGGCTGACCAGCGAACAGGCGGTCTACCATTTCCTTTCGGGCTATACGGCCAAGGTCGCCGGCACCGAGCGCGGCGTCACCGAGCCGCAGGCAACGTTCTCGGCCTGCTTCGGCGCACCGTTCATGCCGCTGCATCCGAGCGTCTATGGTGAGATGCTGGCCCGGCGCCTCGAGGAAAGCGGTGCTGCCGCCTATCTCCTCAATACCGGCTGGACCGGTGGCGGCTATGGCGTTGGCACGCGCATCGATATCGCCTCGACCCGTCGGCTGCTCTCGGCAGCGCTGAGCGGTGAACTCGAAGGCGCCAGGATGCGCTATGACGAGCGCTTCGGCTTTGCCGTGCCGCTGGCGGTCGAAGGTGTCGATCCGCGCCTGCTCGATCCGCGCCACACCTGGTCCGATCCCAACGCCTATGACGAACAGGCCGATCATCTGGCGGCGCTCTTCCAGAAGAACTTCGCCAAATTCGGCCCGGACGCCAACGCCGCTGCCGGCCCGAAACTGGCACAGGCGGCGGAATAGACAGAGGTAGTCGGCGGTATCCCAGGCACGATGCCCACCCTCCCCTTGACGGGAGGGAAGCTGAGCGGGACTTAGCTCGCTAAGTCCGTCGCGAAGCAGGGAAGGGTTTGTGGAACCATCGGCTCCATCACTGGCATCGCATCACCCCCCTCCTGGCCTCCCCCATCATGGGGGAGGTGGGGTCGGTGGGCGTGGCTGGATAGTGCCAGAACCCTCTCCACACCGGACGTCGCGTCGCGCCTCTGGCACCATCTCGCAATTGACCCCGTAGCCCGAGAGCCCGCCACCCTCCCCTTGTGGGAGGGAAGCGAGATAGGACTTAGCTATTGTTAAGTCCGTTATCGAAGCAGGGAGGGGTAACCGGAGCCGTCGGCTCCTTCACCGGCATCGCCATCATTCCCTCCTGGCCTCCCCCATCAAGGGGAGGTGGGCTCGCTGGGCGTGGAAAAGCATGCGACGTCCCACACATCCCGAGAGAGTGAACTCATCGAAAGGGATCGGCGGCGAAAGGGCTTGGCCGGGCCTGACTCGCTCAGTTCGGCGCGTAGAAGATGTGCGCGCCGATCTGGGCAACCCGGGTATAGACATTGGCCCAGGAGGGTCGCACTGCCGTCGTGTGGTAGAAGAGCGCCGAGGTGGGTAGCGCACCCAGCCCCTCACCCTGCACATATTCGGCATAGACCTTTTGGGCCAGTTCCACCGAGCGGTTCCAGGCGCCGCGCTCGCGCGGTGCGTCGGAGTGCCCGTCGCAGGCGAAGGTGAACTGGCAGCGGTACCGCCCCTTGTCGGCGTTCTGGTAGACGACGCCGCAAAGCGTCGACGGGTAGCGGCTGGAGCGGGCGCGATTGACGATGATATTGGCAACCGCCATCTGCCCGGCTGCCGATTCCCCACGCGCTTCATGATAGATCGCCTGGGCGAGGCACTCGCGCTCTTTCTGTGCTACCTCAAGACGCTTGGCCGTGGGGGTGAACCCGCTCGCCACATAGTCGTTGAGCACGGATGCCGTCAGCGACGGCGTGTTCGAAGGTTCGCGGGTGAAATTGGCGATGGCATCGAGGGCGCCATTGCCGCCGCCCAGGGTACCGCGTGCGATATAACCGAGCAGCACTTGCTCGGTCAGTTCGCCCTGCTCGGCAGGCTTGAACGGATCGAAATTGTGCAGCGCCTTCTGGCGGGCGACATAGTTGGCAAGCAGGGCAGGCGTCAGCTCCTGTTCGCCAGGTGCCGGCGGGAGCGGAGCAGGCCCCAGGGCCGGCTGACTGCGGATCTCGGCAATATCCTCAGGGAGGACGGCCGGAACGACGACGCCGGCGACGTCTTCAACGGTCTCGCCATGCGCCGCTTGCAAGGCAAGCACAGGCATCAGCGCGACCACACAAATCTGCATCGCACGCGCAACAGCGCGCGCGGCAAAAGCCAGCCGTTCAGGCTTCAAAGGCCCGTCCTTCCCCAAGCAGCCCTGCCCTCCGGGCGGGACCTGGTTTTTCCTGGGACGCGATGCGGGCGGCTGGCCCGCTTCGCGCCGGAACGCCGTTCTGGCATTCCCGTCAGTCACTTCCCGGCGGCACACTAGCCGAGCCCGGTTTGGAAGAAAACCGAAAATTTACCGTGGGTTAACCATACCCGTTAGCGACTTAAAGGACGGTTAACAGCCGTAGCACCGGCTGAAAAGCCCTTGTGTGACAAGACTTTGCGGAAGGGAAAAGCGGCCGCTAACAGGAACGCTAAAGTTTTAAGCGTCCGATATGGTTAACGTTTTTTGGCCTGGTGTTGCCGAACGGAGACGCTTCAGCCGCGCACCGGCGCCAGCGGAAAGGCCCGTCGCACGTGATGCAGGCTTTCCATGATGGCGATGCCGAGCGCACGAATCTCTTCGCTCGGATGCACGAGGTCGGGAACCATCACGGTCTGCATGCCGGCCGCATGGGCGGCGCGCACGCCCGAATGGCTGTCCTCGAGCGCCAGGCACACCGCCGGATCGATTCCCAGCCGCGAAGCAGCCGTCAGATACGGCTCGGGATCGGGCTTGGGATTGATGACATCGTCGCGCGTCACAATGGTATCGAACATCTCGATCAGCCCGGCATTGCCCAGATGCAGATCGACATGATTGCGCCGCGACGAGGTCGCAATGGCCGTTGGAACGCCGCGCTCGCGCAGCTCCATCAGGATTTCGCGCGCCCCGAGCTTGACCGGCACCTGGCTGTGCATGCGCTCGCGCATCACCCCGACGCATTTCTCGTTGAAGAGGCTATAGGGGAAGCTCACCCCGAACGCCTCTGTCAGCAGCTCGCTGGTGCGCTCATGGCTGGAGCCGACCATGCCCAGATGCAGCGCATCGGTCATCTCGAAGCCGAGCTCCTGGCACACCTCGAAGACGATGGTCTTGAAGACGGTCTCGGTATCGAGGATCGTGCCGTCCATGTCGAAGACGACGGCGTCGAAGGGCTTGAGCGACAGGCTGTCCGAAACAAGGTCGATAGTCATGGCTTTCGATATAGGCGTGTTCGCCGGCGCTGACCAGCGCCCGAACGGCATGGCTCGTCTGCAGGTCCTTTAACGCGCGTCGTCGGAACCGGGCGGGGTGAAGTCGTCCTCGTCGGGCACTTCGGGCTCGCGCGGCCTGGTGCTGCGCCGGGGTTTGCGGGCCGGTTTTGGCTGGCTGGAGGCTGCTGCCGTGTCGGCCTCGGGCGCCTCGTCCTGGCGCTCGCTGGGTTCGGTGACCAGATGCAGCGGCGCGGCACGCCCTTTCTTGTCTTCGCCGAAATAGACCGTCTGGTGCGGGAAGGGAATTTCGATCCCCCGCTCGTCGAATACGCGCTTGATCTCGGCATTGTAGGCGCGGCTCACCGCCCACTGCCTGCCGGGCAGGGTCTTGATGCGCGCCCGCACCACCACGGCGCTGTCGAGGAACTTGTCGATCCCCATCCATTCCAGGTTTGGATCGACAATGTCCGGCGCCACGTCCGGATTTTTCTTCAGCGCCTCGAAGGCATCCATCATCGCCTCGCGCACCTCGTCGAGATTCTCGCGATAGGCAACGCCCATGTCGCAGAGCACGAAGGCGAAGCCGCGCATGAAATTGGATACGGTATCGACCGAGGAGAACGGCACGATGTGATAGACGCCGTTGACGTCGCGCAGCCCGGCCGAGCGGATGGTCAACCGCTCGACGCTGCCCGAAATGCCACCGATATTGACGACGTCGCCGACATCGATCGCCCCTTCGAGCTGAATGAAGATACCGGTGATGATGTCCTGCACCAGCTTTTGTGCACCAAAACCCACGGCAAGGCCGATGACACCGGCCGAAGCGATGAGCGGCGCGATATCGAGACCGATCTCGGAAAGCGCAAACATCAGCGTGAAGAGGACAATGGTGATGGTGGCAGCGTTTCGTGCCAGCGTCAGGAGGGTGCGCTCGCGTGACTTGACGGTGGCGCCATTGGCCGGCTGCAGCCGGTAGTCGACCCAGGAGCTGAGCGCCAGCCAGGCGCCGAAGGCGACGAGGAGGATCAGCGCCACGCTGACCGCTGCCGTCGCCACGTGTCCGCCGAATTCGGATTCGAGCCAGCCGGAAATGCTGAAGAGCCCGATGGCATCGAGCGTCACCGCCGCTACGATGACGACGACCAGCACCCGCAACACGGTCAAGGCGCGCGGCACGAAGGAATTGAGCCGTTGTTCGAGCAGCGGAATGCGGCTGGAAACGCCGTCCGGCAGCTTCACGCCACGCAGGATCAGCCGCGAGAGCAGCCCGGCCACGATAATGCCGAGCACCACGGCGGCGACGATTTTGCCTGTCGCCAGCAGCATGGTGCCCAGCACGTCCTCGGGCCAGATGATGACGACGAGAAAGAGCACGAAGAGATAAGCGAGCACCGGCACGTGCCAGTAGCGCGCCAGCACCGGCAATACGCCGCCGGTGCCGCTGGTGCGCGACACCAGCCATGCCGTGAACGGCGCGCGCACCCGCACCACCAGCAGCACGGCCACGATCAGCGCCGCGAGATAGGTGATCACCGAGACGGCCTGTCCCGCTCCGCTCGAGACGTACCGGGCAAACACCGGCGCCAGCAGCAACTGCCCGAACGCCAGCACCGAGACGATCCACCGGCACCAGCGCGTCAACGCGCGGGCCGTGTCATCGCCGAGCGGCACCAGGCGCAGCTCCGGCCGGCGTGGCGCCAGTACGGCGCGCACCAGCGCCTGCACCACCTCGACAACGAGGAAGGCGTTGAGGAACAGCGAATGGTGGAAAGCCAGGTTCCCGGCCCGCCCGATCAGGGTGATGGCAACGATGTTGCCGGCCCCCCAGGCCGCCGCGATGATGGCCAGGTTGGCCAGCAGCACCACCGCAATGGCAATCAGCCGCGAAAGCCAGCCGGACAGCGCGGCCCGGCGGGTGAGAAGCCAGCGAAACCGCTCGGTGAGCAGGCGGATGGCGAAATAGACGCCATAGGTTACAAGGATCAGCAAGGCCAGGTTGATGAGTGTGGGGGCGGCCGTGCGATAGTCGGCGCTGCCCAGAGCCGCAAAGATCCCCGGTATCGCCTCGATCTGCGTCCACAGCCCTCCGACCGATGTGCTGAGCGCTTCGGCCGTACCCTGGGTGAACTCACCGATGCGGCTGCCCAGCGTTTCTTCGGCTTCGCCAATGGTGGTTTCGCCGCTCTCGGCGGCGGCGCGCTCCTCCAACTCCTCGATCAGCGCCTGGCGGGCGGTATCGTCGCGCAGCACCTCGATCAGCGTTTCCAGCGGCGTGGCGGTCTCCTCATCGGCTGGCGCCTCGCTGGTGGTAAGGCCCGGGATGGCTTGGGCAAATGCCGCCTGCGGCGTGACGAGAGCCAGCGGGGCCAGCAGGAACGTCAGGAGGATCATCAGGGAGTTAAGCAGGCCCGTCGCCCTGGCAATGGTTCGCGGCATCGTCTTCCCATGCATTTCCGGCTCGTTGCCCTTGGTTAGCGGCCAAACCGGCAGATGTGAAGGCATGGCCCCGGTTTTACGACAGTCTTTCAAGGGGCTGCGGTTTACATTTGGGCCTGGGAGCCTAATATGAGAGGCATCTCGTGCCGCGCGCCAATGGCTGCGCGTAGGTAAAACTGTGGATGGCCCGGAGCGCCAATGCGGCCCGCCGTCCCGAACGCAAACCCTCAAGGAACATCGCCATGACACAGGCCAAGACGGGTGACACCGTGCGCATCAACTATATCGGCCGCCTCACCGATGGGACCGAATTCGACTCCTCGGCCGGCCGTGCGCCGCTGCAGTTCACGCTCGGCGCCGGCGAAATCATTCCCGGCCTCGAGCAGCATGTGGCCGGCATGGAAGTCGGCTCCAAGAGCACCGTCACCATTCCGTCCGAAGCTGCCTATGGCCCGCACCGCCCCGAGGCGATCCAGACCGTCGATCGCGCCAGCGTCCCCGAAGGCATCGACCTCGATATCGGCACCCAGCTTCAGGCTCGCACGCCGGACGGTCGCGTCGTTCCGCTGACCGTTGTCGGTGTCGACACCAACAGCGTCCAGCTCGACGCCAACCATCCGCTCGCCGGCAAGGACCTCGTCTTCGACGTCGAGCTCATCGAGATCGTGCAGGCCGCGTAAGCCATTTATTCCCTCTCCCCTTTTTGCGGGAGAGGGAACTCTCTCAGCCTCCGCTAGAACCGCATTCCCAGCCAGATTGCGCCGTTGCGGCCGATCTCCTCAAATCCAAGCCGCGCATAAAAGTCCTGCGCCCGAACATTGCCCTTGGCGACGCCTAGATGCACGCCGGCAATGCCCGCTTGGCGCAGCGCATCGAATAAACGCGCCATCATTCGCCGGCCCCAGCCGCGGCCCTGCGCCGGCGGCAGCAGATCGATATGCAGGTGCGCCGGATAGTCGGCGAGCCGTACCGGCGGCGTTTTTGGCGGGCTGGCGATCAGGCCGAGCACCATTCCGTCGAGCGGGGCCTGCGGCCTGCGGGCGCCATAAATGGCCTGAAGCTTCGGCCACCAATCCTCTGCCAGCCGCGCCTCGAAGGCCGCCGTGTCGGGCGCGGCAATGACATAGCCGAGCACGTCGCCATCTGCTTCGAGCACGAAGGCGAAGTCCGGGGCGAAATCGAGATAGGGCAGGGCCCAGATCAGCGCCGGATAGTCCGGGTCCGAATAGAGCGCACTCGCATCGGCGCCGTTGTCGGCGGTCTTGAGGCAGATCATCGAAAGCGCCGCCCGGTCGGCCTGCGTGGCACGGCGGATGCGCCAGGTTTCGTCCATGATGGTGCTTCCCTTTCCTTTGCCGCTTCGCCGATCACAAAATCATTTACCAGATGTCGAAAGCGCATCGCGGTTTTCGTCGTGATGGCGAAGGGATGTTTTCCCGCGTCGCCATACCGCCTCCAAATCCTCCCGCACTCGCCCCTCTCATCGAGGGGCTTTTTTTTGTCTCGATATCTTTGAGTGCGCGCACTGGACACGATCGTCTAGTCCCGTTCATATCCGGGCCCATGACGACGCCGGAGCGATTCCCCGATGTGATGCTGCTGGCCGCAGGCCTCGGCCTGCGCATGCGCCCGCTGACTGAGAAGCAGCCAAAACCGCTGATACCGATCGCCGGCATGGCGCTCATCGACCGCGTCATCGCCAATGCACGTGCCGAAGGGGCGAAGCGATTTGTCGTCAATTCTCACCATCACGCCCAACAGATCGAGGACCATTTCGCCGATCGTGCGGACGTCAGGGTGCTGTTCGAAGCGCAGCTTCTCGATACCGGCGGCGGCGTGCAGAACGCGCTGCCCTATATCGAGACGGACCCGATATTGGTGATGAACACCGACGCCTTCTGGCCCGGGGGGGTCGACAGGCCGCTGACGCGGCTTATCGCCTGTCATCGCGCCTCGCAGGCGGCTGCAACGCTCCTTTGCGTCCAGCCGCTGCGTGCCACCGGCTTTGCCCGCAGTCACGATTTCTGCCTCGACCCGCTTGGGCGCATCACCCTCGATTACGGTCGCCCGGTCATATATGCAGGCGTTGCCCTCATAGCGCGCTCTCTGTTCGAGGAGGCGCCCGAGGCGCCTTTCTCGCTGGTAAAGCTTTTCGAGAAAGCCCTTGCCGCCGACCGGCTCGCCGGCGCCATACTTGATGCTTCCTGGTTCCATGTCGGCGACCCGCAGGCGGTTGCGGCTGCCGAGGAGGCGCTGGGGTGAGCCGGCGTCTCTATACCATCGCCCCGCATGCGCGCTTTCTCGATCTGCTGGCCGAGCGCATCGTCGACGGCACGCTGCTCGGCGATTGGGATCGTACAGGCCCGTTCTGGCTGGCCGATGTCACCGTCATCCTGCCAACGCGGCGCGCGCGGCTGGCGCTCGCTGATGCCTTTGCCCGGCGCGGTCACGTGCTTTTGCCCGATATTCGCACCTTCGGTGGCGAAGTGCCCGACGAAGAGCCCTTCCTGCCACCGATCGACGCACCGCCCCTGCCGCCGGCCGTCTCGCAGCTTGAACGGCGGTTGATCCTTTCGCGCCTGATCGGGGCCTGGGCAGCGACACCCGCCGGCCGCCACGCCTTCGCCACGCCCCCGAACGCGGCCGAGATCCTGGCGCTCTCGGAATCGCTGGGCGGCTTTCTCGACGACATGATCGCTGAAAGGCGCAGTGCCGCCGACCTCGACGGGATCGTGCCGGCCGAATTGTCGCAGAACTGGCAGCAGACCTTCGAATTCCTGCGGATCGTGCTGGACTACTGGCCGGACGAACTCGCCCAGCGCGGCAAGGCCGATGCCTTTGCCCTGCGCGATGCCCGCCTCGAACGGCAGGCCGAGACCGCGGCGCTGCTTTACGGCGAAAAGCCGGTGATCGCCGCCGGCTCCACCGGCTCCATTCCCGCCACGGCACGACTGCTCGCCGCCATCGCCGACCTGCCGCGTGGCGGGCTGGTGCTGCCCGGCCTCGACACGACGCTGAGCGCTCGCGACCACGAGCATCTTCTCGATCAACGTCGCAATCCGCACGGGCACCCTCAATACGGCCTCGCCAAGCTCCTGCGCGGGCTTGGCGCCGCAATCAGCGACGTCATTGAACTGGCGCCCGAGCCAAGCGCGCGCACCACGCTTGTGCGTCGCGCGCTCGCACCTACCGAGGCTACTGCCCAATGGGCGCAGATGCGTCTTTCATCCGATGAGCTCGACGCCGCCACACGGAACCTCACGGTTCTTGCCGCCCGCAATGAGGACGAGGAAGCCCGCGCCATAGCGCTGGCCGCCCGCGATGCGCTCGGCAACCGCCGCACGGTCGGTATCGTGACGCCCGACCAGAACCTCGCCCGGCGCATCGCCGCCGAGCTTGCCCGGTTCGGCATCGAGGTCGACGATGCAGCCGGCCAGCCGCTTTTTCAGTCTCCCGCCGGGCGACTTGTGCGCCAGATCCTGGCGCTCGCCGTCAATCGCTGCGCCCCGGTCGACCTGATGGCCCTGCTGCGCAATCGCGCCGTTACCCTGGGCATGGAGAGGCCGCAATTGGTGCGCATTGCCGGCAGGATCGAGATGGGACTGCTGCGCGGCCAGCGTCCCAATCCGGGCATTGCGGGGCTGAGGGCGCTGCTCGATGCCAATATTGCGGGCGTCACATCCCATCCGGCATTGCGCCTTGAGGAAGCCGACCGCGCCGAGATCGAGGGACTGCTCGACCGGGTCGGCGAAGCGCTTGCCGACCTGGTTGCGATCTGCGAGCGCAAGGAGCTGCATGCCAGCACCTTCATCGGCGCGCTGCATCGCGCCTACCAATTGTGGACAAAGCACGCGGCAACGCAGGCCGGTGCGCCTGAGAGCCTGCCCGGGAGCGACGAATTCGCCCGACTGGCGGACGAGATCGCCCGCCATTCCGGCGAGGGGGTGAGCTTTCCTCCGCACAATCTCGACGGCGTCCTCTACGCGCTGATGGCGGGAATGGAGGTGCGCAACACCACGCCGCGCCGCGACGATATCGCCATATGGGGGCAACTCGAGGCGCGCCTGCAAAGCCCCGACCTGATGATCATTGCCGCCCTTAACGAGGACAAATGGCCCGAGCCAGCCGACCCCGGGCCATGGCTCAGCCGCGGCATGCGCCTTGCTGCCGGGCTCGAACCGCCGGAGCGAAAACAAGGACTGGCGGCTCACGACTTCGAAATGGCGCTGGGCAATGACAATGTCATTCTCGCCTTTTCGCAGCGCCTTGGCACCAGTCCGGCGCTGCCTTCGCGCCTGCTTCAGCGTCTCGAAGCCTTTGCCGGGGAGCACTGCGCCAGGGGTCTGCGCGAGAGAGGGGACAAGTGGCTCGCCATGGCCGGCGAACTCGATGCCGCCGCGAGCCTGAAGCGCGCGCCCATTCCGGCCCCCAATCCGCCGGCGAGCCTGCGCCCCCGCAAACTCTCGATCACCGAAATCGAGACGCTTTTTCGCTCGCCCTACGACATTTATGCCAAATATATCCTGGGGCTACGCCCGCTCGACCGGCTGGGCGAAGACCCCGATGCACGCGAACGCGGCAACCTCATCCACCAGGTCTTTGGCGATTTCGTAACCGGGCACGACATCATGGCGCCCGATGCCCTGGAGACGCTCAACGCCCTGGCGGCTAGGGCGTTTTCCGGCCTCGAAGCCATCGCCGACCGCCGCGACATCTGGCTGAAGCGCTTCAGCCGCGCCGCCGAACTCTTCCTCGAATATGAGCGCGAACGTCAATCGCGCGTCCGCCAACGCCATGCTGAAATCCGCGGCGACTGGAGGTTCCCCAAGGCAAACGGCCCGGATTTCGTACTCACCGGCCGGGCCGACCGCATCGACCTCATGAGCGACGGCAGCGTCGAAATCATCGATTTCAAGACCGGCAGCGTGCCCGAACCCAAGGACATGAAGGCGTTCGACGCCCCGCAATTGCTGCTCGAAGCCGCCATGACAGCTGCCGGCAGCATGGAGGGGATAGCGCCGGCCGAGGCAAGCGCCCTGACCTATATCAAGGTCAGTCACGGCCCCAACGCCTTCAACCCCAGGGGATTTGCTCTCGAGAGGGGCTGGACGTTGGCCGGCGCCGTGGAGGAAATCGTTCTGCGCACCACCCGCCATGTCGATGCGTTTCTCTACAATGAAACGCCGATGGCAGCGCAAATCCGCCCCGTGGAGAATAAACGCTTCCCCGGCCCCTATGAGCATCTGGCGCGCGTTGCCGAATGGAGCCTTGCCGAGGGCGAGGACGAACCATGAAACGCGTCTTCCAGGTCCCGACAGACACTGCAACCAATCAACGTCGCGCCGCCGATCCGGCGCTCTCGGCCTGGGTCGCGGCCAATGCCGGCTCGGGCAAGACGCATGTCCTCACTCAGCGTGTGCTGCGCCTCCTGCTCAGCGATGTCGCCCCGGAGGCGATTCTTTGCCTCACCTACACCAAGGCCGCCGCCGCCGAGATGCGCGCCCGCGTTTCTTCTGCTCTGGGCAAATGGGCGATCCTCGACGACGTCGATCTCGATACTGAACTTGCAGCCCTCGGCCAGGCGGCAACGCCCGCGCTGCGCGCCCGTGCCCGCACGCTCTTTGCGCGGGCTCTGGAGACGCCCGGCGGGCTCAAGATCGTGACCATCCACGCCTTCTGCGAAAGCGTGCTGCACCGGTTTCCGCTCGAAGCCGGCGTTCCCTTCGACTTCCGGGTGGTCGAGGATGTCGAGCGTGCCGCCATGATCCTCGATGCGCGCGAAGCCGTGCTTGCCGGTGGCCTGCGCGGCACGGGCGAGGCGCAGGCGGTCGAAGCGCTGTTCGAGTTGATGACCGACTTTGCCATCGGCGAAGCCATCGACGTGGCGCTCGCCGAGAGCCGCAAGGTCAAACCCGTGCTTGCCGATCGCCGCCGCGCCAAGGACAATCTTCGAAAGCTCGTAGATTTCCGCGGGCGCGGCGTTGCCGAGATCGAGGCCGAGATGCTCTCGGATCATCTGATCGGGGACGATGATCTCGCGACCATCCAGCGCGTCTGCGGCAAGGGCCAGCCTGGCAACAGCCTGGCTGCGCGGCTCGGCACGTTCCTTACCAAGGACTTCACGGTGCGCGCGCACTTCCCGCCCAAGGTGCTCAGAACCCATGATCCAGATCTAGCCGCGCAGGCCCTCGCCGAGGCTCAGCGCTTGCAAGCGCTTTGCGAGGAGCGCCGCACTGCCGAACTCGTCGCTCGCTCCGAGGCGCTGCTCGATGTGCTCGGCGGCATTTCCGACCGCTACGAGGCCGGCAAGCGCGCCCGCTCGCTGCTCGATTTCGACGACCTCATCGAAAAGATGGCGCGGCTCCTCTCCGAGGAGAGCTATCAGCTCTGGGTGCAGTACAAGCTCGATGCCGGCATTCACCATATTCTGGTCGATGAGAGCCAGGACACCAATCCCGAGCAATGGCGCGTCGTCGATGCGCTGGCGCGCGAATTCTTCACTGGCGAAGGCCAAGTCTCGCGGCCGCGCACCATTTTCTCGGTGGGTGATCCCAAGCAGTCGATCTACTCGTTCCAGGGTGCCGAACCGCGGCTCTTTGCCGATGCCGGACGCGATTATTGCCGGCGCGCCGCTGAGGCCGGCAAGGATTTCGACCCTATCGAGCTGCATACCAGCTTTCGCACCCTGCGCCCGATCCTCGAGGCGGTCGACCTGATTTGCGAGCGTGACGACATCCAGCGCGCACTGCTCTCCGAGCAGAAGGTGCATCACGACACCGCCCGCACCGAGCCGGGCGGCAGCGTGACGCTGTGGCCGCCGGTGCAGCAGGCCAAGGCTGCTCCGCCCAGGCACGAATGGCCGATGCAGCCGCTCGAAACGGCCGAGCAGAGCGCACCGCGGCAGGTGGCGACGCGTGTCGCGCGCGAAATCCGCGGCTGGATCGCTTCCGGCCGGCAACGCGCCGATGGACGCCGCATCAGCGCCGATGATGTGATGGTGCTGGTGCAATCGCGCTCGGCGCTCTTCCACGAGATCATCCGCGCGCTGATCGCCGAGGGTTTGCCGACGCCCGGGGCGGATCGACTGGACGTCACCGCCCATATCGCCGTCATGGACCTGCTGGCGCTGGCGGAAGTGTTGCTCAATACCGCCGATGACCTGCAGCTTGCCGCGGTCCTGCGTTCACCACTTTTCGACGTCAGCGAAGACGACCTCTTCGCCATCGCCAACGGGCGGGGCAGGAAGAGCCTCTGGGAGGCGCTTGCCCGCAGCGACCTGTCCTGCGCCCGGGCCGCCTACGCAAAGCTGGCGCGTTGGCGCAGCCGGCTCGATTTCGACCGGCCCTACGAGTTCTATGCCAACATCCTCTATGCGGAAGGCGGGCTGGAGCGTTTTCATGGGCGGCTCGGCAGCGAGGTCGACGATCTCTTTGCCGAATTCCTCGATCTCGCGCTTGCCCACGGGCAGGACGAGCAGCCTTCGCTTTCGGGCTTCCTGGCGGCGATGCGGCGCCAGGACGTCTCGATCAAGCGCGATCTCGCCGAACGCGGTGGCGGCGTGCGGGTGATGACCGTTCATGGCGCCAAGGGCCTCGAAGCGCCGATCGTCATACTTGCTGATGCGGCAACGAAGCCCAATGGCAGGCAGACGACCAAGCCGGTGCTGATCCTGCCGGAAGCACCGGGGCCGCTCTTCATTCACGCGCCGGGGCAGGGTGACCATGTTCCGGCAACGCTGGCGCTGCTTCAGCAAGCCAGGGACCGCGCCGGCGAGGAATATTGGCGCAAGCTCTATGTCGGCATGACCCGGGCCGAGGAAGCGCTTTACGTCACCGGCGCCCTGACGCCGGGCACTCCGGCGCAAACGCAACTGCAGGGCACCTGGTATGAGGCGATCGAAACGGCGCTGCGCCCCCACGCTCGCAGTGAAACCGATGCCGAGGGTGACGAGACGGCGCTGGTTTACCCCCGCGATGCGCGGCAAACCCTGGCGGGATCGGGCGGCGGTGCAGCGTCCCCGGCCGGCTATCAAAGGTTGATTCTGGCGGACCTGCCGCTCGCGCCCGGCCGAACGATGGTACGCCCGTCCTCGGCCTATGAGGCAAGCGCTGGCGAAACGGCCCTTGTCACCGCGGCGGAAACCGTGCGCGATGCCGAAGAGGCTCGCCGCTCAGGGCTTGCGCTCCATGCCCTGTTGCAGCATCTGGGCCGTGTGCCGCGCGAGAACCGCGACGCGGTCGCGGCCAAGGCCATGCCCGTACTCCTGCCCGACTACCCCGATCAGCACGAGCCGCTGGCGCGCAAAGCAAAATCGATCCTTTCGCGGCCCGATCTCGCACATCTTTTCCAGGCCAATAGCCGCGCCGAGGTGCCGTTTCTCATCGACGGCATGCGTGGTGGAAAACCCATACGCATTGCCGGGCGCATCGACCGCCTCGTTGTTGACGAAGCAGGTGTTTTGGTGGTCGATTACAAATCCGACGCGACTCTTCCAGAGACACCCGAGAGCGTGCCGGGGAACTATCTTACCCAGCTCGGAATTTATGCACTGATTGCAGGTCAGCTTTTCCCGCAGAGAGATGTGCGAGCGGCGATTTTGTGGACGTCCATGGAATCATTGATGAATCTACCCGCTTCGCTTCTGGCGAAGGCTACTGAGGACTTCACCTTGAAGTGACGCAGGTTGATCCAACCCTCGACTCTCACCAGCTTTTGGGCCAATGAGACGACCGCTTTTCAACTAGAAGGCAACACTGATGACCACACAAGTTTCCGATGCTTCTTTCGGCGAGGAAGTCCTGAACGCCCAGGAACCGGTCCTGGTCGATTTCTGGGCCGAGTGGTGCGGACCGTGCCGCGCGATCGCGCCGGTGCTGGAAGAGCTTTCCGCGGAATTGGCCGGTAAGGTCAAGATCGTGAAGCTCAACATCGATGAGAACCCCTCGACGACCGTCAAGTATGGCGTGCGTTCGATCCCGACCATGATTCTGTTCAAGGGCGGCGAGGCGGCCGATATGAAGATCGGCGCCGGCACACCCAAGGCAGGCCTGTCGAAATGGCTCGAAAGCCACGCCGCTTAAAACCTGGCGCGAAGATTTTCGAAGACGCCGCTGGCTCGATGCTGGCGGCGTTTTTATTTCCGCCGCTTCGCGGCACCTTCTCCCACGAGGGGAGAAGGGGGCGATGGCAACTGCGATCGAGCGGCGGGGCCGGTATAGTCGAATAGTCCGACCCTTTAGACCCGCACGGCGTGCTCGACGCGCCCCTTGTCTCCGAACACCTCGAGATAGCGTGCAACCTCGCGCGCATCCCCTGTCGCCTTGGCAGGATTGTCGGCTAGCTTGACCGCGGAGCGGCCATTGGCCGACGAGACTTTGCAAACGATGGAGATCGGATCGAGCATAGGGTTGGGTTCGGGGGCGCAGCCCTCGAAATCATTGGTCAGGTTCGTGCCCCAGCCGAACGCCATGCGCACGCGCCCGTCAAAGTGGAGGTAGGCCTCCTCGATCATGTCGACATCGAGCGCGTCGGAAAAGATCAGCATCTTCTCGCGCGGATCACGGCCCTTTTCCTTCCACCAGGAGATGATCTTCTCGCCGCCATCGATGGCCGGGGCGCTGTCGGGCCGGAACCCGGTCCAGTCGGCCACCCAGTCGGGGGCATCGCGCAGGAACGCATCGGTACCGAAAGCATCGGGCAAGACGATCAGCAGGTTGCCGCCATAATAGCTGCGCCAGTCCTGCAACACCCGATAGGGCGCCTCGCGCAGTTCCTCGTCCGAACGGGCGAGCGCTGCCAGCACCATGGGCAGTTCATGCGCATTGGTGCCGAGCGCCTCGAGATCGGTATCCATGGCCAGCTTCACATTCGAGGTGCCGGTGAAGTTCTCACCGATCCCTTCCTTGAGCGCCTCCACGCACCAGCGCTGCCAGAGAAAGGAATGCCGCCTGCGCGTGCCGAAGTCTGAAATCCTCAGATCGGGCAGGGCCGAAAGCCGCTCGACCTTCTCCCACATCTTGGCCTTGGCGCGGGCATAGAGCACGTCGAGGGTGAACGGCCCGTAGCGCTTCATCGCTGCGCGCGAGCGCAGCTCGTTGATGATGGCGAGCGCGGGAATTTCCCACATCGTCGTCTCGGCCCATTTGCCCGGGAATTCCAGCACGAACTGCCCGTCGCGTTTTTCCAGCTGATACTCGGGCAGTTGGAATTCTTCGAGCCAGCGCAGGAAAGCCGGCGAAAAGATGCGCTTGGACCCATAGAAGCTGTTGCCCGCCAGCCAGATCATCTCTTTCTTGGCGAATCTAAGCGTCCTGCAATGGTCAAGCTGGGCCCGCAGCTCGTCGATGTCGATCTCGTCGGCAAGCCGCACCGAACGGGTGCGGTTGATCAGCGAGAAGGTCGCCTCGACATCCGGGTAGAGCCCCCAGATCATCTGCAACATCAAGAGCTTGTAAAAATCGGTGTCGAGCAGCGATCGGATGATCGGGTCGAGCTTCCAGGTATGATTGTAAACCCGGCGGGCAATATCGGTAAAAGTCGCCATTCACGAAACTCGCGCTGCCGGTACCAGGCTGCACCTTTAGCGTGCGGGGGGCGCGATTGCCAAGACAGCTAGCCTAGGAGCGAGGTCCTTCGCGTTCATGGGGTTGCGGCCTGGTCGCTGAACTGGAAGCGCTCGAACCGGCCGAGCGCTTCATCGATTGCCGACTTGCCTTCGAGCCCGACATCCTCGAACCACGTCCAGTTCTGGATCAGGAGCTTTGCCGCTTTCCTGTCGGCCTTGAGGTCTATTGCCGCAACGATCCGGTCACCGAGCAGCACCGGCAGGGCGAAATAGCCGAGCTTGCGCCTGGCCGCCGGCACATAGGCCTCGAAAAGGTGTTCATAGCCGAAAAAGTGCTTCAGGCGCTTGCGCTGGATGATCAGCGGATCAAAAGGCGAGAGAATGTGGACGAGCCCCGGGGGCGCCGCATGCTCGATCGCAGCCATGGCCTGCGGCGTTGCCCAATGGGGAATCTCGGGCGCCCCTTCGATCGCGACCGGCACCAGCAGCTTGCGGCGTACGCGGCTCTCGATCACCTCCCGCATTGGCTTTTTTCTCGGCGCATCGAGGTGGCAGACCGAATCGAGGCTGACAATGCCCTGCGCGTTGAGCGCCCGATCGAGCAGATAGGCGTTGATCTGCCGCTCGGTGGCTGCGCGCGGCGCCCGCTCCCAGCCGAAATGGCGCGCCATCAGGTCGTAAGTCTTGACCATGCCCTGGCGGGCACTAATCGTCACCAGTCCCTGATAGAACATCATCTCGAGCACCCGCTTGCTCGGCTTGCGACTCGCCCATGGATGGTGCTTGTCGACGAGTTCGTCATCGCCGATGTCCCTGATCGACAGCGGACCCTCGCGCCGCAGACGCCGCAGCATCTTGCGGATTTCCTGCGGCGTCACCGACCCGAACCAGCGGCTCGGCGTCTCGCGATACTGCTTCATCGCCGGTATGAAATAGGGCAGGTCCTTGACCGGCACGTAGGAGAGCGCGTGCGTCCAGTATTCAAAGACGCTCTTGTCGACGGACTGCAACTGCGCCAGATGCGCACGTCGATATCCGGGGATACGCGTATAGAGAATGTGATGATGGCACCGCTCGATGACGTTGATGGTGTCGATCTGCACATAGCCGAGATGCTCGATCGCGCGCTGCACGGCCTGCGGCCCGCTGCCGAAGGGTTCGGGCGTATCGAGCCGCTGCGCCGTCAGCCAGATGTGGCGGGCGTGGAGAGACGGAATTGTGACGGGCTTTTTTGCAGGCAAGAAACCGACTCGCGACCGACGGTGGACCTGCCGAGACTGTTCAGGATCACCCGATGGGTCAAACCGAAATTGCCCAGCTAATCGCAGAGCCTGGTGGGAGAAGGGGAGCGCTTACGCCTTCGCAGGTGTCTTCCGCAATCTTCGCGGCCGCCCGACGGCTTGCCGAGCCGAAGCTGCGGAACAGCGAAGGATGGTGGAGCCAAGCGGGATCGAACCGCTGACCTCCTGCATGCCATGCAGGCGCTCTCCCAGCTGAGCTATGGCCCCATTTCCTTGGGATCGCCTCGCGGCAGCCTTGCTGCCCGCCCGAAGCGAGGCGCAACCTATTCAAGGTCGCTGCAAATCGCAAGAGCCAATTTGGCTCTTTTTGCCACCCCGCCGGCGAGGTGAAAACCGGCAGGGCGCAGGGGGTGTTCAGCGGTCGTCGTCGCTGGGAACTTCGATGTCGAAATCGTCGCTCTCGTCGTCTTCTTCCTCAAGGAAGGTATCGTCATCGTCGTCGCCCAGGTCCTCCTCGACGTCGACATCCTCGACATCGGGGATATCGTCGCCGGTTTCTTCCTCGGCTTCGGCTTCATCGAGTGAGACGATCTCGGGGCCGGCAGTCGTCTCCTCGACCTCTTCCTCTTCGGTCTCTTCCGGCTCGGGACGAGCCCGATCGGGTGCGGCTTTGGTGAAGGTTGCCTGCTCGAAGAAGGACAGGGGATAGGATTTGCCTGTATAGGGCGAAACCACCGGGTCCTGGTTCAAGTCGTAGAACTTCTTGCCGGTATCCGGGTCGATCCGCTTGGTGCCACGTTCGGGTTTGGACACTCTGGTTTCCTCATTATCGCAAGATGGCAGGCGCCATGCCGGTGCGGTCTGGCCGCGCTCACCATCATATATGACGTAAGGGCCGGAAAACCGCCCCTTCAGCTGCGGGCTCCGCCCGCTCGGTCCGTCCGGTTAGGGCCAAACATTTGCGGTGTCAAACCGAAAATGCGCCGGTTCGTCCGCCCCTGCGGCAACGCGCGAAACCCAGTGTGGCCTTGTGCGCAATGCATGTGTTAAGCCGCATTGACTGATCGCTCGCCAAATGCCGTCCGGAGCCACTGTGACCATGCCCTGCCATCCTCCCCCAAGTCTCGAGGAAAGGCTACCCCGTTTAGGCCAGGGGGCCAATGCATGATCATCGCCGTCGACGGACCCGCCGCCTCGGGCAAGGGCACGCTTGCGGCCGGCCTTGCACGTCACTACGGTTTGCCGCATCTTGACACGGGTCTTCTCTATCGCGCCGTCGGCAAGGCAGTGCAGGCCTACGAGAGCAAGCCCGAGTTCGAGCAGCGCGCCATTGCAGCAGCAAGGGCGCTCGATGCCGCCCATCTCGATAATCTCGAGGAGTTGACGTCGGCCGGCGTCGGGGTCCTCGCCTCCAAAGTTGCCGTCATCGCCGATGTGCGCCGAGCGCTTTATGATTTCCAGCGCAGCTTCGCGCTGCAGCCGGGCGGTGCCGTGCTCGATGGACGAGACATCGGCACCAAGATCTGCCCGGATGCCGATGTGAAGCTCTTCATCCAGGCCGACAGCAAGGCACGCATGGAGCGTCGCGCCCGGCAGCTCGAAATCAGGGGGCTCGAGGTTGACCGCTACGCTCTTTATCACCAGATAGAAGAGCGGGACGCCCGTGACATGGCCAATCCCAATGGTGGCTTCTACAAGGCCGATGACGCGTACTTGCTAGATACGACTCATCTGGGTATAGAAGCCGCACTCCAGGCAGCCGTCGCGATCGTCGACAGGGCTCTGGCCGGCAAGGACCGGGACTAGCAGCGTTCTTCAGGAAGTGGTTTCACTGGCCTGATGAGCGTTTGGCATAGAGTTCCGCAATCCAATCCTTGCTCGCCTGCCTCTCGAAGGTCACCCAAGGCCGCGGCGCTGGATTAGAATAAATGACATGCCGCTTGGACCTCATGCTGCGCCGGGTCGTTTGGAAACAAACGATGGCATATGGGGCCATTGGATGTTTCAACCCTCAACCACCGGCGCATTTGGAGACACAATTTGGCACAGCAATCTGTGACGAAAGAAGATTTCGAATCCCTTCTCATGGACTCGTTCGTCGATAACGAGCCGTTGGAAGGCGCCGTCGTCAAGGGCAAGGTCGTCGCTATCGAAAAGGACCTTGCGATCATCGACGTCGGCCTCAAGACCGAAGGGCGCGTCGCGCTCAAGGAATTCGGCGCTGCCGGCCGTGACGGCACCATCACCGTGGGCTCGGACGTCGAGGTCTATGTCGACCGCGTCGAGAACGCCATGGGCGAGGCGGTGCTCAGCCGCGAGAAGGCCCGCCGCGAAGAGAGCTGGGTCAAGCTCGAAGAGCTCTACAACAAGAATGAGCGCGTCGAAGGCGTCATCTTCAACCAGGTCAAGGGCGGTTTCACTGTCGACCTCGAAGGTGCCGTGGCCTTCCTGCCGCGTTCGCAGGTCGATATCCGCCCCATCCGCGATATCGGTCCGCTCATGAATGTGCCGCAGCCCTTCCAGATCCTCAAGATGGACAAGCGCCGCGGCAATATCGTCGTCTCGCGCCGCGCCATTCTCGAGGAATCGCGCGCCGAGCAGCGCTCCGAGATCGTCCAGCAGCTCGAAGAGGGCCAGGTGGTCGACGGCGTGGTCAAGAACATCACCGACTACGGTGCGTTCGTGGATCTCGGCGGTATCGATGGCCTGCTGCACGTCACCGACATCGCCTGGCGCCGTGTCAACCATCCGTCCGAAGTGCTCACCATCGGTGAGACCATCAAGGTGCAGATCATCCGCATCAACCAGGAATCGCATCGCATCAGCCTCGGCATGAAGCAGCTGCAGGCCGATCCCTGGGAAGGCATCGAGGCCAAGTACCCGATCGGTGCCAAGTTCACCGGGCGCGTGACCAACATCACCGACTACGGTGCCTTCGTCGAACTGGAGCCGGGCATCGAAGGCCTGATCCACGTTTCGGAGATGAGCTGGACCAAGAAGAACGTCCATCCGGGCAAGATCGTCTCGACCAGCCAGGAAGTCGACGTCGTCGTGCTCGAAGTCGATCCGGACAAGCGCCGTATCTCGCTCGGCCTCAAGCAGACCCTCGCAAATCCATGGGAAAGCTTCGCCGAGAGGTTCCCCGTGGGTGCCGTTATCGAGGGCGAGGTCAAGAACAAGACCGAGTTCGGCCTCTTCATCGGCCTCGATGGCGATGTGGACGGCATGGTGCACCTGTCCGATCTCGACTGGCAGAAGTCGGGCGAGCAGGCGCTCGAGGAGTACAACCGCGGTGACATCGTCAAGGCCAAGGTGCTCGACGTCGACGTCGAGAAGGAGCGCATCTCCCTCGGCATCAAGCAGCTTGCGGCGGGCGACCTGACCGATACTGGCGGCGAAGGCATCAAGAAGGGTTCGGTGGTCACCGGAACCGTGACCGAGGTCAATGATGGCGGCATCGAGGTCCAGATCGCCGACAGCGAGATGACCGCGTTCATCCGCCGTGCAGACCTCAGCCGTGATCGCAACGACCAGCGCCCCGAGCGTTTCGCCAAGGGCGACAAGGTCGACGCGCGCGTCACCCAGTACGACCGCAAGACCGGCCGCATTCAGCTTTCGATCAAGGCGCTCGAAATCGCCGAAGAAAAGGAAGCCGTGGCCAATTACGGTTCGTCGGACTCGGGTGCTTCGCTCGGCGATATCCTGGGCGCTGCCCTCAAGGATCGCGAACAGAAGTAAGCCCGTGGCGGTCCACGGATCGCACGGCATCTTGCACCACGGGCCCGCGCTGCCAAGCGCGGGCCTTTCCATGTCGGCAGGGCGGCACATGAATACCAAGGGCATTCACTGGCGGGCACTGACCAGTCTCGACCTGCCGGCGGTCGAGGAAATTGCCGGCGTCGTTCACCCGGGCTTTTTCGAGAGCCTGGCGGTTTTTGTCGAACGGCAGCGACTTTATCCCGAGGGCGCGCGGTTTCTCGAACTCGACGGCCAGCCTGCCGGTTATCTCCTCAGCCATCCCTGGCGGCAGCATCATCTGCCCGCTCTCAATTCCCTTCTCGGCGCCATCCCGCCGGATGCATCGACCTATTATATCCATGATCTCGCGCTGCTGCCGCACGCGCGCGGCACCGGCGCGGCGGGCATGGCGGTCACGAGCCTCCTCGCCCATGCCCGCCAGAGCGGTTACGCCACCGCCAGCCTCGTTGCGGTCAATTCCAGTCAGCGCTTCTGGGAAAAGCACGGCTTTGCCGTGGTCGATGTGCCCGAGCTCGCCCCCAAGCTGCGCAGCTATGAAGTAGCGGCCCGGTTCATGGTCAGACCGCTGGCGTGAAGGGCCAAGATGCGCACCGCTGGGGCAGAGTAGCAGTTCCTGCTTCGTTCTGCGTCAAGGGCGTTAATGATTCATTTACCCACAATGCACACGCAAGAAGACTCTTCTACCCGATTCGCGCGGCCGGTATGTTGGGGTGATTCGGTGGTTCGGGGGTTTGAAGGCCATCGGGCGGTGCCTGGCGAATCAGGAGATTCGCAACGGGCGCGCCAATTTCGAGTACGCGTTGCGGCCAGGGGGTTGCCCCGGCCGGTCTTAGCGATAAGTCGTAAAGTCAAGAGGGCTGGGCATGGCGCCGGACAAAATCCGGAAACGCTGGGGATTCAAGGGTGTATCTGTTCCCCCATTGGTGTTGTTTTCGGCCAGTCCTGCACTCGCCCAGGGTTTCAACGTCAGTGCGATCGCCGGGGCCGCTCCGCTCGCCGTTGCCGTAGGAGCCGGCGGTTTTGCAGTCATTGCCATGGTTGCGATCCGCCGCCTCCTTGCCGACACCAGCGCGCGCCAGCGCCGCGCCGGTGAGCAGATCGCGGGCCTGCGCGTGCTCGTCGATGATTACGAGGCGCTGCTGGCTGGTTCGCGCGAGGTTACGGTCCTCTGGAGCGAGAATGCCAGCGAGCCGCGGCTCCTCGGTCAGTCCTCGGCAATCCTGCCGCCGGGTCGCCGCCCGGATGCGGTCACCCGCTACGCGACCTGGCTCATACCCGAGGACGCCGAGCGGCTTGCTCGGCAGGTGGAAAGCCTGCGCGTCGAGGGCTGCGCATTCGAAACCGATCTTGAAACCATAGAGGGCAGGTTCGTCCGCGCCACCGGCTGGGTGGCGGGCGGTGGCGCGGCTTTGCGGCTGCGTCCTACCCAGCGTGCCGTGCTTGCCGCCGCTGAGAGGCCGCGCCAGACGGATTTTTCGAGCGTGCGCACCATTGTCAGCCTTCTCAGCAAACCCGCCTATGTGCGAGATGCCAAACGTCGCCTGATATTTGCCAACGTGCCCTATCAGCGACTCGCCGGGGCCCTCGGCCGGCCCGGCAATGGCGAGACGCCCGCCGAACTGCTCGAGAACGGCACGCTCAAACGCCATATCGAAGCTCTCGAGACGGCGGAGGGCCCGGTCTCCATGGCGCTCTCCTGGCCGCGCCATGGCAGCTATGAACTGATCGAATTCGCCATCGAGGGCGGCTCGGTCGGTTATGTGCGCCCAACGGCACAGACGGTAGCGCATGCCGGCGATGTCGGGCTCACCCATATCGCCGGGATTATCGATACGCTGGCGACGCCAATCGCGATCTTCAATGCCGACAAGGAACTGGTGCAATTCAACCGCGCCTATGCGCGGCTATGGAATTTCGATTCCAAGTTCCTCGTTGTCGGGCTCGACGAACGCGCCATTCTCGACAAGCTGCGCACGGACGGCCAATTGCCCGCCGTGCCGGACTATCAGGGCTGGCGCCGCCAGCACCTGACCGCCTATGAACTCAAGGCGCCACGCGAGGACGAACCCTGGCACCTGCCGGATGGCCGCTCAATCAAGGTCATCGCCGCGCCCGCCGGACCCAAGGGCGGCGTCATCTACGTCTTTGAGGACATTACCGAGCGTCTGAAGCTCGAATCGACCGCCAAGGCCTTCTCCAACGTGCAGCGCGAGTCGCTCAACGCCCTTTCCGAGGCGGTCGCCGTGTTCGGCACCAATGGAAGGCTTACGCTCTGCAATCCGCGGTTGTCGGCACTCTGGCAACTGCCCATGCACGAACTCGGCGAGAGTCCGCATATCGACCAGATCGCGCAAGCCTGCGGGCGGGCTATGCCCGAAGACGGGTTTTCGATCTGGCGCGACCTCAAGCGCGGCATCATCGACCTCAATCCGACGCGTTCGGACACCACCGGGCGTATTTCGCGCGCCGATGGGCGCCTGCTCGAATACACCATCACGCGCCTGCCGGATGGGCAGACGATGATGACCTTTCTCGACGTGACCGAAAGCGCCAATTATTCGCGCGTCCTGAAGGAGCGCAACGAAGCCCTGATAGCGGCCGACAAGCTCAAGGATGCCTTCATCCAGAACGTCTCCTACGAGCTGCGCTCGCCCTTGACCAACATCATTGGCTTTGCCGACCTGCTCGCCGCCGACGGTTCGACGCTTTCCGAGCGCCAGAAGGCCTATACCGACTATATCCGCGCCTCGTCCGTGACCCTGGGTGTGCTCATCGACAACATTCTCGATCTCGCCAGCGTCGACGCCGGCATCGCCGAGCTCAAGCCCGAGCCGCAGGACATCATGGCCCTGGTGGAAAAGGCCCGTGCCGGGCTTTCGGCCACCTTCCCCGAGGTCAGCGGGGAAAAGCCGATCAATCTCGTCATCGACGTCGCCGATGACCTGCCGCCATTCGTTGCCGACGGCACGCGCATGGTGCAGGTGATCTATAACCTGCTTTCCAATGCGGCGCGGTTCTCGCCGCCCGGCGGCCAGATACGCCTCGCCATTACAGCGCGCGGCGAGCGCATGTTGTTCATCGTCGAGGATGAAGGGCCGGGCCTGCCCGACGAGATGCAGGATGTCATCCATGCGCGGCTCGATGCGCCAACCAGTGCCGGGCGCCAGCGCGGCGCCGGTCTCGGGCTCGCTATCGTGCGCACCTTCGTCAACCTGCATGGCGGCATCATCACCGCCGAAAAGCGTGAGCCGCGTGGCAGTCGCATCACCGTCAATCTGCCCTGCGACCAGGCCCTGGCCAGCGTCGCCGAATAGAATGGCAGAGGAGCGGTTTCTCCCCGACGACAGCGCCACGGCAGAGTTTGGCGCCGAACTCGCCGCCACGCTCAAGCCCGGTGATATCGTGTTGCTCGAAGGCGATCTCGGCGCCGGCAAGACGGCGCTCGCCAGGGCGATCGTGCGCACGCTTGTCGGCAACCCGGACCATGAGGTGCCTTCGCCCACCTTTTCCCTGGTGCAGCCCTACAGGGCTGGCGGCCTCGAGCTTCTCCATGCCGATCTTTATCGCCTCGGCGATCCGCGCGAGATCGACGAACTGGGACTGACCGACAACCCCGATGCCATCGTGCTGGTGGAATGGGCCGAGCGGGCGCCCGAACTTAGCGAACGCGCCAGCCTCGTCGTCAGGCTCGAAATCCCACCGGGCGGTGTCGGGCGCCAGGTGAGCCTGCAACGGAACCGGCCCTGACCTCGACCGTTGGCTTTTGAGCAACCAACGGAGGCGAGCCATGCAGATTCCCCCGCGAGAACCCTGGCCCGACGATCTGCCCGATGACGGCGAGCCCGGCCCGGTGCCGCCGATGCAACCGGACCCAACCAAGCCGGAACCCGGACGTGAGCCATTCCCCAATCCGGACAAGCCGGGCGACACCCCCGATTATCCGCCCGAGCACGAACCCTTCCCGGAGCCCGAGCCGCAGCGTCCGCGGGAGGTCTGATATTCAGATGCGTTCGAGCGTTTCCGGGTGCTCCTGACCGTCGAAAAACTCGGCAAGCGCGGTAAGGAAGATTTCACGCTCGGGAGCAGCGCGGGCAAAAAGCGTCATCGAGGCATGAAACTTCATGTCGTCCGGCGAGCCGAAAATGTCATGGACACTCAAGCGCCCGGCATGGGCGAGCACGATTTCGGTGGCTTCGATCAGCCGCGGCCCGACGATGGGATGACCGAGATAGTCATGGGCCTCATCGACCGATGCCAGGGCGAAGCGCCGGGACATCTTGCTCATGCCCAGCCCGGCGATCTGCGGAAAGACGAACCACATCCAGTGCGTCTGCTTGCGACCGGCCTTCAGTTCTTCGAGCGCAGTGGCAAAGTCCTGATGCTGGGCGGCGATGAAATGGTCGAACATGGGTGCGCGTCTCCGTTTGGAGATCAACGCGGCAGGCTGCGCTTTGTTGAAATGAAATCCCGAGCCTGCCGCCGCGCCAGAGATGGCAACCATTGACCCCGTCTTTCGCGCGGGCGATCCTCGCAAGGACACTCTTGAGCCGGAGCGAGGGCTATGGAGACGATGAAGAAACCCGACGATGGCAGGCTGACGCGTCCGCTCCAACCCATGCCCGACGATGTGCGCGCAGCGTTGATCGAGCGCGGCATGATGGAGCGGTATGAGGCTCGCCCCGCCTATCAGCGCAATGACTATCTGATGTGGATTGGCAAGGCCAAGCGCGAGGAAACGCGGCAGAAGCGGATCAACCAGATGCTCGATGAACTCGATGCCGGCGGCGTCTATATGCGCATGAACTGGAACGGTTGAGGGTGAATAAAGCCTGCCGAGCCATCAGGCCCGGCAGGCCGCATCGCTTGAGGATTGCGGTAGGCGCGTTTGCATAGATTTGCCGCGTCGTATCAGCGAGAGAGCAGCGGTGGCAGCACCGCGCCACAGCCGAGCAATGGCGAGAGGAGCACTGCAGACGCTTGCGTAATAGGCGTCTTCGGCCGCCGATATCTTCGCACGGCCGGGTTTTCCCCAGTGCCGCTCCTGAGTGTCCTTGAAGAGATAGCTGGCGGGTATCATCTGCCGTCTCCGTTCTTGATTCGATTCAATCAAAAGCATGTTTCCTCTTGAACCGATTCAAATCTACGCATTTGCTGGTCAGAGTCAAGGAAAATTTTGAACCGATCCAATCCTCGTGCTAGATCAATGATATGTACTGCCAGCCAGGAGCATGAATGTCTCCCGTCAATGTTCGGCTCGCCGATGTCGCCAAGGCCGCCGGTGTTTCCCACGGCACCGCGTCCAATGCCTTCAGCCGGCCGGAAATCGTGCGCAAGGAAGTGCGCGAG
>Ga0180216_1000331_pt1 | contig 51959 bp, 46 predicted proteins | sample eDN3rd37CBELigMG_FD_128879 | JGI IMG/M metagenome (GOLD analysis project Ga0180216, IMG submission 128879) | Enriched Miracle-Growth compost microbial communities from Emeryville, California, USA - eDNA 3rd pass 37_C BE-Lig MG (version 2)... ...
CGCCGAGGATCTTGCCGGACAGGCCCGGCGCATAGCCTTCGAGCAGCGCCAGGACGCGCGCGGCGTAAAGCTCCTTCGCTTCGTCCCAGCGCGTCGCCGTGATCTGCCCGGCGGCATCGCCACGGATCTCGGCCGGCAGCACCCGCACCTGCACCCACAGCACATGCCGACCTTCCGGCGCGCGCGAGGGATCGATCGCGGTCGGCTGGCCGACCACGAGCACGGGCTCACGCGGCAGCAGGCCGGAGCAAGCCTGGGTGTATGCCGAAGCCATCGCTTCCAGGCTCGGCGCGAGATGCACATAGGCAAACTTCTTGAGCCGCCGGCCGGCCTTCCAATCCGGCAGGCTGGAGAGCGCGAGATGGATCATCATCGTGCCCGGCCCGGCCCGGAAGCCGGCGATCTTGGCGTCGAAGGCGGCGCGTGCGCTGTCCGCCGCCAGCAGGCGGCCGAATACGAGCTTGGGATGCACGTTGGCGATGATGGCGCGCTTGGCGGACAACACCTCGCCGCCGGACAGGCGTACCGAGGTCGCACGGCCGCCGGACGTCTCGATGCGCTCCACAGCGCGGCCGAGATGCACCTCCCCGCCCAGCGAGGTCAACGTGTTCACCAGCGCGTCGATCACGGTCGATGCGCCGCCCTTCCCCAGAACCATGCCGAAGCTCTGGTTGGCCATCGACTCCAGATAGGGAAACAGCGCGCCGCCGGCGACATCGGGCCCGAAGTCGAGATGCATGCCCCACGAGGCCATCATCACCTTGAGCTTTTCGCTTTCGAAATGCGCGTCGAGGAAGTCGCGCGGCGAGGACAGAACGAGCCGCACCAGCTCACCGACGCCGGCCATGCCCTTGGCGCGGTAGGCGCGCCACAGCGCCTTGGCCGAGGCCCACGAGGGCATCGGCGCGCCGAGCAGCGCGAAAATGTGCGGTGCGTCCTGCGCGAAGTCCGCGAACATCTTGCACCAGGCTTCGGCGTCGCGCGCCGACAAAGCGGCGATGCGCTTGGCCGTGGTCTCGAGGTCGGTGCTGACGCCGAGCCAGGTGCCGTCCGAAAAGGCGCTGGAGAACGTATCGCTGGCGCCGATGAGGTCGAGCCCGTTCTCGATCAGCGTGTCCTTGTAGGCGGCGAAGAAAGGCGAGCCGGCGAACATGCTCAGGTTGGTGGCGAACAAATCGTGCTTGAAGCCCGGCAGCGTGACCTCGCGCGTCTTCACCGCGCCGCCCGCCTCCTTCGCCTGCTCGACAACGGCGACCTTCCAGCCCTTGGCAGCCAGATGCACCGCGGCGGCGAGCCCATTATGGCCCGCGCCGACCACGATAGCGTCATAGGTTGTCATGTTCGGTCCGAGGTCCCCAGCCTTCAGCCGCCCTTCCGGGCCGACGCGAAGCATCGCGCCCGGAATCCAGCGGCATTGTCGGGAACCGTGATCGGATTCCGCCTTCGCGCGCAAGCGCGCGGCCCGGAATGCCCGTTATCTCTCCGATACCAGGCCCGCTTTCTCGCGATCCCAGGTCGCGCTGCGGACACAGCGCTCGCACGGCTTGAATAGCTGCGCCTTGCTGGGCGACCGGCAGTCAGACTCGCCCGCCGTCGTGGCCTCGGCGAGCCGCCGGCCGGCGGTCATCTCATGCGTCCTTGGCGCCGAGCGGCCCGCGCAAGGTGTCGAAGCGGCCGTCGAGATAGACCAGCGGCACGATGCGCTCGTGCCACAGCTCGATCGCCTTCACGCGGCCGATGAACACGGTGTGCGAGTCGACCTCCACCTTCTGCATCACCTCGCAATCGAAGGTCGCGAGCGCATCGACCAGTGCCGGCGCGTCGGTGGCGAGCGTCGTCCACTCCCTTCCCTCGAAACGGGTCTCACGGTCTACCGGCGATGAAAACCGGCGCGCCAGATCGTCATCGCTTTCGGCCAGGAAGTTGACGCAAAAGAAGCCCGCGCGGCCGATGATGGCGTGCGTCGTCGCGGTGCGGTTGACGCAGACGAGCAACGTCGGCGGATCGGCGGACACCGAACACACCGAGGTCGCCGCCATGCCATGGCGTTCGCCGTTCTCGGCAGTGGTGATGATCGACACGCCGGAGGCGAGCCGGCGCATGCCGCGTTTGAAAAGATCGCCGTCCGGGATCACCGGTAGCCTCCCCGGAAGAACAGCAATGGCTCGCCATCGGGACGGCCGACGTAATCGACGAGGCGTCCGATGGCAATGATCGTATTGTGGCGCTCGATCGTCTCTTCGAGCACGCAGTCCAGCGCGCCGATGGCGTCGTTGAAGACCGGCGCGCCGGTCGTCAGCGTGCCCCACTCGCCCGGCGTAAAGCGGTCGGAGCCGCGCTTGTCCGTCTTGCCGCCGAACATGTCGGACACCTCTTCGGCGCCGCGCGGCAGGTAGTTGATCGCGAAATGCTTGGCCTGTTCGAGCGCGGCCAAAGTGGACGTGCGCTTGTCGATGCTCACCATCAGCATCGGCGGATCGGCGCACAAATGCGTCGCCGACAAAGCGAGGAAACCGGAGGGCCCGTCCGCGCCCTGCGCCGTCACCACGGCGACCGCCGAGGCACGCACGCCCAGCGCTCGCCAGAACGCCTTGGCGTCAATGGTCTTGGGCCCCGTGCCGGGCTTAGGCGCGTCTTCGCTCATGAACTCTCCCATCGATCCGGTCCCGCCGCTTGACGGTACAGGGCCGGTAGATATGATCGTACCAGTATACTGTCGACCGTCGACAGAGCAACGTCCGGCCGACCGGTTTACACCCCCGGAGCGCCCCTCGATGTCGGTTGCCGCCCCTGACCTGCAGCGCGCGCCGTCCTTGGCCGAGCAGATTTATCAACGCTTGCGATTCCAGATGCGCGCCGGGGCTTTCGCGCCGGGCGAGCGGCTCGTGGAGTCGAACCTGGCGACGCAGCTCGCCGTCTCGCGCTCGCCGGTGCGCGAAGCGTTGAGCCGACTGGCGGCCGACGGCCTGCTCGAAGCGCGCAGCGGCGGTTTCTCCATCGCCATGCCGACGCCGCAGGACATGGCCGAGATATTCGCCTTGCGCCGGCTGCTCGAACCGGCCGCGGCGCGCACGATCGCGCGTGACAAGTCGCCCGCTTTGGCCGCGGAATTGACGGCGACGTTCGAGCGCACGCGCACCGCCCATGACGCCGGCGATTGCGCTACCTTTACCGACGCCAGTTACAGTTTCCGCGCGCAGTGGGTCGCGCGCGTCGCCAACAAGCGGCTGCGCGAAACCATCCTGCGGTTCGACGACCAGGCCGGCTTTGTCTGCCGTACCACCCTGGTCCGCGCCGACGCGCGCGCCGACGTGATCGCGCTGCTGGCGGACTTCACCTGCGCCTTCGCCCACGGCGATGAAGACTTGGCGATCAAGACCGCAAACGCCTTCATCGACGGCGTCGAACGCCATTACCGCGACGTTGCGCAATCCTTCTCATAACGGTGCGCCATGAGCGCACGCATCGGTGACCGATGCCTCAGCCCGCGACCAGCGCCAGGACGCGCAGCGGCGAACCCGAGCCCTTCTCGATCTTGAGCGGCGGCGTGATCAGCAGCGCGCCGGTCGGCGGCAGTTGATCGAGATTGGTGAGGCTGGCAAGGCCGAGCTTCTTGGCGCCGTGCATCAGGTTATGCGCCGGAAAGGCCGGCTCGAACGCGAAGGCCTGGCCATGGTCGGTGCCGACCGCTTCCACGCCCCAGCCATTGACGTTGCGTTCCTTGACGAGGAACGTGATCGCCGCGGTCGACGGACCCGGCGTGTGCGGGCCGTCCTCTTTCATGTTGAGGAACTTGGCCGGATCGGTGCGCTTCGACCAATCGGTGCGCATCAGGACCCAGGCGCCGTCGGGAATGCGGCCGTGCTTGGCTTCCCATGCCTCGATATGCGCGGGCTCCATAACGAACTTCTCGTCGGCGGCCGCTTCCTTGCTGCAGTCGATGACGACCGCCGGCGCCACGAAGCGCTGCACCGGCAGCGTGTCCGTGAAGCCATCGGCGTAATGCTGGCCCGTGACCCAATGCACCGGCGCATCGAAATGCGTGCCGGTGTGCTCGCCCATCGTGATGTTGTTCCAGTACCAGCCGGGACCACGGTCGTCGTAGCGCGAGATCTCTTCGATCGAAAACGGCTTGGAGTTGGCCATCGGCGGCGGCAGCGCGATGACCGGCGTTGAAGGACGCAAGGTCTGCGTGAGGTCGATGACGCGGATCGCATTGCTCGCGATCGCCGCGGCCAATTGGTTCAAGAGGGACGCTGACATCGGCCTGCTCTCCCTGCGCTGGCTTTCCGCAGCGCAAGCGAGGATGCGCTGGCGCCAAATTATTTTAGGGTTGAAATAATATCGGGGCCGGGGCTAGTGTCAATTGTCGCGGAAATCCGAAAGCTTCGACGCTGTTGCCTGTGAAAGCGCCTCGCCGGGAGCCTCACGCGGCATCGACAGCGTATTCGGTTTGGGAGTAGAAATCCGCAACGGCGATCGGCGGCAACCCGGCCTGCGCCGATCCTCCCCATCCAAGAAAGGCCGGAAGCTCGCGAATGAGCGGAGAGCGTCATGGCGGAACGGTCCTTTGCCAAGGAAGTCCGGGATCTCGAACTGGGTGCCGGTGAGGAATTCCGCGGCGAAGGCATTCTCGCCATCACCAAGGCCCTGCTGCAATCGGGCGTCGGTTATGTCGGCGGCTATCAGGGCGCGCCGATCTCGCATCTGATGGACGTTCTCGCCGACGCGAAGGAAACGCTCGACAAGCTCGGCGTCCAGTTCACATCCTCGGCTTCGGAAGCCGCCGCCGCCGCCTCGCTGGCCGCCTCGGTCATGTATCCGATCCGCGGCGCCGTCACCTTCAAGGCGCCGGTCGGCGTCAACGTCGCTTCCGACGCGCTCGCCAACCTGACGTCCGGCGGCGTGACCGGCGGCGCGCTGATCATCATCGGCGAGGACTATGGCGAAGGCTCCTCGATCATGCAGGAGCGCTCGCATTCCTTCGCCATGAAGTCGCAGATGTGGCTGCTCGATCCGCGGCCCAATCTGGAGTCCATCGTCAAATCCGTCGAAGACGGCTTCGAGCTCTCGGAAGCCTCCAACACGCCGGTGATGCTGGAAGTGCGCATCCGCGCCTGCCACGTGCACGGCTCCTTCATCGCCAAGGACAACAAGCCGCCGAAGTACACGCTGCAGCAGGCGCTCAACGAGCCCAGGCGCGACACCGGCCGCATCGTCCTGCCGCCCGCCTCCTATCTGCACGAGAAGGAGAAGATCGAGCAGCGCTGGCCGAACGCGGTGAAGTTCATCAAGGAACGTAAGCTCAACGAGTTCTTCGACGGCGACATCAAGGACCTTGGCATCATCGTCCAAGGCGGCATGTACAACGGCGTGCTGCGCGCGCTCGAGCGGCTCGGCCTCGCCGACGTCTGGGGCAGGACGCGCATCCCGATCTACTGCATGAACGTCGTCTACCCCGTAGTCGACGACGAGGTCGCCGATTTCTGCGCGACCAAGAAGGCCGTGCTGATCGTCGAGGAAGGCCAGCCCGAACACATCGAGCAGTCGATCGCCACGATCCTGCGCCGCCGCGACATCAACGCCAAGATCTACGGCAAGGGCGTGCTGCCGATGGCCGGCGAGTACACCGCCGACGTCATGCTCAAGGGCGTGCGCGACTTCCTGCTCGGCGCGGCGCCGGCACTGCTGTCGGACCAGGTGCGCGCGCCGAACCAGCCGACCATCAGCGACGATCCGCGCATCAAGGCGCTTGCCGGCACCGTGCCGCCGCGCCCGCCCGGTTTCTGCACCGGCTGCCCGGAGCGCCCGATCTTCGCGGCCATGAAGCTGGTCGAGAAGGAGCTTGGTCCGCACCACATCGCCGGCGACATCGGCTGCCATCTGTTCGCGTGCCTGCCGCCGTTCAACATCGGCGCGACGACGATGGGCTACGGCCTCGGCCCGGCGTCGAACGCCGCCTTCAACGTCAAGACCGACAAGAAGTCGATCGCCATGATCGGCGACGGCGGCTTCTGGCACAACGGCCTGACCACCTCGATCGGCAACGCCGTCTACAACAAACACGACAGCGTCATCGTCGTCGTCGACAACTTCTATTCGTCGGCGACCGGCGGCCAGGACGTCCTGTCCTCGCGCGCGGACAATCCCGAGCGCGCGACGCAGAACCCGATCACCAAGGCGGTCGAGGGCGTCGGCGTCCAGTGGGTGCGGCAGATCGATCGCACCTACGACGTCGGCAAGATGCGCGACACGCTCAAAGAAGCGCTGACGACGAACACGCCCGGCCCCAAAGTCATCGTCGCCTCCTCCGAATGCATGCTCAACAAGCAGCGCCGCGTGAAGCCGCAATTCAACAAAGCGGTGAAAGGCGGCCTTCGCATGGTGCGCGAACGGTTCGGCGTCGACGAGGACGTCTGCACCGGCGACCACGCCTGCATCCGCCTCTCCGGCTGTCCCTCGCTTTCGGTCAAGCGCACCGACGATCCGCTCAAGGACGATCCGGTCGCGGCGATCGACAACACCTGCGTCGGCTGCGGCAACTGCGGCGAGGTCTCGGAAGCCGCCGTGCTCTGCCCGTCGTTCTACCGCGCCGACATCGTCTACAACCCGACCGGCTGGGATCGCTTCCTCGCCAAGCTTCGCAGCGGCGTGATCGGCTTCCTGCAGCGCCGCCGCGCCCGCAATCGCATTGCATTCGCGTCAGTTTAAGAAGACACCATGAACGCCGCGCCTTCGATTTCGCCTGCTCTCGACACCGCCAAACCGCTGGCCATTGCCGTCATGGCCATGGGCGGCCAGGGCGGCGGCGTGCTCGTCGACTGGATCGTTGCCTTGTGCGAGTCCCAGGGCTGGGCGGCGCAGTCCACCTCCGTGCCGGGCGTCGCGCAGCGCACCGGCGCGACGGTCTATTTCATCGAAGTGCTGCCCCTGCCCGCCGGCGCGCCGCGAGAATTGCGGCCGGTCCTGTCGCTGATGCCCGTACCGGGCGAAGTCGACATCGTCATCGGCGCCGAGCTGATGGAAGCCGGACGCGCCATGCAGCGCGGCTTCGTGACGCCGGACCGCACGACGCTAATCGCCTCCTCGCACCGCCACTTTGCCGTGGCCGAGAAGCAGGTGCCGGGCGACGGCATCGGCGAAGCGGAGAATGTCTTTGCCGCGGCTGCCGCGGCCGCCAAGCGCTTCATCGCCTTCGACATGGCCGAGCTCGCCGAGAAGGCGGGGAGCGTCGTGTCCGCCGTGCTGTTCGGCGCCCTCGCCGCGTCCAAGACATTGCCGTTCGATCGCGCTGCGTTCGAAGCGACCATCCGCGCCGCGGGCGTCGGCGTCGAGCCGAGCCTGCGCGCCTTCGCGCTGGGTTTTGAAGGCGCGCTCGCCGAGGCCAGCCACGGTCCCGCCCACAGCACGTTCAAGGCGCCGATCTCCAAGCGCTATCCGGCGCTCGCGCCGGTCGGCCACGCGGGGTACGACGCGCTGGTGGCGCGGGCCCAGAACGACTTTCCGCATGCCGCGCACGACATGATCGGCGCCGGCTTGCAGCGTGTGGTCGATTATCAGGATGTCGCCTACGGCCGCGAATATCTCGATCTGCTCGCCGTCATCCTCGTGCTCGACGAAGCCAATGGCGGAGAAGCGCGCGGCTATGTGCTCACGCGCACGGCGGCGAAATATATCGCAACGGCCATGGCCTATGACGACGTGTTCCGCGTCGCGGACCTCAAGACGCGCGGCAGCCGCTTCGAGCGCGTGCGCAAGGAGATCGCGGCGAGCCCCGATCAGCTCGTCTACACGACCGAATACATGCATCCGCGCATGGAAGAAGTCTGCGGTTCGCTGCCGGCCTCGCTCGGCCGCTACATCGAGAAGCACCCCGGCCTGTTCAAGGCGCTCGACCGGATCGTCAACCGCGGCCGCCGCGTGCAGACCGGCACGATCCGCTGGTTCCTGCCGCTCTATATCCTCGGCGGTATGCGCCGCTTCCGCCGCGGCACCTTGCGGCATGCCAACGAAGTTGCGCATCGCGACGCCTGGCTCGCGACGGTGAAAGCCGCCGCGCCGAAGAACTACGACCTCGCGGTCGAACTGTTGCAGGTGCGCCGTCTGGTGAAAGGTTATTCGGACACGCACGCGCGCGGCGCCTCGAAGTTCGACAAGGTGATGCTGGGCGCCGCCAAGGTCGAAGGCCGCCCCGACGCCGCCGAATGGGTGCGGCGCCTGCGCGAAGCCGCACTCAAGGACGAAGACGGCATCGCTTTGTCCGGCGCGCTCAAGACGATCGACAGTTTCGTCTGATACGACGGTAGCAACACTCTCCGCTCATTCCCGCGTAAGCGGGAATCCAGTTCTTTCAGCGGCAGTGCTGGGTTCCTGCTTTCGCGGAGACGAGCGGACAGTTACCCCAGCGCCTTGCGCGCCGAGGTCTTCGCCTTGCCGAGCAGGCGCATCAAGGTCTCCTGCTCGTTCTTGGACAGGTCCGAAAACAGATCGGCGATCCAACTCTCGTGCGCCGCCGCCATCGCGCGGAAGGCGCGCCGCCCCTCCGCCGTCAGCTTCACCAATTGCGTGCGGCGGTCGTTCGGCGCCGGCTGGCGGTCGAGCAGACCTTGCGTCACCAGGCGATCCACCAGCCCCGTGATGTTGCCGTTCGAGACCATCAGCCGCTGCGACAGCTCGCCGAGCTTCATGCCGCCCGGTGACTTCTCGAGCTGCGCCATGAGATCAAAGCGCGGCAGCGTGATGTCGTAATTGTCCCGCAGGCGCCGGCGGATCTCGTTCTCGATGAGCACCTTGCAGCTCAGAAGGCGCAGCCAGAGGCGCAATTCCTCTTTGTGGTCGCCGGGGCGCTCGATCACTTTGGTTTCGACGTCGAGCGGAAGCGCGGCTGCGTCGTCCATTGCACCGTCTCCTGGCGGCGCGCGAATTCGCGCGCGGAATTAGCTCCACCTCGCGCACTATATACGCCGGCGCTCACGCACGGAAAATTATTTTATACTTGAAATGATTTCGGCCCTCCCTACACTTCCTTGCATGTGGCGCCCGCCTGAACGCATCCAATTCGAAGCCAGTCTCGGCCATGTTCCCTCGCGCGAGGAAGCTGCGCGATCGAAGCTGTTTTCTCCTGTCGCGACGGGCCCCGTCGCGCTCGCACAGCGTACCTGGATCCCGGCCATGGTGCCGTGGCGCGCGACCGATGACGGCTTCGTCACCGACGCGGTGATCGAGTGGTATGCGCGCTTTGCCCGAGGCCGCCCCGGCGCCATCGTCGTCGAAGCGACCGGTATTCGCGATGTGCCGAGCGGGCCGCTGCTGCGCATCGGCCACGAGCGCTACATTCCGGGCTTGCGCAAGCTTGTCGACGCCGTGCGCGAAGCAAGCGCCGGCGAAACGCGGCTGTTCATCCAGATCATCGACTTCCTGTCCATCCGCCGCCGGCCGGATCGCGCGAAGTATCTCGAACGCTTTCTGACCATCACCGAGGCGCACCGTCAGGCGCTCGGCGATCCGGCGATGCCGGAAACCGACGTGCGCGCGCGCCTTGCCGCGATGCCGCCGGCCGAACTGGCGAACGTGCTGACCGAACGCGAGCGCGAAGCCCTCGACTTCGGCTATCGCGAGCGCGTGACCGACACGCACCTCGCCCACATCCGCGATTTGCCCCAGACCTTGCCCGGCCTCTTTGCCGACGCCTCGGCGCGCGCCAAGGAAGCGGGCTTCGACGGCGTCGAGCTGCATTACGCGCACGCTTACACGATGGCCTCGTTCCTCTCGCGCAAGAACACGCGCGGCGATGGCTACGGCGGCGCGCGCGAGAACCGCTTGCGTCTGCCGCTCGAGGTTTATGAGGCCGTGCGCGCGCGTGTCGGCAGCGACTTCGCGGTCGGCTGCCGCTTTCTCGCCGACGAGTGCATCGACGGCGGCAGCGACGTTGCCGACGCGCGCTTCTTCGGTCTGGCTTTCGCCAAGGCCGGCATGGACTTCCTGTCGACGTCGCGCGGCGGCAAGTTCGACGACGCCAAGCAGCCCGGCGTCGGCGGCGCCGCCTACCCCTATACGGGGCGGAGCGGCTACGAGTGCATGCCGCAATACATCTCCGACGCTCGAGGCCCGTTCGGCCGCAACGTCGATGCGACGGCTGCGATCCGCCGCGACATCCGCGCGGCCGGCCTCGCGACGCCGATCGTCTGCGCCGGCGGCGTGCACAATTTCGACATGGCCGAGAAGATGCTGACCGACGAAGTGTGCGACATCGTCGGCGCGGCGCGCCAGTCGCTCGCGGACCCGGACTGGTTTCGCAAGATCGCGCTCGGCCGCGGCAACGAAGTCCGCCTGTGCGAATTCACCAACTACTGCGAAGGCCTCGACCAGAAGCACAAGACGGTGACTTGCCAACTCTGGGACAAGCTCGACCTCGATGCCCCGCACGTCGCCAAAACGGCCGACGGCAAGCGGCGCCTGACCGCACCGGACTGGCAGTAGTTGCGGAGGGCAACCATTGACAGGCCGCCGTCCCGCCGATTATTTTAAGTATAAAATAATTCGTGGAATGCCGCGGCCGGCGCCGCTTCGCGCCTGCCGGGAGCACTCCCGTGACGTCGCCGCGGCACGCGATGGGCGTGTATTGTCGGAGCAGCTCGTGAAGCAGGACCAATAGATTATGCGCATCGTCTGCATCGGCGGCGGCCCCGCGGGCCTCTACTTCGGTCTTCTGATGAAGAAGGCCAATCCCAACCATCAGGTTTCGGTCATCGAGCGCAACCGGCCCTACGACACGTTCGGCTGGGGCGTGGTGTTCTCCGACGCGACCATGGAGAACATGCGCGTCTGGGATCCCAAGACCGCCGAGGAGATCGAAGTCGCCTTCAACCACTGGGACGACATCGAGGTCCTGATCAAGGGTCGGCGCATGCGCACGACCGGCCACGGCTTCGTCGGCATCGGGCGCAAGCGCCTGCTCAACATCCTGCAGAAGCGCTGCGAAGAGCTCGGCGTCGAACTGGTGTTCGAGCGCGAGGTCGACAGCGACACCGAATTCCCGGACGCCGACCTGATCATCGCCAGCGACGGCATCAATTCCAAGCTCCGCAACAAGTACGAAGCCGCGTTCGAGCCCGATCTCGTGGTGCGGCCGAACCGCTACATCTGGCTCGGCACCGAGAAGAACTTCGACGCCTTCACCTTCGATTTCCGCCGCACCGAGCACGGCTGGTTCCAGGCGCACGTCTACAAGTTCGACGACAAGACATCGACCTTCATCGTCGAGACCACGGAAGAGACGCTGCGCGCGCACGGCCTCGAAAACGCGACGCCGGACGAGTCGGTCGCCTTCTGCGAGAAGATCTTTGCCGAAGTGCTCGAAGGCAAGCCGCTGCTGACCAATGCGCGGCATCTGCGCGGCTCGGCCTGGCTGAACTTCAACCGCCTGATCTGCGGCAAGTGGAGCCACTTCAACGGCAACAGCCACGTCGTGCTGATGGGCGACGCGGCGCATACCGCGCACTTCGCCATCGGCTCGGGCACCAAGCTGGCGCTCGAAGACGCCATCGAGCTGACGCGGCAGTTCGACAAGTTCGGCCACACCGCCGACAAGATCCCGCAGGTGCTCGCCGCCTACGAGGACGTGCGCCGCGTCGACGTCGCGCGCATCCAGAACGCCGCCCGCAACGCAATGGAATGGTTCGAGGTGGTCGGCTCGCGCTATGCCGACACGCTCGAGCCGGAGCAGTTCATGTATTCGCTGCTCACGCGCTCGCAGCGCATCAGCCACGAGAACCTGCGCCTGCGCGACAAGGCCTGGCTCGAAGGCTACGAGCGCTGGTACGCGCAGCAGTGCGGCCTCAACGTCGCGCCGAACGAGCGCCCGACGCCGCCGATGTTCACGCCCTACCGCGTGCGCGGCGTGACCTTGCCCAACCGCATCGTCGTCTCGCCGATGGCGATGTATTCGGCCGTCGATGGCGTGCCGAACGACTTCCATCTCGTACACCTCGGCAGTCGCGCCATGGGCGGCGCCGGCCTCGTGTTCGGCGAGATGACCTGCGTGTCGCCCGACGCGCGCATCACGCCCGGCTGCCTCGGCCTGTGGAACGACGAACAGGCCAAGGCGTGGCAGCGCGTTGTCGACTTCATCCATACGACGCCGGCCAAGGCCGGCATCCAGCTCGGTCACGCCGGCCGCAAGGGCTCGACCCGCCTTGCCTGGGAAGGCATCGACCAGCCCCTTGCCGAAAACAACTGGCCGCTGATCTCGGCCTCGGATGGCTCCTATCTCGCCGGCGCGCCGGCCGCGCGGGCGATGACCCGCGCCGACATGGACCGCGTGAAGGCCGACTTCGTCGCCGCCACCAAGCGCGCCGCCGCGATCGGCTTCGACGTGCTCGAATTGCACTGCGCGCACGGTTATCTCTTGTCGGCCTTCCTGTCGCCGCTCACCAACAAGCGCACGGACGAATATGGCGGCAGCCACGAAAACCGCGCGCGCTATCCGCTCGAGATATTCAACGCGATGCGCGCGGTCTGGCCGGAAGACAAGCCGATGTCGGTGCGTCTGTCGTGCCACGACTGGACCGAGGGCGGTAACACGCCGGAAGACGCCGCGATCTTCGCGCAGATGTTCAAGGACGCCGGCGCCGACCTCGTCGATTGCTCGTCGGGCCAGGTCGACAAGGCAGAGCAGCCGGTCTACGGCCGCCTGTTCCAGACGCCCTTCGCCGACAAGATCCGCAACGAGATCGGCATCGGCACCATTGCCGTCGGCGCGATCTCCGAGGCGGACCACGCCAACTCGATCATCGCCGCCGGCCGCGCCGACCTCTGCGCCCTCGCGCGTCCGCACCTTGCCGATCCCGCCTGGACGCTGCACGAAGCGGCCAAGATCGGCCTGAAGACAGTGCCCTGGCCGAAGCAGTACTATTCCGGAAAGGCGCAGTACGAGACCAATATCGAGCGGGCCGCCGCGGCGCAGCCGCAGCGGTGACGGTGCATCGGTAAGGAGCGTCCGTGGCCAAGTTTCGCGTGCAGCGGCTGGTGCGGTTCGGGCATTGCGATCCGGCCGGGATCGCCTATTTCCCGGCCTACATCGACATGCTGGTCGGCGTGGTCGAGGACTTCTGGATCGCGCTCGGCTTTCCCTGGACCGACCAGCTCGGCCATCGTCACATCGCCAACCCGACGGCGCATCTGTCGTGCGATTTCGTGCGCGCCTCGCGGCAGGGTGACGTGCTCACCTTCACCGTGACGCTGGAGCGGATCGGCAATTCCTCGCTGGCGCTCGACCATCGGGTGACACGCGGCGAGGAAATGGTCTGGACCTGCAAGCAGGTGCTCGTCGCCATGGACACCAAAACGGGCACGGCCGTGCCCTGGCCCGACGACATGCGCGCCGCCCTGCAGGCCTTCGCGCAAGCCCCCGATGTTCAGGGCGAGACCCAGGGCGGCCTAGACCCGTAACGCACAGACGAGAGCGACAATTACATCCGCCCGGTGTAGCGTCGCGCCATGAAGCCTTCCCGCGATATTTCCCGCCTGATCGAGATCATGGCCGCGCTGCGCACGCCCGAGACCGGGTGTCCGTGGGACCTCGAGCAGACCTTCGATACCATCGCGCCCTACACGCTCGAAGAAGCCTATGAGGTCGCCGACGCGATCGCCCGCGGCGACATCGACCATCTCAAGGACGAAGTCGGCGATTTGCTGCTGCAGGTCGTGTTCCACGCGCGCATGGCCGAGGAGCAGGGCCTGTTCGCCTTCCCCGACGTGGTCGAGGCGATCACCACGAAACTCATCCGCCGCCATCCGCATGTCTTCGCCGACGCCGACGGCAAGACGGCCGAGGCGGTGAAGGGCCTGTGGGAGCAGATCAAAGCGGAAGAGAAGGCTGCGCGCGGCGAGAAGGCGCAGACCGGCGCCCTCGCCGGCGTGCCGGTTGGCCTGCCCGCCCTCACCCGCGCCTTGAAGCTGCAGAACAAGGCCGGGCACGTCGGCTTCGACTGGAACGATCCGCGCGCGGTGCTCGCCAAGATCCGCGAGGAAGCCGACGAGATCGAAGCCGCGCTCGACGAGAATGACGAGGCCCATGCGGCGACCGAAGTCGGCGATCTCTTGTTCGCCGTGGTCAATCTCGCGCGCCATCTGAAGGCCGATCCGGAAGGCGTGCTGCGCCAAACCAATCTCAAATTCGAGCGCCGCTTCGCCTCGATCGAGAAGGCGCTCGCCGCGCAAGGCAAGGCGCCGCAGGACGCCACTTTGGCCGAGATGGATGCGTTGTGGGATGCCGCGAAAGCGGCGGAAAAGGCCGGCGCGAAGTAGGCCCGTCGTCCCGGGCGAGCGGGCACTTGCAAGCGAGACCCCGGATCCGAACGACGCACGCTTCCCGCCTCATCCTGAGGAGCATCGCCATAGCGCCTCTTCGACGCTATGGCGATGCGTCTCGAAGGATGGGGCGGCCTCATGGGTCTCCGCTTTCGCGGAGACGACGGCGGCGGCCTACATCGTCACCGCATACTTCCGGCGCACGATCTCGGCGTTCTTCGGATCGGCGCGCACCGTCACGGCGAGACGCCCGTCATCGCCCATGTCCTTCGACAAGACTTCGGCGTGGCGATAGAGCCAGCTCAAGCCGGCGCCGTCCGACGGGTCGAGCGAGACGGAGAGGGTCTGGCGGCCCTCGCCAAGCCGCGCTTCGATGGCGTCGGTCAGGCGGTCGATACCCTCGCCGGTCACGGCCGACACGATGATCGGATGCCGCTCCGCCGGCTGCCGCTCGGCGAGATTGGCCAGACGCGCGCGGCCCTCCTCATCGAGACGGTCCACCTTATTCCAGACCTCGATCATGCGCGTGTCGTTCTGCGCGATGCCGAGTTCTTCGAGCACCTTCTCGACGTCGCGCGACTGGGCCGCCGCGTCCTCGTGCGACATGTCGCGCACATGCAGGATCACATTGGCTTCGATCACCTCTTCCAGCGTGGCGCGGAAGGCGGCGACGAGCATGGTGGGCAGATCGGAGATGAATCCGACGGTGTCGGACAGGATCACGCGGCTGCCGTGCGGCAGATCGACCGCGCGCAACGTCGGATCGAGCGTCGCGAACAGCATATCCGCCGACAGCACGGTCGCCTGCGTCATGCGGTTGAACAAAGTCGACTTGCCGGCATTGGTGTAGCCGACGAGCGCGACGATCGGATAAGGCACGCGCTTGCGGCTTTCACGGTGCAGCGTGCGCGTGCGCTTGACCTTCTCCAGCTCCTGCTCGATGCGCGCGATGCGCTCGTCGAGCATGCGCCGGTCGGCCTCGATCTGGGTCTCGCCCGGGCCGCCGAGGAAGCCGAAGCCGCCGCGCTGGCGCTCGAGGTGGGTCCAGGCGCGCACGAGGCGCGTCTTCTGATAGCTCAGATGCGCGAGTTCGACCTGCAGCGAGCCTTCTTTGGTGCGCGCGCGCCGGCCGAAGATTTCCAGGATGAGACCTGTGCGGTCGATGACTTTGGTGTTCCAGGCCTTCTCGAGATTGCGCTGCTGAACGGGCGACACCGGGCAGTCCATCACGACGACGGACGCTTCCAGGCTCTTCACCAGACCGGCGATCTCGTCGACCTTGCCCTTGCCGATATAGGTCGCGGGCCGGATCTCGCTCAGCGTCACGAGACCTGCCTCGACGACATTGAGGTCGATGGCATGCGCAAGCCCGACCGCTTCGGCAAGGCGCGCTTCGGGCGTGCGGACATCGGCGGCGGCGCGGCTGCCATCGCCGCCGCGCGCGCCCGCTTTCAACCACGGCTCGATCACAATAGCGCGGCCCGTCTCCTCGCCCGTATTGGTCGGGCTTAGACGATCACTGCGCTGGTCACGACGACGTGGTTCCAATTACGCCTTGTCCCCGGCACCTTCTTCGCCGCCTTCGAACAGCGAGATCGGGTGGCCCGGCATGATGGTCGAGATGGCATGCTTGTAGACGAGTTGGGAATGTCCGTCCCGTCGCAGCAGCACGCAGAAGTTATCGAACCAGGTGACAACGCCTTGGAGCTTCACACCGTTCACCAGAAAGATGGTGAGCGGGATTTTTGCTTTGCGGACGTGATTGAGGAAGGTGTCTTGCAAGTTCTGCGCACGTTCGGCGGCCATGGCCGTTTTTCCATTCTTGCTCGCGTTTTGGGGCGCGAGACGTTTCGTTGCCCGGATCACTTTCCGCACGCCTCTGCGCACGTCGCCTCGCCCCACGCAAAGGCCGTTCAAGTTCCGGGGATTGCTATTAGATGGCAGGAGAACGCGGTGCGCAAGCAGAAGTTGGCTACCACTCGATCAAGCCACTGAATTAATTCAATTATTCCATTTCTCCGTGAAACGCGACGTGTCCTCGCGCAACGGGCCCTTTTGCAACTGGTGTTATGAAACTTCCGCGAAGCGGTGGTAATTCTTGCGCAGTTCAGCAGCGACGAGTCCCGGGGCGCCGTTACCGACAGGCCGTCCATCGATGCTGACCACGGGCATGACGATCTGACTGGCCGACGTCACGAACGCCTCGCGCGCGGCGTAAGCCTCCTCAACCGTGAAGGGCCGTTCCTCGAACTTGAGGCCCTGCGCTTTCACGAGATCGAGCACGACCGACCGTGTGATGCCCGGCAGAATGTCGCGGCCGAGCGGCCGCGTGATCAGCACGCCGTCGCGGCTGACGATCCAGGCGTTCGACGAAGCGCCTTCGGTCACGTTGCCCTGCGCGTCCACGAGCCACGCCTCGCGCGCGCCCTGGTCGCGCGCCGTCTGCTTGGCAAGCACATTGGGCAGCAGCGCCACCGACTTGATATCGACCCGCTGCCAGCGGATGTCGGGCGCGGTGACGACGGCGATGCCTTCGTCGGCGAGGCGCTCCAGCCGCGTGAGATCGGTGCTCCGCGCCGTCACAACGACCGACGGTCGCGTGCCGTCCGGCGGAAACGGGAAGTCGCGCGGCGCGACGCCGCGGGTCACCTGGAGATAGACGATGCCGTCGCGCACGCGGTTGCGGCGAACGGTCTCGCGCATGACCAGGCTCAGCGCGGAGGGCGACATGGGCCGCGCGATCCGCAACTCATTCAGCGAGCGGTCGAGCCGCGCCATGTGCCGGCGCTCGTCGACGAGCTTGCCGTCGCGCACCTCGCAGACCTCGTAAACGCCGTCCGCGAACTGATAGCCGCGGTCCTCGATGGAAACGGCGGCTTCATCGCGCGGCAGATAGCGGCCATTGACATAGGCAATGCGGGACATGGAACCTCACCGGTCATTCCGGGGCGCGCGACGCGCGAAACCGGAATCCAGCCATAAATGTTTTGCCGACTTCTGGATTCCGGGTTCGCGAGCTGCGCAGGCGCCCCGGAATGACGAATAACAACAGGCACTACCCAATTCCAAGCGCCTTCAGCTTGCGGTGCAGCGCCGAGCGCTCCATGCCGACGAATTCGGCGGTGCGCGAGATGTTGCCGCCGAAGCGGGAAATCTGCGCCACCAAGTATTCGCGCTCGAACACCTCGCGCGCGTCGCGCAGCGGCAGGCCCATCAATTGCTCGCCGCCATTGCCGTTCGGCATCGACGGCACCATCGAGCCGACGTCCGGCGGCAGCATGCCGGCATCGAGTACCGCGTCGGGATCGCCGCCCGCCAGGATCATCAGGCGTTCGATGTTGTTGCGCAGCTGGCGCACATTGCCGGGCCAGTTGTGCGACTGCAGCACCGCCATGGCGTCGTCGCCGATGCGGCGCTTCGGCAGGCCGGTCGCCTGCGAGATCTGATCCATGAAGTAATCGACCAGATCGGGAATGTCCTCGCGCCGCTCGGCAAGGCCCGGCACGCGGATCGGCACCACCGAGAGCCGGTGATAGAGATCCTCGCGGAATTTGCCCTCGCCGATCAGCGCCTCGAGATTGCGCGAGGTCGAGGACACGACCCGAACGTCGACCGCGATCTTGGCGTTGCCGCCGACGCGCTGGAACGTCTGGTCGACCAGCACGCGCAGGATCTTGTTCTGCGTCTCGCGCGGCAGATCGGCGACATCGTCGATGAACAACGTGCCGCCATGCGCCTCTTCGAGCGCGCCGGTCTTGCGGCCTTCCGAGCCGTTGGTCTGATCGACGCCGAACAGCTCGACTTCCATGCGGTCCGGCGTAATCGCCGCAGCGTTGATGACGATGAACGGGCCGTTGGCCCTGGCCGAGAGCTGGTGAATGGTGCGCGCGGCAAGCTCCTTGCCGGCGCCCGACGGGCCGACGATCAGGATGCGGCTGTTGGTCGGCGCGACGCGCTCGATCGCCTGACGAAGCTGCGAGACCGACGCCGAGCGACCGACGAGCGAGCTCGGGCTCGGCGCCAGCTGCTTGAGCTGCTTGACCTCGCGCTTGAGCCGCGAGGTCTCGAGCGCCCGCTCGGCCACCAGCAGCAGCCGGTCGGCCTTGAACGGCTTCTCGATGAAGTCGTAGGCGCCATGCTTGATCGCGGCGACGGCGGTCTCGATGTTGCCGTGGCCGGAAATCATGACGATCGGCAGTTCGGGATGCTCCTGCTTGATGGCGGCAAGGAGCTGGAGGCCGTCGAGCTTGGAGCCCTGCAGCCAGATGTCGAGGAAGACGAGACTCGGCCGCCGCGTCGCGACCGCGGCCAGGGCCTCGTCGCTGTTGCGGGCGGTCCGGGTCGTATAACCCTCGTCCTCCAGGATGCCGGCGACCAGATCGCGGATATCGGCTTCGTCGTCGACGATCAGAATTTCAGCGGACATATCGTCACTCGTTCAAGGTCTTCTGTCGTTCAGGCTCTTCCGCCTTGCCGGCGGCTGCGAATTGCACACGCACCCACGCCCCGCGCTGGCCGGGAATCTTGTCGGCGGCATCGCGCAGTTCGATGATGCCGCCGTGCTCTTCGACAATGCGGCCAACAATGGCGAGACCGAGGCCGGTCCCCTTCTCGCGCGTCGTCACATAGGGTTCGAGCAGGCGGGAGCGGTTTTCCTTCGGCAAACCGATGCCGTTATCCACAACGTCGATGACGATATTCTCGCCGTCGCGCGCCGCGTAGACACGGATGCTGCCCTTGCCGAGCTCTTCCGGCGGCACCGCGGCGATGGCTTCGGTCGCGTTCTTGATGATGTTGGTCAACGCCTGCGAAATGAGCCGGCGATCGAAGCGCGCGGGCACCTTCTCCTCGGCGATCTCCGCCTCGATGTCGATATCGGCATTGCCGACGCGCATCAGGAACACGGCCTCGCGCACCGTATCGGCGACGTCCTCGGCGGCGATCACAGGCTTTGGCATCCGCGCAAAGCGCGAGAACTCGTCGACCATGCGGCGGATATCGTCGACCTGCCGCACGATCGTGTCCGTGCACTGGTCGAACACGGCGCGATCTTCCGTGATCAGCTTGCCGTATTTGCGCTTGATGCGTTCGGCCGAGAGCTGGATCGGCGTCAGCGGATTCTTGATCTCGTGCGCGATGCGCCGCGCAACGTCGGCCCAGGCGGAGGTGCGCTGCGCCGCCACCAGCTCGGTGATGTCGTCGAGCGTGACGACATAGCCGTGGTGCGCCTCGTTCGACTGCTCGCTGGTCACGCGGACGGACAGATTGCGCTCGCGGCCGTGGCGCGTGATCGTGAAATGGTCCTGCGCCGGGCCGCCTGCCTGCGCGGCCTCCATGATGGTCGCGAGTTCGGGCAGCACCTCCGACAGCGGCTTGCCCAGCACTTCCGCCTCGCTGCGGCCGATCAGCCGCTCGGCCGAGCGGTTGAGAATGCTGATCTGGCCCTCGGCATCGACGCCGATGACGCCGGCGCTGGCGCCGGCCAGCACGGCTTCGGTGAACCGGCGGCGGCTGTCGATCTGGTCGCGCGCGCGCATGATGTCGTCGTGCTGCGTGCGCAGCTCCTGCGTCATGCGGTTGAAGGTCTCGCCGAGCTGGGCGAGATCGCCCTCGGACTGGCGCACCGGCACGCGCACGAACAGGTTGCCCGTGGACACGGCATTGGCGGCGCCGATGAGACGCCGGATCGGCGCGACCAGGCGGTTGGCGAAGTTGAGCCCTATCCAGACCGCCGACAGCAGCACGATCAGCGCGATCACGGTGTACATCAGCGCGAAGGCCACCTGCACACCGACTCGGCGCGCCTCGATCGCGGCATATTCGGTGACGCTGGCGCGCGTCGCCTGCAACTGCGGCACCACGCGCGCATCCAACAGGCGCGTCACGTAGAGCCAGCGGTTCTCGTATTTATCGAGCTTGATGACGGCGGCGACGTAGTTGGTGTCTGGCAGCAGCACGATCTGGGGGTCGGTGGTGCCGATCTTCGGCAGGGCATCGCGCGGCGGCAAAGCGAAGGTCTGCGTCGTGGCGACCTCCGCACGGGACACGACGTTGAGGTCCTCGTCGAGCATGATGGCGGCAGCGAGCCCGCGCACCTGCGCCTGGAAGGTCAGGAACTGGCGCAGATTGTCCGGGTCCTGATCGAACAGCGGCTTGGTGCGGGCGATGTCGAAGGCCATCACCATGATGTCGGACCGCACGATCTGGGCGTGGTCGCGCAGATAGGCCTCGGCGACGATGAGCGAATTCTCGATCGCCGAGCGCGTGCGCGTCGAGAACAGCCGGTCGAGGCCGCGGTCGAGCGTGACGCTCGCCACGATCGCCACCAGGATGGCCGGCGCCGCCGCGATGATCGAGAACAGGCCGACGATGCGGACATGCAGCCGCGCGGCCGCGCGGCCCGTACGGCGCGCCTGGACGACCTGCCAGACCTCCTTGATGATGACCCCGAGCAGCAGCACCACCGTCGCCACGTTGGCGAGCAGCAGGCTCACCACGACGTTGTGGGTCGGCGAGACCGGCGTCAGGTCGGCAAGGACGATGAAGGTGATGAAGGCCGACAGCAGCGCCAAAGCGACCGCTATGGGCCCGAGCCGGCGCACCTCGCCCTTTGTCGCGGCGTTGGCCGCGAGCGCATTGTCGGCTGAGGCAGCCTGATCGACACTCATGGATAGCCTTTGGACACCCGGCGGAATTACGGGCCCATGGCCCAAAGGGACAGCGTCGCCGGAGTTGCTCCTCCGGCACTGAGGCATTTATACAACAATGTTGCCGAATTGAGACGATTCCGCGGCGGCACACAACAACAACCGCGTTTCGCGATGCGAAAGCCGTCTAGGCGAGCATTTCCCGCACCAGAGGGATGACTTTCCGGCCGTAAAGCTTGATCGAGCGCATCATCTTGTCGTGGGACAGCGGCCCGGCGCTGTATTTCATGTCGAAGCGCGAAGCCCCGAGCGCCTTCACCGTCGCGGCGATCTTGCGCGCGACCGTCTCCGGCGCGCCGACATAGAGCGAGCCGTGCTCGATCTCCCGTTCGAACTCGGTGCGCCCCATCGGCGGCCAGCCGCGCTCGGCGCCGATCTTGTCGCGCATGCGCTTGTAGAAGGGAAACAGCTCATCCTTGGCCTGCGCGTCGGTCTCGCCGACGAAGCCGTGCGAATGCACGCCCACCGGCAGGTCGGACTTGCCCATTTCCTTGAGCGCGCGGCGGAAGAGATCGGCGTAGGGCACGAAACGCTTTGGATCGCCGCCGATGATGGCCAGCATCATCGGCATGCCGTAATGCGCCGCGCGCATCACTGACTCCGGCGTGCCGCCGACGCCGATCCAGGTCGTGAGCCGCCCCCGCTCCGTCTTCGGGAAGACGCTCTGGTTCGCGAGCGGCTTGCGCAGCCTGCCCTGCCAGGTGACCGGCTTCTCGGTCAGGACCGCGGCATAGAGGTCGAGCTTCTCGTTGAACAGCGCCTCGTAGTCGTCGAGGTCGAAGCCGAACAGCGGGAAGGACTCGATGAAAGAGCCGCGGCCGAGGATGACCTCGGCGCGCCCGTTCGACAGCGCGTCGAGCGTGGAAAAGCGCTGGAAGACCCGGATGGGATCGTCGGACGACAGCACCGTCACGGCCGAGCCGAGCCGAATGCGTTTGGTGCGGCTCGCGATCGCGGCCAGCACCATCTCGGGCGAGGACACAGCGAAGTCGGCGCGGTGATGCTCGCCGACGCCGATGAAGTCGACGCCGACGTCATCGGCGAGCACGGCCTCCTCGACCAGATTGCGGATCACCTGCGCCGCGTGGAGCGGCTTGCCGTCAGGACCGTCGGTAATGTCGCCGAAGGTATCGAGGCCGAGTTCAAGGGCGGACTTCGTCATGCCCGCCTTATATCAGGTTCCGCCGCGATAGACTTGGATATCGAGGTCGCGGATTTTCTTGCGCAATGTGTTGCGGTTGACGCCGAGCAGGTCCGCGGCGCGGATCTGGTTGCCGCGCGTCGCCGCCAGCGCGGCGGTCAGCAGCGGATACTCGATCTCGCGCAGCACGCGGTGATAGAGCCCCGCCGGCGGCAGTCCGTCCTCGAACCCGGAGAAATAGGTCGACAGATGCCGCTCGACCGCTGCGCCCAGGCTCTCGTCCGGACGCGGCTCGTCGCTGCCGACCGGCAGTACCGGCTGGGCGAGCTCTGAATCGATCACCGCCGAGGTGATCGTCTCCTGCGGGTAGAGAGCCGCCAGACGCCGCGCGAGGTTCTCCAATTCGCGCACGTTGCCCGGCCAGCGGTGGCGCTTCAGCCGGTCGAGCGCGGCCTGGTCGATCTGCTTGGGCGGCAGCCCCTCGCGTTCGGCCTGCGCGAAGAAGTGGCGGATGAGATCGGGAACGTCCTCCGTGCGCTCGCGCAAGGGCGGCAGGCGCAGCGGCACGACGTTGAGGCGGAAGAACAGGTCTTCGCGGAACAGACCCTGCTGAATGAGCTGGCGCAGGTCCTTGTTGGTGGCGGCGACGATGCGCACGTCGCTCTTGATCGGCGTGCGGCCGCCGACGGTCGTGTATTCGCCCTGCTGCAGCACGCGCAGAAGCCGCGTCTGCGCCTCCATCGGCATGTCGCCGATTTCGTCGAGGAACAGGGTGCCGCCCTCGGCTTGTTCGAAGCGGCCGGCCGAGCGCGTGTTGGCGCCGGTGAAGGCCCCCTTCTCGTGGCCGAATAATTCGGACTCGATCAGATCGCGCGGGATCGCGGCCATGTTGATGGCGACGAAGGTGCCCGAGCGGCGCTTGCCGTAATCGTGCAGCGCGCGCGCGACCAGTTCCTTGCCGGTGCCGGACTCGCCGGAGATCATCACCGTCAGGTCGGTCTGCATCAGCCGCGCCAGCACGCGGTAGATTTCCTGCATCGCCGGCGAACGGCCGACCAGCGGGATGGAATCGAAGTCTTCGCTCTTGGCGGCCGGCGCGCGCTTGTCCTTCGGCTCCGACAGGGCGCGGCCGACGATGCCGATCAGCTCCTTCAGATCGAAGGGCTTGGGCAGATACTCGTAGGCGCCGCGCTCGGAGGCGCGAATGGCCGTCATGAAGGTGTTCTGCGCGCTCATGACGATGATCGGCAGATCGGGCCGCGCCTTGCGGATGCGCGGGATCAGGTCGAAGGCGTTTTCATCCGGCATCACCACGTCGGTGATGACCAGATCGCCGTCGCCTTGCGTCACCCAGCGCCACAGCGTGGCGGCGTTTCCGGTCGAGCGCACTTCATAACCGGCGCGCGACAAAGCTTGATTGAGGACGGTCCGGATCGCGGCATCGTCATCGGCAACGAGAATGCTTCCCGTCGGCATGGTCGTGTTACCTCACGGGTTCCGAAGCGGTGGAAGCGTCGTCGGCGACGTCGCCTTCACCAGAGTAAATGGGCATCAAAACGCGGAAAGTGGTGCGCCGCGGCTGCGATTCACATTCGATGATGCCCCCATGGTCGTTCACGATCTTGGCGACCAGCGCGAGGCCGAGGCCGCTGCCCGTCCGCTTTGTGGTCACGAACGGGTCGAACAGATGCGGCATCAGGTCTTCCGGCACGCCGGGGCCGTTGTCCTTGACGCAGAATTCGAGCGGCAGCGACACGCGGGCGCGGCTGCCCGGCACCGACAAGCGCACGCCGGGGCGGAATGCGGTGGTGAGCTGGATTTCGCCCTCGGTCGCGGTCTCGCCGATGGCTTCGGCGGCGTTCTTCACGAGGTTGAGGAACACCTGCACGAGCTGATCGCGATTAGCGAGCACCGGCGGCAGCGAGGGGTCGTATTCCTCGATGAACTTGATGTGCCGGGCAAAGCCCGTCTGCGCCAAACGCTTCACATGATCGAGCACGACATGGATGTTGACCGGCTCACGCTCGACGGGACGCTCGTCCGCGAACACTTCCATGCGGTCGACGAGCTTCACGATGCGGTCGGTCTCGTCGCAAATCAGCTTGGTGAGCGAGCGGTCGTCGTCCGCCGCCGACTGCTCGAGCAGTTGCGCCGCCCCGCGGATGCCGGACAGCGGGTTCTTGATCTCGTGCGCCAGCATGGCGGCGAGGGCGATCACCGAGCGCGCGGCGCCGCGGTGGGTGAGCTGGCGGTCCATCTTGTCGGCAATGGTGCGCTCCTGGAGCATCACCACGACGTGGTCCATGTATTCCGGCAGCGGCGCGACATGGAGGTCCACGAGGCGCTCGCCCGGATTACGCGGCGTCGCCAGATCGACCTTGTATTCGTTCACAGCCGCGCCGCGCTGGCGCACCTGCTCGACCAAGGTCAGCAGCGGCGAGCCGAACGGCACGAGGTCGCGCAGCAAGTGCCGGCGCAACACGGCGACCGAGCTGTCGAAGAACTGTTCGGCGGCGACGTTCGCGTCGGCAACCTTGCCGTCCGGGCCGACGGTGATGACCGGATGCGGCAACGCGTTGAGCATGGCGTCGGCCGGCGAACCGGCGGCGGCAGACAAGGCATGGGCGCGGCTCATGCGGCAGCCCTCCAGGAGAATGCGTCATAAGCTTCGGCGAGCAGCCCGCGCGCTTCGGCGGGCTCCTCGGCGGTGAGGACGCGGGATCGATGGTGCTTGAGCAGGTCGGCCGATGCGCCGGCATTGGCGGCGGCGCAGTCGAGCGCCCAGCCCAAATGCTTGCGGGCGTGACGGCGGCCGATGCGGACACCGTGATGCGCGATCATTTCGTCGTAAAGGCTCTGGGTCATTGCAAGCTGTTTGGCGAGCGGCGGGTCCTCGCCGCGCTCGCCCGTCGCCAGGAAATGCGCGATCTGTCCCGGCAGCCAGGGACGCCCCTGCGCCGCGCGCCCGACCATCACGGCGTCGGCGCCGGACGCCTGCAACGCGCTCACGGCATCGTCGAAGGAGCAGATATCGCCATTGACCACGACCGGCACACCGACGGCTTGCTTCACCGCGCGCACCGCCGACCAGTCGGCATTGCCGGTGTAGAACTGACAGCGCGTGCGGCCGTGCACGGTAATCATCTGCACACCGGCACCTTCCGCGCGACGCGCCAGCTCCGGCGCATTCAGCGACGCGGCATCCCAGCCGAGCCGCATCTTCAGCGTCACCGGCACTTTGACGGCAGCGACGGTCGCCTCGATCAAGGTCAGCGCGTGATCGAGATCGCGCATGAGCGCCGAACCCGAGGCGCCATTGGTGACCTGCTTCGACGGGCAGCCCATGTTGATGTCGATGATGTGCGCGCCCTGTGCTTCGGCGATGCGGGCGCCCTCGCCCATCCAATGCGCCTCGCACCCGGCAAGCTGCACGACATGGATGCCGACACCGCTGCCCTCACTGCGCACCGCGGCCTCGCGCTCGCCGCGCGCCAGCCCTGCACAAGCCGTCATCTCGGATACCACCAGGCCGGTGCCCAGCCGCTCGGCCAAACGGCGGAAAGGCGCATCGGTAATGCCGGACATCGGCGCCAAAACGACGCGGTTCGGCACACTGACCGTCCCGACCTGGAGCGGAGATGCACAATTCGGGGTTGTTTTCACCAAAATCCTAACCTTGCACACACTTTAGGCGCGAACGTTATGATGCCCAGAGTTTAGCCAATTTCATTCCTCGTGCAAGTGTTGCAGTGCGGAAAAATGATCATGCTTAAGAATGGTGCAGAGTATCCCAGGCGGTTTGCGTCTCGGCGCGAACCGGGTAAAGCCTTGCCCGCACAGGAGAGTACGGCATGGGGCGAATAGCGGCCGTTGTGGTGGCTGCGGGCAGCGGAATACGCGCCGGCGGTGATAGGCCTAAGCAGTTTCGGACGATCGGCGGCGAGACCGTATTGCGGCGGACGTTGTCGACACTCTTGGACGTCCCCGCGCTCAGCGCCATCCAGCCCGTCATACGACTCGAGGACCAGGAGCTCTTCACAACGGCGACACAAGCGCTGCCGGGCGCAGCCCTGCGCCCGCCGGTCGGCGGCGGCGCCACACGCCAGGCGTCGGTCCGCGCGGGCCTCGAAGCGCTGGCTTCTGACGCGCCGGACATCGTGCTGATCCACGATGCCGCGCGCCCCTTCGCGAGCCTCGCTTTGATCGAACGCGCGATCGCCGCGGCGGAGAAGACCGGCGCCGCCATTCCGGGCCTCGCCGTCACCGACACCATCAAGAGCGTCGATTCACACGGTCTTGTCGGCGAGACGCTGGACCGCTCGACGCTGCGGGCGATCCAGACGCCGCAGGCCTTTGCCTTCGCGCCGCTCCTGGAAGCGCACCGCCGCGCCCATCGCGAAGGCCGCGAAGATTTCACCGACGATGCCGCCCTGGCCGAATGGGTCGGCATGCAGGTCGTCGTGTTCGACGGCGAACCCAGCAACATCAAGATCACGCATCCGGAGGACTTCATGCGCGCCGAATCCATACAAGCAGCCCAGCTCGGTGACGTGCGCACCGGCACCGGCGTCGACGTGCACGCCTTCGGCCCCGGCGATCACGTCATGATCGGCGGCGTCAAGATCGCGCACACGCAGGCCCTCACGGGCCACTCCGATGCCGACGTCGGGCTGCACGCGCTGGTCGACGCCATTCTCGGCGCGCTGGCCGACGGCGACATCGGCTCGCACTTTCCGCCGAGCGATCCGCAATGGAAGGGCGCGTCCTCCGACCGCTTCTTCACCTTCGCGGTCGAGCGCGTGAAGGCGCGCGGCGGCATGATCGCGCATCTCGACCTCTCCATCGTCTGCGAGGCGCCGAAGATCGGCCCGCATCGCGACGCCATCCGCGAGACCATCGCCAAGCTCGCCGGCATCGACATCACCCGCGTCGCCGTGAAAGCGACGACCAGCGAGGCGCTCGGCTTCACCGGCCGCCGCGAAGGCATCGTCGCCTACGCTACCGCGACGGTGCGCCTGCCCTGGAGCTGACCATGATCGACGAGGAGATGCGCCAGGCGGCGATCGCGCTGCTCGACCTGTGCAAGACAAAGAAGCTGACGCTCGCGACGGCGGAGTCTTGCACCGGCGGGCTGGTGGCGGCGGCGCTCAGCGACATCTCCGGCTCGTCGGCGGTGCTCGACCGCGGCTTCGTCACTTACTCGAACGAAGCCAAGCAGCAGATGATCGGCGTGACGGCGGCAACGCTCGACGCCTTCGGCGCCGTCAGCCGCGAATGCGCCGAGGAGATGGCCAAGGGCGCACTGGCGCATGCGCCGGTCGACCTTGCCGTCTCGATCACCGGCATCGCCGGGCCGACCGGCGCGACGCCGGGCAAGCCGGTCGGGCTCGTCTATTTCTGCGCGGCCGCGCGCAGCGGCCGCGTCATCGCGCACGAGGGCAGGTTCGGCGACATCGGCCGCGCCCAAGTACGCCGCGCATCGGTGATGCAGGCGCTGGCAATGCTGCAAGAGCTTGCAACGAAGGAAGCGCCGAAGCGCTAGCCACGCGCCACCCGGCGCAGCGGCCGCTCGACGACGCGCGGCTCGCGCCGCCGCTTCGGCATGCGTTCGTTCGCCTGATTGTGCGAAACCTCGTCCATTTGTGAGAGCGTCGACGCCACTTCCTCGAGGCTCGCCGCCTGCTCCGTGCCGGCCGTCGCGATCGCCGAGATGACGGTCGCCACTTCCTTGATCGACTCGACGATCTCGTTGAGCGCAGCGCCCGCGCCGTTCACGAGGCTGACGCCGTCCTTCACCTGGCTGTTGCTCTTGCTGATGAGGTCCTTGATGTCCTTGGCCGCGTCGGAGGAGCGCTGCGCGAGGCTGCGCACTTCCGAGGCCACGACGGCAAAGCCCTGCCCCGCCTCGCCCGCGCGCGCGGCCTCCACGGCCGCGTTCAGCGCCAGCAGATTGGTCTGCCGCGCGATCTCGTCGATGACGCCGATGATGTCGGAGATGCGCCGCGAGGAGCCCTCGATCAGCGACATGGCTTCGACCGCCTTGCCGACCACCTTGCCGCCGCGATCCGCGGCCTCGCGGGTGCCGCGGGCCAGCTCGTTCGCCTGCTGGGCATTGCCGGCGGTCTCCTTGACCGCGCCCGAAATGTCGCCGAGCAGCCGATCGACCTCGGCCGCATGGTTTTTCAAAGCGGCGGCGCTGCGCGCCTCGCTTTCAAGGCGCAGCTGCTCGACGTTGTCGATATAGGCCGAGATCGCCAGATCCATGTCGAGCATCACGGCCTTCATCAGCACGCCCAGCGCCGTGGCGGTGCCTTCCGCCTTCTTCCGCGTGGCGAGGAAGCGCGATGGACGGGTCTCGGCCAGGATCGCCCCGATCAGGTGATCCACCACCAGCGCGTAGCCGCCGATGTAGTAGCTCGGCTTGATGCCGAGGTGGGCATGCGTGCGGCCGATCTGATGCGCGCTCTTGAGATAGTCGTCGCCGAAACGGCCGCTGCTGATGTTGATCCAATGCGTGATCTGGGCCTGGCGCGCCCGCTGCAGCTGCGAACCGTCGGCAAAGAAACGGCTCACCTCGGGAAAGCCCGCCATATGCTGATAGAAGGCGTCGAGCGCGTGCGGCAGATGCTTCTCGACCAGGGGTTTGAGCGTGCGCAGCGCCACGAGGGCTTCTTCGTCGAGTTTGAGAAAATTCAGACGGTCGCTGATCGACCCGGTCTCAGCCCGCATTGCACCTACGCCCCATACCGCAAAATTGCTGACATAGCCCATGGGGCCGCCATGGTATGCGATTGGTTAATCGCAGGCGCTTCCGGTGGAAATTAAAGGCTTGCGACCTCCCGCCGATAGATTCGGGCGCGCGCCACACCCACGCAGACGCGCGGCCAGCGCGGCGCGACCAGGATCGCGCGCGTTGACCGTGCTTGTTCGTCGACGCCTCAGGCGCCGAGCGGCGACTGCTCTTTCGGCTCGGCGGGCGAGGCCTGGCCCGCGGCTTCGGGAAGCGCCTCGCGCTCCGTCTGCGCGCCGGCCGGCAACTGCAACACAGTCGCATGCTGACCGAGGCAAAGCCGCGTCACCAGCACGACCTTACCGTTCGGGAATTCGAGCGCATCATGGTGCGTGTCCGGCCGGTCCATATTGATCTGGCGGAAACGCGCCACGCGCTGCCCGAGGTTGCCGAAGCCGAAGCGCGGCAGCAGCATGCGGAGAACATGCTCGGCCTGGACGTCTTCCTCAAAGGCAAGTTCGGTACCGGGACGCAGACAAACCGCGACGAGCGGTTCTTCCTTGGCGGTGAAGCCGCGCGTGAACGATCCGGTGAATGCGGTCGAAATCAACTTGTCGCCAACCTTGGCGGGGCGGCTGGCAACGCCATGAAGACTGTAGTCGCACATCGAAGGCACTCCTCTCGCTGCGAGCAGCAGAGCTGGTTGCCCCCCCGAGACCTGATATCTGAGTGCGTCATATTGGCGTTCTTGTGTCGCGGGCTTGATTCTTTCGCCCGCCGCGAGGAACCTCGGCGCGACAGCCGACGTTGCTGGACGCTCGCCATGACAGGGTTACCCATCAAAATGTCCACGCCTCCGTCAAAGCCTTCCTGGGGCAAAGACATTGCCTATGCCGCACTGGCCTTGGGCGCCGTCGTGGCGACCTCGATCGCCGGACAGATCGCGACTTACCCCAATATTGCAGGATGGTATGCCGGTCTTACGAGACCTTCCTTCAGCCCGCCGAACTGGCTCTTCGCGCCGGTCTGGACGGCACTGTACCTGCTGATGGCCTTTGCGCTGTGGCGCATCCTGCGCCTGCCGCCATCGGCGCAGCGCCGCACCGCGCTTCTGTTCTTCTTCATTCAACTCGTGTTGAACGCGGCGTGGTCCTGGATGTTCTTTGGCGCGCACAGTCCGCTGCTGGGGCTGATCAACATCGTCCCGCAATGGCTGTTCATCGTCGCGACGATCGCCGCCTTCGGTAAACTCGATACGCTCGCCGCGCTGTGCCTGCTGCCGCTGGCCGCCTGGGTCGCCTTCGCCTTCACGCTCAACGGCGCAATCTGGTGGCTCAACGGCTAGCCGTTCATGCCCTGCACCGGCGAGAAGATCGCCTCCAACATCAGTTCGTTCGGCGACTTACCGCGATGAAGATCCGCCAGCCGCGCAATGTCGGCGAGCATGTCGTGCGCGGGGCGGCCCTTCGACTCCTCCCTGTCGACGAAGGCGCCGAGCACGACGCGCGTCGCCGTTTCAATCCGCTCGTGCTCGGCCGGATCGAGATAGATGAATTGCAGGCCGTTCGCCTTGAAGCGTTCGCGCGCCCGCGCCCCGGCGACGCCATAGAACACCTGCGTTTCCGCCTGCGCCTCGGCGCGCAGCCAGGCGTTCACGATCGCGCGTAGATCGTCCGGCAACGCCTGCCAGAAGGCGCGGCTCATGCCGAACTCGAGGTTCTGCCGCACGAGGCCCAAAGCCACACGATAGCGCGCGACGCGCCCGATGCCGAACACTTCCGCCGAGCCGTCGGCCAGATGCATGGCATCGATCCGCCCTTCGCTGAGCGCCGGATTCATTTCGAGTGAGGACAGCATCACGGGCTCAGCGCCGAGCGCGCGCATGACATCCGCCTCGACGCCCTCTGTCGTACCGACACGCAGCCCTTTGAAGTCGTCACGGCTGCGGATCGGCGCCATGCTGAACAGATGATAAGCGCCGGACGCCTTCATGCGCCCCATGAGGATGCCCTGGCGTTCGACATCGGCGCGGAAGTAGCGCGCGTAAAGCTGCTCGGAGATCAGCGTCGCAGTCTCGGAGTTCTCGAACAGCCCGGGCAGTTGCAGCCCCTGCGCCATCGGATAGGCGCCCGCGTCCCAGCCGGAATAGATCGGCGCGAGATGGCTGCGGCCGTCGCTCAACGCGGCGACGCCGTCGCGGTCGCGGTGCACGCTCGCCCCCCAATGGTCCTCGACCGCGATCTTGCCGCGGCTCATGGCCTCGAGCACACGGAACGACGGCTTGAGCACATCGACGACGGCCGAGGCGGTCGCCGGCGGATGGCCGGTGACGATCATGCGAATCGGCGCTCCACTGTAGTGCAGCGGATAATCCACCTTGCCGGCATAGTCGCCGTTCAGCCAGGCGCGCGCGACGCTCGCCTGCGCGCGCGCCGCTTCGAACGTCGGTTCGCTGTCTGCCGTGATTGCTTGCATGTCAGTTCTGACCGATGCCGAGCTTCTTGACCAAAGGCGCCATCACCTTCGCTTCCGCGCCGAGCGAGGCCTGCAGCGCGGCACCCGTCGAGCTTTGCGCCTCGAGGCCGGCGGCCTCGAGCCGCTTGATCACATCCGGATCGCGCAGCGAAATCAGCATCTCGCGATGCAGATAGTCGATGGCCGCGGGCGGCGTGCCCTTCGGCGCGAACAAGCCCAAGGTCGGCGCGTAAGCGTATCCCTTGATGCCGGATTCATCGACGGTCGGCACGTCCGGCAGCGTCTTGATGCGCGTGAGATCACCGACCGCCAGCGCCCGCACCTTGTTGGACTCGATGAACGGCAACGCCACCGACGTCGCGATCCAGAACGCGTTCACCTCGTTGGTCGACACCGCCTGCGTCGCCTGCGCGCCGCCGCGATAGGGAACGTGCAGCAGGTCGATACCGGCGGCCGCCTTGAGCTGCTCCATGGCGAGATGCTGCGGGCTGCCGACCCCGACCGAGGCATAAGTCAGCTTGCCGGGCTGCTTCTTGGCCAGCGCGATCAGCTCCGCCAGCGATTTTGCCGGCAGGTCCGGATTGACGATCAGCACGCTCGGAAAGCGCGCGAGCAGCGTCACCGGCACGAAGTCGTCGAACGGCTCGAAGCCGAGCTTCGTCCCCGTCGCCGGCAGGATCGTGTGAACGCCATTGTTGAACGCACCGACCGTGTAGCCGTCCGCCGGCGAGCGCGCGACGCGCTGCGCGCCGACACCGCCGCCCCCGCCGGTGACGTTCTCGACCACCATCGACTTGCCGGTGCGCGCCGAGAAGTTCTGCGCGATCACGCGGGCGACGAGATCGGACGCGGTCGCCGCCTGCAACGGCACGACGATCGTGATGGGCCTTACCGGATAGTCGGATTGCGCGAAAGCCGGTCCGGCAAACAGGGCCGCTGCGCAGAGCGCGAGCAAAAGTCTGCGGCACATGTGACGCATGGCATTTCCCCCTTGTGTTGAGCGCCGACTCTGACGGTCGGGCTGCTCGTTATTTCTGAGCGATCTTCTGCTTGTACCAGCTGAAGTCCTGGCGGCCCGGCGCGAAGACGTCGAGATACTCGGCGTCCTCCAGCACCTCGCCGCCATGCACGACGCCCGCCGGCATCAGCAGCACGTCGCCGGGGCCGACGATGCGGGGCTCCTCGCCTTCGATCTCCCAGCGCATCCGGCCGGCGAGAATGTGCGTGATCTGGTCGAAGTCATGCTTGTGCATGTTGATCGGCCCCTTCGGGGCCTTGATGCGCGCGAGCATGGCGTTGGGCACTTCGACGACGCGGCCCGTGATGAGGGGATTGAGCGCGACCTCTTCGAGGTCGGCCCAGCGATACATCGGCATGGCGTTTCTTCCCGTACGTTCTTGGCTTTTATGCCGCGAAGGTTAGGGCAAAACGGATGCGCGTGCTTTCACGATGACAAATTGAAGATGTCGTTCCCGGGCGGCCGGAAGGGCCTATACGAACGCCGCTACTGAGTTGTGTTTAATGGATTCCGCGCGCGAACGCGCGCCCCGGAATGACCGCTAGGCGCGCTGGCGCCCGTAGACTTTATCGGCGCGCGCTTCGAAGGCCGCGGCAAAACGCCGGAACGCGGTGTCGAACATCGCACCCATCAGCATCGCCAAAGTGCGGCTTTTGAATTCGTAGTCGATGAAGAAGGTGACCTCGCAGGAGTCATCCCCCGTCGGCACGAAGGTCCAGCGGTTCTGCATGCGGCTGAACGGACCGTTGAGATATTCGACGAGGATGGTCAGGTTCGGCCGGTCGAGCGCGACGCGGCTGGTGAAGGTCTGGCGTACCAGTTTGTAGGCGACCGTCATTTCGGCGACGAGCACCTGATTGCCGTCGCCTTTGTCGGTGCGGCTCTTCACGCGCAGGCCGGTGCACAGCGGCACGAACTGCGGGTACTTCTCGACGTCCGCGACGAGGTCGAACATGTTCGACGCAGCGTGACGAACGCGGCGCTTGGTCGAAAACTGCGGCATCAGGCCTTGGCCATACGCGCCGCCTTCAGCCGCGCGAAGTCCTCGCCCGCGTGATGCGACGAACGGGTCAGCGGCGAAGCCGACACCATCAGGAAGCCCTTGGCGTAAGCGATCTTCTCCAAGGCCTTGAACTCGTCCGGCGGCACGAAGCGCTTCACCTCGGCGTGCTTGCGCGTCGGCTGCAGGTACTGGCCGATGGTGAGGAAGTCGACATCGGCGGAACGCAGGTCGTCCATGACCTGGAGGATCTCGTTCCGCTCCTCGCCGAGGCCCACCATGATGCCCGACTTGGTGAACATCGTCGGGTCGAGCTCCTTCACCCGCTGCAGCAGGCGCAGCGAATGGAAGTAGCGCGCACCGGGCCGCACCGAGAGATAGAGCGAAGGCACGGTCTCGAGATTGTGGTTGAACACGTCCGGCTTGGCGGCGACCACGACGTCGAGCGCGCCGTCCTTGCGCAGGAAGTCGGGCGTCAGGATTTCGATGGTGGTCGCAGGCGCGTGGCGGCGAATGGCGCCGATGGTATCGGCGAAGTGCTGCGCGCCGCCGTCGGCGAGATCGTCACGGTCCACCGAGGTCACGACGATGTGCGACAGGCCTAGCTTGGCGGTCGCCTCGCCGACATGCTGCGGCTCGTTGGCGTCCAGCGCGGCCGGCAGGCCGGTCTTCACGTTGCAGAAGGCACAGGCGCGCGTGCAGGTGTCGCCCATGATCATGAAGGTCGCGTGTTTTTTGTCCCAGCACTCGCCAATGTTGGGGCAGCCGGCCTCCTCGCACACCGTGTGGAGACCGTTGGCACGCATCAAAGCGTGTGTTTCGGCATAGCCGCGGGAAACCGGCGCCTTGACGCGGATCCAGTCCGGCTTCGGCAGCACCGGAGAATCCGGCTTATGCGCCTTTTCGGGGTGGCGCGGACGCGGATTGTTGATCAGATCGAGAACGACAGCCATGGACCCTACTTACGGCCGGCCGGGGTGCACCGCAAGGCGGGCGCTTTGCACGACAGTCATCCCGGCCAAGCCGGGCCCCGGCCTCGCGGGCGCGACAAAGCCCTCAAGCCCGCCGGATCGCCCGCCAGATGAACAGGAAAACGACGGCGCCGATGGTGGCGCTGATCAGGTTCCCGATGAAGTCGGGCCGGATCATGATGTTGAGCCGCGGCAGGATGGCGCCGGCGACGATCGCCCCGATCAGGCCGACCGCGAGATTACCGAACAGGCCGCCCCGGCCGCCGAGAATGATGTGCGCGAGCCAGCCGGCGATAAGGCCGACGATGATCCAAGCGATGACGCCCATGGCGGGATTCCTTCCCGGTTAGTCCGACGGATCGAGGTCACGCCTTCGGCGGCAGGCGGTTGCTCGGCGTCGAATTCGCGATGCTCAGCTCTTCCTCGGACATGTCGGCGCCGACATCGCCGAACAAGGGCGTCGAGAGATAGCGCTCGCCGGTGTCCGGGAGCATACACAGAATGGTCGCGCCGGGTTCGGCCTGCTTGGCGATCTCCAGCGCCCCGGCGAAGGTCGCGCCGGAGGTAATGCCGACGAAGATGCCTTCCTGCTGCGCCAGCGCCTTGGAGGCTTTCATGGCGTCGGGGCCGGGGATCGTGAGCAGCTTGTCGATCGCCTTGGTGTCGATCGCTTCGCCGGTGATGCGCGGGATGAAGTCCGGGCTCCAGCCCTGCATCGGGTGCGGCTTGAAGGCCGGATGAGGCTTGGCCGGCGTGCCGTCGGCGTTGCGCTCCTGCGCGACGCCGGACGACAGCATCGGCGCATCGACCGGCTCGCAGACCACGATCTTGGTCTCCGGCCGCTCCTTGCGCAGCACGCGCGAGACGCCGGTCAGCGTACCGCCGGTACCGAAGCCGGTCACCCAATAGTCGAGCCGCTCGCCGGCGAAATCCTCGACGATCTCGCGCCCGGTGGTGCGCTCGTGCATGTCGGGGTTTGCTTCGTTCTCGAACTGGCGCGTCATGAACCAGCCGTGCGTCTTGGCGAGTTCCTGCGCCTTGTTGACCATGCCGAAGGCGCGCTCAGCGGCCGGCGTCAGCACCACCTTGGCGCCGAGGAAGCGCATCAGCTTGCGCCGCTCGACCGAGAAGCTCTCGGCCATGGTGATGACCAGCGGATAGCCCTTGGCGGCGCACACCATCGCGAGGCCGATGCCGGTGTTGCCGGAGGTCGCTTCCACCACGGTCATGCCGGGCTTGAGCGCGCCCGACTTTTCCGCCGCCTCGATGACGCCGAGGGCGAGACGGTCCTTCACGGAACCGAGCGGATTGAAGGCCTCGACCTTGACGTAGAGGTTGACGCCCGCCGGCGCGAGCTTGTTGATCTTGACCACCGGCGTGCGGCCGATGGTGCCGAGGATCGAGTCGTATTTGGCCATTGATCTCTCCGCCCTTACGGTCTTCGTCATGGCCGGGCTTGCCCCGGCCATCCACGTCTTGATCAGAAAGGAAGGCGTGGATGCCCGGCACAAGGCCGGGCATGACGAGCAAAGTTCAGCGCCACACCTTACATATTCAGCACGCGCCCATAAGCATCGAGCACCGCTTCCTTCATCGTCTCCGAAATGGTCGGGTGCGGGAAGATGGTGTGCATCAATTCTTCTTCAGTCGTCTCCAGGTTCATCGCGACGACGAAGCCCTGGATGAGCTCGGTGACTTCAGAGCCGACCATGTGCGCGCCGAGCAGCTGGCCGGTCTTCTTGTCGAAGATCACCTTGACCAGCCCCTGGTCCTCGCCCTGCGCGATCGCCTTGCCGTTGCCGACGAAGGGGAAACGGCCGACGCGGATGTCGTACTTCTTGTCCTTGGCCGCCTGCTCGGTGAGGCCGACCGAGGCGATCTGCGGGTGGCAATAGGTGCAGCCCGGGATCATCTGCTTGTTCATCGGATGCGGATGCAGGCCCTTGATGGCCTCGACGCAGACGATGCCCTCGTGCTCGGCCTTGTGCGCCAGCATCGGGGGACCCGCGACGTCGCCGATGGCGTAGAGGCCCGGCACGTTCGTGCGGCAATATTCGTCGATCTTGATGGTGCCGCGCTCGGTCTTCACGCCGAGCTTCTCGAGGCCGAGATTCTCGATGTTGCCGACGACGCCGACGGCGGCGATGACGCGGTCGACCGTGATCTGCTGCGACTTGCCGTCGACCTCGATCGTGGCCGTGACGCTGTCGGCCTTCTTGTCGAGCTTGGTCACCTTGGCGTTGGCGTGGATCTTGATGCCCTGCTTCTCGAACTGCTTGCGGGCGAAGGCCGATATCTCGGCGTCCTCGACCGGCAGGATCTGCGGCAGCACCTCGACCACGGTCACCTCGGCGCCCATGGTGCGATAGAACGACGCGAACTCGATGCCGATGGCGCCCGATCCGATGACGAGCAGCGACTTAGGCATCTTGTCGGGGTTCATCGCCTCGAAATAGGTCCAGACCAGCTTCTTGTCCGGCTCGAGGCCCGGCAGCACGCGCGGCCGCGCGCCGGTCGCGACGATGATGTGCTTGGCCTGGTAGGTGCCAGGGCCCAGCGCCTCCTTGTTCGGCGCCGGCGTCTTCGACGCCTTCACGCTGATCTTGCCCGGCGCCTCGAGCGTCGCCTCGCCCCAGATCACCGTGACCTTGTTCTTCTTGAACAGGAAGCCGACGCCGGTGTTGAGCCGGTTGACGACGTTGCGCGAGCGCTGGATCACAGCCTTCAGATCGAAGGAGACGTTATCGGCCGACAGGCCGTAGTCCTTCGCATGCTGCATGTAGTGGTAGATCTCGGCCGAGCGCAGCAGCGCCTTGGTCGGGATGCAGCCCCAGTTGTTGCAGATGCCGCCGAGATAATCGCGCTCGACCACCGCAACCTTGAAACCGAGCTGCGCGGCCCGGATGGCGGTGACGTAGCCGCCGGGACCGGCACCGATGATGATGACGTCGAAATTGGTATCGGCCATGGCCCTATCCCTTTTCCGTCATTCCGGGGCGCGCCGAAGACGCGAACCCGGAATCCAGACAATTCGTTTCCCCATCCGTTTCTGGAGTCCGGGTTCGCCGCCGACGCGGCGGCCCGGACTGACGGACGTCACACCACCATCATCACCGGGTTTTCGATCAGCGTCTTGAACGCGGTGATCAGCTCGGCGCCCAGCGCGCCGTCGATGGCGCGGTGATCGCAGGACAAGGTGCACGACATGATGGTCGCCGGCACGATCTGGCCATTGCGCACCACCGCGCGCTCTTCACCTGTGCCGACTGCGAGGATCGACGCCTGCGGCGGATTGATCACCGCGGTGAAGTCCTTGATGCCGTACATGCCGAGGTTCGACACCGAGGAGGTGCCGCCCTGGTATTCGTGCGGCTTGAGCTTGCGGGCGCGCGCCCGCGCGGCGAGGTCTCGCATCGCGTTGGAGATCGCCGACAGCGACAAGGTCTCGGCCTTGTGGATGATCGGCGTGATCAGGCCGCCCGGCAGCGCCACCGCGACGCCGATGTCGGAATGCTTGTGCTTGAGCATGCCGCTTTCGGCCCAGGAGACGTTGGCCTCCGGAATGCGCTGCAGCGCCAGCGCCAGCGCCTTGATCACGAAGTCGTTGACCGAGAGCTTGAAGAGAGGCTTGCCGTCCGCGCCCTTCGGCGCCGACGCATTGATCTCCTCGCGCGCGGCGGTGAGCTTGCCGATGTCGCAGTCGATGGTGAGATAGAAGGTCGGCATCGACTGCGTGGCCGCAGTGAGCCGCTGCGCGATCGTGCGGCGCATGCTGTCATGCGGGACGAAGTCGTAGGAGCCTTCTTCGTAGAGCCCGCGGATCTGGGCGTCGGACAAAGCAGGCGCAACCGCCGACGCGCCTGCGGGCGCGGCGGCAGCCGCGCGCAGGCCCTTGCCGGACTTCGCCGCCTCGACGTCGCGCGCGATCACGCGGCCATGCGGACCGGTGCCTTCGACGCGCGACAGATCGATGCCGGCATCCTTGGCGAGACGGCGCGCCAAAGGCGAAGCGAAGACGCGGCCGGCCGCCGGCTTCGGTGCCGCCGCTTGCGGCGCGAGTGCCGTCGGAGCAGCCGCCACGGGGGCCGGAGCGGGTTTGGCTTCAGCCGGCTTGGCTTCAGCGGGCTTGGCGTCAGCGGGCTTGGGCGCAGCCGCTGCGGGAGCGGCCTGCGGCTTGGCGGCGGCAACACTGGCGGCCGCTTTCACGTCCTCGCCTTCGTTCGCGAGCACGGCGATGACCGAATTCACCGCGACGTCCTGCGTGCCTTCCGGCACCACGATCTTGGCGATGGTCCCCTCGTCCACCGCCTCGTACTCCATCGTCGCCTTGTCGGTCTCGATCTCGGCGATCACGTCGCCGGATTTGACCTTGTCGCCTTCCTTCTTCAGCCACTTGGCAAGGTTGCCCTTTTCCATCGTGGGCGAGAGGGCGGGCATGAGAATGTTGGTGGGCATGGGCGATGCTTACCGGTAGCAGACGGCTTTGACGGCCTCGACCACCTCGGCGGCGGAAGGCAGCGCGAGCTTTTCGAGATTGGCGGCATAAGGCATCGGCACTTCCTTGCCCGACACGCGCGCAACCGGCGCATCGAGATAATCGAAGGCGTTCTCCATGATGCGCGCCGCGACTTCGGCGCCGACGCCGGACTGGGCCCAGCCCTCTTCCACCGTGACGGCGCGGCCGGTCTTCTTGACCGACTCGACGATGGTCTCGGTGTCCATCGGCTTGAGCGTGCGCAGGTCGATCACCTCGGCGTCGATGCCCTGGCCGGCGAGCTCCTCGGCGGCCTTGAGCGCGTAGCTCATGCCCATCGACCACGAGATGATGGTCACGTCCTTGCCCGGGCGCGCGATCTTGGCCTTGCCGATCGGCAGGACGAAGTCATCGAGCTTCGGCACGGGCGAGGAGTGCCCGTAGAGAATTTCGTTCTCGAGGAAGATCACCGGGTTGGGATCGCGGATCGCGGCCTTGAGCAGGCCTTTGGCGTCGGCCGCGGTCGACGGCGAGACGACCTTCAGGCCCGGAATGTGCGAGTACCAGGACGAATAGTCCTGGCTGTGCTGGGCGGCGACGCGCGCGGCGGCGCCGTTCGGGCCGCGAAACACGATCGAGCAGCCCATCTGACCGCCGGACATGTAGAGCGTCTTGGCGGCCGAGTTGATGATCTGGTCGATCGCCTGCATGGCGAAATTGAACGTCATGAACTCGACGATCGGCTTGAGGCCGGCGAGCGCGGCGCCGACGCCGAGACCGGCAAAGCCCTGCTCGGTGATCGGCGTGTCGATGACGCGGGCGGCGCCGAATTCCTGCAGCAGCCCCTGCGTCACCTTGTAGGCGCCCTGATACTCGGCGACTTCTTCGCCCATCACGAAGACGTCCTGGTCGCGGCGCATCTCCTCGGCCATGGCGTCGCGCAATGCTTCGCGCATGGTCATGGTGACCATCTCGGTGCCTTCGGGGATCGCCGGATCGGCGGCCGCCTTGCTCTCGGGCGCGGCGGGCGCGCGCGCGCTTTCGTCGCTCTTTGGCAGCGGCACCTCGGCGCTCTTCGACTGCGGCGCGGCCGCCGGCGGCGCCGACTGCGACGCCTTCATCTCCTGCGCGGGAGTCGCGGCCTTGATGTCGCCCTTGCTCTCACCCTCGCCGAGGATGACGGCGATCGGCGTGTTCACCGCGACGTCGGCGGTGCCTTCCGGCACCAGGATCTTGCCGAGCGTTCCTTCGTCGGCGGCCTCCACTTCCATGGTGGCCTTGTCGGTTTCGATCTCGGCGATCACGTCACCGGATTTGACGGTGTCGCCTTCCTTCTTAAGCCACTTGGCGAGGTTGCCCTTCTCCATCGTGGGCGAAAGCGCGGGCATCAATACTTCGGTCGGCATGGGCTATTCTGTTCCTCGGGGCCCGGCTAGCGGCCTGGAGCGGACTCTGAACTCAGCGATAGATGTCGGTGTAGAGCTCGGACGCGTCCGGCTCGGGATCGTGCGTGGCGAATTCCGCCGCCTCGTTGATGAGGTCGCGCACCTGGGCGTCGATCTTCTTGAGATCGTCTTCCTTGGCGAACTTCTTCTCGAGGATGCGGGCGCGCGCCATGTCGATCGGGTCGTGCGTGGTGCGCACCTTCTCGACCTCTTCGCGCGTGCGGTACTTGGCGGGATCGGACATCGAGTGGCCGCGGTAGCGGTAGGTCAGCATCTCGAGGATGAACGGACCCTTGCCGCTGCGGCACCATTCGGCGGCGCGGTCGCCCGCGGCCTTCACCGCCCGCACGTCCATACCGTCGACCTGCTCGCCCGGAATGTTGAACGACAGGCCGCGCTTGGAGAAGTCGACCTGCGCCGAGGCGCGGTTGACCGACGTGCCCATGGCGTAGCGGTTGTTCTCGATGATGTAGATGACCGGCAGCTTCCAGAGCTCGGCCATGTTGAAGCTCTCGTACACCTGGCCCTGGTTGGCGGCGCCGTCGCCGAAATAGGTGAGCGAGATGTTGTCGTTGCCGCGATAGCGGTTGGCGAAGGCCAGACCCGTACCGAGCGGCACCTGCGCGCCGACGATGCCGTGGCCGCCGTAGAAATTCTTCTCGCGGCTGAACATGTGCATCGAGCCGCCCTTGCCGCGCGAGTAGCCGTGCGCGCGCCCGGTCAGTTCGGCCATGACGCCTTTGGTGTCCATGCCGCAGGCGATCATGTGCCCGTGGTCGCGGTAGCCGGTGATGACCTGATCACCTTCCTTCAGCGCCATCTGCATGCCGACAACGACAGCTTCCTGTCCGATGTACAGGTGACAGAAGCCGCCGATCAGGCCCATGCCGTACATCTGACCCGCCTTCTCTTCGAAGCGGCGAATGGTCAGCATCGAACGGTAAGCGTCGAGCTCCTGCTGCTTGCTGAACTCGGCGATGGCCCCTTGCGGCACCTGTTCCTTGTCATCGGCGCTTTGGGACTTCTTGGCGACCGCCATGGGCACTCCTTACGACGAATAGCGCAACCGGCTTCGTTCCGTCCCATAGCGTACTTCGCGTAAGGGCGAAAGCGCGACACGGCGCTGCTGCTTGCGCAGACATCAATCAGAAAATCGTGTCCCGATGCTACAGCCGCAGATCAATAAAGCCCAATTATTCAAAGAGATTCTGGAATTGTTTTGCAGTGCCACCGAAGCGGCCATTTGCTTGCGCGCGAATGGTGCGCGGCGCAATTTCATGTCACCCAACAGCACTGCCACGCAACGCGCTATGCTGCACTGCAAATGAAAAGTCAGCGTGATGGCAGCAGGTAGGTCAGATCGCGCGGGTCGGCGTAGCCGAGCAGCTTCCTGGCCCGCTCATCGAGCATATCAGGGTCGATGCGATCGGCGCGCAGGAGCGCGACTCGCCGCTCCCAGTCGGTACGTTCGGTGCGCAGGGACTGCAGCTCGTGCTGCATCGAGGCGAGCTGCTGTTCGAGGTCTTTCTGCGCCCGCAAGCCATGGTTGCCGCTATAGGCGTTCACGCCAAAATAGCCGATGAAGGCAGCAGCAAAAGCATAGAGACCGAGCGCGGTCAGAACGGCACGGCGGCGGCGATGCGAAACCATAGCGCCAAAATGGCGCATGGCCGTTAAGGCGGCTTTAATGTCCCGCGGCGCCGTGAAATTATCCGGCGATGAGCCGGCCACGCCCGCCCCTGGCCGACAGCCTAAAGGCGTCGCGCGCAAGCGCTCGACCCAAGGTCGCGCGGCGCAAAAGCGTCGGTGGTGGGATTTGGGGCTGCCACCCTTCGGGCTTGCACCCGCGGATGGCGGCGAAGGCTCAGACCCGGTGCCGGATCTCGTTGAGCACGAAGTTGCCCAGCCGCTTGCCGCGGTTGCGCAGCACCTTCAGGACGCCCTGGTCCACGAAGTAGGTCAGCAGAATCGAATCGCGGGTCTTCACCCGGTCGTGCACGGCATCGGCCGAATGCCAGGTGTCACTGCCGACCGCGAAGGCATAGCCGGTGTTGGGCGCAAAGCGCATCTGCGTGTGTTTCGGCTTGGAACCGTCCGGCAGCACGTCGTGGAAGATGGTACCGATATCGGTGTTGGCATCGTCCGACGGCAGATACAGCTGGACCGTGATCCCCTTCCAGCGCGTGTCGGTGTGCGGCGTGATCAGATAGCCGGGGATGTCGCGGGTCAGGATCGGGATCGGATACATGCCAACCTTGGCGAAGTCCGCCCCGAACCGCTTGGACAGGCCCGGCGCCAGGCGCCGGATGAAGGCCTGCTTGACCTTCTCCGAGCACAGGGCCCGGCCGACCACGTCCCACAGCACCTTCTTTTCCGGCGGCAGGTTGCGGATGTATTCGGGGAACAGATCGATCTTCACCCGCGTATGGGTGCCGTCGTCCAGGTCATGGCCTTTGCTGCGCCCGTGCATCGGGCGGTAGTCACGCGACTCCGGCATCAACGCCAGGATCTTGGCGTAGATGTCGGCGGGGAACACGTGATCGAACTCGAGATGGAAGAACGGCTTCTCGACCGCGCGGGCGGTGTCGATCGAACGGACGATGTAGTCCGACAGTTGATCGACGGCGCGTGCCCTGTCGTTACGGGCGAGCGATACGGTCTGATCCATGCGGGGCCTCTCGGTAGAACCGACGATAATGGCCCCGCAATCTGATGCGATTTGGAGCCCGTGACAAGACGTCACGCGCGTAAAGAAATCAGCTCAGTGACGCTCCGGAGAGCGTCAGCGAGCGTCCTTTATGACGCTGCGACCGGCGTATTTGGCCTGCTCGCCAAGCTGTTGCTCGATGCGCAGCAGCTGATTGTACTTGGCCGTGCGATCCGAACGCGCGAGCGAGCCGGTTTTGATCTGGCCGCAATTGGTCGCGACCGCGAGATCGGCGATGGTAGAATCTTCCGTCTCGCCCGAGCGGTGGGACATCACGGCGGTGTAGCCCGCCTTGTGCGCCATCTCGACCGCCGCCAGCGTTTCGGTGAGCGTGCCGATCTGGTTCACCTTCACGAGGATCGAGTTCGCGAGGCCGTCCTTGATGCCCTGTGACAGGCGGGCGACATTGGTGACGAACAGATCGTCGCCGACGAGCTGGCACTTCTTGCCGATGAGATCGGTGACGATCTTCCAGCCTTCGAAGTCGTCCTCGGCCATGCCGTCTTCGATCGAGATGATCGGATAGCTGCCGACGAGCTTGGCGAGATACTCGGCCTGCTCCTTCTTCGAGCGCGTCTTGCCTTCGCCTTCATAGACGTAGGAGCCGTTCTTGAAGAACTCGGTCGAGGCGCAGTCGAGCGCCAGCATGATGTCCTGGCCCGGCTTGTAACCGGCCTTCTCGATCGCCTTCATGACGAAATCGAGCGCGTCCTCGGCGGACTTCAGGTTGGGGGCAAAGCCGCCCTCGTCGCCGACATTGGTGTTGTGGCCGGCGGCCTTCAGCTCGCTCTTGAGCGTCTGGAACACTTCGACGCCGGCGCGAAGGCCTTCGCTGAAGCTCGCGGCGCCGACCGGCATGATCATGAATTCCTGGAAGTCGATCGGATTGTCGGCATGCGCGCCGCCGTTGACGATGTTCATCATCGGCACCGGCAGAAGACGCGCGGCGGTGCCGCCGACGTAGCGATAGAGCGGCAGGTTGGCGGCATTGGCGGCCGCCTTGGCCACGGCGAGCGACACGCCGAGGATGGCGTTGGCGCCGAGACGGCCCTTGTTCGGGGTGCCGTCGAGCGCGATCAGGGTCTCGTCGATGTGCACCTGCTCCTCGGCTTCCATGCCGCCGATGGCGTCGAAGATCTCGCCGTTGACGGCGTCGACCGCCTTGGTCACGCCCTTGCCGAGATACCGCTTCTTGTCGCCGTCCCGCAGTTCGACCGCCTCATGCGCGCCGGTCGAGGCGCCCGACGGCACGGCGGCGCGGCCGAGCGCGCCGTCCTCGAGAAGCACATCGACTTCGACGGTGGGATTGCCGCGGCTGTCGAGGATTTCGCGGCCGATGATGTCAACAATGGCGGTCATGAGCGTACTGGGGTTCCGACGGAGATGGGAAAGGGAATATGCGGGGCTTCTACAGGATGGCGCGGCCCCGGGCAAAGGGGCAGCGCGGTGCCGCGGCATTCCCGCCGCATGGCCGGATCCGCGCCCCCTACCCTTGACCAGCGCGGCATGATCGGTGAAAGGCTGCCGCCATGGCCAAGAAGACAACCACCCTGCAGCTCGGCCGGCCGGCCGCCATCCCCGCCTCGCCGGACGCGGCGGTGCTCGACCGCGTGCCGAACCCACACCGCGACACCCATTATGTCGCGCGCTTCACCGTGCCCGAATTCACGACGCTCTGCCCGGTGACCGGCCAGCCGGACTTCGCCCATCTGGTGATCGACTACGTGCCGGACCGCTATCTGGTCGAGTCGAAGTCGCTGAAGCTCTACCTGGCCAGCTTCCGCAATCACGGCGACTTCCACGAGGGCTGCACGGTCGCCGTCGGCAAGCGCCTGTTCAAACTGCTCAAGCCGCGCTGGCTGCGCATCGGCGGCTACTGGTATCCGCGCGGCGGCATCCCGATCGACGTGTTCTGGCAGGGCGGCAAATTGCCGAAGGACGTCTGGGTGCCCGATCAGGGCGTCGCGACCTACCGGGGCCGCGGCTAGACGATCGCCGGGCGCCGCAAGGTCGCCGCGCAGACAAAGCCGACCGTCACCAGGACGAGCGCCGCGAAGATCAGGATCGGCGTCACGCCGACCACCACGAAGGCGGCGCTGTAGATCGCCGGTCCCGCCGCCTGGCCGAGAAAGAAAAAGAACGAGTGCAGCGCCAAAGCCGAGCCGCGCGCGGCCGGCGCGAGTTCGCTGGCATAGACCTGGATGACCGCGTGCAGCACGTAGAAGGCCAGGCCGAGCGCGATGAAATTCGCGAACTCGAACGGCCATGGCAGACGCAGCGCGATGACCAGAAGGCAGACGCCCATCGCCAGCCCGCCTGAGCGCATCATCCACGTCTCGCCGACCCGCGACAGCAGCCAGCGGACGACGAACGCATAGGCGGCGCCGCCGATGCCGAAGCCGCCGATCACGAGGCCCGCGATCGACGCGCGCGTCTCGCCGGCCTGATGCAGCAGTTCGGCCATGTGCGGAAACACGCCGTACATGAAGGCGCCTTCGAGCAAGACGGCGCCGAAGCAGATCTTGGCCAGCGGGTTGGAGAAGATCGTGCGGTAGTTCGGACCGATGTTGCTCAGATCGAACTTGCCGCCGGCCTTGCCGACGCCGCGCAGACCCGGCACGGCGACCGCGATGATCGCGAAGCCGAGCACCGCCATGGCGATGAACACGGCGCGCCAGTCGAACAGGTCCGCCATCGCGCCCGAACTGAAAGCACCGAGCAGATTGCCGGTCATCAGCGCGAGCAGCACGCGGCTGATCGCCACCTGGCGGCCGGAGACGGGCACCAGATCGCCGACCAAAGCGAGCGCGATCGGCACCGTGCCGCCGGACGCGAGGCCCGCGATGACGCGGGCGACGAGCAGCATCTCGAAGCTCGTCGACAGCGCGCACATCAGCGACGCCAAAGCCAGGACGGCCAGGCAGATCAGCATCAAGCGCACTTTATTGAACATATCGGCGAGCACGCCGAGCAAAGGCTGAACGAGCGCGTATGGCAGCGCGTAGGCCGTCGACAGCAAGGCGGCGGTCGCGGGATCGACGTGGAGCCCCGCTGCGATCTGCGGAATGATGGGATCGGCGGAGCGCGTGAACAGCGAACTCGCAAAAGCGATGAGCGCGATCAGGTTGAGAACGCGATTCATGGAGCGCCCGGCTCCGCCTAGCGCTTGGCGAGGCGGTCGAAGTCGACAAGCGTGCGCAGCAAGCTTTCCATCTCTTTCAACGGCACCATGTTGGGACCGTCGGACGGCGCTTTGTCGGGATCCTGATGCGTCTCGATGAACACGCCGGCAACGCCGACCGCGACGGCCGCGCGCGCCAGCACCGGCACGAATTCACGTTCGCCGCCCGAGGACGAGCCCTGCCCGCCCGGCTGCTGCACCGAATGCGTCGCGTCGAAGATGACCGGCGCGTGGGTCGTGCGCTTGAGGATCGGCAAGGCGCGCATGTCGGAGACGAGCGTGTTGTAGCCGAAGGACACGCCACGCTCAGTCACCAGCACATTGCGGTTGCCCGCGTCCGTGATCTTGGCGACGACGTTCTGCATGTCCCAGGGGGCGAGGAACTGGCCCTTCTTGACGTTGACCGTCTTGCCCGTCTTGGCGGCGGCGATCAGCAGATCGGTCTGCCGGCAAAGGAAGGCGGGGATCTGCAACACGTCGACCGCCTGCGCGGCGCGCGCGCACTGCTCGGCTTCGTGAACGTCGGTGAGCACCGGCAGATTAAGGCTCTCGCGGATCTCGGCGAAGATCGGCAGCGCCGCGTCGAGTCCGAGGCCGCGCTTGGCCTTGGCCGAGGTGCGATTCGCCTTGTCGAAGGACGTCTTGTAGACGAGGCCGATGCCGACCTTGGCCGCGATCTCCTTCAGCGCCGAGGCCATTTCCAGCGCATGCGCGCGGCTCTCGAGCTGGCACGGGCCGGCGATCAGCGCGAGCGGCAGGTCATTGCCGAAGCGCGCGGCGCCAACGGTCACGGTGGCGTTCGGAATCAGGGTCTGGTCCAAAGAAAAATCCTCGCGGCCGGACCATGGGGCGCATGCCCCCATCGGGTCAACCGCCGTTGGCCGGAAAGGCCGAATACCAGCACCGCGTCCATCGCATCCGGCCTTGATCGTCTGCGACGGCGCGGTCTCTTGAAGCAGCGCGGCGGCTCTTGCCGCCGCGAGCGACTACACGAGGCGGCTGCGCACCACCGCCGCCTGGATGAACGAGGCGAACAGCGGATGCGGCTCGAACGGCCGCGACTTCAGCTCGGGGTGGAACTGCACGCCGATGAACCAGGGATGGTCCTCGTATTCGACGATCTCGGGCAGGATGCCGTCCGGCGACATGCCGGAGAAGCGCATGCCGTGCTGCTCGAGGCGGTCCTTGTAGGCCGTGTTGACCTCGTAGCGGTGGCGGTGGCGCTCCCAGATATCGGTCGAGCCGTAGATCTCCGCCACGCGGCTGCCGCGCGTCAGGCGCGCTTCATAGGCGCCGAGCCGCATCGTGCCGCCGAGATCGCCGCCGGCCGCCCGCTTCTGCAATTCGTTGCCCTGGAGCCATTCGGTCATGAGACCGACCACCGGCTCGTTGGTCGCGCCGAACTCCGTCGAATTGGCCTCGTTAATGCCGCACAGATTGCGGGCCGCTTCGATGCAGGCCATCTGCATGCCGAAGCAGATGCCGAAATACGGCACCTCGCGCTCGCGCGCGAACTGCGCCGCGCGGATCTTGCCTTCGGCGCCGCGCTGGCCGAAGCCGCCCGGCACGAGGATGCCGTTGACGTGCTCCAGGAAGGGCGCCGGGTCTTCGTTCTCGAACACCTCGGACTCGATCCAGTCGAGGTTCACCTTCACCTTGTTGGCGATGCCGCCGTGCGACAACGCCTCGATCAAGGACTTATAGGCGTCCTTCATGCCGGTGTACTTGCCGACGATGGCGATGGTGACGTCGCCTTCCGGATTGCGCACGCGCTCGTTGATTTCGCGCCAGCGATCCAGATGCGGCGTCTGCTTCGGCTCCATGCCGAACGCAGCCAGTACCTCGCGGTCGAGACCTTCGGCGGAATAGGCTTCCGGCACGGCGTAGATGTTGTCGACGTCGCGCGCCTCGATCACGGCGCTTTCGCGCACGTTGCAGAACAGCGCCAGCTTGCGGCGCTCGCTCTCCGGGATCGGGCGGTCGGTGCGGCACAGGAGCACGTCCGGCTGGATGCCGATCGAACGCAGTTCCTTCACCGAGTGCTGGGTCGGCTTGGTCTTCAGCTCGCCCGCGCTCGGGATGTAAGGCAGCAAAGTGAGATGGACATAGACCGCGTGGTTGCGCGGCAGGTCGTTGCCGAGCTGGCGGATCGCCTCGAAGAACGGCAGGCCTTCGATGTCGCCGACGGTGCCGCCGACCTCGACCAGGACGAAGTCGAAGCCTTCGTTGCCCTGGCGCACGAAGTCCTTGATGGCGTTCGTGACGTGCGGGATCACCTGGATGGTGGCGCCGAGATAATCGCCGCGGCGCTCCTTGGTCAGGATGTCCTGATAGATGCGGCCGGTGGTAATGTTGTCCTGGCGGCTCGCCGGCCGGCCGGTGAAGCGCTCGTAGTGACCGAGATCGAGATCGGTTTCCGCGCCGTCATCGGTGACGAACACTTCGCCGTGCTGATACGGCGACATCGTGCCCGGATCGACGTTGAGATAAGGGTCGAGCTTGCGCAGGCGGACCTTGTAGCCGCGCGCCTGCAAGACCGCGCCGAGTGCTGCGGATGCGAGACCCTTACCGAGGGAAGAGACCACGCCGCCGGTGATGAATATGTACCGCGCCATGGGACCTAACCTTTAGCCCCCCCGAATCGATTCGACGAGGGCGAAACGCCAATAGCCATCTCACGGCTGTGCGTAGCCTGTGAATTCTCAAATTTTATCGCCGCTTGCATCACTCTTTTCACGTCTTCTCTTAGGCCATAACGCCGAAGGGCCGGATTTCCCGGCCCTTCGTTGAACCCGCTTACTGGGACTGCGGCACCTGCGGCCCGGAGGGCGCGGCCGGCGCTGAAGGCGGCGCCGGCGGACCGCCCTGGAGTTGGTTGAGCAGACCACCCTGCCCGCCGAGCGGCGGCACGGCGCCACCGGGGCCCGGAACGGCCGGGCCGCTCTGGCCGCCCTGCAGGATGGAGGTCGGCTTGCGGTCCATGCCGGCCAGAATCGACAGGATGAGGCTGGTCGCGAAGAACAGGCCCGCGAGAATCGCGGTCGCCCGCGTCAGCACGTTGGCCGTGCCGCGGCTGCTCATGACGCCGCCGCCGCCGCCGATTCCGAGACCGCCGCCTTCCGAGCGCTGCAGCAGCACCACCCCGATGAGCGCCAGGACGAGCATCAGATGAATGACAATGATGACGTGCTGCATAAAGGACCTGATCCGTTCAAAGGCCGCGCATCGCCGCCCGGGCAAGCCGGCGGCCATGCGCGCCATATAGGAATTCGGGGCGGTGTCTACACGATCACCCCGCCGATTTCCACCCTCGCGGCGTTCAGCGGTAAACCGCGGCGATGCCGAGGAAATCCTCGGCTTTGAGGCTGGCGCCGCCGACCAGGGCGCCGTTCACGTCGGCGATGGCCAGCAATTCGCCCGCATTCGAGGGCTTCACCGACCCGCCATAGAGGATGCGCACGCCCGAGCCCTCCTCGCCGAAGCGATCCGTGAGGGTCTTGCGGATGAAGGCATGGACCTCGGCGACATCCGCCGGCGTCGGCGTGAGGCCGGTGCCGATGGCCCAAACCGGCTCATAGGCGACCACCAGGCGCGTCGCGGCGACGCCGTCCGGCAGCGATCCGGCGAGCTGGGTGCCCACCACCGCGAGCGTCTTGCCGGCCTCGCGCTCCGCGCGAGTCTCGCCGACGCAGACGATGGCGGTCAGGCCCGCCCGCCAGGCGGCCAGGGCCTTGGCCTTCACCTGGGCGTCGGTTTCATGGTGGTCCGTGCGGCGCTCGGAATGGCCGACGATCACCGCGGTTGCGCCGGCGTCCGCCAGCATCTCGGCGGAAATGTCGCCGGTATGGGCGCCCGAGGCCGCCGCATGGCAATCCTGGCCGCCGATGGCGATCGGCGAGCCCTTGGCCGCCTTGGCGAAGGCCGCAACGAGCGTCGCCGGCGGGCAGACCATCAGGTCCGCCTTCAGCCCGTCCGCGCCGGCGGCCATTTTGCTCAATTCCGCGACCGAGGCGGAGAGCCCATTCATCTTCCAGTTGCCCGCAACCAGCGGACGAATCGTCTGAACTGCCATTTTTCTAAAACCCTTCTGCGGCGCAGCGGTTACCAGACCCGTTCCGCACACGCCAGAGCCTGCCGCAAGCGCCCGTTGGTCGCAGCCGATCCATGTTGAGTTGCAACGAGTTGACCCCGGCCTTAAAAGAGCCCGCTCCATCCGACTTTAGCTTCATCGACACGTCTCAGCCTGGGAAGAAACGCGCGCATGCTCCGCGGTATCCAAAAAGTCTCCTCGACTTGGGTCGGCAAAACCATCATGGCCACCATCATGGGCGTGCTGGTGATCAGCTTCGCCATCTGGGGCGTCGGCGACATCTTCCGCGGCTTCGGACGCAATGCGGTGGCCAAGGTCGGCGACACCGAGATCTCGATCGAGCAGTTCCGGCAGTACTACACGGACCGTCTGCAGCAGTTTGGCCGCCAGATGGGCCGGCCGGTGACGCCCGACCAGGCGCGCGCGCTCGGTCTCGACCGCCAGATCCTCGGCCAGATGGTCGCCGAGACGACGCTCGATGAGGAAACGCGCAAGCTGCGCCTCGGCCTCTCCGACGCCGAGATCGCCAAGCGCATCATGGACGATCCGAACTTCAAGGCGCCGAACGGCCAGTTCGATCGCGGCCGCTTCGAGATGATCATCCGCAACGCCGGCTACACCGAGACGCGTTTCGTCGAAGAGCAGCGCCGCGTGCTGCTGCGCCGCCAGATCGCGCAGAGCGTCAGCGCCGACCTGCGCGTCCCGGCGGCGATGCTGCAGGCCATCAACCAGTTCCAGAACGAGCGGCGCGACATCGAATTCCTCGCGCTCGGCGCCGCGCAGGCCGGCGACGTGCCGCAGCCCTCGCCCGAACAGCTCAGCGCTTATTTCGACGAGCGCAAAATTCTCTTCCGCGCCCCGGAATATCGCAAGTTGACGCTGGTCTCGCTCGCGCCGGCTGAACTCGCCAAGCCCGACGACGTCTCCGATGCCGACGCGAAGGCCTTCTACGAGCAGAACAAGGTTTCCTTCAGCCGCGCGGAGAAGCGCGAGCTGCGGCAGATCGTATTTGCGAACGAGGCCGATGCGGCCGCCGCGCGCGAGAAGATCGAGAAGGGCGCGAGCTTCGACGACATCGCCAAGGAGCGCGAACTCAAGGCGTCCGACACCGATCTCGGCCTTGTCGAGAAGTCCGGCATCATCGATCCCGCCGTCGCCGAGGCCGCCTTCGCGCTCAAGTCGGGCGAAGTCAGCCAGCCGATCAAGGGACGTTTCGGCGTCGTGCTGCTCACCGCCGGCAAGATCGAGCCCGGCGAGCAGAAGAGCTATGAAGACGTCGCCGCGCAGATCAAGCAGCAGCTCGCGGAGAGCCGCGCGCGTACGACCATCAGCGAGCTGCGCGACAAAATCGAGGACGAGCGCGCCGGCGGCGCCACGCTCGCTGAAGCCGCCAAGAAGCTCGGCGTCAAATCGATCGACATCGCCGCGATCGACCGCTCGGGCCGCGGCCCGGACGGCAAGCCGGTCGCCGATCTGCCGAACGTGGCGAACCTCGTGAGCACCGCCTTCGGCACCGATGTCGGCGCCGATACCGAACCGCTGCAGCTGCCGGGCAGCGGCCTCCTCTATTACGACGTGACCGGCATCACGCCGGCGCACGACCGTCCGCTCGACGAGGTGCGCGAGCAAGTCGCGGCGCGCTGGCGCGACGACGAGATCGCCAAGCGGCTGCAGGCCAAGTCCGACGAACTGGTCGCCAAGCTCAAGAGC
>Ga0180216_1000332_pt1 | contig 51848 bp, 44 predicted proteins | sample eDN3rd37CBELigMG_FD_128879 | JGI IMG/M metagenome (GOLD analysis project Ga0180216, IMG submission 128879) | Enriched Miracle-Growth compost microbial communities from Emeryville, California, USA - eDNA 3rd pass 37_C BE-Lig MG (version 2)... ...
GCAGCTAATGGAAATAGCAGAGAACAGCAAGACACTTTCGCAATTTTTTGCAGCTATTCTACAAAAACTGTTTGCATCGTATGGCCTGTTATATATTGATTCTGACTACGCCGAGCTGCGTGCGCTGGAGAAGCCTATGTTCAGACAACTGCTGCAGCGTAATAATGAGCTCGAGTCCGCTTATATGGCTGCAGCTGAGCAAGTACGCCAATTGGGCTACACCCTTCAGGCAGATGTGAATGCAGGCAGTAGCAACCTGTTTCTGTTCGCTGAAGAGCTGGGCGGAGATCGTACACTGCTCTATAAGCAAGGGGATAAGTTCCAAGATCGTAAAGGTCAGGTTCAATGGAGCTATGAGCAGCTTCTTCAGCTGCTTGAAGAGCATCCAGCTAGCTTTAGCAACAATGTACTGACAAGACCGCTAATGCAGGATTATGTGTTCCCGGTGCTAGCGACTGTACTAGGTCCTGGAGAAATATCTTACTGGGCACTAACAGGACAAGCGTTCAAAACGTTAGATATGGAGATGCCGATTATCGTTCCTCGTATGTCGTACACATTAGTCGAAGGCATTATCGCGAAAAATATGGATAAATACGATCTAAGCTTCCGGGATGTTATGGAGCATTTCCAGGAGCGTAAAAAGGCTTGGCTGCAAGAGCAGGATGAGCTGCATATTAAGGATCGCTTCGAAGGTGTGAAGGAGCAGTTTGTAGAGCTGTACAAACCTCTGATCGAGCTGGCGGGTTCGATACAGGCTGGTCTGACGAAGCTTGGTGAGACGAATATGTCTAAGATCGTTGAACAGATATCATTTATGGAATCGAAAACAATCGATGCCCAAGAAAAGCAATTCGAGGCAGCCATTCGTCAGCTTGACCGTGTAGAGCTTGCTCTTAAGCCAGCCGGTAAGCCACAGGAGAGAGTGCTTTCAATGATTTCATATTGGAATCGATACGATGCTGTATGGCTGGAGGCTATTATGAATGCACCGTACTCAAGAACGGGTGGACATGAAATTGTAAAGCTGTAAAATTGTAAGGAAGACGTTAGGAGGAACAGATAAGATGAGTTCAGTTGAAAACAGTATCATTACCGATTTGTCTCTTGCACCAGAGGGGCATTTGAAAATTGATTGGGCAAGCGCGCATATGCCTGTGCTCAATCGTGTTCGTGAGCAATTCGAGAAAGAGCAGCCGTTTAAAGGGCTGAAGGTTTCGATTTCACTTCATCTGGAAGCAAAAACAGCTTATTTGGCAAAGGTTGTTCAAGCGGGTGGTGCAGAGGTGACGATTACAGGAAGTAATCCATTGTCTACGCAGGATGATATTTGTGCTGCGCTAGTTGAAGATGGAATTACCGTATTCGGTAAATACAATCCGTCACCCGAAGAGTTTAAGCAGCTTAACGTAAAGGCGCTGGAAAGCAAGCCTGATCTAATTATTGATGATGGCGGCGATCTAGTAACCTTGCTCCATACAGATTATGGGCAATATGGCGTTAATCTGCGTGGAGGAGCCGAGGAGACAACGACAGGAATCATCCGTTTAAAGGCGCTTGAGAAGGAAGGGGCACTTAGCTTTCCGATGGTTGCCGTAAATGATGCGTATTGCAAATACTTATTCGATAATCGCTATGGAACAGGTCAATCCGTGTTCGACGGTATTAACCGTACGACTAATCTTGTCGTAGCGGGCAAAACGGTTGTTGTAGCTGGCTATGGCTGGTGCGGTAAAGGTGTAGCAATGCGTGCCAAAGGACTTGGTGCTCAAGTTATCGTTACTGAGATTGACCCAATCAAGGCAGTAGAAGCGTATATGGATGGCTTCACGGTTATGCCAATGATTGAAGCGGCAAAGCATGGAGACTACTTCGTAACCGTAACGGGAAATCGTGATATTATCCGTAAGGAGCATTACGAGGTCATGAAGGATGGGGCTATTCTATCTAATGCAGGCCACTTTGATGTCGAGGTCAATAAAGTGGATCTCGAAGCGATGAGTGTTAGTAAGCGTGTTGTACGACGCAATATAGAAGAATATGTAATGGAAGATGGACGCAAGTTTTATTTGCTAGCTGAGGGTCGTTTGGTTAACTTGGCGGCAGGAGACGGGCATCCTGCAGAAATTATGGATATGACCTTTGCGTTGCAAGCGTTAAGCTTAAAGTACGTCAATGACCATTATGAGTCCATGGGTAAAGTGGTAGCAAATGTCCCTTATGATATTGATCAGCAAGTTGCCAGCTATAAGCTTGAAGCGCTTGGTATGGGGCTTGATACACTAACGAAGACACAGGCTGATTATTTAGACAGCTGGAAATAAATACAATTAAATATTTTATTAAAATCCTGCTTACAAAAGCAGGATTTTTGTTTTATGTGGCGAATTAGTTTGACTAGGTGGTGGAAAGTGGGGGAAAGTGGAGCATATAGGGGAAGGAGTGGAGCGAAATTATGTTTATGGGAGAATATCAGCATTCGATCGATGAAAAAGGTCGGCTTATTATCCCTGCCAAATTTCGTGATCAGCTCGGTTCCGGCTTTATTGCTACACGTGGACTCGACAACTGCTTATTCGTATACCCAGTCAGTGAGTGGGCGATATTGGAGCAGAAACTGAAAGCACTGCCACTTATGAAATCAGATGCACGTGCGTTTACACGCTTTTTCTTCTCGGGTGCTACTGAATGTGAGCTAGACAAGCAAGGTCGAGTGAATATTCCACCGCATTTACGCGAATATGCCAAGCTAGAGAAGGATTGCATGGTGCTTGGTGTATCCAACCGTGTTGAGGTATGGAGTAAATCAACTTGGGAAGGCTATTATCAACAATCTGAGGAAACGTTTAATGAAATAGCCGAAAAGCTTGTAGATTTTGATTTTAACTTTTAGTATGACAACGAGAATTGAGGGATGAAGGTGTTCGCACACACAACTGTATTATTGGAAGAAGCTGTTGAAGGCTTAAATATAAAACCGGATGGCATCTATGTGGACTGCACGCTTGGAGGAGCAGGACATAGCTTGCGCATTGCTGAGCAGCTAGGCGAATTTGGTCGTCTTATTGCTTTTGACCAGGATGATTGGGCGCATGAAAATGCTAAGCAGCGACTAGCTCCTTATATGGATAAGGTCACGCTTGTTCGCAGCAACTTTCGTCATCTGGAAGAAGAGCTGCTGAACTGCAATGTTCCAATAGTCGATGGTGTTCCACAGGTAGACGGAATATTATTTGACCTTGGTGTCTCGAGCCCACAGCTAGATGAGGCGGAACGAGGCTTTAGCTATAACCACGATGCGCCGCTTGATATGAGAATGGACCGCGAGCAGGAGCTAACTGCTCACCATATTGTTAATGAGTGGGACGAGCGTGATATTGCACGGATTCTAGATCGCTATGGCGAAGAAAAATTTGCTCGCAATATTGCCAGGTCTATCGGTAAGCTTCGTCAAGTAAAACCAATTGCGACGACGGCTGAGCTTGCAGAAATCGTTAAAAATGCAATTCCAGCTGCAACGAGACGTACGGGTGGACATCCTGCCAAGCGTTCGTTTCAAGCATTGCGTATTGCTGTCAACGATGAATTAGGTGCAGAGGAAACGGCACTTGAAGCATCGGTGCGCTGCGTTGCACCGCAGGGTAGAATATCTGTCATTACGTTTCATTCGTTGGAGGATCGTATTTGCAAGCAAATTTTTGCGAAGTACGTAGAGAAATGCACATGTCCACCTGACTTCCCAATGTGTGTCTGTGGAAATGATGGAATATTAAAGCTAGTTAATCGAAAGCCAATCGTACCGAGTAACGCAGAGTTGGACGCGAACCCTCGTGCAAGATCGGCTAAATTAAGAATAGCTGAAAAGCTGTAGGAGGGGATTATTCGTGGCCTATTATGGTAATCTAGCAGTTAAACCGAAGCGTAGAGAACAAGACCAATACGTCATACGCGAAACGAGAAAAAAAGTTGTAAGAAGAAAGTCGATACCAGTTGCGGAAAAAATGCTCTACTTAATGACGGTATTAGTAGCGGTTGTGATTGCTAGTTTCATTATTTTTAGATATGCAGACATATACGATATCAATTTAAATATAAAAAATGTGAATAATGAAATGCAAAGTATGGAGATTCAGATACAGCAGCTAGAGCGTCAGGTGCAAGCGTTAAGTAATCCAAGTCGCATCCGTCAGTTTGCTGAAGCGCAAGGGATGTCAAGCAGCTTAGAATCTGGAATAGTCGTTAAGAAGTCATCCGTCCTAGAAGGGACAGCAAAGCTAGAATAGGAAGTGATTACGATGATTAAGCGAATTAAATTACGCACATTAACGCTTGGAGGGCTTATCACCCTCCTTTTTCTGTTTCTCATGTTCCATATCTATAAAACTCAAATCGTAGAAGGAGCAATGTGGCGAGAGCTTGCCGAAAAGCGCTGGTCCACCTCCGAAACGTTTCAAGCGAAGCGAGGCACAATTACTGATCGAGATGGAAATGTGCTTGCGATGGATGCACTAGCTTACAATGTATCGATCAACCCGCAGCTTATACATAATCTCGGAATTGCTGAGCAGATCAAGGAAGGCTTAGCCTCCATCCTAGAAGTCGATCGTAAATATATTGAAGACCACCTCAATGCTACACGTAAAGATGGTACATATTATGCGAATCGTGAGCTGCGCCAGGGAGGCTGGAATATTGAGAAAGAAGTAGCAGACCTGCTTGTTGCCTTTAGTGATGAGCTGAAGGAAGAGCTTCGTAAAAAGAAGCTTGGCACGGATACGGGCATTTACTTAGCAGAAACATACGAACGCTTCTATCCACATGAAAAGTTCGCTTCACAGGTGATTGGCTATATAAGCTTAGATGGAGAGAATAAAATAGGCCTTGAGTCGACCTACAACGATATCCTCGAAGGGCAAGACGGTCATATCTCCTATCAGAAGGACGGCCAACGTGTTCAAATTATGGGTAGTGATGTGGACTACGTTCCAGCAAAGGACGGTCAGAAGATTCAGCTGACGCTTGATCGTGACATCCAAAACTATGCAGAGGAAGCACTTCGTGACGTAGTAGAGAAATATTCGCCGAAAAGCGCAACGGCAATTGTAGCTAATCCGAATACAATGGAAATATTAGCTATGGCGAATATGCCAGAATTCGATCCGAATGAGTATTGGGATACGGATTATTCTGCGATGTACAATCACGCTGTAGGTTCGCTTTATGAGCCGGGCTCTACATTTAAGATCGCAACGCTTGCTGCTGCGATTGATCAAGGCGTGTTTGACCCAGATGAGTATTTTCAGTCTGGTAGCATTAAGATTGCTAATGACCCTACCCCAATTAGGGACCACAATCGTTTAGGTTGGGGACAAATCACCTTCCTAGAAGGCTTAAAATACTCGAGTAACGTTGCATTTGTAAAGCTAGGCTACGAGCGGCTAGGTGAGCAAAAATTCAGAGAGTACTTAACGAATTTTGGCTTTGGTCAAAAAACGGGAATCGAAGTGCCTAATGAAGCAACAGGAACGATACGCTTCCAATATCCGCGTGACGTTGCTGCTGCTACATTTGGGCAAGGGGTTGTCCTGGTAACGCCAATTCAACAGATTGCCGCAGTAGCAGCAGTTGCTAACGGCGGAAAGCTTATGAAGCCTTATATTGTGAAGAGCATCACCGATCCCGCAACGAAAACGACGACGGTGGTCGAGCCAACTGTCGTGAGAAGAGTGATTTCAGAGGAGAGCTCTAGGCTTGCCAATGAGTATTTGGAGCAGGTTGTTGCCGATCGGGAAAGAGGTACAGGTCGTAATGCGTATATTGAAGGCTACCGTGTCGCAGGTAAAACGGGTACAGCACAAAAGGTAGTAAACAATGAGTACTCGACCGATAAATACGTTATTTCCTTTATTGGTTATGCGCCTGTTGAGGATCCGCAATTAATTGTATTTGTCATCATTGATGAGCCTAACGATAAGAACGCTGGTGGTGGTTCCGTTGCAGCACCGGTGTTTCGAGAAATATTGTTAAAAAGCTTACGTAAGCTGGAAATTCCACCGAGCTATGACGTCACCCCAGATCCTTCGGCTAATGGTGATGGTGAAAATGTGGTGGCGTTGATTAAAGCGCCAGATGTGACAGGGTTGAAGGGTGTTCTAGCGAAGGAGAAGCTAAAGGCTGCTGGCCTAAAGCATGAATTTATTGGGGATGGGGCTATTGTTGAACAGCAAATTCCTGCAGCAGGCTCGCTTGTCCATCCGACGCAATTGATCTATCTTGTAACCGAGCAAAAGGAAAACCTGGTTATACCTGATCTGATTGGTGCATCGTTGCGTGATGCAGTGGAGATCACTGCACTGCTCGGTGTTAAGCTGAAGATTGAGGGCAGCGGCTACGTTTATGATCAGCAGCTTGTCGAGGATAAAGGCTCTCGGACGGTTACGATCAAGCTGGAGCCACTCGCATCTTCTGAATTCGTGCAGCCGACTGAGGAAAGCACTGAAGAGCAATCTGACATTGAGTCTAGTGGCGAGGAAGCAGAGTCAGAGGCGCTCGATACTGATGCTGAAGCGGATAACGAGCAAGAGCAAGAGAAAGAAGGATTAGACGAGGCTACAGCCGAAGCGTCGACGACGGAAACCGGCTAGTAAGGAACAGTGTAATGAAGGAGAAGGCGAAAGAAGTCTTCTCCTTCATTTTATTTGGCAGCGTGAGTGTTCTATCTTGTCCTACAGTTGAATACGCATGAAAAGAGAGTTGTTAAAATCATCATGCAGATTCAGGCGATAGGGGGATAGAGATGAAGGTATCAAATGTAACGGTAAGAAGAAGGTTGTTTATTATATTGATGATTGCCATCGTCGCGTTCATCGGACTTATTGTGCGACTAAGCTATGTCCAGCTTATTAAAGGAGCTGAGCTGTCAGAGAAGGCAGAGGATTCATGGCGGCGTGATATTCCATATGTCGCTAAGCGAGGTGAGATATGGGATCGCAACGGTGTCCGGTTGGCATATAGTATAAGTACTCCTACGATTTGGGCAGTACCAGTACAAGTCAAGGATAAGGAAGGTACGGCCAAAGCTCTTGCTCCACTGCTTGGAATGGAAGAAGAGGACGTCCTCGAGAAGATATCGAAAAGAGAAATGAATGTAAAACTCGGTCCTGGTGGCCGGAAGATGTCGCCCGAACGAGCAGCCGAGATTCGAGCACTGAATCTACCTGGTATCGTCGTAGCAGAGGACAACAAACGCTATTATCCGTATGAGCGGTTGGCTGCACATTTGCTAGGCTTTACAGGGATCGACAATGATGGCTTAACGGGCCTTGAGTTAACGCATAATGACAAGCTGAAAGGTGTAGGAGGCATGGTGAGCTTCTTATCCGATGCAGCAGGTCGGCAGATGCCTAATTCCTCCGATACATACGTTGCGCCTCAAGAGGGCTTAACGCTTCAATTAACGATTGATCAGCAGATTCAGACGGTAATGGAGCGGGAGCTGGATCAAGCGATGACGGGACTCAATGCTGATGCGGTAATAGCGATAGCTATGAATCCGAATAGCGGCGAAATACTTGGAATGGCAAGTCGTCCAACCTATAGCCCAAGCGATTATCAAGAGGTGGATCCGATCGTGTACAACCGCAACCTTCCGATCTGGATGACCTACGAGCCTGGTTCAACCTTTAAAATTATTACACTCGCAGCTGCACTTGAAGAAAATAAAGTTAATCTCAAAAACGAGAAGTTCTATGATGGTGGTGCAGTGGAAATAGGCGGGGCAAGGCTTCGTTGCTGGAAAAAAGGTGGACATGGTAGTCAAACCTTTTTGCAGGTTGTTGAAAACTCCTGTAACCCTGGCTTCGTAGAGCTAGGTAATCGTCTAGGCAAGGATAAGCTATTTGAATATATACGTAACTTTGGCTTTGGCTCTAAAACAGGCATAGACATTGGCGGTGAGGAAAACGGCATACTATTCAAGCTAAGTCAGGTCGGTCCAGTGGAGCTCGCTACCACCGCATTCGGACAAGGGGTTTCTGTTACACCAATCCAGCAAATTACTGCCGTATCAGCAGCGATTAATGGAGGCACATTGTATAAGCCGTATGTCGCTAAGGCGTGGATTAATCGAGAGAGCGGTGAAGTAGTCCAGGAGATCGAGCCTACAGCTGTTAGAGAGGTTATCTCAGAAGCTACGTCGAAGCAGGTGAGAGAGGCGTTAGAGAGCGTTGTCGCGCTAGGCACCGGTAGAAATGCCTTCATTGATGGCTATCGTGTTGGAGGGAAGACAGGTACAGCGCAAAAGGTTGTAAACGGTCGCTATTCTACATCGGAGCATATCGTTTCCTTCATCGGCTTTGCGCCTGCAGACGATCCTCAGATTGTCGTCTATGTTGCGGTAGACAATCCAGAGGGGATACAATTTGGTGGTGTGGTGGCAGCCCCGATTGTTCGCAATATTATGGAGGATGCGTTACAAATTTTAGAGGTACCAAAGCGTGAAACACAAATTGATCGCTTATACCGCTACGGTGAAACGCCAGTTGTTAATGTTCCAAATCTAGTAGGCAAGACGATAACCGAAATTTATGAAGATTTGAATATGAATTTTAACCTAACGAGCTCAGGCACGGGCAATACGGTCATTAAACAAGCTCCTGCTGCAGGGGAGAGGGTGGAGCGCGGCTCTACGATTCGAATATACCTTGGAGATGAATCGGATTTACCGGAAGGAGCGCTTCATTCTCACAACTAATGACCTATTGTTTTTAGGCAGTTGGAAGCATAAGCGAGAGAATAGCTTAGAAGTTTTCATTTGATTCTCTCGCTTGTCGTTTTCACATGCTATAATAAAAAAGCATGTTTCAGCGTTATTGAACATAATTGTTAAAAAAAGCTATTGAATTGGCAAGCTAATGCGAGGTAGTATATTGTTCGGGCTATATGTGGAAGGAAATCATTAGTCTTTGCATGCAGATCATGATGAAGGAGTTAATGACATTGATAAGAAGAACCATTGCGCAGCTCACAGACATGAGTGGTGCAATATATAAAGGAGAGCTGAAGGAGCTCATCGTAGAGGGAATTAAAAGAGATTCAAGATCGACAGAGGGTGAGCTGTTCATTCCACTAACAGGCGATCGCTTTGACGGACATCAGTTTATACACCAAGCGATCGAGAATGGAGCAAAGGCTGCTCTGTGGAAAAAAGGAGTTCCTGTTCCAGACGATCTTGAGCAATTCCCATTACTATTCGTTCGTGACCCACTTGCTGCGATGCAAAAGCTAGCGATGAGCTATCGTGGCGAGCTGTTTACTCGTGTTGTGGCAATTACAGGCAGTAACGGGAAGACGACTACGAAGGATATGACAGCAGCGCTGCTTAGTACGACCTATAACGTAAGAAAAACAGAAGGTAATTTGAATAATCATATAGGATTGCCACATACAATTCTTGCTTTAGATGAGGATACGGATGTTGCTGTCGTTGAGCTTGGTATGAGTGGTTTTGGCGAAATTGAGCTGCTATCAAAAATCGCACAGCCTGATGTGGCTATTATAACGAACATCGGGGATGCGCATATGCAACAGCTTGGCAGCAGAAGAGGCATCGCCCAAGCGAAGCTTGAAATTATTCACGGCTTGGGAGAGGAAGGAATATTCATATACAATGGTGATGAACCGCTGCTAGAGGAAGAAATGGCGAAGCTGTTCATGCCAAGCACAATTGAGAAGAAAACGTTTGGACTTGGCGAAGCCAATGAGTGGTCGGCTGATCATATTGTACTTGATCCTGTGAAGAGCACGTTCGAGGTGCAATATATGGGCAAGTCCTGCAGTGTTGGACAGCAACAAATCATGATACCAGGCCGTCATAATGTTAGTAACGCCCTTGCCGCTATTGCGGTTGCTCGGTTGTTTGGTGTTCCTGCGGAACAAATTAGCGAAGGCTTTCAATCGATGCAGCTTACAGGCATGCGAATTGCACCGTCAACAGCGTTCAACGGAGCTACACTGCTCAATGACGCCTATAATGCCAATCCGACAGCGACTAGAGCGGCGATCGAGCTAGTAGGCAGTCTAACTGGCTTTAGGAAGAAGTGGCTAGTGCTTGCAGATATGCTCGAGCTCGGTCCAGATGAAGAGAAGCTTCATCGTGAGATGGGAGAATATGCGGATGACTCCAAGGTTGATGCTGTCATCGCTTGTGGCGAGTTAGGTAAGTACATTGTAGAGGGTGCTCGCGCTCATTTTAACGAGGAAGAGCAGCTTCAGCATTTTAATACAAAGGAAGAGCTAATTGCTTGGCTTCTGCCCCGTGTAAAGCCTGAGGACCTTGTGCTGGTCAAGGGTTCTAGAGGTATGAAGATGGAGCAGGTTGTCGAAGCTTTGGAAAAGGGGTGAGTGTATGGACATGATGGTCATTTTATTATCATTAGGAGTTTCCTTCATACTAGCAGTCTTATTCGGACCACTGTTCATACCGTTATTAAGACGATTAAAATTCGGACAGCAAATTCGTACGGACGGTCCACAAAGCCATTTGAAAAAAAGCGGAACACCTACAATGGGTGGCATCATCATTATGCTTGCGCTGCTTATTACATTTATTAAGTTCGCAGAGATTAGTAGTGAGTTTTGGGTGTTGCTTACCGCATCGCTTGGCTTTGGTATCGTCGGATTTTTAGATGATTATATTAAAATTGTATTTAAGCGTTCATTAGGTTTAACAGCTAGACAAAAGCTAGTCGGTCAGCTTATATTCTCTGTCATCGTCTGCTGGCAGTTATATAATATGGGCCACAGCACGGAGCTGCTTATACCTGGAACTACTGCTGGCATAGATCTTGGTTGGTTCTATTATCCATTCGTCGTTATTATTATGTTCGCGGCAAGTAATTCAGTGAACTTTACGGATGGTGTTGACGGACTGCTCGCTGGTACAAGCGCCATTGCGTTTGGTGCTTTCACTATTATCGCGCTGAAGGTTGTGGAATATGATGCAGCTATCTTTTCAGCTTCGATGGTTGGAGCGGTGCTTGGCTTCCTCGTTTACAATGCGCATCCTGCGAAGGTGTTCATGGGGGATATGGGCTCGCTAGGTATTGGCGGTGGTATTGCTGCAGTAGCGATCCTGACAAAAACGGAGCTTCTGCTTATTCTTATTGGCGGTGTATTCGTACTAGAAATGCTTTCTGTTATTATTCAGGTTACTTCCTTTAAGCTACGTAAAAAACGTGTATTCAAGATGAGTCCCATTCATCACCACTTTGAACTTTCAGGCTGGTCAGAATGGAAGGTCGTAACGGTGTTTTGGTCGGTGGGATTATTGCTAGCAATTATAGGATTGATGTTCATTTTATAGAGGAAGTCAAAAAGTCCGGCTTTGATCACGAAGCTGGACTGAATGTTTATTCGACTACGAATATTGAATTCAGCCGAGTCTTCCAGTGCTCACGTACCAACTACGTACGCTGCGCTCCTCAGACTCTAGCTTCATCCAATCTTCTTGGTGCTGAAAGCCGAACTTTTTGAACCTTATTTGAAGGGAAGTCAAAAAGTCCGGCTTTGATCACGAAGCTGGACTGAATGTTTATTCGACTACGAATATTGAATTCAGCCGAGTCTTCCAGTGCTCACGTACCAATAAACGTACGCTGCGCTCCTCAGACTCTAGCTTCATCCAATTACAGCGTTTTTGAAAAAAACGCACATCGGAAGCAGATGCCTTGGTGCTGAAAGCCGAGCTTTTTGATCCTTATTTGTAGGAAACTCAAAAAGTTCGGCTTTGATCACGAAGCAGTAATGAAAGAATTTTCGACATCTATATTGGATTATTTTCAATTAACACATCAAATGTACATATTGTCAAAGTGAGGTCTTAATATGAACCATCCGTCACAGTATATAAATAAAAAAATAGTAGTACTAGGCTTAGCTAGAAGTGGCGTTAGTGTAGCCAAGCTGTTTCATCAGCTTGGAGCAATTGTCACGGTTAATGATCGGAAAACACGTGAGCAGTCTCCTGAGGCTGCAGAGCTTGAAGCATTAGGAATAGAAGTGATATGTGGATATCATCCTGACGATTTGGTTCAGGCAGATACTGCATTACTAGTAAAAAATCCAGGAATTCCATATTCAGCGCCGCCTATAGTACGTGCGCAGCAATTAAATGTAGAAATCATTACAGAAGTAGAAGTAGCATATTGGGTTAGTCAAGCACCGATTATCGGTATTACGGGCTCGAATGGGAAGACGACAACGACGACGCTTATTGGCAAGCTGCTAGAAGCAGCCCGCTTGCAGCCTGTCGTTGGCGGAAATATCGGTTTGCCATTGTGTGAAATTGCAAGAGAAGTAACGAAGGATCAATGGATTGTAGCCGAGCTTAGCAGCTTTCAGCTGAAAGGAACAGCTAAGTTCGCACCTAAAATCGCTCTTATTCTAAATATTGCGGAGACACATCTCGATTATCATGGAGATTTGCAGGATTATATCCGTTCGAAAGCGAAAATATTAGACAATCAGAATAAAGATGATGTTGCTATTCTGAATTGGGATGATCCCGTTACGCGAGAAATGATTACTCATTGCCGAGGCATTAGCTTTCCGTTCTCGATCTATGAGACGCTTGAGCAGGGGGTATATGTCGACCCGCCATATGAACCAATTCAGGCAGGGGAGCCATTGCCTGACGCAGCCGAGGAAGCGGCAGCGCGTCACATTATGTATCGCATGTCGTCAGACGTTGAACCTAAGTCACTTATGCCATTGCACATGCTGGGCATACCAGGGCGTCATAATGCGGCAAATGCGCTTGCGGCAATTGCTGCATGTCTTATGGCAGGAGCTGCCCCAGAAGCGCTTGTAAAGCCGCTTGAGCACTTTAGAGGTGTAGAGCATCGGTTGGAATTTGTGAGCGAAGCTAATGGCATCACATTTTATAATGATTCGAAGGCGACAAATGCAACGGCGACAATTATGTCGATCCGTTCCTTATCAGCGCCTATTGTTCTTATTGCAGGCGGATTAGATCGAGGCTCAGATTATGCTGAGCTGGAGCCTATCTTCCGTGATCGTGTAAAGGGACTAGTTGCTTTAGGCGAAACTAGAAGCAAGCTAGAAGCGGTTGCTAGTCAGGCAGGTTTAGAAGAGGTGAGACTCGTCGAACCTAAAGCTAGTGCCGAGGAAACGCTTGACGAGGCGGTGAAGCTGGCAGCACAACTAGCGGTCGAGGGAGACATTGTGCTGCTGTCACCTGCGTGTGCGAGCTGGGATATGTTTTCATCTTATGAGCAAAGAGGAAGCATGTTTAAGAAATCGGTGCATACCTTGTAAGTAGGGGGCTAGTCCCTACTTCGTATATGTAGAGGTGTGTAAGATATGGTTAAGGCTCGCTCTGCCCCAGACATTTGGCTTTTAATATCCATTCTGCTAATTTTGGGAATTGGACTAATGATGGTGTATAGCGCCAGTGCAGTAAAAGGTTTTCATGAATTCGGTGATCCATTTTACTTTTTAAAGCGCCAAGCCATATTTGCTGGCTTAGGGCTTGTATCGATGCTGTTCTTATCACGTGTAAACTATACATTATGGAAGAAATTAGCACCAATTTTGCTGCTTGTTTGCTTTGGCTTACTCCTGCTCGTATTGATCCCGGGTATCGGTGTCGTACGTGGTGGAGCACGCAGCTGGCTGGGCATAGGCTCCTTCGGCATACAGCCTTCGGAATTTATGAAGCTAGCAATGGTTATTTTTCTAGCAAAATGGTTATCGATTGAGCAGCAGAAGATTACGCAATTTACGAAGGGCTTAATGCCTCCATTAGCTCTCGTGTTTGTAGCTTTTGGCTTAATTATGCTTCAGCCTGACCTTGGTACAGGTGCAGTCATGGTCGGTGCATCGATTATTCTGATCTTTACCGCAGGTGCAAGGCTCATTCACCTAGGTGGACTTGCAATGATTGGGGTTGTCGGCTTTGTTGGGCTAATTATTGCTGCTCCATATCGTCTGAAACGTATCACCTCCTTTTTAGATCCTTGGGCAGATCCACTTGGTGGAGGCTATCAGATTATTCAATCATTATTTGCTATAGGACCTGGAGGCTTAGTAGGATTAGGGCTTGGAGCAAGCCGGCAGAAATTCAGTTATTTGCCCGAGCCACAAACCGATTTTATTTTTTCCATATTAGCGGAGGAGCTCGGCTTCATCGGTGGAGCGACGCTTATCCTATTGTTTTTAATCGTCGTTTGGCGAGGTGTCCGAACAGCGATTTCAGCGCCAGATACGTTTGGCAGCTTGCTGGCCATCGGCATAACGAGCATCATTGGAGTACAAGTGCTTATTAATATAGGCGTAGTTATTGGTATGATGCCAGTAACCGGTATAACCTTACCGCTAGTGAGCTACGGAGGTTCATCGTTAACGCTATTACTAACGGCATTTGGCATCCTGCTCAATATTTCTCGATATTCGAGGTGACTGACATGAAAATATTGTTAACAGGTGGAGGTACTGGTGGCCACATTTATCCTGCTTTGGCAATTGGGCAATACTTGAAGCAGCAGGACCCAGCAACTGAGCTGTTGTATATAGGAACAGACAAAGGAATGGAAAGTAAAATTGTTCCACGAACAGGCATTCCTTTTGAAAGTATAGAAATTACGGGTTTTAAGCGGAAACTGTCCTACGATAATGTACGGACAGTTATCCGTTTTTTACGGGGAGTATCGCGTTCTAAGCAGCTAATTAAACAGTTTAAGCCAGATGTCGTTGTAGGCACTGGTGGTTATGTGTGTGGGCCAGTCGTATATGCGGCTGCCCGCTTAGGTGTGCCCACCTTTATTCATGAGCAAAATGCAATACCTGGTCTTACGAATAAATTTCTTACCCGCTATGTTTCCCACGTTGGAGTCAGCTTTGAGGATTCCTTAGCTGCCTTCGCTAAGGCTAAGCAGGTAAGCTTTACAGGAAACCCTTGTGCCTCTCAAGTGCTGGAGGCCTATCCAGGTCGTGGCAGAGCATCACTAGAACTTGAGCCTAACCAACGCTATGCACTCATCGTTGGTGGAAGCCGTGGGGCAAAAGCACTTAACGAAGCTGTGATCGCTTTTGCTGAGGAAGAGGAGCTGTTGCAGAAGCTCGACTCATTCGTCATTGTTTTCGCTACAGGTGAAACGTACTATGAGAACACCTTGGAGAAATTAAGAGGAACGGCTGCGTTTGAACGCGGCAGCATTAAGCTCATGCCCTATATCAATAATATGGCTGAGGTGCTGACGGACGCTTCCATCGTCGTGAGCCGATCTGGAGCCTCATCGTTGGCGGAAATTACCGCGCTTGGTAAGCCATCCATCTTAATTCCGTCACCGAATGTTACGAACAATCATCAGGAGGCTAATGCAAGAAGCTTAGAATCTGTAGGTGCAGCGGAGATCATACTTGAGCGTGAGCTAAGTGGCAAAGCGTTGCTGGAGCGTATGGCTGCCTTGCTGCTTGATGAACATAGACTTTCTAAAATGTCACAGGCCTCTTTATTTTTAGCGGTGCCGGATTCTTCGAATCGTATCGCACTTGCATTAAATAGAATTAGAAAAAACAAACGATAAGATTGATTTAGGCGATTGTCACATAAATGAGTGGTAAGGCATAAGATACCGTATAATTCGTGATCAGAGCTATGCGGTGCCTGTGTTTCCACTCGTCGGACTGTGATTGCTTGAGAATGATGTGCAGCGATTCTCAAAAGGAGGAGAACATAATGAATCTATTTATAGAGGAGCTTGAAGAGCATCAAATCGGGGAATATCTCTTCAATGAGCCGCTATCGAAGCATACAACTTGGAAGATTGGCGGTAACGCTGATCTGATGGTCCTTCCTCAAGGCAAGGAACAGCTCATCAAATTAATCCAATTGCTGAATAAGTATAACCTGCCGTGGACGACGATCGGACGCGGCTCCAATATGCTTGTTAGTGATAAAGGATTGCGCGGCGTAGTGATAAAGCCTGGTAAAGGCCTGGATTATGCTCATTTTGAAGGCAATACAGTTACTGCTGGTGCAGCGTATTCCTTCATTAAGCTAGCCGTTACTGCTGGCAGACAGGGTTTAACTGGTCTGGAGTTTGCCGGAGGCATTCCAGGCACGGTTGGCGGCGCTGTCTATATGAACGCTGGCGCGCATGGATCTGATGTATCACGTATTTTTAAGTCAGCTGAAATTGTACTGTCAAACGGAGAATTGGTTACCTATTACAGCGAAGATATGAATTTCTCTTATCGCCACTCCATTATGCAGGAAATATCGGGATTCGTCATAGAGGCTACCTTCGAGCTTGCGAAGGGCGATCGCCAACATATTACTGCAGAAATGGCAAGGCATAAGGAACGCAGATTGCAAACACAGCCCCTACAAATGGCTTGTGCGGGGAGTGTGTTTCGCAATCCGCCGGGAGATTACTCGGCACGGTTAATTGAGGAGGCTGGCCTCAAAGGGTTCCAATGTGGAGGAGCACAAGTATCCGAGCTTCATGCCAATTTTATCGTCAACACAGGACAGGCGACAGCTAATGACGTTCTCGCTCTTATTACACATATTCAAGGCGTTATAAAGGAGCGTAATGGTATCCTCTTAATACCTGAAGTATTGGTGGTGGGCGAGCGGTAATTCGGAGGTGATACATTGGACAGATTGGTGATTGAAGGCGGAAAGCCTTTGTCAGGAACTGTTGTAATCCAAGGTGCCAAAAACGCGGTGCTGCCGATTATGGCTGCCAGTCTGCTGGCTGAAGGAACAACCGTACTCGAAAATGTTCCACATTTGCTTGATATCGAAGTGATGATCTCGATATTACGAGAACTTGGTTGTCGAGTAGAGCATAAGGGAAGTACGATTATCATTGACACAAAAGGAGCATCTGCTTCACATGTTCCGGAAGGGCTAATGAAACAGATGAGGTCTTCCATCTTTTTGATGGGACCATTGCTGGCGAAGTACGGCAAAACTCAAGTGTATCAGCCAGGTGGATGTGCAATTGGGGAGCGGAAAATCGATATCCATCTGGATGGTTTGAAGGCGCTAGGCGCAACGATTGAAGAAACAGGAAATACGATTCTTTGCAGAGCAGAAAAACTGATCGGTTCCGATATTCACTTGCATTTTCCTAGTGTAGGTGCAACGGAGAATATTATGATGGCGGCAGTTTTAGCTGAAGGTCGAACAACGATTACTAATGCTGCACGTGAACCGGAGATTCAAGATCTTCAGCATTTTCTTAATGCAATGGGTGCCAAGGTGCTCGGTGCTGGAACAGATACGATTACGATTGACGGAGTTAGCTCATTAAAAGCCTGTGAGCATAGAGTAATTCCAGACCGAATCGTAACGGGGACATTAATGATCGCAGCGGCTGCAACTCGCGGTCAAGTTACGCTACACAAAACCCAGCCTAGTCATCTCACGTCGCTTATTCATGTGATGCGCCGTGCAGGTGTTCAAATTCATGTTGATGGTGATATAATTAGAGTCGACAGCAGATTGCGCAGCAAGGCTGTTGAGAAAATTGTAACAGCACCATACCCAGCCTTTCCAACGGATCTGCAATCGCAGGTGATGGTTATGCTTGCTCTTGCGGATGGCGTTAGCGTCATTAAAGAAACGATCTTTGAAGGTCGCTTAAAGCATGTAGATGAGCTGGCAAGGATGGGAGCAGATATAAGCGTTGATATGAATACAGCCTATATTCGAGGTGTTCCTCGGCTATATGGTGCAACGGTAGAGGCGACTGATTTGCGTGCGGGTGCAGCTCTAGTTATTGCAGGGTTAGCTGCACAAGGAAAAACTGTAGTAGAGCGCATACATCACATAGATCGAGGCTATGATCGTATAGAAGATATGCTTTCCTTGCTAGGTGCCAAAATTACTAGATTAACAGCACTTTCTAAGAATGAGACCTATGCGCAGTAGACTTTGGAATGATAATCGGCTTCCTCATCATTGGTGAGGAGGCCGCGTTGTGTTAAGGAGTGGACAAGCGATGAATACCGATTTGCCAGTGCTAAAAGTACCTGAACCGAAAAAGAAAAGCAACAAAAAGCTAATAACGATAATTGTCATCTTATTTATTGCATTATTAATCATCGTGTTTTTTAACTCCTCGCTAAGTAAAATAACAGAAATCCAAGTTACCGGCGCGCAATTTACTAGCAATGCTGAAATAATAAATGATGCTGACCTTAAAGTAGGCGATTCATTTCTGTTCAGCTCAAGTAAAAAGATAAAAGAGTCATTGCTACGAAATAGCAGTATACAAAATGTCGATGTCTCCAAAAAGTTTCCGGGGATAGTAAAAATCAATGTGCAGGAATATAAGGTCGTTGCGTTCGAACTGTCCGAAAATGGTGATTTGATCGCACTACTTGCAAGCGGTGCGAGTGTCGTTACCAATAGTGAGCGTATGCAAATTATGGACAAGCCCATATTAACGGGCTGGCAGTCGGACGATATGAATAAAAAAGAACTGATGAAACAGCTCTCAACGATTGACAACGCATTGCTTTCCGATCTTTCGGAGATATCTCCCATACCTTCATCTGCTTTTCCCGATCGAATTTTAATTTTTACAAGAACAAAGTTCGAGGTGATTACAGCAATTAGCTTGCTGCGAGAGAAGGTAGGTACGATGAATGGCGTGATCGAGAGTCAAGCGCCAGGTCGACTTACGCTGCTTCTAGCTGATACATTTGTTCCGTTCGATATCGAAGCAGAAGAGGATGAATCTGGAAATGAGTAAAGTAAGCAAAAAGACACTACTCAACAGCTATAATCAATGGTAAAATTTTATGTGGGAATCTATCTAATCTTTTAAGTGAAACTTAATACCTATCTATTTTGGATTAACTCAAAATATAGGGAATTATTCCTACTTCTTATTAAAAGTTTCGAAAATAATGTTGAAAAAAGAGGGAAACCCACATATTTGTTGAATAGATGATAGTGGGCTTTCCACGAGTAAAAGTATAAGCGATCGAATATCAACTATTCATCGTTAAAACTATAAATATTTGAAACGGAGGTGCCGCGCAGTGAGCAACGGTGACATTATTGTCAGTTTGGACATCGGTACATCCAAGGTTCGAGCGATTATCGGTGAAATTAATAGCGATAATTCGATTAATATCATTGGTGTTGGTACAGCAGACTCTGAAGGGATTCGGAAAGGTGCAATTGTAGATATTGATCAAACCGTCCTGTCCATTAAAAATGCGATTGAGCATGCAGAGCGTATGGTAGATATCGAAATCTCAGAGGTATATGTAGGAATTCAAGGAAGCCATATAGGCGTACAGACGAATCATGGTGTCGTCGCAGTGTCGAATGAGGATCGTGAGATCGGAGAAGAGGATATTGAACGAGTACTACAGGCTGCCAAAGTCGTTACGTTACCGCCAGACCGTGAAATTATAAACCTTGTACCGAAACAGTATATTGTAGATGGATTGGAAGGAATCTCTGATCCAAGAGGCATGATAGGAGTAAGATTAGAAGTAGAAGCAACAGTGATTACAGGTGCAAAGTCAGCTGTACATAATCTCGTTAGATGTGTGGACAAGGCTGGATTAAAAATTAATGGTGTCATTTTACTAACACTTGCATCTGGCGTTATGACTTTATCTAAGGATGAAAAGGAAGCAGGAACGGCGCTCGTTGATATCGGTGGTGGTTCAACGACGATTGCGATCTATGAGCAAGGCGGCATAACCGCAATCTCATCGCTTCCAATCGGCGGACAATTTGTTACGAATGATATTGCCTATGGACTGCGCTCTCAAAGCGATCACGCGGAGAAAATCAAACTGAAGTTTGGCTGTGCGAATATCGAGGATGCAGCTGATGAAGTAAGATTCAAAGTGACACGTATGGGTAGCAATGTAGAAAAAGAATTCTCACAAAAGGATTTGGCGAGTATTATCGAGCCTCGTATGCAGGAAATATTCCAGCTTATTAAAGCAGAGGTTACTGCTCTTGGCTACGGTGATAAGGTTGATAGCTATGTGTTGACTGGTGGCTCCGTCTCCTTACCTGGTACGCTAACATTAGCACAGGCGGAGCTAGATGCAAGTGTTAGAATTGCTTTGCCTGATTTTATCGGTGTAAAGGACCCTTCTTATAGCAGTGGAGTTGGAATGATACAATATGTTTCAAAATACATGGGTGTCCGAGGAGCTAGCACTACAACGAAGAAGCCAGTTAGTCGCAAAGGAAACAATCCAGCTTCGTCCAAACCCCGTATGTTAGAACGAATAAAAAATATGTTTCAGGAATTTATTTGACAGGGGGAAGAGAATAGATGTTGGAATTCGACTTAGAACTTGAGCAGCTAGCTCAAATTAAAGTTATTGGTGTTGGTGGCGGTGGTAGTAACGCAGTAAACCGCATGATTGAAAACGGAGTAAAAGGTGTAGAGTTTATAACAGTAAATACTGACGCACAAGCGTTGAATCTAGCTAAATCAGAGCATAAGCTGCAAATTGGTGATAAGCTAACTCGCGGGCTTGGCGCAGGAGCGAATCCTGAGGTAGGTAAAAAAGCAGCAGAAGAATCTCGTGATCTAATTGCTAACCAGCTGAAGGGTGCGGACATGGTGTTCGTAACTGCAGGTATGGGCGGAGGAACAGGTACTGGTGCTGCCCCTGTTATTGCTGAAATTGCACGTGAATGCGGTGCTCTAACTGTTGGTGTTGTTACTCGCCCGTTTACGTTTGAAGGACGTAAACGCTTTGGACAAGCTGAATCAGGAATTGAAGCGTTAAAAGAAAAGGTTGATACATTAATTGTTATTCCGAATGATCGCCTTCTTGAAATCGTAGATAAGAAAACTCCAATGCTCGAAGCATTCCGTGAGGCAGATAATGTTCTCCGTCAAGCGGTGCAAGGCATTTCTGACCTGATTCAAGTTCCTGGTCTAATCAACCTAGACTTTGCTGACGTGAAGACAATTATGACAGAGCGCGGCTCTGCACTAATGGGTATTGGTCTAGCAACTGGTGAAAACCGTGCAGCTGAAGCGGCTCGCAAAGCCATTCAAAGCCCATTACTTGAAACATCGATTGATGGTGCACGTGGTGTTATTATGAACATCACTGGCGGTAGCAATCTGTCTCTATATGAAGTTAATGAAGCGGCTGAAATCGTTATTTCAGCATCTGATCCAGATGTAAATATGATTTTCGGTGCGATTATTGACGAGGATATGAAGGATGAGATTAAAGTAACGGTCATTGCTACTGGCTTTGAGGCGAAGCAAGTGGAAGGGCCTCCACGTCGCCCAGTGACACAAGCAACCGGCGATGCTGGCGATGCTGGAAAATCTCAATCTTCTAAACCTATTGGAACAAATCTATCGAGCGATTTGGAAATCCCTGCATTTCTGCGTCGTAAATAATAAGTAGGATGAATCCCCTTATGCTTTATTCGATACACAATCGAATGGAAGCTAAGGGGATTTTTTTGTATGCATTTTTAAGATTAGCTGCATGGGGATGATCCTCTATCATCGCACACTTCAACTGACAGCATATGCGAAAGTTTACCGTTCTTCTTTGACAAAAATAGAGTGAATAGCGTGACATAAACTGACAGACTTTGGAATAAATATAACCTATACTGTTTACATTGTTTAGATCTAGCATAGGTACGCAACAGCTGCATCGGAGTTGAAGTAAATGGCTATATATGCTGATATCATCTTTCTAAGAGAGCTTTTAGTAGACGGAATTATATTATTACTAACGGGCTGGGTACGCGGTGTACGACCGAAGCCTTGGAGACTGCTGACAGCATCCGCACTAGGAGCCATGTACACACTTGCCATGCTCATCCCGAGCTTAGGCGGCATGTATCACATATTGATAAAGCTTTTTATATCCTTTTTGATGATCTATATCAGCTTTGGCTATTATTCCTTGCAAACTTACTTAAGAGATTTAATAAGCTTCTATCTCATAAGCTTCGTATTAGCTGGAGGACTGCTCGGTATATATTATATGCTCATGAGCAGCTCGCAGCAGGTTTGGGCTAATCTTATTTTTACTGGTGGCGAAGTGACAACGAAGCTGCAGATGGGTACCTTCTATCTCATTGTATGCAGTATGGTTATTATCTATTTGTGGATGAATTTTGTTCGAAGTAAACGTAAACAGCAGCTTATGGAGCAGCATATTGCTGATGTAGAGCTTCACTTAGCTGGACAGGTCACCCATTGCCATGGACTTATCGATACGGGCAATCAGCTCTATGACCCATTAACGAAGACACCTGTCATGATTGTTGAAGTTAACCAGCTCGCTCATCTGCTGCCTTTTGCGCTAGTAGAGCAGCTCAAGCAAGGGGACATGAACCGTGTGCTAAGCACGATCACGGAGCATGAAGACATGGAGAAATGGCAGGACCGCATTCGAATCGTTCCTTATCGAGGAGTAAATCGAAACGCTCAATTTATGCTTGCTCTTAGACCTGATCTGGTCAGAGTTAAGCATAACGAAATCGTTTATGATGCCGCAAAAGTACTGATAGGATTTGATGGTGGACAGCTGAGCGCAGATGGCTCCTATCAAGCGATCGTTCATCCATCGTTAATGATTAATCAAACATCATCCGTAGGATAGGGAGGAATCGATACATGCTAGTTAAATACAAATTACGTATGCAGCTTACCTATTATAAGTTATTGCTGAAGCTGGGGTTAAAGTCCGAGACCATTTACTACATTGGAGGCAGTGAAGCGCTTCCACCTCCGCTTACTCGTGAAGAAGAGGAATATTTACTGCAGCGTTTGCCTACAGGAGACGAAGCGGTTCGATCGATGCTTATTGAGAGAAATTTGCGTCTTGTCGTGTACATTGCGAGAAAGTTTGAAAACACAGGCATTAACATTGAAGATCTTGTATCCATTGGAGCGATTGGTCTTATTAAAGCTGTGAATACCTTCGACCCCGAGAAAAAAATTAAGCTTGCAACCTATGCTTCCAGATGCATTGAGAATGAAATCCTTATGCATTTACGAAGGAACAATAAAACAAGAACAGAGGTAAGCTTTGACGAGCCGCTGAACATAGATTGGGATGGCAATGAGCTGTTGCTCTCTGACGTACTAGGCACAGAAAACGATACGATTTATCGAAATATTGAGGAGCAAGTAGATCGCAAGCTGCTGCAAAAGGCATTGGAAAAGCTATCTGATCGTGAGCGGGTGATTATGGAGCTTCGGTTTGGACTAGCTGATGGTGAGGAAAAAACACAAAAGGATGTTGCAGACATGTTAGGCATATCTCAATCCTATATTTCACGTTTAGAAAAACGTATCATTAAGCGTCTTCGAAAAGAATTCAATAAAATGCTTTGACGTTCAGGTATTGTAACTTGAGATGTATAATGCGAGAGGAAGTGTAGCAAGTCATGCCGTTCACAACAATGTCCAAGGACATGATGACGCTTGAATACGCCGGTTATCACCTTACGATATCTAATCTGGAGCTAAAGCGCGATGCTCAGGCAGTCATTGTTAAGATGAACATCTTGAATAGCGGAACCGTAGAAAAGGTATTAAGCAGTAAATATTTTGTGTTAGCTGCGAATGATCAAGAGGTGTGTCCACATGCCAGCTACTTAAGTGAGCCTGGCAGACCAGGCATGCTATGGACATGGAAAAGACTAAAGCCTAGTGAAGCATGCACGATTATTATGCGTTATCCTCGAGTAAACAGCTCAGAGCAATTTGCATTAAAAATGATTTATCGGCAATTCATACATACGATAAAACATTTTTATCCTATGTAAAAATTATCTTTTTTATGAGCAGGCTGCTTCGTTAGAGGCAGCCTGCCTTCTGTCGCAAAATGTCAAAATAGGAATAAAATCATTCCCCAAGGAGATAATGAATGTTAATGTTTCCCCTTGGGAGGTAATGAGAATGACCCGTAATAAAGTTGAGATTTGTGGCGTAGATACCGCTAAACTGCCAGTGCTTACTAACGTTGAAATGCGCGAATTGTTCACAGCTCTACAAACCCGAAATGAGTGGGGGGCTAGAGAAAAATTAGTTAACGGGAATTTAAGATTAGTTCTCAGTGTGATTCAGCGATTTAACAATCGAGGCGAATTCGTAGATGATTTATTTCAAGTCGGTTGTATCGGCCTAATGAAAGCTATTGATAATTTTGATTTAGGTCAAAACGTAAAGTTTTCTACTTACGCTGTTCCGATGATCATCGGTGAGATTCGCAGATATTTGCGCGATAACAATCCGATACGAGTATCGAGAAGCTTACGTGACATTGCATACAAAGCACTGCAGGCACGTGACAGCCTAACGAATCAATTTTCACGTGAGCCAACTGTTCATGAAATATCAGAGTTGTTAAATGTACCAAAGGAAGACGTTGTGTTTGCTCTCGATGCGATACAAGATCCGGTTTCGCTTTACGAGCCGATCTTCAATGACGGAGGCGACCCTATCTATGTGCTTGATCAAATTAGTGATGATAAAAACAAGGACATTACATGGATCGAGGAGATCGCTCTACGTGAGGCGATGCAGCGATTAAATGAGCGGGAAAAAATGATCTTATCTATGCGATTTTTTGAAGGTAAAACGCAGATGGAGGTAGCAGAAGAAATCGGGATTTCGCAGGCTCAAGTGTCGCGCTTGGAAAAGTCAGCTATTGGACAAATGCAAAAATACGTCAACACTTGATCCTTTGCCTGCAAAGCGCTTGTCATCCATGGTATACGAGCAAACTATATGTGATGACACAATGTACGAGGCTAGTTAAAACAAATTAAATTGCATTACGAAGCATGGTAACGTCAGTCAAGCTGCCTAGGAATATTCCTAGGCAGCTTTTTTATCGTACAACTCCAGAAATACTTTGCTTTTACCCATCATATACTAGGGCATAGCGATGAAGGAGCGTGAGGTCATGAAAATATCAGATTTTCAGTCCAAGGATGTGATTAATATTGTGGACGGGAAGAAACTAGGTAATGTTAGTGATATTGAGCTTGATCTTAGACAAGGAAAGATTGATGCGATCGTTGTCCCACAGCTTCAGCGAATGTTTGGCTTTTTTAGTTCTACAGGCTCAGAAATCGTGATTCCATGGCGCAACATTGTAAAAATAGGGCAGGATGTCGTGCTTGTGCGGCTAGAAGAAACAAAAAATCTTCGAAATGAAACCGATGATTTGCATGTGCAAACATAACAGGATACACTAAAAACATGAACACACATGGGGTGAGAGGCTTGGAACCGTTTGTACAGCATCAATCTGAGGAGCATCAGCTGCTGCTCTCGCAATGGATGGAGCATAATCAACAACTAACCGTAGGCTTTACTACTCGCAATGGTGGTGTAAGTAAGACGCCTTTCGATACATTTAATATTGGATTGCATGTCAATGACGATGCAGAAGACGTGCTGCTTAATCGTCAAAAATTAGCACATAGCGTTGGCATGAGCTTCGAGGCTTGGACCAATGGTGAGCAAATTCATAGCAATCAAATCGCGATTGTGACTAGCAAGGAGCGGGGAAGTGGCCGAAGCAGTATGGAGGATGCGATAAAAGGAGTGGATGGCCTACTTACGAATGAGCCTGATATATTGCTAACCTCCTTCTATGCGGATTGTGTACCGCTATATTTTTGGGATGCAGAGCACCAGGTCATTGGTCTTGCTCATGCAGGCTGGAAGGGTACAGCAGCGGCTATCGGAAAGCAAATGATAGACACAATGAGTACGGTCTATCATTCTAAGCCTGAGCAGATTCGCTGTGCGATTGGACCAGCAATCGGAGCATGCTGCTATGAAGTGAATCACGTCGTTATCGACCGAATCGAGGAGCTTTGGCATACGCTAGAGCTTCCTGGGGAAGCGTTAGCATCTGTTTTTACAAAAAAACAGGCGGGCCACGCGCATATTAACTTGAAAGAAATAAATCGACAGATTATGATAAAAGCAGGAATAATGCCGAGTCATATCGAAATAAGTGAGTGGTGTACCGGCTGCTCTCGACAATTGTTTTATAGTCATCGCATGGAGAATGGCAAAACAGGTCGCATGGCAAGCTGGATTGGAATTCGAAAAGGGTGAGGCAAGATGAGCATACAGGAGCGAATATACAACGTGCAGAAGCGGATTGAAGCCGCTGCAGCTCGCTCTGGACGAGCAGTTGAAGATATTCATGTTGTGGGCGTAACAAAGTATGTATCGACAGAGCGTACAATTGAAGCTTTGCAAGCAGGTGTTAACGAGCTAGGAGAAAATCGCTGGCAGGTGGCAAAGCCGAAATGGGAATACATACATGAGCATAAATCAGAGCTGCCAGATCCGATCTGGCATTATATCGGTTCACTGCAAAGCAATAAGGCCAAGGAGGTAGTCGGTCGCTTCGACTACATTCACTCGTTGGATCGCCTTTCGCTGGCAGAGGCTATACAGAGACAAGCTGAAAAAGCAGACCTTACAGTAAAATGCTTTGTACAGGTTAATATTTCTGGTGAAGCATCAAAGCAAGGACTTCCTCCAGAGGAAGTACTGGACTTCTTACAGCAATTAGAGCGTTTTGATCGAATTATTCCCGTTGGATTAATGACGATGGCGCCATTCGAGCTGAAGGCCGAGGAGACTCGTCCTGTATTTGCAGGGTTAAGACAGCTTCGAGATAACCTGCTTGAGCAATTAGGCGACGCTTGCACATTAACTGAGCTTTCGATGGGCATGTCCAATGATTTTGAGGTCGCCATTGAAGAAGGGGCAACCTACGTGCGGCTTGGCACAATACTTATTGGAACAGAGGAGGATGAACAATGAGCGTATTTGGTAAATTCATGAATTATTTCGGGTTGCAGGAGGAAGAAGAAATTGTAGAGCGTGAACGAATTCCTGCACAAGACGAGCAAGAAGTCGAAACGAATCCCTTTGAACAACGTAAACAATCTAGAAATACACATCTAACAAGCGTTGGCGGCAATGTTGTTAGCTTGCACACACAAAAAAATACACGTATGGTGCTGAGTGAACCAAAAAGCTATGATGAAGCTCAGCAGATTGCAGACGAGATTCGCAACCGCCGTTCAGTTGTCGTTAATTTGCAGCGTGTACGTTCAGATTTGGGCTTGCGTATCGTAGACTTTTTATCAGGTACAGTTTATGCGCTAAATGGGTCGATTTCCAAGCTTGGACCGAACATTTACTTGTGTGCACCTGAATCCGTTGAGGTTCATGGTTCAATAACGGAGTTAACGACCGAATAATAATTACACAAATGAGGTGACACACTTTTGTATATGACGATTAGTTCCATTGTATCAACGCTTTTTACGCTGTATTACTATCTCATTTTGGCCTATATTTTGATGTCATGGTTCCCAAATGCTCGTGAGAGCTCCATAGGTCAATTTATCGGCAAGCTGGTAGATCCGTATCTAGCGATTTTCAGAAAATTTATTCCGCCAATCGGCGGCATGCTGGACATTTCACCGATCGTTGCCTTTATTGCACTTCGATTTATTCAATCCGGTGTATTCTACTTAATCGATTTGTTGTTCGGTCGGGGATAGCAGTACCGTGTTAATTACTTTTCTAAGGTGAGTGTATGATGAATACAGGCTTCTATAGTCATTTTCATTCCGAGGAGAAGGCGTTTGTTGATCGAGCGCAAGAATGGATAGAGAGGTCCGCCGAGCTTCATGAGCTGAGGCGGACTGATTTTTTAGATCCAAGACAGCAGTTCGTCATTACGACGCTTTGCAATCGGAATGGGTCAGTCAATGTGAAATTTGAAGGCGGCAGTGAAGCAGCTGAGCGCAGAAGAGCGATTATCGCTCCGGATTATCGTGATCTGGAATATGAAAATGCCGAGCTTGCTATTCTTCAAGTGACGAGTCAAAGTGAAAAATTTAGTGAGCTGGACCACGGAGATATGCTAGGTGCATTGCTTGGATTAGGCATAAAGCGTGAAAAAGTTGGTGATATTCATCTACATGATACGTTTTGCCATATCGTTGTGGCGCAAGAATTGTCCAGTTATTTTGATCTAAATCTTAGACAGGTTCATCGCTTAGCAGTGCTAACTGATGTTCTAGATATCGATAAGCTTCAGCCTGTTGAGCAGAAGCTAGAGGAAATGAGCTTTACCGTTGCTTCGATGCGACTCGATGGCATTGCTAGCGATGCTTATCGAATTAGCCGTGCGAAAATCGTTGAACCGATTAAGGCGGGGCGCTGTCGTCTTAATTGGAAAACGGTGGAGGATCCTTCGGCACAGCTGAAGGAAGGCGATGTCGTATCGATCAAGGGCTTGGGTCGATTTAAGCTGCTTCAGGTCGATGGCGTCACAAAAAAAGGTCGAACACGTGTGAAAATAGGTAAATATATTTAAGATTATGCAGGAAAATGAATAGCGCTGTCGAATAACAAATGTAATCGACGATCAAAAAAGTATCGCTTTTTATATTCATAGGAGGTGCTCCAATGTCATTGACACCATTGGACATACATAACAAGGAGTTTTCACGAAGAATTCGCGGTTACGATGAAGATGAGGTTAATGAATTTCTTGATTTGATCATTAAGGATTATGAAGCGATGATCCGTGAAAATAAGGAAATGCAGAATCAAATTCTTACATTACAAGAGCGTCTTAATCATTTCTCCAACATTGAAGATACGTTAAGCAAGACGATCATTGTTGCGCAAGAGGCTGCCGATGAGGTACGCAACAACGCGAAGAAGGAAGCTCAGCTTATTGTGAAGGAAGCCGAGAAAAATGCTGACCGTATCGTCAACGAGGCTTTGAATAAGTCTCGTAAAATTTCTCTTGAAGTTGATGAGCTTAAAAAGCAAGCTTCGATCTATCGTGCTCGTTTCCGTACGCTTGTAGAAGCACAGCTTGAGCTTTTGACCGAGGAAGCATGGGAAAGTCTTGATATTAATAAGCCAGAAAATCGAGTAGCTGCCGTAGAATAATAGCTACCAAATTGGGCGATACTGTATCAGAATATGAGATCATTTTCAATTGACAACACGAACGTAATTCGATATAACTATTGTATATTTGATAATTCGATGACGAGAACAAGTACATAGATGTTCATGCCTCAGAGAGCCGATGCGTGGTGAGAATCGGTGCAAGACATCTACGGAACATCATCTCCGAGAAGCTGCGCTGAACAAGAGCAGGAATGCTTAGTAAGTGTAGACGGCTGTCCACCGATAACAGGATGCAGATGACAAGGATCATCTGACTAAGGTGCCGTTTGAGCTTGTTTTTGCTTGCACGGAACAAGGGTGGTAACGCGAGCAACCTCGTCCCTTTTTGGGACGGGGTTTATTTTTTTTCTGAGGAACGAGAGGGGATAGAAGCATGCAGCGTGTTGACGTAAAGGAACGTGCACGAGCTCGTGAATTGCGAGTGCTGGAAAAGTGGCAAAAGGAAGATACATTTAAAAAATCGATTGAGAACCGAGCAGGTAAACCAAACTTTGTATTTTATGAAGGGCCTCCAACTGCGAATGGTAAACCGCATATCGGTCACGTGCTAGGACGTGTTATTAAAGACTTTATTTGTCGATATCGTACGATGAGTGGGTACCGCGTTATCCGTAAAGCTGGATGGGACACACACGGTTTGCCAGTTGAGCTTGGTGTTGAGAAGCAGCTCGGTATTTCAGGCAAGCAAGAAATCGAAGCCTATGGCATCGAAAAATTCGTTAAGGAATGTAAGGCAAGTGTATTTGAATATGAGAAGCAATGGCGTGAGCTTACGGAAGCGATCGGCTATTGGACAGATATGGATCACCCATATATTACGCTAGACAACAATTATATTGAGAGTGTATGGCATATTCTTTCGAAGATTCATGAGAAGGGATTGCTGTATCGCGGACATCGAGTAAGTCCATACTGCCCATGCTGTCAAACGACACTTAGCTCACATGAGGTTGCGCAAGGCTATGAGGATGTGAAGGATCTAAGTGCTACGGTTAAGTTCAAGCTGAATGATTCTAACGAATTCATTCTCGCTTGGACGACGACGCCTTGGACTTTGCCTGCTAACGTGGCGCTTGCTGTTAATCCAGAGCTAGTATACGCACGTGTGAGCAAGGACGGCGAAGTATATATCGTTGCTGAAAATTTAGTTACATCTGTTATGAAGGATGAGTATGAGGTTATTGGTACGCTTAAGGGAAGCGAGCTAGTAGGCCGCAGCTACACTGCACCGTTCGGTTATGTAGCGATTGAAAAAGGTCATGTTGTGATCTCAGGCGACTTTGTAAGTGATACGAGCGGTACAGGTATTGTTCATATCGCACCTGCACACGGGGAGGATGACTACCGAGTTGCTCGTCAAAATGGTATTAGCATGCTAGCTGTTGTGAACAATGCTGGCCGATACATTGATGAGGTTACCGATCTTGCGGGACGTTTCGTTAAAGATTGCGACGTTGATATCGTGAAGATGCTAAGTGAAAAGGGACTATTGTTCTCGAAAGAGCGCTACGAGCACAGCTACCCATTCTGCTGGCGTTGTAAGTCACCATTGCTCTACTATGCAACGGAAAGCTGGTTTATTGAAACAACTGCTGTTAAGGATCAGCTCATTAAAAACAACAGTGAAGTAGATTGGTACCCTGGTCATATTCGTGAAGGTCGCTTCGGTAAATTCCTTGAGGATCTTGTGGATTGGAATATTAGCCGTAATCGCTACTGGGGTACACCGCTGAATGTATGGATCTGTGAAGCGACAGGTAAACAGTATGCACCAAGCAGTATCGCTGATTTGCGTGATCGCGCCGTTGATTTTGTACCAGAGGATATTGAGCTTCATAAGCCTTATGTCGATGATATTCTACTGAAGAGTCCGTTCGCTGAAGGGGCAGTTATGCGCCGCACGCCAGAAGTTATTGATGTATGGTTTGATAGTGGCTCTATGCCGTTTGCACAGCAGCACTATCCGTTCGAGAACGCTGAGCAGTTCGCTGATCAGTATCCTGCGGATATCATTTGTGAAGGTATCGACCAAACACGTGGTTGGTTCTACAGTCTATTAGCTGTATCTACATTGTTCAATGGCAAGGCACCATATAAAGCGGTATTGTCCACAGGCCATATTCTTGATGAAAATGGACAAAAAATGTCTAAGTCAAAAGGCAACGTGATTGACCCTTGGGATATCATTAATGAATTTGGTACGGATGCATTCCGTTGGGCTTTGCTTGCGGACAGTGCGCCATGGAATAGCAAACGCTTCTCGAAGGGCATTGTGGCCGAGGCGAAATCCAAGGTAGTAGATACGATTGTAAATACCCATGCATTCTATGCGCTTTATGCGTCCATCGATGGATTTAAATATGAAGAGCATGAGCTAGTGGCATCGAGCAATAAGCTGGATCGCTGGATCATTAGCCGATTGAACAGCTTAATCGTAACAGTAACAAAAGGACTCGAGGCTAACGACTTCTTAAATCCTGCAAAAGCGATTGAAACGTTCGTTGACGAACTGAGCAACTGGTATATCCGTCGTTCACGTGACCGCTTCTGGGGAAGTGGCTTATCTGAGGATAAAGTAGCTGCATATCAAACCCTTCATAACGTGCTTATTTCGCTAGCGAAAATTATTGCGCCGTATACACCTCTCGTAGCTGAAGATGTATATGTGAATCTTGGTGGAGGGGAAAGCGTGCATCTTGCTGACTTCCCAATTGCCGATGAGACACTTATCGACGCTGAGCTAGAGCGTGATATGGAAAGCTCCAAAGTTATCGTTGAGCTTGCTCGTAACGTCCGTAATGAAACGGGTATTAAAACTCGTCAGCCGCTTAGCGAGCTCATTGTTTCACTGGATCGTGAGTTTGATCTTTCTTCCTATGAAGACATCATTAAAGATGAAATTAATGTGAAGCATATTACGGTGCAGCATTCAGATAGCGGCTTTGTTGATTTCAACTTGAAGCTGAATCTAAAGGTTGCCGGCCGGAAATTTGGTAAGCAGGTATCTCCAATTCAGCAGTCCTTTAAGGATATGACCGCTGATCAGACAAGAGCGATTGTAAATGCTGGGGAATATGTGTTCACAACAGAAGATGGCGAGCAGCTCGTTATCACACTAGATGAAATGCTTGTAGAGAAAAAAGCGAAATCGGGCTTTGCATCTGCATCTGGCAGTGGTGTTACGGTGGCTCTGAACACGGATATTACACCTGAGCTTGAGCAAGAGGGCTGGGTGCGTGAAGTGATTCGTGCTGTTCAAGATACACGTAAGAAACTCGATCTTCCAATCGAGAAGAGAATTGAGCTTGTATTAGACGTTGATAATGAGCTTAAGGCTGCGCTTGAAGCCTTCTCAGAAGTGCTTCGTGATAACGTTCTGCTTCAATCAGTATCCTACCAGAAGGTAGATCATATGGAAAATGTACAGCTAGGCGACAAGACGGTTGGCATTTTCATTAGCAAATAGGGATATATTAATACAAGCCCGCTTGCCAAAGTGGCAAGCGGGCTTGTCCTATACATAAAAGATAAAGAAAGGATGACTCCAGTTGCCTGAACAAGATGATAAGGAGCTTACACAGCTTAAAAAATCATTAGATGCTGTTGAAGAACGGCTAATAAAAGTTACGAATGACTTAGAGCGTACGCAAATTGCTGATTATGTCAATCTAATGAATCGACCAATGAAGCTGATGTGGCGCCATTTTATGGCCGGAATCGCTAGAGGAGTCGGCTCAGCACTCGGTGTAGTCATTTTTGCAACGCTCATCCTTTATTTACTGCAAATGCTCGGTGCACTTAATTTGCCGATTATTGGAGACTATATTGCAGATATTGTACGCATTGTACAAAATCAGCTCGATATCCAACCGTAACATTAAAGGAAAACGTTACAGATCTTCAAGGTCATGATCGCCCTCATCATTTTTTAGATAGCGTTGGTATGCTTGACTACGTACAACAAATACATCTTTACCTGTAATATCAGTTGCAATAAAGCTTTCAATGGGTTCAACGAAGCCCTCATATTCATCCTCAAGATCTCTTGCGAATTCGGTATCGAGCATCATGATTGAGCCATCATAAGAGGAGTTACCGTAATCGAGTACGGAGCGAAGCGTATCCTCACCGTCATAAGCGGCATAGTCCATATCGTCCATACTGATTTGCTCCATCTTAATGGGCTCATACTCATAGTTGGCTCTATATTCCTCGATTCGAGGCGAGTGCTGCTCACAGGTTGCGGTTTCGGGTATCGCTTCCAAGCGTTCAATAGGAATTGGCTGCTGACATACATTGCATACACCATATTGATTATCATCGATTCGTTTGATCGCATCCTCGAGCTTTGATAAATGCCGCTGCTCTCTCCGCAGAAAGGCAATTTCTTTTTCCTGCTCGAAAAGCTCAGTTCCATAATCACCAAAATGATTATCATAATTGGCTAGCTCCGAGGTTATGTTAGGATCACTGCCAACGGATGACTCTCTGTAGTGCCGATCTATCTGTTCTAACAGTTCTTTTCGTGCATCGAGTAACACTTCCTTAAATTGCTTCAGCTGCCCATCGCTTAAGTGTGATTGCAAATCGATCACCTCATTTCTTGATACGTGCACTATATTGTGTGTTAATTTTCGAAAAACTAATAGGGCAAAGCTTGGGTGTACAGGACATCGCAGGGAGATAAGGTAGAATGTGAAACGTGGATATGCTACACTAAACGGGGGTATAAGCTTACATCATATGTAGGAGTGAAGTTATGAGAATATTGTTTTTCATTATTGCGATAGTCGCATTCGTTATTGATTACATAACGAAAAAATGGATTGCCACCAATATGAAGATTGGTGATGAGTTTAGTGTTATTGGAGATTTCTTTCTTATTACCTCGCATCGTAATCGAGGCGCAGCATTCGGAATATTACAGGAGCAGCGGACCTTTTTCATTATCATTACCGTCGCAATAGTCGTAGGTATACTGTGGTACGCACATATTATGCGTGATAAGGGCTCCAAAACATTGCTTGTTGGGCTATCCTTGGTCCTTGGAGGAGCATTAGGTAATTTTATTGATCGTGTACGTTTTGGTGAAGTGGTTGACTTCTTTAAGTTTAACTTCGGAAGCTATACTTTTCCGATCTTCAACATTGCTGATTCAGCGATCGTCATTGGAGTAGGATTAATTTTACTGGATACACTTCTTGATATGAGACGTGAACAGAAAGGTAAGGTTGCACTTGAGCATGAAGAATGAGGAACAGCACGACAATATGCTGCAATTTCAATCCGAAGCAGTACATAAAGGGGTAAGGATAGATAAGTTTATTACCGATCAGCTCAATGATCCTGCCGTATCTAGAACCCAGGTACAGGATTGGATAAAAAATAATTACGTACAGGTCAATAATCAATCAATTAAAAGCAACTACAAGCTTAATGAGCAAGATGTAGTCGTTATACATATTCCTGAGGCAACGGAGCTTGAGATCGTTGCTGAAGCAATCCCGCTTGACGTTATTTTTGAAGATCAGGATGTTATTGTTGTTAATAAGCCAAGAGGTATGGTTGTGCATCCAGCTCCTGGTCACTCCAGTGGTACGCTAGTGAATGCGCTCATGCATCACTGTACCGACCTATCGGGCATTAATGGTGTGCTTAGACCAGGCATTGTTCATCGTATCGACCGTGATACGACGGGATTGTTGATGGTTGCCAAAAATGATCTTGCACATCTATCGCTTGCAGAGCAGCTGAAGGAGCACTCGGTAACGAGACGCTATACTGCGCTTGTGCATGGCAATATGCCGCATGATGAAGGAACGATCGATGCACCAATTGGTCGAGATCCTAATGATCGTAAGCTCTTTACCGTTACTGATCATAATGCGAAGGATGCGGTCACTCATTTTCGAGTAATCGAGCGAATAGGCAATGACTTTACGCTTGTCGAGCTTGAGCTAGAAACAGGTAGAACGCATCAAATTCGCGTGCATATGAAATATATCGGCTATCCGCTTGCTGGTGATCCTGTATATGGACGCAACAAAACGGTACCACTTGCTGGACAAGCCTTGCATGCTGGAGTACTTGGTTTTACACATCCTCGTACTGGAGACAGGCATCAGTTCGAAGTGCCGTTGCCTGATGATTTTACTACGATATTGAAAAATCTGCGATCAAGATAGGTCGCAGATTTTTTTTATTCCATGTAAATATGTACAAAGATTTGGCTAGATTCTGTATTATGTTTCAGGGCGATGTACGATATTCTTTTACGTAGATAATAGAGACGTAGAAGGATTGGTGAGACATATGGCAATGGTTAATCAACACTTTTTAGAGCTGCAGGGCAGCTACTTATTTTCAGAAATTGCTAAGCGTAGATCAAAATATATGGAGCAGCATCCAGATGCAAATGTAATTAGTCTAGGAATCGGTGACGTGACGCGTGGATTGCCGCAGGCAGTCATTGAAGCGATGCATCAAGCAGTGGATGACATGGTCAATCCATCCTCCTTTAGAGGCTATGGTCCAGAGCAAGGCTATAGCTTTCTGGTAGACGCCATTATTACTGGCGACTATCATCGTCGCGGAATTGAGCTTAGTAATGACGAAGTATTCGTCAGTGATGGTTCGAAATGTGATGTAGGCAACATTCAAGAAATATTTAGTCAGGACAGTATCGTAGCTGTACAGGACCCTGTCTATCCGGTTTATGTCGATACGAATGTAATGGCAGGACGTGCAGGGGGCTTCGACACAGCTCTTGGTCGCTATAAAAACATCGTTTACTTAGATTGCTCTGCAGACAATGACTTCAAGCCCGCATTGCCTACAGAACGTGTAGACCTGATCTACCTATGCTACCCGAACAACCCGACAGGCATGACCTTAACGAAGGATGAGCTGAAGGTATGGGTAGATTATGCGATTGAGAACGATTGCTTAATTTTATTCGATTCTGCATACGAAGCCTTTATTACTGAGGAGGATGTTCCTCACAGCATCTATGAAATCGAAGGAGCTCGTCAGGTAGCGATTGAATTCCGAAGCTTCTCCAAAACAGCTGGCTTTACAGGCATGCGTTGTGCTTATACGGTAGTACCTAAGGAGCTAAGAGGACGTGCTTCCGGAGATAATCTCGTTAGCATTAATGAGCTATGGAATCGCCGACATACGACGAAGTTTAATGGTGTGTCCTATGTCACACAAAAAGGGGCTGCCGCTATTTATACACCTGAAGGTCAAGCGCAAACGAAAGAGTTGATCGAGTACTATATGGCAAATGCTGCAATGATACGTGATGGCTTACAGGAGGTGGGCTTCACGGTATATGGAGGAGTAAATGCACCGTATATCTGGCTCAAAACACCAAATAATATGTCATCATGGGATTTCTTCGATTTTCTCTTGAAAGAAGCAAATATTGTAGGTACACCAGGAGTTGGCTTCGGCACATGCGGTGATGGCTATTTCCGGCTAACAAGCTTTGGCAGCCGAGAAAATACAGAGCAGGCGATCGCTCGTATTAAAAAGCTGAGCTTCTAATTGCAGCTAAAGCAGGTTGAATACAGCTTGTTGACGGTTGACAGATAGAATCAGTATACAGATAGATAACAGATAAGGATTAAATCATAAGCTCTAGGGGAGGCTTCTCCCTAGAGCTTATGATTTTTTACATTAGTCTGTTAATGGGTGGAGATGAATGGCGAATCAATAAGCGGCGCGAACAAAAAACATAGAACGGATCTTGACAATAGCTGTCGAACATGCGATAATTTCTACGATACAGATGTACCTTTAATTCAGTCCCGTGAGGCTGGCAAGGTAACGTGAATATTTGGATATGGTATAGTTGTCTCTTCCTAGAAGAGTTCTGCGTAATTCACGCAGAATGTCTTCTGCTGTGGATAATTGTATTCCTTGTCCGGATCGTCATAACTCCTTGCGAATTCGCAAGGAGTTTTTTCGTTGCCATGTGAACACAATAATGCGAAGTGCAGAAAGTGGTGAAGCAGATGTCAGAAGCAGAACTTCATATTTTAATGGATGAAACGGCGATTCGCAGAGCATTAACGAGAATAGCTCATGAAATTGTTGAGCGAAATAAAGGAATTGAAGATTGCATCATTGTAGGCATTAAAACAAGAGGGGTCTACCTTGCTAATCGGATTGCAGCTCGAATATCTGATATCGAAGGCATTGAGGTTCCCGCCTATGAGCTTGACATAACGAAGTACCGTGATGATCGTGATGAGCTTTCTGCTGACCTTTCGCTTGAAGCAGCTGAGCAGCCTGGTGAAACTGAGCTAGCAGCAATTAATGTGAAAAATAAAAAGGTAATCTTAATTGATGATGTTCTATATACGGGGAGAACGATACGAGCGGCTATGGATGCGATTATGGATCAAGGGAGACCGCAAAGTATTCAGCTAGCAGTTTTAGTTGATCGAGGGCATCGTGAGCTTCCGATCAGACCAGATTTTATCGGCAAAAACGTTCCTACCTCTAGACATGAAGTGATTCAGGTACAGCTTTCAGAGATTGATATGGTCGATCAGGTGACGATTTTTGACTAGGAGGAACCTTATATGAATGCAATATCCATTCAAACAAAAAGCTTACTTGGTTTGAAGGACTTAAGCCAGCAAGAGATACAATCCATACTTGATCGTGCAGCTTATTGGGAGCAGCACCCAAGCAAAACACATGAGCTGCTTAAAGGGAAATTTATTGCGAACATGTTTTTTGAGAACAGCACGCGAACTCGCACATCCTTCGAGGTAGCAGAAAAGCGTCTTGGAGCGGAAGTTATTAATTTCAGTGCAGCAGCATCCAGCGTGGAGAAGGGCGAATCGATCTACGACACGGTACGAACGCTTGAATCAATGGGTATCGATGCAGGTGTGATTCGATTGAAGCCAATAGGGCTGCTTGCGGAGATGGCTGAGAAGATTCAGGTGCCGTTAATTAATGCAGGTGACGGCAACAATGAGCATCCAACTCAGGCGCTGCTTGATCTGTATACGATGCAAAAGCATTTCGGTTCATTAAAAGGTCTGAATGTTGCAATCATTGGTGATATCTACCATAGCCGAGTAGCACGCAGTAATCTATATGCCCTACGCAAGTTCGGAGCGAATGTTGTTTTCTGTGCACCTGATAATATGAAGGCTCCTGAGCTTGAAGCTGAATATGTAAGTATGGAGCAAGCAATCAATGCAGATGTAGTCATGATGCTGCGTGTTCAGTTAGAGAGACATGCACTCGGTATGCTGAAATCAGCAGAATCGTACCGTGAAAGCTTTGGCTTAACGACTGAAAGAGCATCACGTATGCAGCCGCATGCGATCATCATGCATCCAGCGCCTGTGAATCGAAATGTGGAAATTGACAGTGAGCTTGTAGAAGCGCCAAACAGTAAAATTTTCCCTCAGATGGCTAATGGGGTTCCAATTCGAATGGCAGTTGTAGAACGATCGATGTCGTAACTAACGATCTACTTACGAATTTATTAAGTTCAGAGTAAACATCGTAACAATGAGGAGGAATATAAATGTCTTTATGGATTTTGAACGGCAGTGTTTGGAATGAATCGACAGCTGCACTTGAGACGAAGCATATCCAAGTAGAAAATGGCATCATTAAAGCGATTGTAGAAAGTACTGAACAAATCTCGACGGAAGGCTCCGAGGTTGTAGACGCAGCAGGAAAACTCGTATCGCCAGGCTTTATCGATATGCACGTGCATTTGCGTGATCCAGGCTTTACACATAAGGAGGATATCGTAACCGGCTCGCGTTCAGCGGCAAAGGGTGGGTTTACAACGATCGCTTGCATGCCGAATACAAGGCCTGTAACGGATACTCCTGAGACAGTTTCATACATTATTAACAAAGCAGAGGAAGCAAAGCTTGTTAAGGTGCTTCCATATGCATCCATCACTAAAAATGAATTAGGACGAGAGCTAACAGACTTTGCAGCATTAAAAGAGGCTGGAGCAATCGGCTTTACAGATGATGGTGTTGGCGTGCAGAATGCCCAGATGATGAAGGATGCAATGGCGCTCGCTAAGTCGCTAGATATGCCCGTTATTGCGCACTGTGAAGATGATACCTTAGTCAAGGGTGCATGGGCTTCGGAAGGTGAATTTTCTAGAAAACACGGCATCAAAGGAATTCCGAACGAATCAGAAGCGATTCATGTTGGTAGAGATGTATTGCTAGCAGAGGCAACAGGGGTTCATTATCATGTATGCCACGTGAGCACTGAGCAATCCGTTCGATTGATTCGTCTTGCGAAGCAGGTAGGTGTGAGTGTCACTGCTGAGGTTTGCCCACATCATTTGATCCTATCTGATGAAGACATTCCAGGTCTTGATGATGCGAATTGGAAGATGAATCCTCCACTACGTACACCAAGAGATGTAGAAGCAGTTCTAGAAGCGCTTGAGGATGGTACGATTGATATGATCGTTACGGATCATGCTCCGCATAGCGCTGAAGAGAAAGCGAAGGGCGTAGATTTGGCTCCATTCGGCATCGTAGGATTGGAAACAGCATTCCCATTGCTATATACAAAATTCGTAGAAACGGGTCGTTGGACTCTTGGCTTCTTATTGCAGCGCATGACTGCTGATCCTGCTCGCGTTTTCCGCTTAGAGCAAGGGGCATTAGAAGTTGGAAAGCCTGCGGATATAACAATTGTAGATTTGCAAACAACGAAAAAAGTAGACCCTAGCACATTCTTATCCAAGAGCAACAATACACCATTCGGTGGCTGGGAGCTTAAGGGCTGGCCTTGTGCGACAATCGTAGATGGCAATATCGTCTGGACTGAATAGAAAGAACAACTTTGGAGGAGTGAAACGGATGCAAGCTAGATTATTGTTAGAAGATGGAACGTTATTTACTGGAGTATCCTTTGGAGCTGAAACCGAGAAAGTCGGAGAGGTTGTTTTTAATACAGGTATGACAGGCTATCAAGAGCTGCTGTCTGACCCTTCCTACTGTGGGCAAATCGTGACGATGACTTACCCACTAATTGGCAACTACGGCATTACACGCGATGACTTTGAAGCAATTCGTCCTAACCTATTTGGGATGGCTGTTCGTCGCTATGAGCCAATTCCAAGCAACTGGCGCGCACAGTTCTCTCTTGGAGAGCTATTGAAGGAGTATGAAATCCCTGCGATTGCTGGCATCGATACACGCATGCTTACACGTAAAATTCGTCAGTTTGGTTCTATGAAAGGTATTCTTACTACTGGTCAAGAGCATGTAGAAGAGCTGCTAGAGCGTATGAAAGCTACACCTGTACTTACTGATCAAGTTGCGCGTACATCTACAGAATTCGTATACTCTGTGCCTGGAAGAAAAGAGCGCATCGTTCTCCTAGATTGTGGTTCAAAAAATGGTATCGTACATGAGCTTGCTCAACGTAATTGCGATATTATCGTCGTACCGCACAATACAACGGCAGAAGAAATTCGTCGCCTAGCACCAGATGGTGTTCAGCTGTCTAACGGCCCTGGGGACCCGAAAGACAATATGCATGTCGTTGAAACGATTAAGCAGCTGCTTGGCGAATTCCCAATCTTCGGAATTTGTCTAGGTCATCAGCTGTTCGCACTCGCTTGCGGCGCAGATACGAACAAGCTTAAATTCGGTCATCGTGGCGGTAATCACCCAGTTAAAGAATTGGAAACGGGTCGCTGCTACATTACATCACAAAATCACAGCTATGCTGTTACCGAGCAATCAATTGAAGGTACGGACTTAATTGTTACTCATATTAACAACAACGATAAAACAATCGAAGGTATAAAACATAAAAATTACCCAGCTTTCTCTGTGCAATATCACCCAGAGGCAGCGCCTGGGCCTAATGATACAAGTCACTTGTTCGATCAATTTATCGAAATGATTCGCAAGCATAAGCAAGAGAATCCACAAAAACCTCGCCAAGCTGTATTGTCTGAAAAATTGAGAGGAGAACTAACAAATGCCTAAAAATACGAAACTAAAAAAGATTCTAGTTATTGGTTCTGGTCCAATTGTTATCGGGCAGGCGGCTGAGTTCGACTATGCAGGAACTCAAGCATGTCAAGCATTGAAAGAAGAAGGCTATGAGGTTGTACTTATTAACAGCAACCCTGCTACCATTATGACGGATACAAACATGGCTGATAAAGTTTACATCGAGCCAATTACACTTGATTTTGTATCACAAATTATTCGTCAAGAGCGTCCTGACGGCTTACTGCCTACACTAGGCGGTCAAACAGGTCTTAACATGGCGGTTGAGCTTGCTCGCGCAGGAGTGCTTGAGCAAGAAAATGTGAAGCTGCTTGGTACACAGCTTACTGCAATTGAAAAAGCAGAGGACCGTGACCTTTTCCGTGAGCTTATGAGAGAATTGGAGCAGCCAGTTCCAGAGAGTGATATCGTTACAACGGTAGAAGAAGCAGTAAGCTTCGCCAACACAATCGGCTATCCAATTATCGTTCGTCCTGCCTACACACTTGGTGGTACAGGCGGTGGGATTTGTGCGAATGAAGAAGAGCTTCGTGAGACGGTTGCATCTGGTATTCGCTACTCTCCAATTAACCAATGTCTAATTGAAAAATCAATTGCAGGCATGAAGGAAATTGAATATGAAGTTATGCGTGATGCGAACGACAACTGTATCGTTGTATGTAATATGGAAAACTTCGACCCAGTCGGTGTGCATACGGGAGATTCCATCGTATTAGCACCATCTCAAACACTATCAGATCGTGAATATCAAATGCTTCGCAGCGCATCATTGAAAATTATTCGTGCATTGAACATTGAGGGCGGATGTAACGTACAGTTCGCACTTGATCCACATAGCTTCCAATATTATGTGATCGAGGTTAACCCTCGTGTATCTCGCTCATCTGCACTTGCTTCTAAAGCTACAGGCTATCCAATTGCTAAGATGGCAGCGAAAATCGCGATCGGTTATACGCTGGACGAGATTGTTAACCCAGTAACAGGTCAAACCTATGCATGCTTTGAGCCTGCACTTGACTATATCGTATCAAAAATTCCACGCTGGCCATTCGACAAGTTCGTTGATGCGAACCGTAAGCTTGGAACGCAAATGAAAGCAACTGGCGAGGTTATGGCTATCGGTCGTACCTTTGAAGAATCCATGCACAAAGCTGTTCGTTCACTCGAAATTGGTGTGCATCGTATTCACTTGAAAGAAGCAACTGAGCTGACTGATGATGTACTGCGTGCGCGTTTGCTTAAACCAGACGATGAGCGTCTGTTCTTGGTCGCTGAGGCATTCCGCCGCGGCTATGCATTGCAGGAAATTCAAGATATTACGAAAATCGACTGGTGGTTCCTTGATAAGATTGAAGGAATCGTGAAGTTTGAGGATAAGCTGCGTACGACAGCTGAGCTTTCAGAGGAACTGTTGTATGAAGCGAAGCGTATGGGCTTCTCCGACCGCTCTATTGCTGAAATTCGTCAAGAAGGCTTCGCAGGAGGCGCATATACGAACGAGCATGACATTCGTGAGTATCGTAAATCACTCCAAATGGTGCCTGTATATAAAATGGTAGACACTTGTGCAGCAGAGTTCGAAGCTGTTACACCGTACTACTACTCAACCTATGAGGTTGAAAATGAAGTGACTGAATCTGCTAAGCAGAAAATTTTAGTGCTTGGCTCTGGTCCTATCCGGATCGGTCAAGGTATTGAGTTTGACTACTCGACGGTACATGCGGTATGGGCAATTCAGCATGCTGGCTATGAAGCGGTTATTATAAATAACAACCCTGAGACAGTATCGACGGACTTTAGCACATCTGATCGCTTGTACTTTGAGCCGCTATTCTTCGAGGATGTAATGAATGTTATTGAGCAAGAGAAGCCGATTGGCGTTATCGTTCAGTTCGGAGGACAAACAGCAATTAACCTTGCTGCACCACTAGCAAAAGCAGGCGTTAACATTCTTGGCTCCAGCCTCGAAAGCATTGACACAGCCGAGGATCGTAAAAAATTCGAGGCGCTACTTCGCAGCTTGAATGTAGCACAGCCTGAAGGCAGCACTGTAACCTCTGTAGATGAAGCGGTAGAAACTGCGCAACGTCTTGGCTATCCAGTACTCGTTCGTCCATCCTATGTACTAGGCGGACGTGCAATGGAAATCGTCTACTCTGATGCTGATCTGCTTAGCTACATGAAGGTCGCTGTAAAAATTAATCCGGAGCATCCAGTATTGATTGACCGCTATATGCTCGGCAAGGAAGCGGAAGTTGATGCGATTTGCGATGGCGAGACTGTACTAATCCCAGGTATTATGGAGCATGTAGAGCGTGCAGGTGTTCACTCTGGTGACTCAATCGCCGTGTATCCTCCACAATCTCTGTCTGATGATATTAAGCAGCAAATTGTCGATATTACGATTAAAGTTTCCAAAGCATTGAAGGTTATTGGACTAGTAAACATTCAATTCGTAATCCATGACGAAAAAGTATATGTGATCGAGGTTAACCCTCGTTCATCTCGTACCGTGCCATTCCTGAGCAAGGTAACGAATATTCCGATGGCTAATGTAGCGACTCGCGCGATCTTGAACGAGAAGCTAGCTGATCTTGGTTACGTGGATGGCTTATGGAAAGAAGACGATCATGTATCGGTAAAAGTACCTGTATTCTCCTTCGCTAAGCTTCGTCGTGTTGACCCAACATTGACGCCTGAGATGAAATCTACAGGTGAGGTAATGGGACGAGATGAGCAATATGCGAAAGCATTGTACAAAGGGTTGATCGGTGCAGGAATGAAAATTCCTAATGCCGGTACAATTCTAGTAACGGTGAGCGATAAGGACAAGGCTGAAGCAGTTGAGCTAATGCGCGGATTCTCTAACTGTGGCTATAAACTAATGGCTACAGGCGGAACAGCGGATGCACTTGAAGCAGCTGGGCTTTATGTAGAACGTGTGAACAAGCTAAGCGAGGGCACACCGAATATTCTAGATCATATTCGTGAAGGTCGCGCACAATTTGTTATCAATACACTTACAAAGGGTAAAACGCCTGAACGTGATGGCTTCCGCATTCGTCGTGAAGCAGTAGAAAATGGTGTCGTAGTCATGACTTCTCTAGATACAGTGCGCGCACTGCTATCTATGATGCAAACGATCAATTTCTCTTCACGCTCAATGCCTGTGTCTCATCAAAAATAATAGGTAACAAGCTCGATGCTACTTCACTTGTGAGGTAGCATCGAGGACTATATAGCGCTTTTTATACGAAAGGCTTGTAACGAAACCGAGGAGGAATAACAATGGCATTAACAAATGCTGAAGCAGCGGCAAAAGTAATGGTGGCGCTTGATTACCCACAGGCTTCCGAGGCTGAGCAGCTGCTGGAGCAAATTAGCGGCATTCCTTGTTATATTAAAGTAGGAATGCAGCTGTTTTATGCAGCGGGACCATCCTTCGTGGAAGGCTTGAAAAAGCGCGGCTTTAACGTATTTCTAGATCTAAAAATGCATGACATTCCTAACACCGTAAAGGGTGGAGCGGCTAGCATTGCATCCCTTGGAGTAGATATGTTCAATGTACATGCAGCAGGTGGGCAAGCGATGATGGAAGCTGCGATGGAAGGGGTGCAATCGGTCTGTGGTTCGAAGCAACGTCCTGTCGTCATCGCGGTAACACAGCTAACAAGCACATCTCAGCAAGTGATGAATGAACAGATCGGTATCGCGGGTACAGTTGAAGCAGCAGTGCTTCGTTATGCTCAATTGACGAAGCAGGCAGGTCTTGATGGGGTCGTTGCTTCTCCTTCAGAGGTATTATCGATTAAACAAGTGTGCGGTCAGCAATTTCAGACGATTACACCAGGGATTCGTCCAACAGGAGCTGCGCTCAATGATCAGTCACGCATTATGACTCCAAGTGAGGCACTTCAACAAGGCACGGATTATATGGTAATTGGTCGACCGATCACTGCTGCCAGTGATCCACGCCAAGCATTAGAATCTATTATTGAGGAGTTGGTTGCACATGAGTAACACAGTTTTAGAGCAATTAGCAAAAGACATTGCCACATCATTGCTAGACATTGAAGCGGTAGCATTGAAACCGAATGATCCATTTACATGGACATCTGGCATTAAATCACCGATATATTGCGACAATCGGTTAACGATGACATATCCTGACATCCGTAATAAAGTCGCTGAAGGCTTTGTCACGCTCATCCAGCAGCTTTATCCTGATGCAGAGGTTATTGCAGGTACATCAACAGCCGGCATACCTCACGCTGCATGGGTGGCTCAAAAGCTAAATCTGCCAATGGCGTACATTCGTGATAAAGCGAAAGGTCATGGCAAGCAAAATCAAATCGAGGGCCGTATCCATCCTGGACAAAAGGTCGTCGTGATCGAGGATCTTATCTCAACTGGCGGCAGCTCGATAAAGGCAGCACTGGCTGTACGGGAAGCAGGAGCGGAGCCGCTTGCGGTGCTTGCGATATTTACTTATCAATTCCAATCAGCAATTGATGCTTTTTCGGAAGCTGGAATTCCACTTCATACATTATCTAATTACACTGCATTAATTGAGCAGGCCGTTGCTTCCGGGAAAATAGCAGAGTCAGATGTTGCGGCGCTGCAAGCATGGCGTGAAAATCCAAAAGCATTTGGAAATGCATAGTATATATAGGAAATGAGCAGCTTCGTTAAGCACATCTGAATAATACAGCAAAGGCTATTTCTATTCGTAGGCATCGAATGAAGTAGCCTTTGCTGTTTGCCTCTATGTAATATTCATCGGTATATGAAAGATACGTAAAATTTTACAGAAATATCGCAGAAGCTGTAACCTTTTTGGCTTGGTTAACGTCTGTACAATAGATTACGTGTGGGGAGTGTCGTGAAATCTAATGAAGAAGGAACAAGAAGTACATAATGATGCCGCAAGCAACGCTCCTTTACTACAAGTAAAGGATATGGAGCGCAGCTTTCAGGTCGGCAGTAAAGAGCTTCATGTACTGAAAGGTATTAATATGGTCGTTCAGCGACAGCAGCTCGTTATGCTTAAGGGTCGCTCTGGATCAGGAAAAACTACATTATTGAACAGCTTGGGTGGGCTGGATACGCCAAGCAAAGGGATGATTTACTTTAATGGCAAGCCTTTCAGTACATTAAGCGACAAACAACGTACAGCAATTAGGCGAGATGAGATGGGCTTCATCTTTCAAGCATTTGCGCTTATGCCTTTGCTGTCTGCGTATGAGAATGTTGAGCTCTCCTTGCGTATGGCGAATAAGCCGAAAAAGGAATGGAAAGAGCGAATAGAAGAATGTTTAACGCTAGTAGGCCTAGAAAAGAGAATGCATCATCGGCCGTTCGAGCTATCAGGCGGTGAGCAGCAGCGTGTCGCTATTGCCAAAGCCATCGCTCATCGACCGATTCTTTTGCTTGCGGATGAGCCAACAGCAGAACTTGATACAGCAATGTCAGCACAAGTGATGGCATTATTTCAAAACATTATTAGAACAGAACAAATATCAATATGTATGACGACTCATGATCCTACAATTTTGGAGGTTGCAGACCATGTTTATGAGATGGTGGATGGAAAATTTATATCGTAAAGCTAGTATAGTACTAATAGTCGCAGCAGTTTTTTTAAGTGGCTGCAGTTTGCTTCCAAGTGAAAAAGAAGAAGAGGTGCTGCCAGAAATCAAGCCTCCTCAAATATCGCAAAAACCTGAGTATACTGTACAAACTACAACGTTGGAGTCTACTGTATCTGTTATGGGCAAAGTGATCTCACTTGAAGAAGAGACCGTATACTTTACAACAGGCGATCATAATGTTATGGACGTATATGTGAAGACGGGAGATCAAGTACAAGCAGGTGATGCGATTGCCGTGCTTGATATGACAGAGCTGGAAAAAACACTACGCATGGAAAAGCTGGCTTTTCAACGCGATGAACTTGCGATGAAGGAGCTGCTTCGAACACGGGATGAGATGGATCAATCTGAATTTGAGACTCAGCGTATTGCTTTTGAAGAAAAACGTCAAAAGCTTGCGGACATGGAAGCAGATATTGCGAAATCTACAATAACAGCTCCATTTTCGGGTACAGTCGTTTCGTTGTCTGTGAAAAAGGGTGATCTTGTAAAAGCATATGATCCGATCGCCATTGTTGCTAATACAGATTTGCTCGTTCCTGCGTCTAAGCTTACGAAGACTGAGCAAGAAAAAATTGCAGTTGGGATGGAGGCTATCGTTACCATTTCGAATGGTGGATCGATTAAAGGAAAGGTTAAGCAGCTTCCAGTAAAAACAACAGAATCATCTGGTGGCGGTAACGGAGCTCCAGGTGGGGGCAATGCTGACATTGAAAGAGTAGAGGACTTTATGATTATCGATGTGGATAGCTTGCCTGAAGGAGCTACACGCGGAATTCCTGCTTCTATTAAAGTGGTGACGAAGCGCACAGAAAATGCAATCGTTATTCCACCATCTGCACTTCGCAGCATCGGCAATCGTACGTATGTACAGGTCGTTGATGAAAATGGCAACAAACGTGAGGTGGATGTAGAGGTTGGACAGCAAACCGCTACAGATGTCGAAATATTACAGGGACTGAAGGCTGGTCAGAAAGTAGTAGGTCGATAATCGATGAGACTTCCTTTCTTTCGCTTTATCTTCCGTAAAATGTGGAATACTCGCTGGCTCACGATTAGTACATTAGCTGGACTTATCGTTGCTGTCGCATTTGCCACTAGTATTCCGATGTATGCGGATGGAGCTTTAAAGCGTGTAATTGCTAAGCAGCTTGAGAATGACAGTGTAGACTCGCCTGCTGGCTCTTTACTAATGAAATATCAAGGGGTCGCATCAACACCTACGAATTTAGAAGGGCTAAAGGCTGTAGAGCAGTTCATTCAAGTTGAGCTGCTTGAAATGATTGGGTTTGACCATCATACCTTTGCTCAGCAATACGGTATTCGCAGCAGTAACGTGCTTCCAACAGATACCTCTCTAATCGATGCAAGTCGTACACGTACGCTTGCGATTCAAAGCATGAGTGGACTGCAGGAGCATAATGAGCTTGTGCAAGGTCAATGGTTTAAGGACACAGTAGATGGCAGTGGAGTAATTGAGGCAGTCATGCTTGAGGAAGGGATGTTCCGCAACGATGTACATGTAGGAGATATCTATCAGTACCGGATTGGTAACAGCTCTCAATCTCTTCTCGTAAAAGTGGTAGGGGCTATTACACCGACTGACATGACTGATTCGTACTGGATGCTCGGATTAGAGAGCAATTTTACAACGTTGTTTATCTCCGAGAAGGTTATGAAGGAGCATATATTAGAGAAGCAAAAGATCGTTCTTCAAAACGCTGCTTGGTATTATAATTTTGATCTTACACAAATTCAAAGCAGTCAAATTAACCCGCTTGCTTCTACATTAAGTAGACTTGACATTGAGCTGTACCAACGATTAAAGGATACGCGTGTCGATAAGTCGTTTGCTGAAACGCTAGATCAATTCCGTAAGCAAAGCACGCAGCTGCAATCGCTATTGTTCACATTAGCTGCACCTATGCTAGCCATGGTGTTCTACTTTATTACAATGAATGCGAAGCAGGCACTTGATAAGCAGCGAAGCGATATCGCGGTGCTGCGCAGTCGGGGGGCCGGCACTAGGCAAATTGTCTCGATGTATATTATTGAAAGCTTGATGCTAGGCTTCGTTGCGCTGATCGTTGGTCCGTTGCTCGGATACTTTATGTCCAAAGCGATCGGTTCAGCAGACGGATTTCTCCATCTTGTAAACCGTAAATCGATAACGATTGGTTTTTCTGTGGAGACTGTAATCGCTGGTCTTGTAGCAGTCTTTATTGCGATGCTGGCTACGATTGTTCCTGCCATACAATATGCAAGAGCTTCTATCGTAAGCTATAAACAAGATTTGGCTCGTTCAGATAAAAAGCCTTTCTGGCAAAAATGGTATCTTGATTTGCTGCTTGTTTTATTATCCGCGTATGGATGGTATTTATTTAATGAACGTCAATTACTGTCGCTAAATACAGGACTTGGTGCAGAAGAGATGCAGGTTCAGCCGTTCTTATTCTTTATTCCAGCTATTGCAATCTTTGCAGTTGGTCTCGTCTGCTTACGAGTATTCCCTTGGATATTATCGCTGTTCAAATGGCTGGGTAAAAAATACTTGCCAGTATCGTTGTATTTAACACTTACGCAGCTTTCTCGTTCTTCTAAAGGTTACTATCCATTAATGACATTACTTATTCTAACGATTGGTCTAGGTGTATATAACGCCTCAGCTGCCAGAACGATTGATCTTAACTCCACCGAGCGTACGCTCTACCAATACGGTACGGATGTCGTAATTCAAACGGTATGGGACGGTGTTCCAGAACGTACGCCTACACCAACACAGCAGCCTGGTGGCGGCGGTGGTGGCAACGGTGGTGGCGGTAACGGTGGTGGTGCTCCTGGTGGTGGTGGCGGTAACGGTGGTGGTCCCGGCGGAGGTCCTGGTGGTGGCAGTGGCAACGGTAATCAGCCACCTGCAAAAATACTGTATAGTGAGCCGCCATTTGAGCTATTCCGTTCCAGTCCAGGTGTAACTGCTGCAGCACGAGTGCTGCAAACACAAAGCAATATTGTTGTTTCAGGTAAGACAGTAGGAAAAGGCAATATTATGGGGATTGACAATAAAGATTTTTCTGAGGTCGCTTGGTTCGGAGATGATTTGTATCCCGTTCATCCTGCATATTACTTATCGTATTTAGGTGAATACGAGCATGGTGCCATTATCCCGCAAAATATTGCTGATAAATATCAGATGAAGGTCGGCGACTATGTAACAGTTAACTTTACAGATGGTTCAGTTGAATTTTCGGTGGTGGGTATTGTGCCTTATTGGCCTAGCTTATACCCAGATGAAGAACCTTTCCTTATTGCCAACTTGGACTATATCTATGATCAGCTTCCTTTAATTCCTTATGAGGTATGGTTAAAGATGGAGCCTGATGCTCCAGTTGCTCCGATCTATGAATCGTTAATTGCAGCAAATATGGAAGTAGCAAGCGTGAAGGATGTACGAAATGAACTTATTATCCAATCCAAGCTTCCTACACGTGGCGGGGTATTTGGTATTCTGAGCTTAGGCTTCCTAGTTACTGTTGCAATTACGCTTGCAGGCTATCTGCTATATTGGTTCTTCAACTTGTCTGGTCGTGTCGTACAGTTCGGTGTGCTGCGAGCGATGGGTCTTTCTAAGGCACAGCTTACGAGCATGCTGCTGCTTGAGCAGCTCTTTACAGCTGGACTTGCGATTGGCTTAGGCTTTGGGATCGGTAAGCTGGTCAGTTATATCTTCCTGCCGTTCCTACAAACAGCAGATTCTGCAACGAAGACGGTACCGCCATTCCGAGTTATCTTCCAAGCAAGCGATACGAACCAATTAATTATGGTCGTAACGGTAATGATGCTAATAGGTGCTACCTTCTTGTTCTTGCATATTCGTAAGCTGAAGGTACATCAGGCAGTGAAGATGGGAGAGGAGCGCTAACGGATGATACATTGTGAAGGGCTAGTCAAAATATACAAAACAGATGATCTAGAGGTTGTCGCGTTGCAGGGCTTGAATCTGTCTGTCTCTCAAGGCGAGCTTATGGCGATCATCGGTAATAGCGGAAGCGGAAAGTCAACGCTTCTGAATACGCTGGGCGGTCTTGACCGCCCCTCTGCGGGACAGGTAAGAGTAGGGAAGTGGGATCTGCTTAAAATGACCGAAGAGCAGCTTGTCGAGTATAAACGCGACACAGTAGGGTTCATCTGGCAAAACAATGCACGAAACCTGCTACCCTATCTAACCGCACTTGAGAACGTGGAAATGCCGATGATGCTCTCAGGTAAGCTGGATCGCGAATACGCGAAGCAGCTGCTCGAGTGGGTCGGACTAGGTCATCGTATGAACAACAAGCTTCATCAGCTATCAGGTGGTGAGCAGCAGCGTGTAGCGATCGCCATCTCTTTATCTAACCGTCCACAGCTTCTGCTTGCCGATGAGCCGACGGGATCGGTAGATACGGCTACCTCAGATATGATCATGAACATATTCCGTAAGCTTAACAAAGAGATCGGCGTTACGATTGTGATCGTTACGCATGATATGGAGCTAGCAAGTCAGGTTGATCGTGTCGTGGCGATCCGGGATGGATTAACGAGTACGGAATTCGTAAAGCATAATCCAGAACTTGGAGCAGCTAAGGATGGATTCGTTTCCTTCTCATCTCATCGTGGCGACAATGCTGCACATGTCGCATACGTTGTCGTTGACCGAGTCGGAAGACTACAGGTGCCTAAAGAGTATCTGAAGGCGATGAACATTAAGGACAAGGTGCTAATGGAGTTTGACGGTGAGAAGCTCACGATCACATCTCCAGAGCAGCCGGCAAAGGCTGAATCTCAGGCTGAGGAAGAAGCTCCTAAGGATGAAGCAAGTGATGCAAATGATAGTAAGGCTGAGACAGCAGAAAGCGATGTAAGCGTCGCTGAAGTAGCTCATAAGCGCTAACTAATCATCATAACATCTAAATGCATAGCAGGATGGAAAAAATGTACGCATTTTTTTCCATCCTGCTTTTTGTGCGCTTGGCAGCGCAATCGACTAACGAGTGAAAGTCTCCAGCACACCGCAGGTGGCGGAAGTGCATAGCTGACGCATAGTGCGTAGTTCGCGAGAATGCGTGCGGAGGATGCGA
>Ga0180216_1000333_pt1 | contig 51788 bp, 41 predicted proteins | sample eDN3rd37CBELigMG_FD_128879 | JGI IMG/M metagenome (GOLD analysis project Ga0180216, IMG submission 128879) | Enriched Miracle-Growth compost microbial communities from Emeryville, California, USA - eDNA 3rd pass 37_C BE-Lig MG (version 2)... ...
GCGGCCTCTGTCGATCGGATGTCGCCCCCCACGCGGGGGCGTGGATCGAAACAACTCCGTCACATCCAAATGGGAGCCGTCGTCAATGTCGCCCCCCACGCGGGGGCGTGGATCGAAACTCAGCCATAGTGTGATCTCCTCAGATTGCGCGGGGTCGCCCCCCACGCGGGGGCGTGGATCGAAACCCGCGCTTACGCCTGACCCTCACCGAACAATCTGGTCGCCCCCCACGCGGGGGCGTGGATCGAAACACCATAGACATGCACGACGCGCGTACCCTCCTGCGTCGCCCCCCACGCGGGGGCGTGGATCGAAACTCGGGCATCATCCGCGACAAGAGCGGCGCGAACGCGTCGCCCCCCACGCGGGGGCGTGGATCGAAACGTCTCGATCTCCGCGACCACGCTCGCGAGGGCCGGTCGCCCCCCACGCGGGGGCGTGGATCGAAACTACGACCAGATCACCGGGGCCCGTGGCGAGGCGGGTCGCCCCCCACGCGGGGGCGTGGATCGAAACCTTGTGCACGTCCGGATCGAAGACGTTGACGGCAACGAGTCGCCCCCCACGCGGGGGCGTGGATCGAAACGATGCTGGCGCCGCCGCGCGCGCCGCGACCAACGCGTCGCCCCCCACGCGGGGGCGTGGATCGAAACCCGTCAGCGAGTTGGTTGATCCGGGCGCCGAGAGTCGCCCCCCACGCGGGGGCGTGGATCGAAACCTCCAACTGGTTGGCGATTCGATCCTCAAGACCGGGTCACCCCCCACGCGGGGGCGTGGATCGAAACTGGGCAGAAGTATGCGATCTCGACGCTGCGGAGTCGCCCCCCACGCGGGGGCGTGGATCGAAACGCCCAAGGCTTGATCTCCTTGCAGGCGGGGCACCGTCGCCCCCCACGCGGGGGCGTGGATCGAAACCATGCGGAATGAGCCAGAGATGCCGTCGACCGCGCGTCGCCCCCCACGCGGGGGCGTGGATCGAAACTTGTACGGCGACGGCGCCAACGGCAAATCCGTGTGTCGCCCCCACGCGGGGGCGTGGATCGAAACCCGCAACTTGCGCAGGCATTCGCGCGGGTCATCGGTCGCCCCCCACGCGGGGGGCGTGGCTCATCATGGCGGCGATCCTCAGGTCATTTCGAGGCGGTCATGGTTCAGGCTGGATTCGGCGCAGTCTGGCTGCCCAGGCCAGGGCCAGGCCCGCCAGGGCAATCGGGATGAACGACAGCCAGAGCACCGTGTTCCAGCCATAGGTCGTCAGCAACCCACCGGAAAGAAATGAGCCAAACGCCATCGTGCCGAAGACCAGGAAGTCGTTGAGGGACTGGACCCGGGTTTTTTCTTCCGGGCGGTGGCATTCAAGCACAAGCGCCGAGGCGCCGACGAAACCGAAGTTCCAGCCAACGCCAAGCAGCACCAGGGTGAGCCAGAAGTGGCCGACGTCAACGCCCGTCAGGCCGGCGGCCGCGGCGGCCGCTATCAGCAGCATGCCGGCGGCGACAACCCGTGCGACGCCAAATCGCGTGATGAGCTGGCCGGTGAAAAAGCTTGGCCCATACATGGCGATGACGTGCCACTGCAGGCCCAGATTGGCGTCTGTCTGGGAGAGGCCGCACATCTGCATCGCCAGCGGCGCCGCCGTCATGAGAAAATTCATCAGCAGATAGGAAACAACCCCGCAAACGACGGCGACAATGAAGCGCGGCTGCCGGGCGATGACGGCCAGCGGCCGCCCGCCGGAGGCTTCCTCCGCCGTTGCCGCCGGCAGCCGGACGCTGGACAGCAGAAGCGCTGACAGGGCCGCCACAAGCGCCTGCGCCAGGTAGGTGGCCGCGAACATGTAGGGCGCCCAGATATCCATCGTGTAGGTGACGAGTTGCGGGCCGATCACGCCGGCGAACACGCCCCCGGCCATGACAGTGGACAGGGCGCGCGGCCGCCGCGCGGGCGGGGCGCAGTCGGCGGCCGCGAAGCGGAACGACAGCACGACAGCGGCGTAGCCGCCGCCCAGGAATGTGGCGGCGCAAAACAGCCAGAACGATCCATAGGCCACCGCCAGCGCGGCGATGAGGCCGGCGAGGACGCCGCATCCCGTCCCCGTCAGGAACGCCGTGATGCGGCCGTGCCGGCGGGCAATGACGCCGGCCGGCAGGGTGCAGATCGCCATGCCCACGACGAAAATGGAAATTGGCAGCGTCGCCAGCAGCGGGCTGGGCGCCAGCGTATGGCCGACAATCGCGCCGGTCGCATAGACGACGATGGCGTTGGCCCCGGCCAGCGCCTGGGCGATCGCCAGCTTCAGAACATTGCTTCGCTCAAAGCGATATGGGGATGCTTCCGGCAGATCGGCGAGGGGGCTGGTTTTCGCGTGTGTCATGGGATCCCGGACAATGACCAGTCAACAAGGGCCTCTCGCGGGCATCGCGACACGGGGAGGCGCTGGCCGCATGGGGCGTTGCGCGATAATAGCCGCTGACGGCGGTGACTGTATTTCGACGGGGCGTCATTCTATATCGGGAATCCGGCAACAAGGAACGTCCATGTCCTGGGAGACAATAGCGCCACCGCCAGAAGCGCTGCCGCCGGACCCGATAACGGTTCGGGCCCAGACCATCCCGCCCCATCATTATTTTCCAGAGCATTCCCACCTCTGGCATCAGCTGGTCTATGCGATAGACGGCGTGCTCGCGGTGCATGCGGAGGAGCGATCGTTTGTGATTTCGCCGGAGCAGGCGGTCTGGCTGCCGGCCGGCGTTGTGCACCGGGTTGGTTCGCTGCAAGGCGCCGAGTTCCGCAGCCTGTGGATTGCCGGGCGCGCTGGCGCCGATCTGCCGGCGGCGCCCGAGCTTTTTGGCGTATCGCCGTTGCTGCGGGCGCTGATTGTCGAGGCGGCGGCCATCGCCGCCCATGCGGATGAAGACGGCTACGTGGGCAGGGTGGCGCGGCTGATTCTTGACCAGCTGCGCCGCGCCACGCCGCTGCTGACCGCGCTGCCCTGGCCGCGCAGCAGGGCGTTGGGCGCACTGTGCGAGGTCCTGCACGCCAACCCCGCCGACGCCCGCTCCCCCGAAGCGTGGGGAAAAATGTTGGGTATGTCGTCGCGGACGCTGGCCCGCCGTTTCGAGACGGAACTCGGCATGAGCCTGCGCGCCTGGCGGCGACGCCTGCGCCTGTTCAGGTCGATCGAGCTGATGGGCGGCGGCTTGACGGTGACCCGCACCGCAATGGCGCTTGGATACAGCTCCACATCCGCGTTCGTCCATGCCTTTCGCATGGAGATGGGAAGCAGCCCCCAGTCATACATGTCCCGGCGCGGGATGGAAGCGTAGCGATGCGCCCCCAATGCGGCTGGCTTTCCAGGCGGGCGCCGTCCACATGCCTGAAGGCAACGGCGTTCCACCGGCCGCTGTGCGGGGGGGCGTGCGCCCGTCAGAAGGTCACGCGCCTCCATGCCGTGATGGCACGCGTGGTCACGGCCGGGCGCGATAGTGGCTGGCGTCCTGGCCTGTGGGGGGAAGGGAGCGCAATGTCACGCGCACTTCGCGGATCGCTGGTTACCGCGATGCCGGTGCTGATCTGGATGAGGCTGCGGTCGTTGATATGGTCAAATTCAGCCGGGATGCGCCGGATCAGGCGCCAACAGCCCTTGAACTTGTTGACGCGCGCTGCTAGCCGCCGCGGCGGCATGGCGTCTCCCGGAGCATTGTAAGGCCAAATGTAAGACCGCAAGCATTACAATGCAGGAGAGGCTTGGTCGAATTTGGAATTTGCGCTTATATTTCAATCATTTAGCGCGAAAGTGGTGGTGCCCAGGGACGGAATCGAACCGCCGACACTGCGATTTTCAGTCGCATGCTCTACCAACTGAGCTACCTGGGCAACCGGTCCGCGGAGTGTTCGTCCGCGTTGGTGAGGCGCTTATAGGCGGGGGCGGTCCGGGTGTCCAGTGGGGCTGGGGTCGGAAACCACCACGCTATCCACAGAATGTCGTGCGTCTGCTGCGCTGCTGCGACATGGAAAACACGTCAGATTCCGTCTTTTGTCGGATGGACAGGTTCTAAGCCGTTCAGTTTCTTGACTTGTCGCCGCCCCGCCGGTAGCCGTCCACGCAGGTGGGCGGCAGTCGCCGGCCATGTGGACGGTCGCCTGGATCGGGCGCGCGCCGCAGGACAAGGTGGCGCGCGTTCGCGGCGCAATCCGCGCCTGGCGCCGCGAAAATGTGGTTGCGATCGCGGGTGCGCCTGTCCGGGCCGCCCGGTCGCGGGCAGGTTTCCGGTCCGGGCCGGATTGGGGCGTTCTTCACCCGGTGCGGTTGCCGCGTCGCGTGGAGGGGTGCGATGAAATGGGGATCAGGGCCGGCCCGGCCAGTGCGGGCCGGAGCTCCCTGACGGGGCAAGGCTGAGGCCAGGGGTAAAGCATGAAGAAGGCATTCCGGATTGCGGCGTTCACCGCCGCTGTGACCATCAGCGTCAGCGCGTTTGGGCTCATTGCGTCGGGCAGCGTCGCCCGCGCCGCCGACCCGGTGCGCATTGGCGTCACCGTGTCCAGCACGGGCCCGGCGGCTTCCCTCGGCATCCCTGAGGCCAACGCCGTGGCGTTGCTGGCGAAGGAAGTGGCGGGTCATCCGGTGGAATACATCGTGCTGGACGACGGCACCGACACCACCAAGGGCGTCGCCAACATGCGCAAGTTCATCTCCGAGGAGAAGGTGGACGCGGTGGTGGGCTCGTCAGTGACGCCGGTCACCCTGGCCATGGTCGAGGTCGGGGCCGAGAACAAGGTGCCGGTCGTGTCGCTGGCCGCCAACGCCAAGATCGTCGAGCCGGTTGACGAGAAGCGCAAGTGGGCCTTCAAGACCCCGCAGAACGACCGCCTGATGGCGAAGGGCATCGCTGACCACATGGCCGCAAATGGCGTGAAGTCGGTGGGCTTCATCGGCTTCACCGACGCCTACGGCGAGGGCTGGCTGGAAGAAATCAAGCCGGCGCTGGAAGCCAGGGGCATCAGGCTGGTGGCCGTGGAGCGCTACAACCGCCCGGACACCTCGGTGACCGGCCAGGCGCTGAAGCTGATGGCGGCGAAGCCCGACGCCATCATGATCGCCGGCGCCGGCACCCCGGCGGCGCTGCCCGCCCGCACCCTGAAGGAGCGCGGCTTCAAGGGACCGATCTACCAGACCCACGGCGCCGCCAATAACGACTTCCTCCGCGTCGGCGGCAAGGATGTGGAAGGCTCGGTGCTGCCCGCCGGCCCGGTGCTGGTGGCCGACCAGCTGCCGGACAACCACCCGTCGAAGAAGATCGCCCAGAAGTTCATCAGCGACTATGAGGCCAAATACGGCAAGGGCTCGGTGTCAACCTTCGGCGCCCACATGTATGACGCCGGCCTGCTGCTGCAGGCGGCGATTCCGGCGGCCCTGAAGGTGGCGAAGCCTGGCACGCCGGAGTTCCGCGCCGCCCTGCGCGACGCCATCGAGAACGCGAAGGATGTGGTCTACACCCAGGGCGTCGTCAACATGACGCCCACCGACCACGTCGGTCAGGACGATCGCGCCCGCGTCATGGTGCAGATCAAGGACGGCGCCTGGAAGCTGCTGCCCGCCAGCAAGTAAGGCGCTGGCGCGAAACCGGCGGCGATATCGCCGCCGGCGGGCCCGGCAGGCGGGCCCCGGCGCGGCCGGGGCCTGATCGCGCTGAAGCGCCCGCCCGCCAGGGCATGGCGGCGTTTTCCCCTCGGGCCGCTCCGCCTGAGGGGAAAATGCTTTTGCCTGGCGTCACATGAAAGAGATCGAGCGCAGGACCCGGCCCGGCCGGGCTTTGCGCTTCCCGCCGAGGTCCTGGTCCCGGCGACCTTCGGCCCCACAAGGAACGCGACGTGGACCTGTCGATTTTCCTGATCCTGCTTCAGGACGGCGTCATCAATGGCGCCATTTACGCCCTGCTGGGGCTTTCGCTCGTGCTGGTGTTCACGGTCACCCGCGTCATCTTCATTCCCCAGGGCGAGTTCGTCAGCTTCGGCGCCCTGACCCTGGCGCTGCTGGAACGCGGCCAGACGCCGGCGACCATCTGGCTGCTGCTGGCGCTCGGCGTCGTTTCGGCCGTGGCGCAGGTGTGGCAGGGCAGGCGCACGCTGTCAGCGCGCCGCGTGCTGGCCATCGCCGGCACGGATCTGGCGCTGCCTGCCGCCGTCGCCGCGGTCACCATGCTGCTGGCGCCCATGAAGCCGCCGGTCGCCGTGCAGATCGCCCTGACGCTGGCCATCATTACCCCGATGGGCCCTTACATCTACCGCATGGCGTTCCAGCCGCTGGCTGAAGCCTCCACCCTGGTGCTGCTCATCGCCGCCATCGGCGTGCACCTGGCGCTCACCGGCCTCGGCCTGGTATTCTTTGGCGCTGAGGGCTCGCGCACCGAGCCGTTCTCCAGCGCCATGTTCGAAATCGGCTCGCTGCTGGTTTCCGGCCAGTCCCTGTGGATCATGGGCGTGACGGCGGCGCTGGTCGCCGCGCTGGGGGCCTTCTTCGAGCTGACGCTCACCGGCAAGGCCCTGCGCGCCACGGCGGTCAACCGCCTCGGCGCGCGCCTGGTCGGCATCGCCCCGTCCATGTCGTCGACCATCGCTTTCACGCTGGCTGGCTTCATCGGCGCCCTGTCGGGCGTGCTCGTCTCGCCGCTGACCACGATCTATTACGACACCGGCTTCCTTATTGGCCTCAAGGGCTTCGTCGCCGCCATCATCGCTGGCCTCGCCAGCTACCCCATCGCCGGGGCGGCGGCGATTCTCGTCGGCGTGGTCGAGGCGCTGGCCTCGTTCTGGGCGTCGTCGTTCAAGGAAGTGATCGTCTTCCTGATCATCATCCCGGTCCTGTTGTGGCGCACCTGGGGCGCGCCGGTCGTCGAGGAGGATGACCATTGAGCACGCCGGCTTCCACCGACAACGCCGCCGGTAGCGTTTCTGGCGCTGGCGTTGAAACCGCCCCGCGCGGGCGCGGCGCCCGCCTTGTCGCGCCGCTGGCCGCTCTTGCGGTCTCAGCGCTCATTCCGCTGGTCCCGGGCCTGCCGCAGTTCTGGATCACCCTGCTCAATTACATTGGCCTTTACGCCCTTGTGGCGATCGGCCTTGTGGTGCTGACCGGCGTTGGCGGCATGACCTCGTTCGGCCAGGCCATGTTCGTCGGCGCCGGCGCCTACACCACCGCCATCCTCACCACCCGTTATGGCGTCAATCCGTGGCTGGCCCTGCCGGCGGCGCTGGCGGTCACTGGCGTCTTCGCGTGGGGGGTGGGGGCGGTGACCCTGCGCCTCTCCGGCCATTACCTGCCGCTGGCGACCATCGCCTGGAACATCAGCTTCTTCTACATCGTCGGCAATCTGGACCTGTTCGCCAAGTTCGACGGCATTTCCGGCATTCCGCCCATCGCCATCGGCGGCTTCGCCTTCAGCGACGGGCCGTCGCTGTATTATCTGATCTGGGGCGCCGTGGCGCTGGCGGTGATCGCCACGCTGAACCTGCTGGACTCGCGCGTTGGCCGCGCTATCCGGGCGCTGCGCGGCGGCGTGGTGGCGGCCGAGTCCTTCGGCGTCGACACCGGCCGGGCCCGCATTCTCGCCTTCGTCTACGCCGCGCTGCTCGCCGGCCTGTCCGGCTGGCTCTACGCCCATCTGCAACGGGCGGTGAACCCGTCGCCCTTCGGCCTCAACGCCAGCATCGAATACCTGCTGATGGCGGTGGTCGGCGGCGCCGGCTCCGTCTGGGGCGCGATTCTTGGCGCTGGCCTCGTCACCATCATTCGTGACCAGTTGCAGGACTGGCTGCCGTGGCTCATCGGGGCGCGGGGCAATTTTGAGGCGATCGCCTTTGGCGTCATCCTCGTGCTGCTGCTGCAAAACGCCCGCGACGGCCTGTGGCCGCACGTGCTGCGCCTGTGCAAGGCCCGCCCGGCGACCCGCGGCCACCACGCGGAAGCCGGCGAACTGGCGCCGCGCGCCCGTTCAGCCGGCGAGCAGCGCGCCGATGCGCCGGTGCTGACCGTCAGGGATTTGCGCAAGCAGTTCGGCGGCCTGGTGGCGGTCAACGACCTGTCGTTCGCGGTAGGGCGTCGCGAGATCGTCGGCCTCATTGGCCCCAACGGCGCCGGCAAATCCACCACGTTCGATCTGGTCACCGGCGTCACGCCGCCCACCTCCGGCGACATCCGCTATTTTGGTGAGGAAGCGACCGGCGAGCGCGCCCGGGTCATCGCCCGGCGCGGCGTGGCGCGTACGTTCCAGCACGTGCGCCTGGCCGCTGGCATGAGCGTCATCGAGAACGTCGCCCTGGGCGCGCATCTGCGCGGCCATGCCGGGGCGGTGGGGGCGGTCCTGCGTCTCGACCGCGCCGAGGAAGCCCGCATCTTCGCCGAGGCGCACCGGCAGCTGGGCCGCGTCGGCCTCGCCGATCTGGCGGATCGCCCCGCCGTCAGCCTCGCCCTTGGCCAGCAGCGCATCGTCGAGATCGCCCGCGCCCTGTGCCTCGACCCGTCGATGCTGTTGCTCGACGAGCCGGCGGCCGGCCTGCGGCACCGTGAGAAGAAGCAGCTGGCGGCGCTGTTGCGCCAGTTGCGCGACGAGGGCCTGTCGATTCTGCTGGTTGAGCACGACATGGACTTCGTCATGGGCCTGACCGACCGGCTGGTGGTGATGGAGTTTGGCTCCCGCCTGGCCGAGGGAACGCCGGCAGAGATCCGCAACAACCCCGCCGTGCTCGAGGCATATCTGGGAGGCGTGGCGTGAGCGCGTTGCTTCAGCTGGAAAAGCTTTCCGTGGCCTATCACGGCGTTGACGCCGTGCGCGGCGTATCCCTGTCGGCGCCGCGCGGCGCCATTGTCTCGGTGATCGGCGCCAACGGCGCCGGCAAATCCACCATGCTCAACGCCGCCATGGGCATCCTGCCGGCGCGCGGCCAGATCATGTTCGACGGCGCGCCCATCCACGGGCTGTCGGTGGAGGAACGCTTCGCCCGGGGCATCGCCCTGGTGGCGGAAAAGCGCGAGCTGTTCGCGACCTTGCCGGTGGAGGACAATCTGGCCCTCGGCCGCTTCCGCTTCCGCCGCGAGGGCCGGGCGGCGGCCCATGCGGCGCTGGAGGAGGTCTATGATCTGTTTCCGCGCCTGCGTGAGCGGCGGCGGCAACTGGCCGGCACGCTTTCTGGCGGCGAGCGGCAGATGCTGGCCATGGGGCGCGCTCTCATGGGCAAGCCGCGCCTGCTGATGCTCGATGAGCCAAGCCTCGGCCTCGCGCCGCTGATCGTGCGCGAGATTTTCCGCATCGTGGTGTCGTTGCGCGAGCGCGGCGTCTCCATCCTGCTGGTGGAGCAGAATGCCCGCGCCGCGCTGCAAATCTCCGACTACGGCTATGTGCTGGAAAACGGCCGCGTCTCGCTGGAAGGCCCCAGCGCCGCCCTGCAGGAGGACGCCCGCGTCGCCGCCACCTATCTCGGCTTCGGCGCCCAAGAGGATGGGGATGAGGATGAGAATGGGGAGGGGGACGACGACGGGGAGGCGTGAGCGCGCCCCCCAATGCGTCATGCCTGCGCGCGTCGCGGGCGACCACGTCTTACCCGTTTCCGTACCTGGCGCGTTGCGGCCGCCGCTTGCTTGGACGGCCAGGACAGGCCCGACCAGGACAAGCCCGGTCAGGACAAGCCCTGCCATGACGGGGCGGGGTGTGACGGGTGGGCGTCCAACTGGCGTCCGGCATGCCAGGGCCCGGCTTCCATGCCCCAACGCGTCATACCCGCGCTTGTCGCGGGCATCCACGCATGGCGCCGGTCTGGAAATATCATTGAATCAACACATGAACTGTAACAGGAAATGTCCTGTATTTCATATGGTTGATGTAATATCCTAATCCAGTTTACCCGTCGACGACCTGTCGGACAGCGCTGTCTCCAGGGCCGGACGGTCCGGCGCGCCGACCATCCGCAGGGCGGAGCGGGCCATGGAATCGGCGATCTGCTCCGGCGTCAGCCGCCCGCTGCCGCGATACCAGGCGTGAATCCAGATGATCATCCCGGCGATGCCGAGGCACACGATGGCCGGGTCCTCCACGTCGAACACGCCTTCGCGCAGGCCATCCTTGATGATGTCGCGGACGATGCGGTCGAAGTCGCCCTGCATGTCGCGGATGCGCTGGTCCACGTCAGCGGGCAGATGGGCGACTTCCCGGCTGGAGATGGCGATCCACTCGTGCCGCTCGATCACCACCAGGGTGAAATCGTGCAGCAGGCGGAACAGCCGCTCGTCAGCCCGGCCCGGCAGGGCGGCGGCGTCGATCGCCACCTGCACCGATTCGCTGATGCCGCGCTCACAGATGGTCGCCAGCATGTCCTGTTTGCTGCGGAAGTGCTGGTAAATAAGGGTCTTTGAAACGGACAGGCGCTCGGTCAGCGCGTCCGTGGTGGTCGCGGTGTAACCATTGCGGAAGAACAGTTCGCCGGCGGCGCGCAGGATCAACTCCCGCTTGTAGAGCGCTACGTCGTCCTTCATCGCCGATGGCGTCGCCATGTCGTTGTCCCCTCCGGTTCTCACCACCTGCGCCAGGGCGTACCCGATGGTCCTGCCTGCGCCTATCACGCTTTTTGTCGGAATCCTCAATGGCCTGCATTGCCATTGATGCTTTTTTCGCAGGCGCCGTCGACGGAAATCATCCGCCGGCCGCCGCCGGCCGTTTCGCCCGCCGCCGCCTCATTGGGCGCCGGCGACCGCCGGTCGTTGTTGCGGGCGGTTTTTGCCCAAAGGCTCTTGACCACTCTTTGTACTGAGTAGTACCACTAACGGAACGATCCGTCCCGCATTTTGTTCGCCTGAACGAAAATAGCGGAAGCGGCCCGCCGGTGGGGCGTGTGCTGGCGGAAGAATTTTCGAAAACAGCAGGCGGGGTGGATTCTGGCTGGTCTTGCCGGGCGTCCGTCTGGCTGGCGACGCCCGGGATCAACCTGGGGCGGCGATTGAACGGGGAGGACGGCGTATGCCGGCATTCGAGTCGCGTGTGGTGGCGGCAGGGCCTGCCTATGAAGAAAACCGGGCGTTCATGCTCGACGCCATCGCGGAGATGCACGGGCTGCAAAAGCGCGCTCGCGACGCCTCCGCCGCCTCCGGCCCGCGCTTCGCCAAACGCGGCCAGTTGCTGCCGCGCGAGCGCCTGACCCTGGCGCTGGATGAGGGCGCGCCCTGGCTGGAGCTGTGCTCGCTGGCCGGCTATCTGCGCGATGTCAGCAACCCGGCCAAAACCGTGCCAGGCTGCTCCAGCATCGCCGGCATCGGCTACGTCTCCGGCGTGCGCTGCATGGTCGTGGTCGATGACGCCGGCATCGCCGCCGGCTCCGCCCAGCCCATGGGCGGCGACAAGATGCTGCGGCTTGAGGCCATCGCCATCAAGAACCGGCTGCCGTTTATCCATCTGGTCGAATCCGCCGGCGCCAACCTGCTTGGCTACAAGGTCGAAGACTTCGTCATCGGCGGCGGCCTGTTCGCCAATCTGGCCCGCCTGTCCGCCGCCGGCATCCCGGTCATCGCCTTGACCCATGGCTCGTCCACCGCCGGCGGCGCCTACATGACCGGCCTTGCCGATTACGTGATCATGGTGCGCGATCGCGCCAAGGCCTTCCTCGCCGGTCCGCCGCTGCTGAAGGCGGCCACGGGCGAGGTGGCCACCGACGAGGAGCTGGGCGGCGCGGTGATGCACGCCACCGTCTCTGGCCTCGCCGAATATCTGGCCGAGGACGACGTCGACGGCGTGCGCATCCTGCGCGAACTGGTTGGCAATCTGGGCTGGACCCAGGGCAACGAACTGCCGGAAGGGCCGGCCCCCGCGCTCGACCCCGAGGAATTGCTCGGCCTGTTTCCAAGGGATCACAAGAAGCCGGTCGACATGCGCGAGGTGATCGCCCGCCTCGTCGATGGCTCGGAGATGATGGAATACAAGCCGCTCTACGGCCCGCAGACCGTCTGTGTCCAGGCGAAGCTGTTCGGCATGCAGATCGGGATCATCACCAACAACGGCCCGCTTGATCCGGCCGGCGCCAACAAGGCCACCCAGTTCATCCACGCCTGCTGCCAGAACGGCTCGCCGCTGATCTACCTGCACAACACCACCGGCTACATCGTCGGCACGGAGTCGGAGCGGGCCGGCATGATCAAAATCGGCGCCAAGATGATCCAGGCCGTGGCCAACGCCACCGTGCCGCAACTCACCGTGATGTGCGGCGCCTCCTACGGCGCCGGCAATTACGGCATGTGCGGCCGCGGCTTCACGCCGGATTTCGCCTTCTCCTGGCCGACGGCGCGCACCGCCGTCATGGGCGCGGAGCAGGCGGCGCTGACCATGGCCATCGTCATGGAGGACGGCGCGAAGGCGCGCGGCCTGCCGGTGGACGTGGAAGGCATCGAGACGATGAAGCAGAAGATCATCCAGACCTTCGAGAGCCAGATGTCGGCCTTCTACACCTCCGGCGCGGTGCTCGACGACGGGGTGATCGATCCGCGCGACACCCGCAACGTGCTGGGCATGGCGCTGTCCGTCTGCCTCTCGGGCCGCGCGCGTCAGGTGCGTCCGCTGACCTTTGGCGTCGGCCGCATGTAGTCCGCGCTCCTGTAATCCGCCTGTCCGCCGCGCCCGCTCCATGCGCGGCGGCGATCACAGGGCGGGCGCCGCGCGGCCAGATGGGCCCCGGCGTCCCGCCTGACCCTGGCGCTGGCGCGCCCCGAATTCGAGCCTGCTGAGGCCTCTGATGACGTCGATCACCACCCTTCTCATCGCCAACCGCGGCGAGATCGCCATCCGCGTCGCCCGCACGGCGCGCCAGATGGGCGTCGCCACGGTCGCCGTTTATTCCGACGCGGACCGCGACAGCCCGCACGTCAGGGCCTGCGACATGGCCATCGGCATCGGCGGCCTGACGCCGGCCGACAGCTACCTGGTCGCCGACAAGATCATCGAGGCCGCCCGCCGCGCCGGCGCCCAGGCGATTCATCCAGGCTACGGCTTCCTTTCCGAGAACGCCGGTTTCGCCGCCCGCGTCGCGGCCGAGGGGCTGGTGTTCGTCGGCCCGCCGGCCGCCGCCATCGAGGCCATGGGCGACAAGGCCCGCGCCCGCCGCCGCATGGCCGCCGCCGGCATTCCGGTGGTGCCCGGCTACGACGGCGAGGACCAGTCACACGATCTGCTGCTTGGCGAGGCGGAGCGCATCGGCTTCCCGATCATGATCAAGGCCTCCGCCGGCGGCGGCGGCCGCGGCATGCGCCGCATCGACAGCGCCGCGGCCATGCCCGACGCCCTGAAGGGCGCCGCCTCGGAAGCGCAAAAGGCCTTCGGCGATGGCCGGCTGATCCTTGAGCGCGCGGTGATCGAGCCGCGCCATGTGGAAATCCAGGTGTTCGCCGATCGTCATGGCAATGTCGTCCACCTCGGCGAGCGCGACTGCTCGGTGCAGCGCCGCCACCAGAAGGTGATCGAGGAAGCGCCGTCGCCGGCGCTGAACCCGGAATTGCGCGCCCGCATGGGCGAGGCCGCCGCCGCCGTGGCGCGGGAGATCGGTTATGTCGGCGCCGGCACCGTGGAGTTCCTGCTCGACCGTTCCGGTGAATTCTACTTCATGGAGATGAACACCCGCCTGCAGGTGGAGCACCCGGTCACCGAACTGGTCACCGGCTTCGACCTGGTGGAGTGGCAGCTTAACGTCGCCAATGGCGAGCCGCTGCCGGTGGCCCAGGACGACATCCGCCTGAAGGGGCACGCCATCGAGGTGCGCCTGTGCGCCGAGGACCCGGCCGACGACTTCCTGCCGCGCACCGGCGAGGTCGCCCTGTGGGACCCGTCCCGCACGGTGCGCGCCGACGCCGCCCTCGCCAACGGCCTGACCGTCAGCCCGTATTACGACTCCATGCTCGGCAAGCTGATCGTCCACGGCGCCACGCGCGAGGAGGCGATTGAGAAGCTGGCCCATGGCCTGGAAGCGACGGCGCTGCTCGGCGTCGCCAGCAATCGCGACTTCCTGATCCGCGCCCTGCGTCATCCGGCTTTCATCGCCGGCGACAAGGTTTCCACCGGCTTCATCGCCGCGCACTTCCCCGACAACCGCTCGCGCGCCGCCATCCCCGACGCTGCCGCCTGGGCGCTCGCCGCCTGGCTGGCCACGGCCGCCACGCCGCGCGCCGCCAGCTGGAGCAGCGCGTCTGGCGATAATTCCTGGCGCGGCTGGAGCAACGTGCTGCCGCTTGACCAGCCCTGGCGGCTGACCTGGAATGGCCCCGCCGGTCTCATTGACGACGCGACCCCGGGCGAACGTCGCGGCCATATCGCGGCCGGTCGCGACGGCGCGACAGTGACCCTCGACGGCGTCGCCATCGTCATCACCGCCCGCCCGCCCGCGGCAGGCGAGGAGGCGACGGTGCTGGTGGACGGCGCGCCGGTGGCGCTGCGCTTCGCCTGGGCCGGCGACGACCTCTGGCTCAAATTGGGCGGGAGCGATTTCGCCTTCACGCCGAAGAGCCGCGTCAGCGCCGCGAAGGCGGCGGCGGAATCCGGCGCCGACGGCATGCTGCGCGCGCCGATGAACGGCCGCGTCGTCGCCATCGCGGTGGCTGAAGGCGCGAAGGTGGAGCGCGGCCAGATGCTGATGGCGCTGGAGGCGATGAAGATGGAGCACGCCATTGTCGCGCCGCGCGACGGCGTGCTGACCTCCGTGTCGGTTGCTGTCGGCGATCAGGTCTCCCCTGGCCAGATCATGGCCGAGATCGGCGACTGATCCGGCGCCTGAATACCCCTGGGGCCGATGGCCCGGGAACCAGAAGCACATGCCGGGCGACCCGGCGGGAGAGGGACCATGGCGGACAGTTTGCAGGCCGGGGAGCGGATGATTATCGAGCCAATCCCCAATCCCCATCTGACGCCGGAGCATCTCGCCTTTCGCGACGTGATGCGCCGTTTCGTCCAGACGGAGATCGAGCCCTACGCCAATGAATGGGACGAGGCTGGCGAATTCCCGCGCGAGCTGTACAAAAAGGCGTCAGCTGTCGGCCTGCTGCAGCTGGGCTTCCCCGAGGAATACGGCGGCGTCGAGCTCGACCAGTTCTACGGCAATATCGCCAGCGCCGAGATGGCCCGGGCCGGGGTAGGCGGCGTCGGCGCCTCGCTGATGAGCCATACCATCGGCCTGCCGCCGGTGGCGATCGCCGGCTCTCCCGAACTGAAGGCGAAGCTGATCCCGCCGACCCTGGCCGGCGAGAAGATCTTCGCCCTCGCCATCACCGAGCCCTCCGGCGGTTCCGATGTCGCCAACCTGCGCACCACGGCGCGCCGTGACGGCGACCATTACGTGCTGAACGGCGAGAAAACCTTCATTACCTCCGGCATGCGCGCCGACTACATCACCGTGGCGGTGCGCACCGGCGAGGGCGGGCGCGGCGGCGTCTCGCTGATCGTCGTCGACACGACGACGCCCGGCTTCTCGCGCACGCCCCTGCGCAAGATGGGCTGGTGGGCCTCCGACACCGCGACCCTGTATTTCGACAATTGCCGCGTGCCGGCCGAGAACCTGCTCGGCGAGGAGCACCACGGCTTCCGCGTCATCATGCGCAATTTCAACAGCGAGCGCCTGTTCATGGCGGCCGGCTGCATTGGCCAGGCCCGCACCTGTCTTGAGGAGACGGTGAATTACGCCCGCGAGCGTCACACCTTCGGCAAGCCGCTGATCCAGCATCAGGTGATCCGTCACAAGCTGGCGGACATGACCATGCGCATCAACGCTTCGCAGGCTTATCTGGACCATTTGAGCTGGCGGGTGATGAACGGCGAGAGCCCGGTGGCGGATATCTGCCTGCTGAAGAACCAGGCCACCCAGACCATGGAGTTCTGCGCCCGTGAGGCGGTGCAGACCTTCGGCGGCGCCGGCTTCATGCGCGGCTGCAAGGTCGAGCGCATCTACCGTGAGGTCCGCGTCAACGCCATCGGCGGCGGCGCCGAGGAAATCATGCGCGATCTCGCCGCCCGCCAGCTTGGTTACTGAACAGGGAGCGGGCGCTGCGCCCGCGAACGATTGAGGAAACGGCATGACGGCACCCCTTCCCGCCACGACAGTCATCCAAGTCGAACGCAAGGGCTCGCGCCTCTATGCGACGATCAACGACCCGTCGACCCGCAACGCCATGACCCAGGGGTTGACCAATGACCTCAACGCCATTCTGGCCCTGGCGGAGCAGGACCGCACCCTGCGCACGCTGATCCTGCAGGGGGCCAACGGCGCTTTCTGCGCCGGCGCTGATCTCAAGGGAACCAACAAGCAGCAGGGCGCGGCGGTGGGCGCTGGCGACGAGGACCCGCTTGAGGCCTCAAACCGGGCCGGCGGCGAGCTGTTCGCCCGCCTCAACGAATGCCCGCTCACGGTGATCGCCGTGGTTGATGGCCCGGCCTTTGGCGGCGGTTTCGGCATGGCCTGCTGCGCTGATATCGTCATCACCACGCCGCGCGCCCGCTTCGCCCTGTCGGAGACTGGCCTTGGCATCGCGCCGGCGCAGATCGCCCCGTTCGTGGTCAACCGCATTGGCCCGCGTCATGCCCGCCGGCTCGGCCTTGCGGGCACGCGGCTGAACGGCGCGCAGGCGGCGGAAATCGGCCTGGCTGATTTTTACTGCCCGGACGAGGCGTCGCTGAACGAAACGCTGACGTCGCTGCTCAACGATATCGGCCGCTGCGCCCCAGGGGCGAACGCCGAAACCAAGCGGCTGTTCCGCATCTGCCACGCCATGCCGCTGGAGGAATACCGCAAGGTGGCGGCGAAATCCTTCGCGACCTGCGCCCGTGGCGCCGAAGGTCAGGAGGGCGTGCGCGCCTTCGCCGAGAAGCGCCCGGCCGCCTGGGTGGAAAAAGTTTGAGATCCGCCGCCCGCGCCCCCTGAGGGCGCCGGCGGATCATGTGGATGGCCAGGCGATCGGCCGTGGCGCGTGCGCACGGCGGGCGTCCGCGGCTCGCATGGGTCGCCAGGGCGCATTCATTCTGGACAAGGGGCGTGATCCGCCTGAGCTTCAGGGAAAGCCAGGCCGGGTGAGCAGCCTGATGCAAGGTCAAGGGAGCAGGGACGATGTCCGGTAAAACGATCAGGATTGGCGGCGCCTCCGGGTTCTGGGGCGACACCAGCATCTCCACGCCGCAACTGCTGCGCGGCGGCGACCTCGACTATCTGGTGTTCGACTATCTGGCCGAGATCACCATGTCGATCATGGCCAGAGCCCGGGCCAAGGACCCAAACATGGGCTACGCCCACGACTTTGTCGGCGCCATCGCCCGCGAACTGCCGACCCTGTCGCAGAAAAAGATCAGGGTGATCGCCAACGCCGGCGGCGTGAATCCGGTGGCCTGCGCCCGGGCGCTCGAGGCGAAGATCGCCGAAGCCGGCTACGACCTGAAGGTCGGCGTCGTTACCGGCGACGACCTGCTTGAGCGCGCCAGCGAATTTTCAGACACCCGCGAGATGTTCTCCGGCGAGCCGATGCCGCCGAAGTTGTGGAGCATGAACGCCTATCTCGGCGCCTTTCCGGTCGCCGCCGCCCTGGCCGCCGGCGCCGACATCGTCATCACCGGGCGCGGCGTTGACAGCGCGGTGACGCTCGGGGCCTGCATCCATGCCTTTGGCTGGACCCAGCAGGACCTCGACAAGCTCTCCGGCGGCTCGCTGGCCGGCCATATCGTCGAATGCGGCGCCCAGGCCACTGGCGGCCTGCACACCGATTGGGAAGAGACGGGCGACTGGTCCAATATCGGCTATCCCATCGTTGAGGTGGCGGAAGACGGCTCCTTTGTCGTCTCCAAGCCGGAAGGCACCGGCGGCCTGGTGTCGGAAGCCACCGTCACCGAGCAGATGCTGTACGAGATCGGCGATCCGCGCGCCTATCTGCTGCCCGACGTCACCTGCGACTTCACCAAGGTGAAGATCGAACAGGCGGGCAAGGACCAGGTGCGCGTCTCCAATGCCAAGGGGCTGCCGCCGACCAATTATTACAAGGTGTCGGCCACCTGGCAGGACGGTTTCCGCGTCGGCATGTACCTGACAATCGGCGGCCTCGACGCCGCCCGCAAGGCCGAGAAGGTGGCCGATTCCGTGCTGCGGCGCGCCGAAGCCATGTTCCGGGCGATGAACCTGCCGCCATTCACGGAAACCAGCGTCGAGGTGATTGGCGCAGAAGCGGCCTACGGCCCGCACTCGCGCGCCCGCGCCGCCCGTGAGGTGGTTCTGAAGCTCGCCGCCAAACACGAAAGCCCGAAGGCGCTGGAGATCATGGTGCGCGAGCTGACCTCGTCCGGCACCTCGATGTCGCCGGGCATTACCGGCATGGGCGGCAACCGGCCCAAGGTGATGCCGGTGGTGCGCCTGTTCTCCTGCCTGGTCGACAAGGCGTCGGTGACCACCCGCGTCGAGGTGGCCGGGCAGGTGGTTCCGGCGCCGGAGGCGCTGCGCGGCGGCTTCGATCCGACGTCCCTGGGGCTCGACCCGTCGGGCCCGGAGAGCGCGCCAGGCCCTGACGCGCCGGTTGTGCCGCTGATCGCCCTGGCGTGGGGCCGCAGCGGCGACAAGGGCAACAAGGCCAATATCGGCGTCATCGCCCGCAAGCCTGAGTATTTGCCCTATATCCGCGCCGCGCTGACGGCCGGGGCGGTCGGCGCCTTCTTCGGCCACTTCCTGAAGGGCTCAGTGGAGCGCTTCGAGCTGCCGGGAACCCATTCCCTGAACTTCCTGCTGCACGACGTGCTGGGCGGCGGCGGCGTCGCCTCGTTGCGCAATGATCCGCAGGCCAAGGCATACGCCCAGATGATCCTTGACTATCCGGTGCCGGTGACGCCGGAGATCGCCGCCAGCGTGCGGGCGGTGACGGAAAAGTTCCCGCCGGCGGTCATTGCCGCCTGAGGCGGCGCAAACAGGCCTGGCAAACACGCTTGCAGGAATGGATCGCGCCGGCACAATGGCTGGCGAAAACAGGCGCCCCGGGCTTCCGGGGCGTTCTCACAAATGACAATGACCGGGAGAACGCCCATGGCGACGCCACAGAACACCCTGACGCTCTGGCACTGCATGAGCGCGCGCTCGTTCAGGCCCCTGTGGACCCTTGAGGAAATGGGGCTGCCTTACGAGCTGAAGATGCTGCCGTTCCCGCCGCGCGTCTTCCAGAAGGACTACCTGGGGATCAACCCGCTCGGCACCATTCCGTTTTTCCAGGACGGCGAGACGAAGATGACCGAATCCTCGGCCATCTCCCAGTATCTGGTGACGAAATATGGCCCGACGCCGCTCAACGTCGGCATTGACGAGCCGGCTTACGGCGCCTTCCTCAACGCGCTGCATTTCTCCGAGGCGACCCTGACGTTCCCGCAGACCATCTTCCTGCGCTACACCCTGCAGGAGCCGAACGCCGGCCTTGGCAAGGCGGCGGAAGATTACGCCAAATGGTTCGGCGGCCGTCTGCGCGGCGTCACCGCTGTCGTGTCGGAGAATGAATTCTGGTGCGCCGGTCGCTTCACCGCCGCTGACATCTGCGTGGGTTATGCGCTGATGCTGGCCGAACGGTTGCAGCTCGACCATTTGTTCACCGATCCGGTGCGCGACTACTGGAAGCGTTTGCAGGACCGCGACGGCTTCCGCCGCGCCCTGGCGTCGCAGGAGAAGGCGGCCCAGGAGCAGAACGTCTTCAATCCGCCCAGCATGGAGGCGCCGGCGAAACAGGCGCAGGCCTGAAAACGACGTCATGGTCGGGCGAGCGCTTCGCAGGCGCAGGGGTAAGAGAACAGGCTGCCCCAGCGTCCCGAAGGCGAACAGGCCGGGTGAATGCACCACCGTCTGACGCCAGGCGGGTCGTGAAGATGATGACGCATCCGCGACCCGCAAGGCTCAAATCAGCATGACGCCTGTCCTGCAGGAAATGCCTTGCGCCGCCCGTGCTTCAGCAAAATCCCAAGAGTTCAGACGCATTGGGGTTTCGTCTGCCCCCTGTCATGAAGTCCGTTCTGTTATGCACATGAACGGTTGATAACGGCTGCCGTTCTTGCAATAGATGCCGCCAACGGCAACCTATCAATCGACCGTTAGACGCCGGACCGGACAGCGCGCGCGCCTTTTGCGGGCCTCCGGCCAGACCGGCGCCTCGTCAAAGCGTTGGGAAACCTGTCGGCGCGTCCTCCGGGGCGCCGGTTTTCCGGGATAGCGAAGGGATCGACATGTCTGAGGCATGGATTATTGACGCGGCCCGCACGCCGCGTGGCGTCGGCAAGTTTGGCAAGGGCGCGCTGTCGGATGTGCATCCCCAGCGCATTCTCTCGACGGTGCTGAAGGCGCTGGCCGAGCGCAACAGCCTGAACACCGCCGAGCTCGACGACGTTATCGCCGGCTGCGGCACCCAGTTCGGCAAGCAGGGCTCGTGCATCGCCCGCATGGCCGCGCTCGACGCCGGCTTCGACAACGCCGCCACCGGCTTCTCGCTGGACCGCTTCTGCGGTTCGGGCATGACCGCCGTGAACCTGGCCGCCATGGGCATCATGTCCGGCGCCCAGGACCTCGTGCTGGCCGGCGGCGTTGAGTCGATGTCCTATGGCTCGACCCTGAAGCGCGCGACCGACGGCGTCATCGACTCCGGCAACATGCACCTGCGTTCGATCCACCCGCAGCCCCACCAGGGCATCTGCGGCGACCTGATCGCCACGCTGGAAGGCTTCAGCCGCGAGGACGTCGACAGCCTGGCCCTTGAGAGCCAGAAGCGCGCCGATCACGCCATCCGCAACGGCTATTTCGCCAGGAGCACCATCCCGGTCTACAAGGACGACGGCTCGCTGGCCCTCGACCGTGAGGAGTTCCCGCGCCCGCAGACCACCATGGAAGGCCTGAGCCAGCTCAAGCCCGCCTTCGAGGTGATGTATGACGCGCCGCTGAACGAGGACGGCCTGACCTTCCGTCAGCTGGTCGAGCGCACCTATCCGGGCGTCAAGGTCAACCACGTTCACCACGCCGGCAACTCGTCGGGCGTCGTCGACGGCGCTGGCGCCGTGCTGCTGGCCTCGCCAGAGTACGCCCGCGCGCACGGCCTGAAGCCGCGCGCGAAGATCCGCGCCGTCGCCACCGCCGGCGACTCGCCGGAGCTGATGCTGAACGCGCCGGCCCCGGCCGCCCGCAAGGCGCTGGCCAAGGCTGGCATGACCATCAACGACATCGACCTCATCGAGATCAATGAAGCCTTCGCGGTCGTGCCGCTGAAGTTCATGCGCGAGATGGGCATCGACAATTCGAGGGTGAACGTCAACGGCGGCGCCATCGCCCTCGGCCATCCGATCGGCGCCACCGGCGCGATCATCGTTGGCGCCCTGCTCGACGAAATGGAGCGCCGCGACCTCAACACCGGCCTGGCCACCCTGTGCGCCGCCGGCGGCATGGCCCCGGCCATCATCATCGAGCGCATGTAATCATCGCATTCGGGGCCTCCATGCCCCGTTCCAGCGCAAAAACGAACGCCCGGGCTTTGGCCCGGGCGTTTTTGTTTTATAAATCAAAGCGAGGCTTACGCCGGCGCGCCGCCTCCATGTCCTCCCGTCGCCTGAATGGGGGCCTGATGCCGTCCACGTTGCGTGATGCGATCCCTTTCCCCTCCATGTGCAGAACCAGGGGTACGGGTGGCGTCGCGGCGCTGCTGGCCGCCTGCTGTCTGGCCATCATGCACGCGCGCGCCCAGTCCATGAACGCCCAGTTCATGAACGTTCAGTCCAAGAACGCCCGGCACACGCGCGCCGGCGACCCCGGGACCCGTCATGGCGTTGTCGGGGACGCGTTGACCCGGATCAGACGGGCGGGGGGTGCTCAGGATTGGCCTCACCGGCGACTTACCGGCCCTTCAATTTCAGAACGCCCGGCGGCCCTCTGGAAGGCGCCGACGTGGCCATGGCGAGGGATTTCGCCAGAACCATTGGCGTCCGGCCGGCGTTCGTCATGACGACCTGGGCCTCGTTGTCCGACGATTTTTCCGCCAGCAGATTTGACATCGCCGTTGGCGGCGTCAGCGTCGACCCCGCCCGCGCCCGGCTGGGGGTGTTCTCGCAATCTTATGCGCGCGATGGCAAAAGGCCGGTGGTCCGGTGCGCCGACGCCCGGCGTTTCACGGGGATCGACGCGATGGACCGGCCTGATGTGCGGGTTATCGTCAATCCGGGCGGAACACACGAGCGTTTTGCCCGCGAACGGCTGGCGCGCGCCGCCATCACCGTTTTTCCCGACAACACCCGGATTTTCGACCAGATCATCGCCGGCAAGGCCGACGTCATGGTCACCGACGGGGTCGAGGTCGATCTTCAATCCCGCCCGCATCCCGGCGTGCTCTGCCCGGCAGAGGTCGGCGCGCCATTCACGCATTTTGAAAAGGCTTGGTTGCTGCCTCGCGATGCACGGTTCGCAGCCGTGGCCAACCGCTTCATCGCGGCGGAAATACGCAACGGCGGATCGGCCGCCCGATTGCGCCAGGCCATGTGAGCCGATGGCGACGCGCGCCTCCAGCCCGGTGCTCCCCGGCAAGGGCAGGCGCGTGCAACTGGCTGAAGTCCGGCAGTTTTGCCGGAATTTTGCCATGATTGCCGCAAGCCGTTAAAACAGACGCCATCATCATCCCTGCACACCATGGCGCCGGTTGATGGGGAGGCTGGCGGCGACCGTCCTGCTCCTCCCGCACCGCCTTCCGCACATGCCGGCGCCTCAATGCCAGCCGCTTTCCGTCATCAGGGCGGCGTTTGCAGAACTGGAGGCGTTTTGTCGGGTTTTGTTGTGAAGCCGCCCGTGTTTTTTGGCGCGGTGGCGATTATCGTCGTCTTCCTGCTCATCGGGGCGCTGCTGCCCGGTCAGGCGGAAACGGCGTTCAGCGCGATGCAGGCGTGGGTGCTCTCGCGCTTTGGCTGGTTCTATCTGCTCTCCGTCGCCATATTCGTCGGCGCCGCCATCATTCTTGCGGCCGGGCGCACCGGTGATCTCAAGCTGGGTCCCGACGACGCGGAGCCTGATTTTCCCTATCTCTCCTGGCTGGCGATGTTGTTCGCCGCCGGCATGGGCATCGGCCTGATGTATTTCGCCGTCGGCGAGCCGCTGATGCACGCCGCCGCGCCGCCGGATGTTCCGCCGGGCGGGCCGGCCGCGCGTCGCGCCGCCATGAGCATCACCTTCTTCCATTGGGGCATTCACGCCTGGGCGATCTACGCCATCGTCGGCCTGTCGCTGGCCTATTTCGGCTTCCGCTACAACCTGCCGCTCACCATCCGCTCCGGGCTTTATCCGCTGCTGAAAAACCGCATCAACGGCGGCCTTGGCCATGCGGTCGACATCTTCGCCATCTGCGGCACGGTGTTCGGCATCGCCGCCTCGCTTGGCTTCGGCGTGATGCAGATGAGCGCCGGCCTGCATTATCTCACCGGCATTGAAGCCTCGACCCGCCTCAACCTGATCCTGGTTGTCGCCGTCACCGCCGTCGCCACCCTGTCCGCCGTCAGCGGCGTCGAGAAGGGCGTGCGGCGGCTCAGCGAACTGAACCTGCTGGTCGCCATCCTGCTGATGCTGTTCGTGCTCATCGTCGGCCCGACGGAGCTGCTGATGCGCGACTTCGTCCAGAACATCGGCGCCTGGCTGGATACGCTGCTGCTGCGCACCTTCAACATCTACGCCTACGATCCCAAACCCTGGATCGACAAATGGACCCTGTTCTACTGGGCGTGGTGGATTTCCTGGTCGCCGTTCGTCGGCATGTTCATCGCCCGCATCTCGCGCGGCCGCACGGTGCGCGAGTTCGTCATCGGCGTGCTGCTGGCCCCCACCGCCTTCACCTTCTTCTGGATGACCGTGTTCGGCAACACGGCGATGTTCGTTGACCAGACGGCGGCGCACGGCGCGTTGTCCGCCGCCGTGCAGGCGGACCTGTCGGTGGCCCTGTTCCAGTTCTTCACCTATCTGCCGTGGACGGCGATCACCTCGACGGTGGCGGTGATCCTCGTGGCGATCTTCTTCGTCACGTCGGCCGATTCCGGTTCGCTGGTGGTCGATACCTTGGCCTCGGGCGGCGAAACCCGCACGCCCTGGCTGCAACGGGTGTTCTGGTGCGCGCTTGAGGGCGGCGCGGCGGCGGTGCTGCTGCTCACAGGGGGGCTCGCCGCCCTGCAGGCCGCCACCGTGGCGACGGCGCTGCCGTTCTGCGTCATCATGCTGGTGCTGGTCTGGGGCCTGTTTCGCGGCATGCGCGCCGATCTCGTCCAGGCCAGCGCCCGCGGCGCCCTGGCCGCCACGCCAGCCGCTCCGGTTCCCTGGCAGCGCCGTCTGTCCCTGATCATCAACACGCCGGACGCGGATGACATCGCTGCGTTCATCGAACGTCAGGCGACGCCCGCGCTGGAAAGCGTCGCCGGGGAGCTGACCCGGCGCGGCCGGCCGGCGTGCGTCGCGCGCGGTGAGGGTGGGGCAATATCCCTGGTCGCCGCCGTCGAGGGCGTGCGCGACTTCATCTACGGCGTGCAGGTGGCCGAACACCGCCTGCCGGGCGTCACCATGCTCGACACCCGCGACGCCGACGTGCGCCATGAGGCGCGGACCTTTTTCAGCGATGGTTCGCGCGGCTACGACATCATGGGGCTGACGCGGGAGCAGATCATTTTCGATGTGCTCAGCCAGTATGAAGCCTGGCAGGCGGTCACCCAGACGCCGGAAGCCGCCCTGGTGGTCAGCGCGCCCGAGCACGCGCCGCCGGAGCCCGCATCAAATGGCGAGCCCCCGGCCGCGACGAAGGCGTGACCGGAGGGCAGGGCGTGTGGTCGGGGTGGAGGCCGGGGGCGTCCCGCCTCGGTCACACCGGCGCAGGCGCCTCCTGGCCGCCCCCCAACGGCGGCCGGCGGCCGCAGACGCGGTCCACCGCCGCTTCATGGGCGGCGGCGAACTCCAGCAGCAGCTTTTCGCCGTGATCCGGTCCGATCAGTTGCAGGCCGGTCGGCCGTCCAGCCGGGTCGAAACCGGCGGGAACCGACATGCAGGGCAGGCCGGACATGGTCCAGATGCTCGTCGACTCCATCCAGCGATGATAGGTGTCCATGGCGCGCCCGCCGACCTCGCGCGGCCACGTCACGCTCTTGTCAAACGGGAACACCTGCACCGCCGGCGCGGCGATGACGTCGTAGCTGGCGAACACGCCTTGCAAATATGCGTGCCATTGTGAGCGCACGACGCTGGCGGCGTGAATGTCGTAGCCGGTGACGGCGAGGCCCTGTTCGATCTCCCACTGCAATTCCGGCTTCAGCAGATCCCGCCGCGCCGGATCGCGCCAGATTTCCAGATGCCGCGCCCCGGCCCAGACATGGCGCAGATGCAGCCAGGCCCGCCACAGCCGCGCCAGGTCGAAGTGGATGTCCACGGGCGTCACGGCGCAGCCGAGCGCCGCGAACTCCTCCAAAGCGGATTCGCACAGCGCCAGCACCCCCGGCTCCGTGGCCAGATAGCCGCCAAAATCGCCAACCCAGGCGATGCGCCTGCCGGCGAGGCTGGCGTTGCGCTCCGGCAGCACCGCGTCGCCGGGCGCGCGAATGGCCAGCGGCGCGCCGGGGTGCGGCCCGGCCTGCACCGACAGCAGCAACGCCAGATCGCGCACGCTGCGCGCCATGGGCCCCTCGACAGCGAGTTGGGCGAAGAACACGTCCTCCGCCGGCGCCATCGGCACCCGGCCGAAGCAGGGGCGCAGGCCGTAGATGTTGTTGAACGCCGCCGGATTGCGCAACGAGCCCATCATGTCGCTGCCATCCGCCGCCGGGATCATGCCCAGCGCCACCGCCACGGCCGCGCCGCCGCTGGAGCCGCCGCAGGTCAGCGCCGGATCATAGGCGTTGCCGGTGACGCCATGCACCGGATTGTAGGTCTGCGAGCCGAGGCCGAATTCCGGCACATTGGTCTTGCCGATGAAAATCGCCCCGGCGGCGCGCAGGCGGGCGACGGCAAGGCCGTCTTCCTCCGGCGTGAAATCCGCGAACAGCGGCGAGCCAAAGCTGGTGACGATGCCCGCTGTCAGCGCCAGGTCCTTCACGGCCCACGGCAGCCCGTGCAGCGGCCCGCGCAAATGGCCGACCGCCAGCTCCGCGTCGGCGGCGCGCGCCTCATCGAGCAGCGTCTCGCGTTGGCGCGCGGACACGATGGCGTTGACCAGCGGGTTGAGCCGGTCGATGCGATCGAGGCAGGCTTCCATCACCGCGACGCAGGACACTGCGCGGCTGCGGATCGCCGCCGCCGTCGACCAGGCGTCCCATCCGGTGATGTCATCGGGGCTAATGGCGCCAGCGGGCAATCCGCCGACCCGTGGCGCGGCCGTTCCGGTCATGGCGTTTCCTCCAGGCGATCGGGCGAGAGCTCGTCCGGTCGGGCAAGAGCTTGTCCGGTTCACGCAAGGGCTTGTCCGGTCAAGCAAGAGCTTTTCCGCTGACAATCAGTTCACGGAAAGTCGGCTCCGCGTTTCACCAGACGCCCTGGCGGCTGTCGCCGCTTTCGCGCGCCGCCTTCATTGATTGTCCTGGCGAGGCCAGCCTGGGCGCGAACGCGCCCCATGTCACCACCTTTCACGGACCTGTGTAGCGGGTTTTTATGCGCCATAGCGCTTCAGCAGGCCGCGACCGAGCTGGGCCAGGTGCACCTGGTCGGGGCCGTCGCCGATGCGCATGAAACGGGCGTAGGCGTAAGCGTCGGCCAGGAAGGTGTCCTGCGAGACGCCGGCGCCGCCGTGCACCTGGATGGCCCGGTCGATCACCGCCGCCGCCATGCGCGGCGTCGCCACCTTGGCGGCGGCGATCAGATCGCGCGCCGCCTTGTTGCCTTCCGTGTCCATCTTGTGCGCCGCCCGCAGGGTCAGCAGCCGCGCCTGCTCAATCTCCACCCAGGAGTTGGCGATGTCCTCGCGCACCGAGCCCTGCTCGCCAAGCGGCTTGCCAAAGGCCACGCGCCGTTCGGCGCGCTGGCACATCAGTTCGAGCGCCCGCTGGGCGCAACCGATCAGCCGCATGCAGTGGTGGATGCGGCCCGGTCCCAGCCGTCCCTGGGCGATCTCGAAACCGCGGCCTTCGCCCAGCAGCATGTTGGCCGCCGGCACGCGCACGTTCTCGTAGACGATCTCCGGGTGGCCGACCGGCGCATGGTCATAGCCGAACACCTTCATGTCGCGGACAATGCGCACGCCAGGCGTGTCGCGCGGCAGGAGGATCATCGACTGCTGGACATGCCTGTTGGGGTTGTCCGGGTCGGTCTTGCCCATGACGATCAGCAGCTTGCAGTCCTCGCTCATGGCGCCGGAGGTGAACCACTTGCGGCCGTTGATGACGTATTCGTCGCCATCCCGGACAATGCTGCAGCGAATATTGGTGGCGTCGGAGGAGGCGACCTCCGGCTCGGTCATCGAGAAGGCCGAGCGGATTTCGCCGGCGAGCAGCGGCTCCAGCCACTGTTTCTTCTGCTCCGGCGAGCCATACAGCGCCAGCACCTCCATGTTGCCGGTGTCGGGGGCGGAGCAGTTGAACACCTCCGACGCCCACGAGATCCGGCCCATGATTTCCGCCAGCGGCGCATAATCGAGATTGCTGAGGCCAGCGCCGTGATCGCCGGGCAGGAACAGGTTCCACAGCCCTTCCGCCTTCGCCAGCGCCTTCAGTTCGGCGATGACCGGCGGCCGGCGGTTATGGAAGCCGTTCTCCACCTGTTCGTCATACAGATGTTCAGCCGGATAGACGTGGCGATCCATGAAGGCGCTGAGCCGGGCGATGAGATCGCGCGCCTTTTCGCTGTGCTCGAACATGGGCTGTTCCCGGAAAGAGGCCAGGCGACCTGGTCGCCCGGGCGGAGGGCAGGGAATGACCGGCGGCCGGCCCGGGCCGCCGCCGGCGCGATGGTCAGGCCGACGCCTTGTAGTCCTGAAACTGCTGGCGCAGGGTCAGCTTGTGCACCTTGCCGGTGCCGGTCATCGGGAAGCTCTCCAGAAACTCCACGGCGTCCGGCATCCACCATTTGGCGATCTTCGGCGCGATGTGATCGAGGATCTCCTGGGCCGAGACGTCCGCGCCCTGGCGCGGGACGATCAGCAGCAGCGGCCGCTCCTGCCATTTCGGGTGCGGAATGGCGATCACCGCCGCCTGCAATACCGCCGGATGGCTCAGCGCCGCATCCTCGATCTGGATCGAGCTGATCCACTCGCCGCCGGATTTGATGACGTCCTTCGAACGGTCGGTGAGGGTGACGTAACCGTCCGGATCGATCATCGCCATGTCGCCGGTCATCAGGTAGCCGTCGGCGTCCTGGGCCTCGACGCCCTTGTGATAGGCGCTGGCGACCCACGGCGCGCGCACGCCGAAATGGCCCACGGCCTTGCCGTCGCGCGGCAGCTCGTTGCCGGCGTCGTCGACGATGCGGGCCTTGACGCCGCACACCAGCCGGCCGGATTTCATGCGGTCGTCGATGATCTCCTCGAAGGTGGCGTCGCGGTCGCGGAATTTCTGCATGGGCATCGAGGCCATCAACGCCTCGGTCATGCCCCAGGCCTGCACATAGGCCACGCCATATTCCCGCTCCAGCAACTCCACCATGGCGCGGGCCGGGGCCGTGCCGCTGGAGAGCGTGCGCTTCAGGGTGGAGAACTTCTTGCCGTTGCGGCCCAGCCAGTCGAGCAGGATCAGCCAGAAGCTTGGCACGCCGGCCGACAGGGTGACGCCTTCGCCCTCGAAAAGTTCATACAGCTTGTCCGGCTCGTAGTTGCGGCCCGGGAACACAAGCTTGGAGCCGGTGAAGGGGGCCATGAACGGCATGTTCCAGGCGTTGCCGTGGAACATTGGCGCCATCGGCATGATCACCTGGCGTTGGCCGGGGTGAAAATCCGGCATGTAAAGGAAATTCGCCCCCATCAGGGTCTGCAGTACGAGCGCCCGGTGCGAATAGACGACGCCCTTGGGGTTGCCGGTGGTGCCGGAGGTGTAGCAGATCGTCGCCGCGTTGGTTTCCGGGAATTCCGGCCAGGCGAAGCCCGTGTCGTCCTCCGCCGCCAGCAGCGTCTCGTAGCAATGGACGTTCGGCAGGCTGGTCTGCGGCATCCGCTCTTCGGTGGCCATGATGACGAAGCCCTTGACCGTGGTCAGGCGCGGCGCGATCTCCTCGACGATCGGCAGCGTCAGGGCGTCGATGAACAGATAGTCGTCCTCGGCGTGATTGATGATGTAGATGATCTGCTCGGCGAACAGGCGCGGATTGACCGTATGCAGCACCGCGCCAATGCCCGGCGCGGCGTAGAACATCTCGAAATGCCGGTGGGTGTTCCAGGCGAGCGTGCCGATCACCGAACCTTCCCTCGCCCCCAGCCGGCGCAGCGCCAGGCCCATGCGCCGGATGCGCCGGCGGGCTTCGGCGTAATTGTAGCGGAACAGGTCGCCTTCGATCTCCCGGGCGACCACCTCGGCCTCGCCATGTTGCAGGCCGGCGTATTCGATGAAGTTGGACAGCTGCAACGGCATGTCCATCATGAGCCCACGCATGCATTTCCCCCTTTGAGCGCGTTTCCCGCGAATCTGGATGGCGCGCAGCGTCTGCCGCGCTGCTGATGTCGACGTGCAGGTCCCGGCGCGCCACAGGAAAAGCGGGCGGCCCGCGCCGGATCTCAGGCTAGTGTGGAGCATCCTTGCGAGGCAACTGCTCCATTGGTCGGGTATCCAGGGTATGCGGAAAAAAACGCCCGGACCGATTGCCGGCCCGGGCGTGCAAACATCTTTACTTTTCTTTCTTCGATCCGGGCAGGATGCCCATGTATTTGGAAATGATCTGCAGCATCACCTCGTCGGCGCCGCCGCCGATGGAGGTGAGGCGGGTGTCGCGATACATGCGGGTGATGTCGCTCTCGTTCATGAAGCCCATGCCGCCCCAATACTGCAGGCAGCTGTCGGAGACTTCGCGCACCAGGCGGCCGCCGATCAGCTTGGCCATGGAGGCCAGCATGGTGACGTCCTCGCCATCGATATAGTTCTGCGCCGCCCGGTAGCAGAGCGAGCGCAGCGCCTCCACCTTTGCCTGTAACTCGGCCATCTTGAAGTGGATGATCTGGTTGTCGAGCAGCGGCTTGCCGAACACCATGCGGCCGCGCGTGTAGTCAATGGTGTCGTTGATGGCGGTTTCCATGGCGACAAGGCCGCCAGCCGCGCCCCACAGCCGCTCGATCTGGAACTGCTCCATCTGATAGATGAAGCCCTTGCCTTCCTCGCCGATGCGGTAGCGCTGCGGCACCCGCACCTCATCGAAGAAGATCTGCGCCGTGTCGGAGGCGCGCATGCCCATCTTGTCGAGCTTGCGGGCGACCTCAACGCCTTTGGTATTCATCGGCACGCAGATCAGCGACTTGTTGCGGTGCACCTGACCGTCCGACGTGTTGGCCAGCAGACACATCCAGTCGGCCTGCGTGCCGTTGGTGGTCCACATCTTGCCGCCGTTGATGACGTAGTCGTCGCCATCCTTGCGGGCGGTGGTTTTAAGCGAGGCCACGTCGGAGCCGGCGCCCACCTCGGAAACGCCAAGGCAAGCCACATAGTCGCCGGCGATCGACGGGGCCAGAAACTCCGCCCGCAGTTCGTCGGAGCCATGCTTGGCGAGGGCGGGGGTGGCCATGTCGGTCTGCACGCCGATGGCCATGCCGATGGAACCGCCGCGAATCGACCCGATGGCTTCACAGAACGCCAGCTCATAAGTGTAATCGAGGCCAAGGCCGCCGAACTCAACCGGCTTGTTGATGCCGAGAAAGCCCTGCTGGCCCATTTTTTTGAACAGCTCATGCGCCGGAAACGCGCCGGCGGCCTCCCATTCCTCGATGTGCGGATTGATCTCGGACTGGCAGAATTTGGTGACGGAGCGCATCAGCTCCTTGTGCTGCTCGGTGTAGATCATGCTTCCTCCCGGCCGTCCTGTGCGGCGCCGCGTATCGGCCTGCCCCTGGCGCTCGCGAGGCCAATGCGCGCGTGGCGCGGCGCCGGAAAGCCGGCGCGCCTCTGGCGTCCTTCGGGGTGGTACTGATTTGATTGTGTTTGGTACGCGCTGGTACTTGACGCGCATTATAATCGCCTTCATCGCGCTGGGAAGCCCCCGCGCGCGAAGTCGCCGGCCGTTTGCGACAGGCGTCGTCGCCGGATCGACTGGCGGGCGCCGGAGGTTTACCGGCAGACCTGGCGGCCGGAGCCGCGATTGCGCAGGTCCAGATGCAGGTGGTCGTTGTGGAAGCGGTCGCCGCCGGGGCCGATTACCGTATCGAAAATCCGGCAGGCGTTCTTGCGGATGAAGGCCTGGAACAGGTTCTCGCCGGAAGTCGTATGGCTGGGTCTCACCATGAAGTTGCCGCGCTGGTCGAAGGCGAAGCCGGCGATGTCGATGGCGTTGGCGTAAGCATGTTCGCTCAGCTTGGCACCGCGCTGGTGGTTCATGGTGCGGCAGGCGTAGGTGGGGCCAATGAGGACGGCGGTGATATTGGCCTGCAACCGCTCGCGCGCCGCCGGCTGGGCGACGCCGCGCAACCAGTCCGCCGTGGCCTCTGCCATGGAGCAGGTCATCGTGCCGGGTTTCGACAGCGGAATGCCGCCGGGCAGGGCGGTCAGGCGCACGCCGTTGCGCACGCCGCAACTGCCGTTGGCGATCGGCGCGATGCGCTCCACCACCGCGCCGGCCTTGCGCAGGCGGGCGACGCAGGCGTTGACCTCCGCGTCGGTGACGGTGCGGCGCATGACGCGGCGGCCATCGGGGGCCTCTTCCAGCGGCGCTTCGGTTTCATCCTTTTTCCGGCCAAAGGGCCACCACGATGGAACGCTGGGCTGCTGCGGCTGCGGCGGCGCGACCTGAGGCTGGGGCTGGGGCGCCTCCTCCCCGGCGTCGAGCGGAAACTGCGGCCGCACGGGTGGCAACGGCGCGACCGCGGGCAGGCCGTTCGTTGCGGTTTCTGGCGCCATTGGCGCTCCCGGCGGCGGAATGGAAGGCGTCTCGCGCGGCTGTTGCCCGGCGTCCGCCTGCGGCTCGTCGGGTTTTATCTCCCCGGGTTTTGTCTCCCCGGGTTTTGTCTCGCCGGGTTTTGTCTCGCCGAAATCCGGGCGTTCCGGGGGCAGCGGCGCGGTGCGCGGCAGATCGCGGGTGGGCCGGCCCGCTGGCGGCGACGCGGACGGCTGCGCGGCGTCGGCGGCTGGCGGCGGCGTGGCGGGGCGCGTGGCGGCGGGAGCGGCTGGCGCGACCGGGGTCTCGGCGGGGGGCTCTGCCGGCGCTGGCGAGGCGCCGCCGCGCGGCTGCGATGACGGCGGCTGGAGCGCCTCGGGCCATGGCGAACCGGTCATGCCGGACATGCCCGGCGACTGGGCGCTGGCGCTGTCTGGCGTGGCCAGGATAAAGGCGCCGGCAAGGCCAGCGGCAAGAGCAGTGCTTGCAGCAGCGCTTGCAACGGTGAACGCCAGCGACGATCTGCGTCTGGCGGCGGACCTCTCGGGGGCGTATTCCGTCATCACGCGCCCATTAACCTAAATGGGGGGCGCGGTCACCTGTTAATGACCCTGGGTCATGTTGGGGGCGTGTTGGCGACCGCCGCTCTGGACAGGGGCGGGCGCTTCCGGTTGAAAAGGCGCTGGAACCGCCGCCCGCCCTGACGCGCCTCATGGGAGGCTGCGCCGCGCGGCGTGGGGAAATAGTGAAGACAGGGCAAACGTGACCCGCGCGACGATCCACACAAAGACCGTTGATGAAGATGAGATGCAGCTGCGCGCGCGTCGCTGCGAGGCGCTGCTGGAGGCCCTGCGCGCCGCGTCCAGCGCCACGGCGGCGCTCTCGGCCTGGGCGCGGTCGCGGGGGTGGGACGAGCGCATTCTGGCCCGCAAGCTGGAGACGGCGACCCGGCCGGCGTCCGATGACGTTGCTGGTCTGCTTGGAGTGACGCCCGGCGCGCCCACCGGCTTTCGCCTGGTTGAGCTGACCAGCGGCGCCCGGGTGCTGTCGCGCGCCGACAACTGGTTCGCGTCGGCCCGTCTGCCGGAGCCGGTGAACGCCGGTCTTCGCGATGGTTTGACGCCTTTTGGCGCGCTGATCGCCCCGCTGGAGCCGCGCCGCGAGTTGCTGGGCGTCACCCGCCTGTGGCGCCCGGTGGAAAAATCAGCCCACGGCATGCCGCAGGAGCTGTTCCGGCTGTCGGCGGTGGTCACCGGCCTGTACGCTGGCGCGCGGGCGCCGCTGGCGGTGGTGCACGAGACTTATCTGGCGGCGCTGGCGCTCTGATCCGGGACAGGCAGGGGCGTCTTCCGCTGTTGGACGTCTTTTTTCGCGACAGGAAGCGTACGCGGTGTGGAAGACGCGCCGGATTGCCGGCTTTAAAATAAGAGGCCCAGGCGCCGATCCGGCGTGAATGGAACTCGCTCCGGCGTGTCCAGGCCCCAGGAAACCTCACGCGAGGCGCCATGACAGTCACGACCGGTATGCCCACCCGCCGCGCTTTTGGCCGTCTGCTGGCCGGCGTTCTTGCGACTGGCGGCGCTGCGCCGTTTCTGACGCCGGCGCTCGCCCGCGAGCCGCCGGCGACGGAGAGTTGGGCGCGCTATGAAGCGCTGGTCGCCGCGCTGCTGGAAACCAGCAGCGCCACCGCAACCCTGGCGGCCTGGTCGCGTCAACGCGGCTGGGATGACCGGATCGTCGCCTACAAGCTGGAGGCGGACATGCGGCCGGCGCCGGGCAGGATTGCTGCGCTGCTCGATATCCCGGAAGGCGAGATTGTGGGCTATCGCAAGGTGGCGCTGGCCTCTGGCGACCGCGTGCTGTCGCGCGCCGATAACTGGTTTACGCCCGGCCGGCTGTCCTCCGGCGTTAACGCCGGCCTCGACGCCAGCCAGACGCCATTCGGTCGGCTGGTCAGCCGAATGTCGCCGACCCGCAGGGTTATTTCCGCCGACCGGCTCTGGGCGACCCCGCATGAAGCGGCGCCTGCGGAGGTGTTCCGGCTGTCTGCCGTGGTCAGCGGCGTCACGGATGCCGGTCTGAAGCCGCTGGCCGTGGTGAACGAGACTTATCAGGCGGTGGTGGTGACGTAAGCCGGATATAATTCGCGAAATAATTTGTGAATTATACAATTTTGTCATTCATAATCGTGAAATCAATTGACGCGCCCGCGCCGCAATGTAGTTTCCAGGGAAACCATTGCCGCAGGGGGGCATCGTGTCCAGCATCCGTTCATTCAGCCGTTTTGGCGTCAACCGTCGCGCCTTTGGCGGGCTGCTCGCTGGCGCCGCGCTGCTGGCGCTGTCCGGCGCCGCCGCCGTCGCCAGTGACCTGAAGGAAGTCGCCATCGACTTCGCCACCTACAATCCGGTGAGCCTGGTGCTTAAAAAGCAGGGGCTGCTGGAAAAGGCGCTGGAGCGGGACGGGATCAAGGTGCGCTGGGTGCAGTCCGCCGGCTCCAACAAGGCGCTGGAGTTCCTCAACGCCGGCTCCATCGATTTCGGCTCCACCGCCGGCTCGGCGGCGCTGGTCGCCCGCATCAACGGCAACCCCATCAAGTCGATTTATGTCTATTCGCGCCCGGAATGGACCGCCCTGGTCGCCGGCAAGGACAGCCCCATCAGCAAGGTCGCCGATCTGAAGGGCAAGCGCGTTGCCGTCACCCGCGGCACCGATCCGCACATCTTCCTGGTGCGCGCCCTGGCCGAAGCCGGCCTCTCCGACAAGGACGTCAAATTCGTGCTGTTGCAGCACGCCGATGGCCGCCTCGCTTTGTCGCGCGGCGACGTGGACGCCTGGGCGGGCCTCGACCCGATGATGGCCGCCGCCGAGGTGGAGGAGGGCGCGAAACTGTTCTACCGCAAGCCCGAGGCCAACACCTGGGGCATCCTCAACGTCCGCGAGGACTTTGCCAAAGAGCACCCCGAGGTGGTGAAGAAGGTGCTCGCCGCCTACGAGGAGGCGCGCAAATGGGCCCTGGCCAACCCCGATGGCCTGAAGGAAGAGTTCATCGCCGTCACCAAATTGCCGAAGTCCGTCGTTGACCGGCAGATCGACCAGCGCACCGAGCTGACCCACAGCGTCATCGGCGCGCCGCAGCGCCAGTCGATCCAGGCCGCCGGCGACGCCCTCGTGGCCGCGGGCGTATTGCCGGCCGGCGCGAAGGTGAAGGAAACGCTCGACGTGTTGATCGATCCCCAATACCTGCCGGCTGCCCGCTAAAAGCCTGAGGTCTGGTCCCCCGGCGGGACAGGCAGGATAATGATAATAATGTCAGGGGAAGGAAACGGACAGGCCATGACGGTCCAGGCGTCAACAGCCCGCGCTGTCGCGGATGTGGAGAGCGTCGCGCCGCAGGACGCGGACGGCCGGGCGCGCGCGGCCCGCGCGCTTGCCGGCCGCGTCGGCGGCGTCTGGCTGGTGGGCGTCATCCTGCCCGTGCTCCTGGCCGCTGGCTGGGAGTTGGCCGTGGCCGGCGGCTTCGCCAACGGTCGCCTGATGCCGCCGCCCAGCCAGATCTGGGGCGAGCTGGTTCGCCTGGCCGCCAGCGGCGAGCTGTGGACGCATCTGCTCACCACCTTGTGGCGGGTGCTCGCCGGTTTCGCCGTCGGCGCCATTGCCGGCACGCTTGCCGGCCTGCTCACCGGCGCCTCCGGCCTCGCCCGTCAGGCGCTGGACCCGACCATCCAGGCCCTGCGCGCCATTCCTTCCATCGCCTGGGTGCCGCTGTTCATTCTCTGGCTCGGCATTTTCGAGGCGTCGAAGGTGGCGCTGATCGCCGTCGGCGTGTTCTTCCCGGTGTATCTCGGCGTCATGGGCGCCATCGGCTCCATCGACCGCAAGCTGGTTGAGGTCGGCCGGGTTTTCCGGTTGGGCCGGGTGCAGATGGCGACGCGGGTGCTGCTGCCCGCCGTGCTGCCGGAGTGGGTGATTTCCCTGCGCTCCGGCCTTGGGCTCGGCTTCATGTTCGTGGTCGCGGCCGAGTTCATGGGCGCCTCGGAGGGCCTCGGCTATTTGCTGGTCGATGGTCAGCAGCTGGGCAAGCCGGCGCAGATTCTCGCCGCCATCATCACCTTCGCCATTCTCGGCAAACTGTGCGACCAGGCCCTTGTTCTCGCCACCCGCCCGCTGCTGGCGTGGCGCGACACCGTGCGCGCGAGGCTGTGACGCCATGCTGACCTTCGCCAATCTCACCAAGACCTACGCCGGCGGCGGCGCGGCGGCCCTGTCGCAGGTCGATCTCGCCGTGCAGGCCGGCGAGATCGCCGCCATCGTCGGCGGCTCCGGCTGCGGCAAGACCACATTGCTGCGTCTCACCGCCGGGCTTGACCAGGCGTCGTCCGGCTTCATCGAGATCGACGGCGACCGGGTGACGGCGCCGCACCCGGCGATCGGCATCGTGTTTCAGGAGCCGCGCCTGCTGCCGTGGCTGACGGTGCGCGATAATGTCGCCTTCGGCCTCGGCGACCAGCCGCGGGCCGCCCGCCGCCAGCGCGCCGACGAGGCGCTGGAGCGCGTCGGCCTCGCCGGTTATGGCGATCGCTGGCCGCGCGAACTCTCCGGCGGCCAGCAGCAGCGCGTCGCCATCGCCCGCGCCCTTGCGCCCCGGCCCAAGGCGCTGCTGCTTGACGAGCCGTTTTCCGCCCTCGACGCCTTCACCCGCGCCAGCCTGCACGACCACCTGCTGGCCCTGTGGGAGGAAAGCCGCCCGACGGTGGTGATCGTCACCCACGACGTGGAGGAGGCGGTGACGCTGGGCGATCGCATCATCGTCATGCAGCCGCGCCCCGGCCACATCTATGAGGAAATCCCCGTCGATCTGCCGCGCCCGCGCGACCGCATGTCGCCCAATTTCGACGCGGCCAAGCGGCGCGTGCTGAAGGCGCTGGACAATTCGCTCAACCCGCAGCATCCGCCGGGGCAGACCGCGCCCGCCGGCGGCGCGCTGTGGTGGTGAGCGCAACCATTGCTTCATCCAGAGGAAACAACGTCATGGACTCCCAGGAACTGCGGGCGATGCAGGCCCCAATCAAGGCGCGTTACAAGGAAACCCCGGACGCAGCCGTCATTACCCTGAAGGCGCAGGGCGCCATCGACGACCAGTCGATCTCCTGCAAGGTCGAGACCGGCCGCGCCATCGCCGCCGCCGGCCTGCACCCGCTCTCCGGCGGCTCCGGGCTGGAGCTGTGCTCCGGCGACATGCTGCTGGAATCGCTGGTGGCCTGCGCCGGCGTCACCCTGAAGGCCGTCTCCACCGCGCTGGAAATTCCGCTGCGCGCCGGCGTGGTCCGGGCTGAGGGCGACCTCGATTTTCGCGGCACCCTCGGCGTCGACAAGGAAGCGCCCGTGGGCTTCAGCGCCATCCGCCTGAGCTTTGACCTGGACACCGACGCGCCGCAGGAGAAGATCGACCAGCTCATCAAGCTCACCGAACGCTATTGCGTGGTGTTCCAGACCCTCAACAACAAGCCGCAGCTGTCGGTGGCCACCAACCGCGTCTGAGGCGCCAGAACAGCGCGCCGTTCACGCTGACCGGGATGTTGTTCCATCTGTCTGGCCTCCTTGCGCCGGCCTCCTTGCGCCATGCGGGGTCGATGACGCGGGACCGCCTCAGGCGTCTTCCTGCGAAAACCGTTGCCGGCGCCGCGAAAAATCCAGCGCTGCCGGCGCGCCGGCGATCAGCTGGCGCGCCGATTGCCACACCATGGCGGCGGCCGGGCGCTGCTCGCCGTGGAAGCGCACCAGCGTCAGGCTGGTGCGCAGGTCGAGCCCGTCGATCGGCCGCACAATGACGTCGTCGCCATCGTCATCGTGGTGAATGTCGAACCAGCCCAGCGAAACGGCGATATTGCGCGACAGCCGGCCATAGCGCTCCACGGCTATGGGATGCCCCTCCGGCGGCCGGATCGTCAGGGCCCCGGCCTCGCGAACCGCCCGGCCAATGGCCACCGACAGCGGCGCGCCCAGCGAACGGTTGGGCAGGACGACGTGCAAACCATCCAGCGCCGCGGCCGGAACCGTATCCTGCTGCGCCAGCGGGTGCTCGCGCGGAATTTGCAGGCACAGGCGCCGCTCCGCCAGCGATTGCCGCTCCATGCCGCCTGGCCAGTCCGCTTCCGTCACCGCATTGTCCGCCGCCGCCGTCACGTCCGCCGGCTCCACCAGCAGCGCCAGATCCAGCTCCCGCCGCGACAGGTCGAGGTAATGCCGCTCGTGCGTCTTGTCGAAGATGCGCAGACGGATGTCGGCGTGGCTGGAAACCAGGGTGTCCATCATCCGTCGCCGTTCGGGAATGTGCAGCGTGTAGAACGGCGCGCCGATGCGCAGTTCGTTGTCGCGGATCTCCCGCGCCGCCTGATTGGCCCACGACGCTTCCGCCACCATGCGCCGGGCGTTGCCGAGAAACAGCCGCCCCTCCGCCGTCAATTCCACCCGCCGGCTGGTGCGCTGGAACAATGCGAAGCCCAGCCGCCGCTCGAACTCGCGGATCTGCGCCGACAGGGCCGGCTGCGACACATGCAGCAATTGCGCCGCCCGGGTGAAGGAGCGTTCCTCGGCGACGGTCAGGAAATAGCGGAAGGGCGTGGCGTCGAGGTCCATGACGAAATGTCCGTGCAGCGCCGGCATGACGCGGCGCATGATCTGGTCGTGTGTCAATGATCGATAACAGATCTGGATCGTCGGCGCGATAAATCAAAATTGGACGTATGGTTCCCGCTGCCCAATCATAGGCATGAAGCATTGATGGCAAACAACGGGGAAACGTCCGCATGGCGTGGGATTTTGAAACCGATCCGGAATTTCAGCTGGAGCTGGACTGGATTGACCGGTTCATGACCGACGAGGTCGAGCCGCTCGATTACCTCGACCTTGAGCCCTATGACGTGCGCTGCCCGAAGCGCAATGCGCTGGTGAAGCCGCTGCAGCAGATCGTCAAGGAGCGCGGCCTGTGGGCCTGTCACCTCGGGCCTGAACTGGGCGGCCCCGGCTACGGGCAGGTCAAGCTGGCGCTGATGAACGAAATCCTCGGCCGCTCCAAATTCGGCCCGATCGTGTTCGGCTGCCAGGCGCCGGATTCCGGCAACTCCGAGATTCTCGCCCATTACGGCACGCCCGCCCAGAAGGAGCGTTACCTCAAGCCGCTGCTGAACAACGACATCGTCTCCTGCTTCTCCATGACGGAAGTACAGGGCGGCGCCGACCCCAAGGTGTTCACCACCAGCGCCGTGCTGGATGGCGATGAATGGGTCATCAATGGCGAAAAGTGGTTCTCGTCCCACGCCCACGTCGCCAGCTTCCTGCTGCTGATGGCGGTGACCGATCCTGACGCCGGCGAATACCGCCGCCTGTCAACCTTCATCATCCCGGCCGATACCCCCGGCATCGAGATGGTGCGCAACATGCCGGTTGGTCATCACGGCAAGCCTGGCCACGCCTGGCTGCGCCTGACCAATGTGCGCGTGCCGAAGGATCATCTGCTTGGCGAGCGCGGCGGCGGCTTCGTCGTGGCCCAGACGCGCCTTGGCGGCGGCCGCATCCACCACGCCATGCGCACCATCGGCCAGGTGCGCCGCGCCTTCGACATGATGTGCGAGCGCGTTCTCAGCCGCACCACCCAGGGCACGCTGCTGGCTGAAAAGCAGATGGTGCAGGAGAAGATCGCCGACAGCTGGGCCGAGATCGAGCAGTTCCGCCTGCTGGTGCTGCGCACCGCCTGGAAGATCGACAAGTACAAGGACTATCTGGCTGTCCGCAAGGATATCGGCGCCATCAAGGCGCTGATGCCCAAGGTGTTCCACGACGTCGCCGCCCGCGCCCTGCACATTCACGGTTCGCTGGGCGTGACCCCGGACATGCCGTTCGCCGAGCAGGTGATCGAGAGCTTCCACATGGGTCTGGCCGACGGCCCGGCCGAGGTGCACAAGGTCACCGTCGCCCGCCAGGTGCTGCGCGACTACGAGGCGACCAGCGGCAAGTTCCCGACCCGCTACATCCCGCACCTGCGCGAGGCGGCCATCGCCAAATACGGCAGGCTGCTCGCTGAAATCGAAGCGAAGGCGGCCTGACCGGCCGGTCCGCCCCGGGACATGGCGCGGCGTCGGCTCACGACGCCGCGCGGTTTGCCAGACGATTGGCAGACAGTCACAATCATAACCATCAGCATCATCCGCAGCGCCGGCCGGCGTCTCCAGCCGGCTGGCGCTGCGCGGCAAAACGGGCGGACGCTGACCGCCGCAACGTGAGGAACGCCATGAACGCCGCTCCGCGCCATGCCCCGCTCATGAGCCGCCGCCGCGCCCTGCTCGTCGTTGGCGCCGCGACGTGGATCGCCGCCGGCCTGGGCGGCGCCGCTGCCGTCGAAACGGGCGAAATCCGCATTGGCCAGACCATGCCGTTCAGCGGCGTCGCCTCGGCGTACGGCATCATTGGTCACGTCGAAGGCGCGTATCTGCGCAAGATCAATGCGGAGCAGGGCGGCGTGAACGGCCGCAAGGTCAACCTCATCAGCCTCGACGACGCCTATTCGCCGCCCAAGACCGTGGAGCAGACCCGCAAGCTGGTGGAGCAGGAGAATGTGCTCGCCATCTTCGGCAGCGTCGGCACGCCGACCAACCTGGCGGTGCACAAATATCTGAACAGCCGCAAGGTTCCACACCTCTTCGTCTCCAGCGGCGCGAGTTTCTGGAACCAGCCGGAAAAATATCCGTGGACCATCGGCTGGCAGATTGACTACGAGAGTGAGGGCAAGGTCTACGGCAAATATGTGCTGAAGGAAAAACCGGACGCGAAGGTCGCCATTCTTTACCAGCACGATGATTCCGGCCGCGATTACATTCGCGGCTTCAAGGAGGGGCTGGGCGAGAACGCCAAGAAGATGATCGTCGCTGAGGCGAGCTACCAGATCACCGATCCCACGGTGGATTCCCAGGTCATCGCCCTGCGCAATTCAGGCGCCGACGTGCTGTTTACCCACGCCACGCCCAAATTCGGCGCCCAGGCCATTCGCAAGATTTACGAGATCGGCTGGAAGCCGCTGCACATTCTTTCCAGCACCACCAACACGATCGCCGGCACCCTGAAGCCAGCCGGTTTCGAGAAATCCCAGGGCGTCGTCTCCGGCTTCCTCATCAAGGATCCGGGCGATCCCACATGGAAAGACGATCCGGAAGTGCGCGACTATCTGGCGTTCATGAAGAATTACGCTCCCAATCTCGACGCCTATGACACCTGGGCGGTCTGGGGCTACACCATGGCCCAGGGGCTGGTGCAGACGCTGCGCCAGGCGGGCCAGGACGTGACGCCGGAAAACATCATGAAGCAGGCGCGCAATCTCAATTTCAAGCCGGCCATGACGCTCCCCGGCATCGTCGCCAAAACCGGGCCGAACCGGAATGTACCCATCCAGGCCATGCAGCTGGCTCGTTTCGAGGGCGATCGCTGGAAATTGTCCGGTGAAGTCATCTCCGTCGCGGAATAGGCGCCGCTTCCGGCATGTGAGCGGGCGAATACCGCTCCGGTCGCAAAAATAACGTCAACAATCGAAAATATCCGGGAGGACAAGCCATGAAGGATCTGGCCGGCAAGGTCGCGGTGATTACCGGCGGCGCCAGTGGCATTGGTTTCGCGACGGCGGAATCGCTCGCCCGGAAGGGCGTCCGGCTGGTGCTGGCCGACATTGAACAGGGCGCGCTCGACAGCGCCGTCGCCCGGCTGGCGGCCGCTGGCGCGGAGGTGATCGGCGTGCGCACGGACGTGGCCGACCGCGCGGCGGTGGAAGCCCTGGCGGACGCCGCATGGAAGCGGTTCGGCGCCGTGCACATCGTCTTCCATAACGCTGGCGTCGGCGTATTTGGCCCTGTCCATGAAATGAGCCACGCCGACTGGCAGTGGACGGTGAACGTCAATCTTTGGGGACCGGTGCATGGGGTGGAAGTGTTCATGCCGCGCATGATCGCCCAGAATCAGGGCGGCCACTTCCTGTTCACCGCATCGTTCGCCGGTCTGGTCAGCAACCGCAATCTGGCGCCCTATTCGGTGACCAAGGCGGCGGTGGTGTCCCTTGCCGAATGTGTGGCCAGGGACGGCAAGCCGTTCAACATTGGCGCGTCCGTGCTGTGCCCCATGCGCGTCGCCACCGCCATCGACGAGAGCCACCGCAACCGCCCGGCCGAGTTCGGCGGCCCCGGGGCGGTCAAACCCTATGTCGACAGGGACGCCGGCGCCCTCGAGGGCCGCACGCTTGACGTAAAGGCCGTGGGCGATCTGGTGGTCGCGGCCATGCAACGCGGCGATCTTTACATCATCACCCACAAGGAAACGGAAACGTTCCTCAACCGCCGGTCCGCGCGGCTTCAGCAGGCCATGGCCCACGCCGTGTGACGCCAGGGCGAAACCTGATCTCTTTCACCGCCGGTGAGGGCCGGGTGCGCCCACGCGCCCCCGAACCCGGGCCGGAGGCGCCTGGCCAGCGGAGACGATCGCCCATGCCGACGGGCGCGCCGTCCCGTCCGTGGAGCCGGCGCGTCTGGCGGCGGCCTGCTGGAAAGTAGATGACCCCAAACTGAAATAGTGCGAATGGCTATTATTCCCATTCACAGACGCAAGCCGGAAGCAGCGCGTTTGCCGGCAGACTTTTGACCGTCCGCCCGGCGGGCGCGGCGCCAACAGCCCCATGCAACAGCCTCAGGGGCATTCATGAAGGAGGTCGTGATTGCCGGAGGATGGGTGAGGGAAAACGTCCGTTCCCGCAAACTTGTCAACTCCTGGCGTTGTCAGCCAGAAGTCATGGCGGCGATAATCCGGCGGAAAGCGCCAATATATATGTCGCTGGCGCCTGTAATTAAGGCGACCGGGGGCGGTGATTACTGCCCTTCGGTCTCATTGATCAGCTGTTCAACCGCGCCGATGGCGAGTTCCAGCTCGCCGATGCGCTGGATTGCCGAGCGCGCAGGCGTTGCCTTGGACCGGGCGGCGCGCTCGATAATGTCGCGCTGCTCTGCTTTCAGGCGTTCGAGGAGTTCTTCAAGTTCAGCCATGTGTTGCGTTTAATACGATACCATTTGTAATTCAAGGCGTTCCTGCGCATGAGCGCCAGACTTTTGTCGGATTTGTTCACAGAGCAATGACGCCGCATTGGCCATGTTCGCGCCCTCGCAAGACAGGATGTCCGGCCGACATGGTCACGTCATATTCCGAATAATTGGTGGAAATTTTATTAAATTCGCTTTTATCATTTATTGCATTTCATGTTTGTATATAATTGTAATTATATTCATCGTATTTTTATGGGTTGTTTATAATATTTTTCTGAAAAATCGCTCGAAATTTGGCGTAAATGTCTGCGCGCTGCCTGGCGCGCAGCCGGGGCTATCCTGTGCGCAATAACATTGTTGGAAGCATGGGTGGCGGCTGGACATGGACGGGCGGCTGGTTCATGCTGCGTATAACATATAACAGCGATAGATCTGGCGAGCAGGGAAGGTTGACGTCCATGACGCTTGATATGGCGCCGGAGCCAGGGGATGCGCAGCGCGTCGCCGTGGAGGAATTGGCCGCGAGCGGGAATGCGGCCCGCATGGGCGAAAGCGCGGCGGATCATGTGGACGTGCTGGTCGTTGGGGCGGGAATTTCGGGGGTCGGGGCCGCCTGGCATCTGGCCCATCAATGCCCGGATCTGCGCTTCATGGTGGTGGAGCGCGCCGAAAGTTTCGGCGGCACCTGGCTCACCCACAAATACCCCGGCATCCGCTCAGACAGCGACCTCTACACCTTTGGCTATCGCTTCAAACCCTGGACCGGGACGCCGATCGCGACGGCGGAAGAAATCCTGCGCTACATGCGCGAGGTGATCGCGGATAGTAATCTTGACCAGCGCATCCATTATCGCACCGCCGTGGAAAGCGCGGCCTGGGACAGCGCCGCCAGCCGCTGGACAGTGACGGTGCGCGACCTGGTCACGGGCGAGGCGCGGACGGTTCGCGCCAGCTTCCTCTGGATGTGCCAGGGATATTACCGGCACGACAGGGGGTACACGCCCGAATGGCCCGGAATGGACGATTTCAGGGGGCGAATCGTTCATCCCCAGGAGTGGCCCGGCGATCTCGACGTGACCGGCAAGAAGGTCGTGGTGATCGGTTCCGGCGCGACGGCCGCGACGCTGGTGCCGGCGCTGGCTGGCAAATGCGCCAGCGTCACCATGCTGCAGCGCTCGCCCACCTATTTCATGACCGGGCGCAACGCCAATGAGCTGGCCGATACGCTGCGTCAGCTTGAGGTGAAAGAGGAGTGGATTCACGAGATCGTCCGCCGCAAGATTCTGTTCGACCAGAAGGCTTTCGCCGACCGGGCGGCGGCGGAGCCCGAGGCGGTGCGCGCCGATCTGCTCGCCAATGTGCGCCTTCACCTGGGAGACGCCGCGCCCGTGGAGCCGCATTTCGCGCCGACTTACCGGCCATGGCGGCAGCGCATCGCTTTTGTGCCGGACGGTGATCTGTTCACGGCCATCCGGGAGGGCAAGGCCAGCGTTGTCACGGACCAGATCCGCAACTTCACGCCGGAAGGCATCGCGCTTCAGTCAGGCGAAACCCTGGAAGCGGACGTGATCGTCACCGCCACCGGCTTCAATCTGAATGTGCTGGGCGACGTGGCGTTCACCATCGACGGCAAGCCGCTGGATTTTGCTGATACGGTGACCTGGCGCGGGCTGATGTTCACCGGCATGCCCAACATGGTCTGGGTGTTCGGCTATTTCCGCGCCAGCTGGACCCTGCGCGTCGACATCATCGCCGATTTTGTCTGCCGCCTGCTGCGTCATATGCAGGAGAGGGGGGCGAAAAGCGTCGTGCCGGCGCTGCGTCCCGAAGACGGCGACATGCGCCTGTCGCCGTGGGTGGATACGGAAGATTTCAATCCCGGCTACCTGACGCGCGGCCTGCACCTGCTGCCAAAGCAGGGCGATCGCGCGGAATGGCGGCATACCCAGGACTATTGGCTGGACAAGGATATCCTGCCAGCGGTCGACCTGGACGAAACCACCCTGCGCTACGGCTGAGGCCGGCAGCAACCGCGCCGGTAAAATTTGGGGAAATTCCGGCCCGCCCAGCAGCCGGGTCGCACGGAAAATCGGGGCGGGCGGCAGGCCAGGACGGACGGGGTCAGCACCTGCCCCTGGGCGCCGGCCGCCTTTTCGAAAAGGCGGATACCGCTTTTCGTGAATAACGCGCCTGTCGAAAAGATATGACGTCCGCCGCGCCGGATCCCGGCGGAGCCGCGTTGGCCAACCCGGTTCGCCGGGCTGCTGGCCTGCGTCATCAGCTGCTTCCGGCGGCGCCTCGATCAGCCCTGGGGTCAGCCATGGGGAAAGGGCGCGTTCATGCGGGCCCGCACAACGGCGCGCTCCGTGTCGATGACCATGGACAGCAGCACGAGGCCGAAGCCATAGCTGAACTGGTGATGCAGCTGGGCCAGTGAAGCGCGCCCTTCCACCCAGAAATACAGGGCGCCGCGGGCGATGGCGGCGAGGGCGCCGCCAGCTGCCTCGTGATCGAGATCGGGCATGAGCGCGCCGGCGGCGTGCGCCTCGCGCACCAGGCGGGTCCAGAAGGCATGGCGGGGGCGGCTGAAGCTGACATAGAGCGGGCCATCGCGTTCGCTCAGCCGCATCAGCGCCTTGTAATAGTCAGGCTGCCGGGCGTAGAGGCCGGTGGCCACGTCAATGGCGTCGAAGAACAGCCCGACCGGCCCCGCTCCGGTGTGCGCCGCCACCAGCGCTTCGTACTGGGCCATGTCCGCGTCGAAGATATGGTCGAAGATCGCCGCCCGGTTGCCAAACAGGTTGTAAACCGTCGCCGGGCTGACGCCGGCGCGCCGCGCGATCGCCTCGACGGTGACGCCGTCGATCCCCGCTTCACGGATAATGTCTGACGCCGCCGCGACGATGCGGCTGCGGCGCTCCTGCTTGCCGGTTTCGTGGCCTGAAGGCGCGTCTGGCGCCGGAGTGTTGGTGGAAGGCGGGGCCATTACGTCTGGGTCCGGAACTGGCGGGGCAGGGCCTGCGGCGGCGTCGCCGCAGCGGGCGGCCGCCGGGGCGGATATCCGCTCCACGACGGCGGAGATCGTTTGCGCATATAAGGCCACCCCACGCTCATTGACAAATTTAGAGTGCTCTCTAAATTTGTCGGCAAGTCGCCGCTGACAGGCGTCGGGAAACGCAATCCAGGGTCATGGGCTGTCTCGCGCGCCGTTCCGCGCGCACGCCTTCTCCCGTTTCCTGCGTCTGGCGCGCGGCGCGTCTGGGCCCGCTGCGGGCAGGAGGAAAAAATATGGCGGAGATCAATGGCGGCGTCGCCCTTGCGCGCTCGTTGCGGGCGCTGGGCGTTTCAGAAGTATTCACGCTGCATGGCGGACACCTCGATTCGTTCCTCGTGGCTTGCCAGGACAACGACATCCGCCTTACCGACACCCGCCATGAAGCCTCCGCCGGCCATGCCGCCGAGGCCTACGCCCGCGCCACCGGCCAGGTTGGCGTCTGCGTCATCACCGCCGGTCCTGGTTTCGCCAATGCGCTGACCTCCTTCGTCAACGCTTGGCTCGACGCCACGCCGGTGCTGTTCATCGCCGGCGCGCCGCCGCTGCGCGAGGTCGCCACCAATCCGCTGCAGGGCGGCTTCGATCAGGTGGCCATGGCTGCGCCGGTGACCAAATGGGCGCATCGCATCACCCATGTGGAGCGCATCCCGGATCTGGTGGAAAAGGCCGTGCGCCTGGCGACCTCCGGCCGTCCTGGCCCGGTGTTCCTTGAAATGCCGATCGACATCATGTTCGGCCTGGCTGACGAAGCCGATCTGGCCATGCCGCGCCTGCCGGCCATGGCGGCGCGACCAGCCCCGGCGCCGGCCGCCGTCGACCGCCTGATCGAGCTGCTGCAGCAGGCTGAACGCCCGGCGATCATCGCCGGCGGCGGCGCCGCCAACGCCAAAGCGGCGGAACTGCTGCGCCAGTTCGTCGAGCTGTCCACGATCCCGGTGCTGGAGAGCAACAAGGCCGCCGGCATCCTGCCGTCCGATCACCCGCAGGCCGGCGGCGGCTCCGGCAATCTCGCCATCGCCGCCATGGCCCACAAGGCGCCGGCCGATCTGGTGGTGCTGCTGGGCGCCCGCACCGGCCTGTTCCTTGGCGGCCGTTCCGGCGCTGTCATCCCCCACGCGGCGAAGCTGGTGCAGATCGACATCGACGAGGCCGAAATTGGCCGCCTGCGCGCGCCCGATCTGGCTATCACCGCCGATGTGGCCGAAACCCTCAGCGCCCTGCTGGCGCGCGGCGCCGATGCGCCATGGCGGAACCGCGCCGACTGGTGCGGCATGCTGCAAAGCTGCCCGCAGCTGTTCCGCGCCGCTTTCGACAAGGCGCCGGTGGAGAACGCCGCCGGCGTCATCCATCCCTATCACGCCGCCCGCGCCGTCGCGGAGGCCCTGAGTCCCGACACCGCCATCGCCTGGGACGGCGGCGAGGCGCCGGCCTGGTTCCGGCCGTTCGCCCGCACCCCCGCCGTCGGCCTCAGCGCCGGCACCGGCTATCTGGGCTGCCTCGGCATCGGCCAGGGCTTCTCCATCGGCCTCGCCCGCGCCCGGCCGCGCGCCCCGGTCGCCCTGTTCCTTGGCGATGGCGCCGCCGGCTTCCACATCGCCGAGTTCGACACCATGGTGCGCCACCGCCTGCCGGTGACCACCATCGTCTTCAATAACGCCTGCTGGGGCATGTCGCAGCACGGCCAGGAGCTGGTGTTCGGCCGCCAGCACCTCGCCGCCGTCAAGCTGGCGGAGACGGATTACCAGGACGTGGCGAAGGCTTTCGGCGGCCACGGCGAGAAGGTGACGCGGTTTGCGGACATCGGCCCGGCCATCCGCCGCGCCCAGGCCCAGGAACTGCCGTCCTGCATCAACATCATCGTTGATCCGGACGTGATGCACCCGGTCACGGCCGCCATGGTTGGCGATCTGGAGGCCGAGGGCCAGATTCCGGTGCCGTATTACGAGAACATCCCGATCCCGGGCTATCGCAAGAAGGGCTGAGGCCTTCCACGGCCCCGCGTAACGGCGTGGGGCTACTTTTGCGACCAGACAACAGACCACAAGGGAGCAGACGCATGCGCGCGATCGTGCGGCGGGCGGGGAAACTCGAATTGAATGAGAACTGGCCGGAGCCCACGCCGGGCCCGGGCCAGACGCTGGTGAAGGTGCTGGCCTGCGGCGTGTGCGGCTCTGATCTGCACGCCCTGGATCATCTGGAGCGGATGTCTGAGTTCAGCCGCCGCTGCGGCTCCGCTTCCGGCCTTGACGCCAGCCAGGGCGTTGTTTTCGGCCATGAATTCTGCGGCGAGATCATTGCCCACGGGCCAGGCTCCACCAGCACGCTGGCCCCGGGGACCCGCGTGGTGGCGATGCCGTTCACCGCCGGACCCAACGGCATGGAGCTGATCGGATTCTCCAACCGCTTCAACGGCGGTTTCGCCGAGCGCATGCTGTTGAGCGAGGCGCTGCTGCTGCCGGCGCCGGATCACCTGCCGCCGGCTGTCGCCGCCATGACCGAGCCCTTCGCCGTTGGCGAGCACGCGGTGGCCATGGCGAAGGCGCCGCAGGATGCGGTGGCGCTGGTTCTTGGTTGCGGTCCGGTGGGGCTGGCAGTCATCGCGGCGGCGAGGGCGCGCGGTCTTTCCCCGATCATCGCCAGCGATTTCTCACCGGTGCGTCGCGCCGCCGCCCTGAAGCTGGGGGCCGACATCGTCATCGATCCGGCCGTTGAGAATCCTTATGGCCGCTGGTCGGAGTTCGATGTTCCGGCCGATCTCGCCGGGCGCGGCGTCGCTGTTGCGACCGGCCGTCCCATGCGGCCGGCGGTGATTTTCGAATGCGTCGGCGCGCCGGGCATGTTGCAGGCGGTGATCGAGGGCGCGCCGCCGCTGGGGCGTATTGTCGTGGTGGGGGCCTGCATGGAAGCCGACCACATCGAGCCGCTGATGGCCATCAACAAGCAGCTCAGCATGGAATTCGTTTTCGCCTACACGCCGGATGAGTTCGCCCTGACCCTGAAACGTCTCGCCAACGGCGACATCGACGGCGCCGCGGCCCTGACCATGGAGGCGGCGCTCGCCGACACGCCCCAGGCCTTCGAACTGGCCAAACAGGCGGGCCAGCACGTCAAGATCGTCATCAATCCGCAGCGCTAGAGCGCATCCCGACCAGCCAGAACCGGCTGATTGATCAGACGTCGCTCAGAACAGGAACAGCTGGGGCGTTTCCGGTCCGGAATCGATTGGAAACTGCGCCAGCGGGGCGTCAGACCCCGTGATGGGAGGATAACAGCATGAGATTTTCCGGTCAGGTTGCGGTGGTGACCGGCGGCGCGTCGGGCATCGGCGCTGCTGCGGCGCGCCGTTTTCACAGTGAGGGCGCGGCGGTGGTGATCGCCGATCTCAACGCGGAGCTGGGCGAGGCGCTCGCCGCCGAACTGGGGGCGGAGTGGGCCCGCTTCGTCGCAACCGACGTGGCCGATGAAGCGGCGGTGAAGGCGATGCTCGACGCCGCCGTCGCCGCTTTTGGCCGCCTCGACATCCTGTTCAACAACGCCGGCGTCGGCAGCCGCGTCCACACGCCAGACCTGGCGACGGAAGACTGGCGGCGCGTGCTGGCCATCAATCTGGACGCGGTGTTCTTCGCCTGCCGCGTCGCCATTCCGCTGATGAAGGCGCAAGGCGGCGGCGCCATCGTCAACACCGCCTCGATTTCAGGCATGGCCGGCGACTATGGCTTTGACGCCTACAACGCCGCCAAGGGCGCGGTGATCAACTACACGCGCTCGCTGGGCATCAGCCACGCCCGCGACGGCGTGCGCGTCAATGCGGTTTGTCCCGGCCCGGTGGACACGCCAATCATCGCCGGCATCAAGGAGGTCCCTGGCCTGTGGGAGCGCTGGTCCGACGCCGTGCCCATGGGCCGTTTCTCCCGGCCGGAGGAGATCGCCGCCGCGGTGGCCTTCCTCGCTTCCGGCGACGCCTCCTACATCACCGGCGTCGCCCTGGCGGTTGACGGCGGCCTGATGGCCGCCACCGGCCAGCCCAATCTCGACCTCTACCTTCCGAAAAGCTGAGGCTGGCCGAACCCTGCCCACCACCACGCGGCGCCATGTTCGCGCCGTGTGATGGGGGAAGGGGGCCGCCGTCTTGCAAAAACCTCCAACAACAAAACTTCCAGGAAGATACCGATGAACACTCCCACCCGGCGCGCCCTGCTGGCGGGCGCGATGACGGCTGCCTGCGTCACCGCCGCATTCTCCGCCGCTAATGCCGCCGACACACCCGGCGTCACCGCCACCGAGATCCGCATTGGCGCCACCGCCTCGCTCAGCGGCCCGGTTTCGGCGCTCGGCACGCAGACCCGCACCCAGGAGGCGTTCTTCAAAATGATCAACGACCGGGGCGGGATCGCCGGTCGCAAGATCAACTTTATCTTCTATGACGACGGTTTCAGCCCGCCGCGCACGGTTGAGCAGACGCGCCGCCTGCTGGAGAGCGACCAGGTCGCCTTCCTGTTCAGCAATATTGGCACGGCGCCCAATTCCGCCATCGTCAAATACGTCAACGCCCGCAAGGTTCCGCACCTGTTCATCACCGTGAACGGCGACAAATGGGGCGACCACAAGGCCCATCCCTGGACCATGGGGTTCCCGCCGAGCGGCCGGGCCGAGGCGCGGATTTTCACCCGCGACGCCCTGAAGCGCCACCCGGACGGCAAGATCGCCGTGCTTTACCAGAACGACGACTACGGCAAGGACTACCTGGCCGGCGTCCGCGACGTGCTGGGCGATGATTTCGACAAAAAGACCGTGATCGCGCCTTACGAAGTGGCCGACGCCACGGTGGATTCGCAGATCATCAACCTGCGCCAGTCCGGCGCCGCCAGCCTGATCTCTGGCGCTACCGCCAAATTCGCCGCCCAGGCGATCCGCAAGCTGCACGACATCAACTGGAAGCCGACGCACTACATCTCCAACGGCTCGGCCTCCATCGCCGGCGTTCTGCTGCCAGCCGGCGTCGAAGCCTCGAAGGATGTCATCGCCACCGCTTACCTCAAGGATCCCACCGACCCGGAATGGGCTGACGACGCGGCGGTGAAGGACTACCTGGCCTTCATGAAGCAGTATTACCCCGCCGCCAATCTGCGGGACGCATTCAACACCTACGCCTATACGGTGTCCCTGGTGCTGATGAAGGTGCTGGCGCAGTGCAACGGTGACTTCTCCCGCGAAAACATCATGAAGCAGGCAACCAGCCTCGATGGCGTCGCCATTCCCATGCTGCTGCCCGGGATCACCGTGCGCACCAGCCCGGGCGACTACCACCCGATCGAGCAGCTGCAATTGCAAAGCTTCGACGGCAAGGGCTGGAAGCGCTTCGGCGCGATCATCGATGGCTCCGGGAAGTAAGCCGCGTCATCAAACGCGCCGGGCCGGCGTCACGGCGACCCTTCGAGACGCCGCCACCTGCCGAGCCCGGCCTCGTCCAGATAGTTGATGACCAGCCCCTTCGCCTGGCCGCCCTGGATGTCGAAGCGGACTGAGGAGCGCGAGCCCTCGGGCTCGTTCTCGCCGGAAGGCGGGGCCATGGCGAATGTGTCGCCGCTCCAGTGCGTCAGCGACGCCGTCCTGTGCTTGGGGCCGATCCGCAATTGCAGGCCGCCATCCTGTACGCTGATCGTGAC
>Ga0180216_1000334_pt1 | contig 51733 bp, 43 predicted proteins | sample eDN3rd37CBELigMG_FD_128879 | JGI IMG/M metagenome (GOLD analysis project Ga0180216, IMG submission 128879) | Enriched Miracle-Growth compost microbial communities from Emeryville, California, USA - eDNA 3rd pass 37_C BE-Lig MG (version 2)... ...
CACGGTGGCCGCGCAAGGCGGCGTCAGCGCCTCGCTGGGCAACATGAGCGAGGACAACTGGCTCTGGCACATGTACGACACGGTCAAGGGCTCGGACTGGCTCGGCGACCAGGATTCGATCGAGTTCATGGTGCGCGAGGCGCCCAACGCCGTCTACGAGCTCGAGCATTTCGGCATGCCGTTCGATCGCAACGCCGACGGCACGATCTACCAGCGTCCCTTCGGCGGGCACACCGCGAATTTCGGCGAGAAACCCGTCCAGCGCGCCTGTGCGGCGGCCGACCGCACCGGGCATGCCATGCTGCACACGCTCTATCAGCGCAACGTCGCCGTGCGCACCCAGTTCTTCGTCGAGTGGATGGCGCTCGACCTGCTGCGCAACGCCGAGGGCGACGTGCTGGGCGTGACCGCCATGGAAATGGAGACCGGCCAGATCTACATCCTCGAGGCCAAGCACACGGTGCTCGCCACCGGGGGCGCGGGCCGCATATGGGCCGCCTCGACCAACGCCTTCATCAACACCGGCGACGGCCTGGGCATGGCCGCGCGCGCGGGCATCCCGCTGCAGGACATGGAGTTCTGGCAGTTCCACCCGACCGGCGTGGCCGGCGCGGGCGTGCTGATCACCGAGGGCGTGCGCGGCGAGGGCGGCATCCTGCTCAACAAGGACGGCGAGCGCTTCATGGAGCGCTACGCGCCCCAGCTCAAGGACCTCGCGCCGCGCGACTTCGTGTCCCGCTCGATGGACCAGGAAATCAAGGAGGGCCGCGGCTGCGGCGACGGCAGCTACGTGGTGCTCAAGCTCGACCACCTCGGCGCCGAGACCATCATGAAGCGTCTCCCCTCGATCCGCGAGATCGCGATCAAGTTCGCCAACATCGACCCGATCAAGGATCCCATCCCCGTCGTTCCGACCATCCACTACCAGATGGGCGGCATCCCGGCCAACTACCACGGCCAGGTCGTCACGCGCGTCAACGGCGAGGACAAGATCGTCAACGGCCTCTACGCCATCGGCGAGTGCGCCGCGACCTCGGTGCACGGCGCCAACCGCCTGGGCACCAACTCGCTGCTGGACCTGATCGTCTTCGGCCGCTCGGCGGGCAATTTCATCGTCGACCAGCACCCCGAGCGCCAGCACGCCCACCAGCCGCTGCCCGACACCGACATCGAGGCCTCGCTCGACCGCGTCGACCGCTTCGAGCGCCGCAGCTCCGGCGAAAAGACCCAGGACGTGGCCAACCGCATCCGGGCCGCGATGCAGAGCCATTGCGGCGTGTTCCGCAAGCTCGACGTCCTCAAGGAGGGCGAGCAGGTCATCGAGAGCCTGGTGCCGCAGGTCGACGACATCTATTTCGCCGACAAGTCCAAGGTGTTCAACACCGCGCGCATCGAGGCCCTCGAGGTGGCCAACATGATCGAGGTGGCGCGCGCCACGACCCGCTCGGCGGCCAACCGCCTCGAGTCCCGCGGGGCCCACGCCCTCGAGGAACATCCCGAGCGCGACGACGTCGACTGGCTCAAGCACACCCTCTGGTTCTCGGAAGGCAGCCGCCTGGAATACAAGCCCGTGCGCATGAAGCCGCTGACCGTGGACACCATGCCGCCCAAGCCGCGCACTTTCTGAGCAGGAATCCGAAATGAGCCAAAAACGCATCGTCAAATTCGAGATCTACCGCTACGATCCTGACAAGGACGAGCGCCCCTACATGCAAAAGCTCGAGGTCGAGCTGCAGCCCACCGACAAGATGCTGCTGGACGCGATCCTGCGCATCAAGAACGAGGTCGACGACAGCCTGGCCCTGCGCCGTTCGTGCCGCGAGGGCGTGTGCGGTTCCGACGCCATGAACATCAACGGCAAGAACGGCCTGGCCTGCACGACCAACCTGCTCACCCTCAAAGAGCCCATCGTCCTCAAGCCGCTGCCCGGCCTGCCGGTGGTGCGCGACCTGATCGTGGACATGACGTTCTTCTTCGACCAGTATCATTCGATCAAGCCGTACCTGATCAACGATACGCCGCCGCCCGAAAAAGAGCGCCTGCAAAGCCCCGAGGAACGCGAGGAGCTCAACGGCCTGTACGAGTGCATCCTGTGCGGCTGCTGCTCGGCCGCCTGTCCCTCATTCTGGTGGAATCCCGACAAGTTCGTCGGGCCCGCCGGCCTGCTGCAGGCGTATCGCTTCATCGCCGACTCGCGCGACGAGGCGACGGGCGAGCGCCTGGACAACCTCGAGGATCCTTATCGGCTGTTCCGCTGCCACACCATCATGAACTGCACGGATGTGTGTCCCAAGGGGCTGAATCCCTCGGCGGCGATCGGCAAGATCAAGGAAATGCTCGTGCGCCGCACGGTATAGGCGCGGGATGGCCGGCGAGCTGTCAGACCTCGATCGCGCGCGCCTGCGCTGGCGGGCGCGCCGCGGCCTGCTGGAAAACGACCTGATCATCACGCGCTTTCTGGACGCGCACGAGGCCGCGCTGACCGAGCGGGACGTCAAGGCGCTGACGCTTCTCTTTGAAATGGGCGACAACGAACTGCTCGACGTGCTGCTGGGCCGCGCGGACCTCTCGGGGGACTACGACGATCCCGACGTCCGCAGGCTGGTCGAGCAAATGAAGGCGATATCACTTTAAGGAAGGATCCGACATGCAGTTATCCGATAAAAAAGCCACGCTATCGTTTTCGGACGGCAGCCCGTCCGTCGAATTCCCCGTCTACAAGGGCACCGTGGGCCCGGATGTGATCGACATCCGCAAGCTCTACAGCCAGACCGGGATGTTCACGTACGATCCGGGCTTCATGGCGACGGCCTCGTGCGAGTCGTCGATCACCTACATCGACGGCGACAAGGGCCAGTTGCTGTATCGGGGCTATCCGATCGACCAGCTCGCGCAAAAGTGCGATTTCCTCACGATCTGCTACCTGGTGCTCAACGGCGAGCTGCCCGACGCCCGGCAAAAGGCCGATTTCGACGACCTGGTGACGCACCACACGCTGGTGCACGAGCAGATGCACACCTTCCTGCAGGGCTTCCGCCGCGACGCGCACCCCATGGCGGTGCTCACGGGCCTGGTGGGCGCGCTGTCGGCCTTCTACCACGACTCGACCGACATCACCAACCCGCGCCACCGCGAGGTCTCGGCCATCCGCCTGATCGCCAAGATGCCCACGCTGGTGGCGATGGCCTACAAGCATTCCCTGGGCCAGCCCTTCATCTACCCCAAGAACGACCTGTCGTACACGGGCAATTTCCTGCGCATGATGTTCGCCACGCCTTGCGACGAATACCACGTCAACGAGGTGGTCGAGCGGGCGCTGGATCGCATCTTCATCCTGCACGCCGACCACGAGCAGAACGCCTCGACCTCGACGGTGCGCCTGTGCGGCTCCTCGGGCACCAACCCCTTCGCGGCGATCGCGGCGGGCGTCGCCTGCCTGTGGGGCCCGGCCCACGGCGGCGCGAACGAGGCCTGCCTGAACATGCTGGAAAACATCCAGGCCAATGGCGGCGTGGCCAAGGTCGGCGAGTTCATGGAAAAGGTCAAGGACAAGAACTCGGGCGTGCGCCTGATGGGCTTTGGCCACCGTGTCTACAAGAACTACGATCCGCGCGCCAAGATGATGCAGGAAACCTGCCGCGAGGTGCTGGACGCGCTGGGACTGCACGACGATCCGCTGTTCAAGCTGGCGATGGAGGTCGAGCGCATCGCCCTCGAGGATCCGTATTTCGTCGAGCGCAAGCTCTATCCGAATGTGGACTTCTATTCGGGCATCGTGCAGCGCGCGGTCGGCATCCCGACCTCGCTGTTCACGGCGATCTTCGCCCTGGCCCGCACGGTGGGCTGGATCGCGCAATGGAACGAGATGCTGTCGGACCCCGACTACAAGATCGGCCGTCCGCGCCAGCTCTATTCGGGCGCGCCGCTGCGCGACGTCAAGTAGGCCGCGCCATCCGCGCGATCCGGACGAGAGGCGGGCCCGATGGGCCCGTTTCCTTTCGGGCGCCCGGCCCGGGTCTCCGGGTCCCCGCCACGGGCGCCGCCTCCGTGGCCGCGCGGCTATCATGTCCCTTTCGGACAGACTTTCGGCGAGACGGAATGCTCGAACGGATTCGGCTGGACAAGTGGCTGTGGGCGGCGCGGTTCTACAAGACCCGCAGCCTCGCCTCGGACGAGATCGGCAAGGGCCGCGTGCTGGTCAATGGCCAGCCCGCCAAGCCCGCGCGCGAGGTCGGGCCGGGCGACCTCGTGACGGTGCGCAAGGAGAATCCCCCGATCCATGTCCGGGTGCTGGCGGTCAGCGCCGTGCGCGGTCCCGCGCCGGTCGCGCGCCGGCTCTACGAGGAAACGGCCGACAGCGCCGCTGCCCGCGAGCGGGCCGCCGAGCTGCGCCGGCTCGCGCCCGAGCCCGCGTCGGGATTGACCGACGGCCGCCCGACCAAGCGCGACCGGCGGCGGATCGACGCCTGGCGTAGTCAATGAGCGGGCCGGGCGGGATGGTCAGCGAATCATCTGGTTGATCTCGATGATGGGCAGCATCACCGCCAGCACGATCAGCAGCACGATGCCTCCCATGACGAGGATCATCAGCGGCTCGAGCAGGGCGGTGGTCGCCAGGGCGCGCCGCTCGAGCTCGGCGGACAGCGTGTGCGCGGCGCGCGCGAGCATGGCGGGCAGGGTGCCCGTGCGCTCGCCGCTGCCGATCAGGTGGATCAGCAGCGGGGGAAAGACGCGCTGCGCCTGCAGGGCCTGCGCCAGCGGCGAGCCCTCGCGGACGCGCGCGGCCGCCGCGGCGACCGCCGCGCGCATGCGATCGTTGCGCAGCGTGCGGATGGTGGCGTCCAGGGCGTCGAGCAGCGGCACGCCGCTGGCGACGAGGATCTCGAGCGTGGCGGCAAAGCGCGCGGCGTCCATGCCCAGCAGGTAGCGGCCCAGCAGCGGCATGCGCAGCAGCCGCGCGTGCCACTCCAGCCGGGCGCGCGGGTCGCGCAGGCGCAGCCTCCAGGCCAGCAGCAGGCCGGCCAGCACCGCCAGGGTGGCGGCGCCCCAGTCGCGCGCGAAGGCGCTGCCGGCCAGCATGGCGCGGGTCAGCAGAGGCAGGGCCTGGTGCGCCTGCTGGAAGGCGCCGGTCACCTGCGGCACCACGTAGCTCAACAGAAAGATCACCACGCCGATGGAGACGAGCGACACGATCGCGGGATAGATGAACGCGGTCAGGATCTTGCCGCGCAGCGCGCCGCGCGATTCGATGTGGTCGGCCAGCCGCTCCATGACCTGGGCGAGGTCGCCCGAGCGCTCGCCCGCCTCGACCAGCGCGCGATAGATTTCCGGAAAGCTGCGGGGCTGGCCGGCCAGGGCGTCGGCCAGGCGCTGGCCGCCGCGGATCCGGTCGCGCACGAGCTCGATCGCCCGCGCCACGTGCCGCTGCTCGGCCTGCTCCAGGGTGGCCGACAGCGCGGCTTCCAGGGGCAGGCGCGCGGCGAGCAGGCTGGCCAGTTGCCGCGTCATCCAGCCCAGCTCGGCGTCGGTGATGCGCCTCCCCAGCGAAAAGGCGGCGGGCAGGCCGCGCAGCGGCACCGGGCCCAGCGACAGCGGCAGCAGCCCGCGGGCCCGCAGGGCCTGGCGCGCCAGGGCCTCGGAATCGGCCTCGATGCGGCCCTTTTCGGTGCGTCCGGCCGCGTCGGCCGCCAGGTAGCGATAGGTGGGCATGTCGGCGGGCTCCCGATTCAGGCCTCGCGCGTGACGCGGAGGATTTCTTCCTCGGAGACGATGCCCTGGTCGATCCAGCGCTGGCCGTCCTCGCGTAGATTGAGCATGCCGGCGCGGCTCGCGGCCTGGCGCAGCTCGTGCTCGCCGGCGCCGGCGTGAACCATGGCGCGCATGGCGTCGTCCAGGACGAACAGCTCGTGGATGCCGGTGCGCCCGCTGTGGCCGGTGTGGCCGCAGGCCGGGCAGCCGGCGGGGTCGCGCGTCGCCCGGCCGTCCGGGCCGGTGCGCCGGCATTGCTGGCAAAGCCGGCGCACCAGGCGCTGGGCCAGCACGCCGCGCAGCGTCGAGGCGAGGAGGAAGGGCTCGACGCCCATGTCCACCAGCCGGGTGATCGCCGACACCGCGTCGTTGGTGTGCAGCGTCGCCAGCACCAGGTGGCCGGTCAGGGAGGCCTGGACCGCGATCTGGGCGGTCTCCAGGTCGCGGATCTCGCCGATCATGATGACGTCGGGGTCCTGGCGCAGGATGGCCCGCAGGGCCTTGGCGAACGTCAGGCCGATCCGGGCGTTGACCTGCGTCTGGCCGATGCCGTGCAGCTCGTATTCGATCGGGTCCTCGACGGTCAGGATGTTGGTCGTGCCGGCATCCAGGTATCCCAGGGCCGCGTACAGGGTCGTGCTCTTGCCGCTGCCCGTCGGCCCGGTCACCAGCACGATGCCGTGGGGCTGCGAGATCAGACGCGCCAGGCGCTCGCGCACGGGCGGCGACATGCCCAGCCGGTCCAGGCGCAGGCGCCCGGCGGCCTTGTCCAGCAGGCGCAGCACGGCCCGCTCGCCGTGGGCGGTGGGCAGCATCGAGACGCGCACGTCGATCGACTGCCCGCCGACGCGCAGGGCGATGCGGCCGTCCTGCGGCAGGCGCTTCTCGGCGATGTCCAGCCTCGCCATCACCTTGATGCGCGAGACCAGGGCGCTGTGCAGCCCGCGGCGCGGGCTGACGATGTCGCGCAGGGTGCCGTCGATCCGGTAGCGCACCATCGAGGCGGTCTCGAAGGGCTCGAGGTGGATGTCGCTCGCCCCGTCGCGCACGGCCTGGGTGAGCAGGGCGTTGATCATGCGGATCACGGGCGCGTCCTCGTGGGACTCGAGCAGGTCCTCGACCTCGGGGATGTCCTGCATCAGGCGGTCCAGGTCCACCTCGCTGGTGGCGGCGTCGACCACCGTGGCCGCGTCGTCGGTCCGGGCGTAGGCGGCCGCCAGCAGCATGTCGAATTCGGCGGCGCCGACCAGGCGCTGGGACAGCTCGCCGTGGCATCGCCGGATCTCGTCCAGCGCCCAGGCGGGAGTCTCGGCGCAGCGCACCAGGACCTGGCCGCCGTCCTCGGGCTGGAGCATGGCGCGCTGGGCCTTGGCCCAGGCGTAGGGGATGCGCGCGCTCATGATGCCCCCTTGGCGCTATGCGCCGTCCCCCCGGGGGGGAATTCGCGCTTGGGGCGGCCCGGCGCGCTCATGATGCCCCCTTGGCGCTATGCGCCGTCCCCCCGGGGGGGAATTCGCGCTTGGGGCGGCCCGGCGCGCTCATGGCTGCCCCGTCCCCGGATCGGGTTGGGCGCCGGTAGCCGGTTCCGTGGTGGTCTCGATGGGGACTCGCGCGCCGGAGTCGGGCGCGCGCAGGTCGATGAGGCCGTCGGTGGGGCGCAGGGATGCCGCGGGCAGCAGGGGCTGGTCGATGGCGGGCAGCAGCCAATGGGATCCGGAAGGCAGGGCGGCCTGGGTGTTGCGCATGTAGTTGTAGCGGTCCAGGGTCAGGCTGGCGCTGTCGCGGGCCGAGCGCACGATGTGCGGGCGCAGGAAGACCATCAGGTTGGTCTTCTTGCGTTCGCGCTTGTTGTAGCGGAACAGCTCGCCCAGCACGGGAATGTCGCCCAGCAGGGGGACGGCGCTGGTGCTGTCGCCGATGCTGTCCTCGATCAGGCCGCCCAGCACGATGATCTGGCCGTCGTCCACCAGGACGTTGGTGTTCAGCGCCCGCTTGCGGGTGACCAACTTGTCGTCGCTCGTGCTGGACGCCCTGTCGACGGTGCTGACCTCCTGGTACAGGGCCATCTTGACCGCGCCGCCTTCCGAGATCTGGGGCCGGATGCGCAGCATCAGGCCGACGTCCTCGCGCTCGATGGTCTGGAAGGGGTTCGCCGCCGCGCCATCGCCCGAGGTGATGTAGCGGCCCGTGGTGAACGGCACGGTGTTGCCCACCATGATGCTGGCCTCCTCGTTGTCCAGGGTCATCAGGTTGGGCGTGGACAGGATGTTGACGCCGCCCTGGCTTTGCAGCGCGCGGGCGAGCAGGCCCAGGTTGATGACCTCGTTGCCGAGAATGCTGACCGTGCCCTTGACCATGCCCAGGCTGAGCCCGCGCCCGAGCGCGTCCACGGTGGTCAGCGGCTTGTTGGTCGTCGACGACAGGCTGGAGCCGCCGAGGTTGGCTCCGCCGATGAAGGCGGTGTTGCCGCTGTTGATCTCGCCGCCGCCAGCCGACCACTGGATGCCGAATTCCGCCGCGTTCTCGGCGGTGATCTCGACGATCAGGCTCTCGACCAGCACCTGCGCCCGGCGCTGGTCGAGCTGGTCGATCACCTCGCGCAGGCTGCGGTACAGGGGGTCGGGTGCGGAAATGATGAGGGTGTTGGTGGAGGGGTCCGCCTGGATCGTCGCGCCGCCCGCCGAGAAGGCGACGGACTGCTGGTCCGCCGCCTGGCCGAGGGCGGCCCCGCCCAGCGCCGCGGCGCCCTGCAGGCCGGAGGTGCCGCCGAGCCCCGCGCTGGCGCTGGTGTTGGTGCGGGAGGCCCCGGCGCCCATGGCCGGGGCCGTGGCCCCCATGGCGCCCTGCGCCGTTCCGCCGGACAGGCCCTGGCCGGAGGCGGCGCCGCCCGAGCCGCCGCCCTGGCCGGTCAGCACGCCGCGCAGGACCTCGGCCAGGTGCGTGGCCTGCGCGTTGCGCAGGTAGACGACGTGCAGGTTGCCGGTGCCGGAGTCGGGACTGTCGATGCGGATGATCAGGTCGCGCGCCAGCTCGAGCTGGGCCTGGCTGGGCGCGCGCACGATGATGCTGTTGCTGCGCGGATCGGCGACCAGCGCCACCGAATGGGCGCCCTGGTCGCCGCCGGGACGGCCGCTTTGCAGGAGCTGGCTCGCCAGCGCCGCCACGTCCAGGGCCACGCCGTATTCGATCGGCACGATGTCCGTGTTGAAGGAGCTGGGCACGTCGATGCGCTCGATGACCTCGGCGATCCGGTCCAGGTTGTCGGCGTAGTCGCTGATCACCAGCGTATTGTTGCCCGGGTAGGCGGTGATGGTGTTGTTCGGCGCGATCATCGGCCGCAGCACGGGGATCAGGTTCGCGGCATTCTCGAAGCGCAACTGGAAGACGCGCGTGACCAGCTCGGCGCCGCCGGTGCTCGCCGGCGCGGCGCCGCCGGTGACGGCACCGCCCTGGAGCTTGGCGTCGGCTTCCGGCAGGACGCGGCTGACGCCGTCCACGTCGACCACGGCGTAGCCCTGCATGCGCAGGGCGCCCAGCAGCATGTCGTAGGCCGTGCGCGCATCCACCGGGGTTTCCGACACCAGGGTGAGCTTGCCCTTGACCCTCGGATCCACCAGGAAGTTGCGCTGCGTGAACCGCGCGAGCGATCGCACCACGCCGGCCAGGTCGGCGTCGACGAAATTGAGCATCACGCGCTCGGCGCCGGCCTGCTCGCCCGCGTCCCCGCCGGCGTCCGGCCGGGCGGGCGGCTGGGCCGAGGGGGGCGTCCGGCGCCGCGCCGCCGGAGGCGGCGGTGTGACGGCGCGGGTTTCAGTGACCTTGCCGCTGCCGTCCGTCGTGCGCACCACCAGGGAGGATTGGGCCAGCGCCTCGTGCGGGGTGCTGCGGGGGGCCGCGCAGCCGGCCAGCGCCAGCAGCAGGCCGGCGCCCAGCAGCGCCATGGGGGCGCCGGACGGTGTGTGGAGATGAGATGGGGCCATGGTCGGTCCGGGTTTCGTATGGGTTCGAGGGTCAATGGAGACTGATGCGCGCCTGGCCGTCGGCCACGGGGCCGAGGGTTCGCAGCAGGGGCGTCAGCGCGGCGCGCGTCTGGTCGTCGGTCCGCGGCGCGATGGAGGCCTGGCCGTCGAAGGACAGGCGCCCCGCGCGCACGCGGCCCGTGCCGGCCAGCAGCAAGGGGCCGTTGCGGGATTCGAGGTTCAGGTCCAGGCCGTCGGCGGCTTGGCGCAGGGTACCGCGATAGCTCCCCAGCGGCCGCACCGGACTGATCGCGCTGGCGGCATGCAGCCATTCCAGCGTCAGCCGCGTGGCGCCCGGCCCGGGCGGCGCGCCCAGGCGCGTGGCCGGCCACTGGAGGCGCACGCTGCCTTCGGGGCCGATCTGGCGGATCCCATCGTGCACCAGCGACAGGGCCGAGGCCGGCAGCTCCAGGGATTGGGCCGAGAGGGTCAGGCCGTCCAGCCCGGCGCGCAGGGCCAGGGGGCCGGCCAGCCAGGGATGGCTGATGCGGGCTTGCGGCAGGCCGCCGTCCCAGGCGATGCGCCATTGCACGGTGTCGGGCACCGTGCGGCGGTAGCCGGGCGGACCCAGGGCCAGGCGCGCCCGCCCGGCCCAGATCGAGCCCGAGGCGTCCACCACGCTCAGGACCCCGTCGGCGGGCAGCATGGCGGCCAGCCAGCCGGCCGGCAGGACCGCCAGCGCGCCCGCCAGGCCGAGCAGGACCATGGCCGCCGCATGCAGGGCCGGACGCAGGAGCGGCCTCATGGGCGTCCCTCCGCCGGCAGGGGTTCCCCGGCCGGCTGCACCAGGAGGACGCGTCCGTCCACCCGATCGGGCAGCTCCCGGCCATCGCGCCGGCTGCGGCGCAGGTCCAGTTCCACGATGCGCAGGGACAGGACGCGGGACAGCTCGTCCAGCCAGCCCAGCGTCGCCGCCGCGCCCGCGCCTTCCAGTTCGACGACGTAGTGCGGCCCGGGGAGGTCTTGCGACGGCGGCGTCGATTGCCAGCGGGCCCGTTCCGCCAGGCCGGCCCGTCCCAGGCTCTCGGCCAGGGCCTGTTCCACGCCGGCGGGGTCGATCCGGCCCCGCTGCAGGCTGCGCAGGGCCTGGCTCTCGAGGATCAGGGCCTGCAACTCGGCCGCGTCCGTCCGCAATGCCGCCAGGCGGCCCTGCGCCTGGTGGATGCCGTCCAGGGCAGGGCGCACCAGCAGCACCCAGGGCAGCACCACGAGCGCCAGGATGCCGGCCAGGCGCAGCAGGGCCTGCTCGCGCCGGGTGCGCCGGCGCCATTCCTGCGCGGCCCGCATCCGCCAGGCGGCCAGGCGTTCGCGCGCCGGCGCCAGGCGGGCCGACAGGGCCGCCGCGAGGCGAGGGGGCGCCGCCGGCCTCATGGCCGGCTCCCGCCGGCGGGAGCCGGGAGATCGCGGCGCAGCCGCCACGTCTGCGGCGGACCGGCGTCCACCTCGTAGGCCAGGCCGCGGGCGGCGAGGGCCTGCCGGATCGCGGCCGGATCATGGGCCGCCTCGGCGCCTTCGCGCAGGCTCAGCGCCAGCGTGCCGCCGCCGTATTGCAGGCGGGTCACCTGGCTGGCCAGCGCCGGGAGGCTTTGCGCGGCCGCCAGGGCCAGCGGCATGAGGTCGTCGCCGGCCGGCTCGCCGCGCGCCAGGCGCAGGGCGTCGCGCTGCGCCCGCGCCCGGACGAGGGGCTCGGGGCCGATGGGCAGGTCCGGAAAAGCCTGGGCCAGCTCGGCGCGCATGCGCTCTTGCAGGACCTCGACGCGCGTCTCCAACTGGTGCGCGTAGGCCAGCAGCCCCCCGATCCAGATCGCGGCCGTCAGGACCGTCCAGCGCAGGGCGGGGCGCCAGTCGTGGCGGCGCGCGCGGGGCTGGATCTCCGGCAGGGCCAGCGACCAGCCGGGCCAGGCCGCGGTCCAGAAGGCCTGTGCCGGGATTTCCGCGGGCGGGCGCGCATCGCCGGCCGGCCGGGCCAGGGCCAGCGGCACGAGCGCCTCGACACGCAGGCCGTGACCCGCCAGCAAGGCCCAGGCCGCCGCCAGCGCCTTGCGCTGCGCCCAGGCGACGGGCACCGTGCCGTCCGCCCGCCGGGCGCCGTGAGCGATGCAGAGGTCGCCGGTGCCGGACAGGACCATGGACTCCACGCTGGCGCGGATCGCAGCGGACAGCAGCCGGGCCGCGATGGGCGGGGGAGAGACCTGCGCGACCACGGCGTCGTCGGGGTGCAGGACGGCCTCGGCCGGAGCGCCCGCGGGGACCGCGGCGGCCAGCTCGCGCAGAGGCAGCTCGCCCGAGCGCAGGACGCGCAACTGGCGATCCACCACGGCGAACGGCAGGACGCTGCCGGCGTTCAAGCCGGACAGGGGCGGCAGCAGGAGTCGCAGGCGCGCTTTCATCTCAGCTCCCGGATCCAGAGGATCCTGGACGTGCCCTGGGGGTCGCGGTGCAGCAGGGCTTCCAGGCCGACGGCCGCCTGTCCCAGGCTCACCTGCCCCAGGACGCGGAACCAGGCGCTGCGCGTCGCGAGGGTGTCGCGGGCGGCGCGCGGATTCTGCTCCTGGCGCGTGCGATTCAGGAAATCGGCCGGGTCGTTGAACCATTGGCCCTTGTCGCGGCGGTCCGCCTGGAGGCGGGCGTCGGCCAGCGACAGGCCTTCGTACAGGGCGCTGAGCACTTCGGGTCTGGCGGTGTTGGGGTTCACGGGCGTGGGCTCTGGCAATACGGTCAGGTAGGGGCGCAGGAGGTCCAGGCCCTCGGGCGTCATGCCGGGCAGGCTGGCGAGATCGCCGATGTCGCGCAGGGCCACCAGCGGCGCCGGCCGCCCCGGGGCGGGTTGCCCCTGGGCGATGCGCGCCGCGATGTCCGTGGCCAGGGCGGGCGGCAGTTGCAGCAGGGCCAGCAGGCGCTCCAGGATGCGCTGCTGCTCGGGCAGGACCCGGCCTTCGCGCGCGAGGTTGTTCAGGTTCAGCCGGGCCTGGGCGTCCTCGATGCGGCCGGTGAAGGTGGCCGAGCGTCCCTCGTCGGGCAGCGGCAGGCTCAGCGCGTCGATGGGCCGCGCCCATTCGGCGTCGCCGCGGGTCGTCGGGTTGCGCCGGGCGTCCCAGTCCAGGACCACCCGGGCCCAGTCCAGGCCTCCGCGCAGCAGCCAGATGGCCTGCAGGCGGTCGTTCTCGGCGATCAGGGACTGCGTGAGCAGGCCCTGGCGCTCGATCAGCCGGCTCGCGCTCACCGAGGCGACGACCACGACCAGCAAGGCGCCGATCACGGCCATGCCGCGCTGGCCGCGCCATCCGGGGAGGCGGTTCGCGATCCCGTTCATGGCAGCAGCACGACCTTGCGGAATACCGCAGGGCGGCCCCGGTACAGGCGGCCGATCGTCAGTTCCAGGCCCGTGGCCCGCGCCGCGCCCGGCGGCGTGTCCGGTGCGACCCAGCCGTGTCCCGGCATCCAGGCCCGGACGCTGAAGTCCCGGATGCCGCCGAGCACGGCTTCGCTGCCCATGGGCTGCGGCAGGGGCAGGGCGATGCCGGCCTTGCCGACACCGCGCCGCAGGGCGTCGCCGTCCAGGCGCCAGACCACCCGTTCCCAGGTGCCGTCCAGGGCGGGCGAGGCGCGGATCATGGACAGGGTGGCCCGGCCCGCGCCCGATTGCGCGACCTGGATGCCGGGCGGCAGGAGCGCCCGCACGGCCGGCCTGCGCGACTGCGGGGCCGGCGGCTCGGGCAGCACCTCGGGGCCGGCGTGCCGCGCGATGTCCTCGCCCATCTGGCCGAGCACCCGCGAGATGGCCTGGGTCTCGTCGACGACGGCGTCCAGGCGCTCGCTGCCGCGCTCCACGCCGTCGAGCGCGCGCCACGAGATCAGGCTGAGCAGGGACAGCAGCAGCAGCGATACGAGGACCTCCACCAGGGTGAAGCCGGATTGGCGGCGGGCGGGCGGGGCGCTCATGGCTGCTGCGTCAGCAAGCCGCTGAGGCGCGCCAGCACCGGGCCGCCCTTTTGCGCGACGGTGACGGTGACCTGGCGGAAGCTGCGGTTCTGCGAGGGGTGGACGACCTGGCGGCATATCAGCGCGAGACCGCCCTGGGGGCAGGGCACGGACTGTTCGCCCGGGGCCGGCCAGGCGCCGGCCAGGCGCAGCTCGGCCAGGTGGTTCTCGGCCGATTGCATCGCGAGGCTGCGCTCGAGCAGCGAATGGGCGTGGTCGGTGCTGAATCCCAGCGCCCGGACGGCGGCGGCCAGGGCCACGGCGGCGATGACCAGGGCGATCAGGACCTCGAGCAGGGTGAAGCCCGCCATGCCGCGGAGGTGTCCCGTCATGGCGCCACCCCGTAGCGGCCGGCGGCGTCGCGCGTCACGCTCACCGTGCGCCAGCCGTCGTCCAGCTCGATGCGCATGGGGCCGGGCATCCATTCGCCCGTGATCAGGGCCGCCCCGGCGGGCTCGACGCGCACCGCGGGCGGCCGGTCCGTTTCCCATCGGCGGGGCCGCAGCGCGGCGTCGATGTCCGGCGCGGGCATGGCGGGCAGCGCGCCGGGGGGCAGGGCGCCGCGGGTGTCCGGATATTCGAAGCGGTAGCCCTCCTCGTCGTGGCGCCAGGCCAGCGGCCGGCCGCCGGCCCGCGCCTGCGTCTGGGCGATCGGCAGCAGCCAGGCCAGGCGCTGCGCCTCCCGGCGCAGGGCGCGGTCCGAGGACTGGGGGTACAGGTTCAGGCCCGCCGCGCCGGCCACGATTCCGATGATCGCCAGCACGATCATCATTTCCAGGAGGGTGGCGCCCGCCTGGCGGGGCGTGCCGCAAGCCGCGCTAGTCCGACCACGAGCCGATGTCGGCATCGTTCCCCTCGCCGCCCGGACGGCCGTCGGCGCCCAGTGAAAATACGTCGATCTCGCCATGCGTCCCGGGATTGCGGTACTGGTAGCTGGTGCCCCAGGGGTCCTTGGGCAGGCGGTCCAGGTAGCTGCGGGCGGCTCCGCGCTGCGCGCCGGGCGGAGGCTCCACGAGGCTTTGCAGGCCTTGCTCGGTGGTGGGATAGCGGCCGTTGTCGAGCCGGTAGAGCTTGAGGGCCTGGGTCAGGGTGCCGATGTCCTGGCGGGCGGCGATGGCGCGCGCCTGGTCCGGCCGGCTCAGGAGATTGGGGGCGATCAGCGCCGCGAGGACGCCCATGATGACCACCACCACCATGATCTCGATGAGGGAAAAACCGGTTTGCCGGCCCGGGCGGATCGCGCGCCGCGGGGCGGCCGCCGGCGCCAATGTCGGCAGCGATGCCGGTGCGTGCGGAGGAGTCATGGGCAAGGGGTTCTGTAGCGAAATAAGAATCAAATGCAACTAAATATTCTAAGGAGGGTCGCCAAAGTCCGCTCTTGACAATTATCATGGGCGAGCGAAGACAAACCAGTATATTAAGACAGATTTGGTTTCAGGCAGATTAGGGCGTTCCTCTAGGTCCTCCGGGTTTGGCCGAGGACGCCGGCGGCGCTCATGGAGATTCCCCCGATGCACGCACTTCCTTCCATGCCCAGACTGGCCCGGCTCGGCGCCCAGGCGGCCTGCGCCCTGGGGGCGGGCGTCTGGATCGCGCTGCTGTGGGCGCCCGGCCCCGCGGATCCGCCGCCCCTCCTGGCGTCCGCGCCGCCGGCCGGCTTCGACACCGCGCCGGTGGCCGCCTGGTTCGGCGGCGCGCAGGCGCGCGTGCGGGTCGAGGTCCAGGGCCTGATCGCCAGCGGCGACGAGCGCGGCGCGGCCCTGCTGTCGGTGGATGGCGCGCCGCCGCGGGCCTATCGGGTCGGCGACGTCCTCGCGCCGGGCGTGGTCCTGGCCGGGGTGACGCCCGAGGGCGCGCGCATCGAGCAGGATGGCGAGGCCCATCTGGCGCCGGCCCCGGCCGATCCGCGCGACACCGTCCAGGGCTTCGTGCCCGCCGATTCTGCTGCCGGGCATCCCGATTCTGCTGCGGGGCATTCCAGTTCCGCTGCCAGACGTGCGGGCCCTGCCGCGGGCTCGAGTTGATGCGCGGCCAAGCCGCCGCGCGCGCACTCGATCCGGCCGGCCGCCATTCCTCCAGCGCCTTGCGCCCCTGGCTCGGCGTGGGTGGTCTGTGCCTGGCGTTCCTGGCCCTGGCGGCCCTGGGCGATGCCGGCCGCGCGGCGCTGTGATTCGATCGCGCCGCCCTCGCGGCGCGGCGGGAGCCGGCCGGCGGGTGATGCTTCGGCGGATGGGGCTTCGGCCGGCGCGACCTCGGCAAACGTGGCCTCGGCGGCACGCTGGTTTTCCTCGGGGGATGAAGCCGTTCACTCCGGTGTCCGGGGTCGGGCGGGATGCGCCATGATGGGAATCCGGCCATTTTCCGGGCCGGGGATGGGGGGCGTGAATGCTATCCTGTGGCCCGCAGGCGCGAGGGGGCCTGACCCGCGGGGCTGATTCGCGGGTTGACCTGGACGTACCGCATCCGCGATGACCTCGGGCGGGTGTACCTGACCCGCAGGGCTGATTCGCGGGTGACTGGGGCCCGCAGGCGCGAGGGGACTAGGGGCTGCCGGGCATTGGGGCCCGAGGCCCGCGGGCATGGGAGGACGTGACGATGGGAATGTGGGTGCCCTGGCATCCGGAACGCTGGGTCGGCATCGCCCTGTGCCTGGGGCTTGCGCTGCCCCTGGGGGCCGGGCTGCTGTGCGCCGCCGGCCGGCTGGTCCGGGCGCTCGAGGCGGGTCCCCTGTGGCCAGGCGCGGGGCGCGCGCGGCGGCGCGTCCTGGCGGTCTGGTGGGCCGGGGCGCTGGCGCTCGCGGCGGTCTGCGGCTGGCTTTTCGGGGCGACGCCGGCGGCCCTGGCCGCCACCGGCTGCATCCTGGGCCTGTGGACGCTGGCCTGGGTCGACGGCCGCAGCGGCCTGCTGCCCGATGGCCTGACGCTGCCCCTGCTGTGGGCGGGGCTGCTGGTGAACCTGGACGGCGCCTTCGCCGCCCTGCCCGACGCGGTGCTGGGCGCCGCGGCCGGCTACCTGTTCCTGTGGGCGCTGTACCTGGCCTTCCTGCGCTTCACGGGGCGCGAGGGCATGGGCTACGGGGATTTCAAGCTGACGGCGGCGCTGGGCGCCTGGCTGGGCTGGCAGGCCCTGCCGGGAATCCTGCTGGCGGCCTCGCTGGGGGGCGTGTGCTTCGCCCTGTGGCTGCGCGCGACCGGCGGCGCCGGCGCGGGACGGCGCCTGGTCTTCGGGCCCTGGCTGGCGCTCGCCGGCGGCTGGGCCTTGCTGCTTCCGTTCGCGTGAGCCGGGGCAACCTCCGCGCGCACCGGCAAGGGGCGCTCGGCGCGGCGCTGCGTCTCGTTTTCCGCCGATCCGGCGATTCCCCGATTCGCCATTCGCGGCATGCGGCCGCTATGGGCCGGCCGGTGTGCCTTCGCTGTGGCTGCCGCCCGCGCCGCTGGCAGGCTTGACAATAAATGTGACTTCAGCAAACATTTGCAACTTTGTTGAGGCACATACGAAGTCATGGCGATTTCCCTGCGGTCCTTTGCGGCTTTGCCCCTGGTCCTGGCGCTGGCCGGCTGCGACAGCGGTGGTTCGCGGATCGCCGCCTCCTGTCCCGAAACCGGGCCCCATGCCTGCCAGTCGGGGCAGACCGAGCCGCTCTACACATTCCAGTGGGCCCTGAACCATGCGGCCAGCTTCTTTCGCGCGTATCCCGCGGTCTCGCAGGGCGGCCTGGATCTGAACGTGGAGCCTTTGCACCGCCAGGGCCTCAAGGGGCAGGGGGTGCGGGTGCTGGTGCTGGATTCGGGTACTGATTTCGGCAACGAAGACCTGCGGCCCAATGCCGACCTCGGCATGTCGCACAATATGGTCACCGGTGATCCCGACCCCTATCCAGGCCTGCTCGACCGGGGCGACGCCCATGGCACCGTGGTGGCCGGCATCATCGGCGCCGCCCAGAATGGCAAGGGGGTGATGGGCATCGCGCCGATGGCGACGCTCGGCGCCTCCAATTTCCTGACCCCCCAAGGCGAGCTTCAGATATTCGCCGCCTATGGCGGGGCGCCATGGTCCAGCCAGGCGCACGTGATCAATGCCTCGTACGGTGACGACGACATCCTGGGCTCGTATGAAAATCCGGGCGGCAAGGTCGAGACCTTCGCCTTGCGCGGCCTGAAGAACCTGCGTGGCGGCAAGGGCGTGGTCTTCGTCAAGGCGGCCGGCAATGGGTTCTCCGGACCCTCGAGCAACAGGCCCTGCAGGCGCGGTGGCATTGCCTACTATGGCTGCTTCAATCCGGCCAACGACGTCGAGCCGCTCGAGCCCAACGTCATCGCGGTCGCCGCCCTGAACGCCCGGGGCGAGCGCAGCAGCTACAGCAGCGCGGGCTCCCTCCTCTGGGTCACCGGCATGGGTGGCGAGTCTGGCTTCGAGGGCACTTACGGCGAGGGAGGCGACAAGCAGACGGCCGGCCCCTCTCTTTTCAGTACCGACATCCGCGGCTGCGTCAACGGCTACAGCTACAGCAACGCCAAGGCGCCCCATGACATCGACACCCCGTTCATGCGCGGCGTGTCCCAGCGCGACGGCCGGCTCGACAATCCGGATTGCGATTACGCCTACATGAACGGCACCTCCGCGGCGGCGCCGTCGATCTCGGGGGTGGTCGCCCTGGTGCTGGGCGCCAACCCCGAACTGGGCTGGCGCGACGTGCGCGACATCCTGCGCCTGTCGGCGCGCAAGGTGGATGCCGACTACCCGCGGCGCATCCCGCACGGTGGGGACCGGGCCTACGGCGCGCCGATGAATTTGAAGGACAACACGCTGTCCGCCACGATCGGAGGCGCCGGCGACATCGCCGACGGCAGCACCGTGGCGCCCATGACGCTGGGCTGGCAGGTCAACGGCGCCGGTCTCGAGCATTCCGACTGGTACGGCTTTGGCGTGCCCGACGCGGAAAAGGCGGTGGCCCTGGCGCGGGATTATGCGCGCGACCCGGCCCGCGGCCGCCGCGCCGACGTGACGATACCGGCGTTCGCCGGAGTGGCCTATTGGCACAAGAATACGCCGGATCCCGCTCATGCCGGCGTGCCGAACAGGGAATTCAATGCGGACGGGTTTCCCTACCAGCGCGTGTCCCTGGCCGGCACGCTCACCGGCGCCGAGCAGCTCGTCGATGAATTCCAGGTGAGGCTCACCGGCGCGGGCGTCTGCCTGGGTTCCATGGGGATCGCCGTGCGTTCCCCCTCGGGCACCGTGTCCCTGCTGAAACTTTCCGGGGATCATTTCTCCGGCGCGGACATTTCCACGTTCGACGCCTATGCGCTGGGCAGCTACGCCTTCTATGGCGAGGCGGCGCAGGGCGACTGGCAGATCTACGCGGTGGCCGGGAATCCCGACGAGCCGGTAGGCGAGACGATGCCGAAATGCGCATCCCTCGCCGGGGGTGTTCCGCGCGATTTCAAGCTGTTTTTCGAGGCGCGTATCATCGCGCAATGACCGTCCGCCGCGCCGCCCGTCCCGGGCGCCGCGCGGCGATCTCCTTCGATGAAGACGGTATGATCCCGTCCCTGATGGATGATTTGAAATGATAGGCCCGACGATGAAAACTGGAATTCGAATGCTGCGCCGCGGGTGTGGCCTCCTGGCCCTGGTGATGGGCATGACGCTGACGGCGCATGGCGCGGCCGCCCAGACGCTGGGCCAGAAGCTATCGACCGACGAGATCGCCCGGCTGGGCACATTGCCCGAATACGAGGTCGACGGCATACGTCTGCGGGTGATGCCCGGCGTGCCGGAAGACGGCGAGGGCACCTGGGTGCTCAATGCCCAGGGGGTGGTGGGCATCAGCCGCCACGAGGTGATGGTCACGGGCGTGCCGCAGGCCGACCTGCAGGCGCGGCTGGGCACGCTGTTGCCGCAGCCGCTGTCGCAGCAGCATTTCGCTCCCACGGGGATTTCCGTCCTGCGCTTCGCCGATTTCGACCAGGCGGTGCAGGGCTATCGCGCGCTGCGGGATGCGCTGCCCGAGGCGACGGTGCGCCTGTCCATCACCTTTGGCCGCAGGTTGCCACGCTAGCGTCCGAACGAGCGACGGACCACCTTCCCCCGAACCCGCCGTATCCGCAGAACGATGAACCTCGACAAGAAATCCGAAAAGAAACGCCTGGCCGCGCTGTCCTTGTCCCTGTTGCTGCTGGCCGGCTGCGACACCGGCGGCGATTCGCGGATCGCCGCCTCCTGTCCGGAAACCGGGCCCTATGCCTGCCGGACGGGCGACAGCGAGCCGCTCTATACCTACCAATGGGCGTTGAGGTATGCCACCAGTTTCTTCACGCGCTTTCCGGACACGGCCAGCGGCGGCCTGGACCTGAATGTCGAGCCCGTGCATCGCCAGGGCATCAAGGGACAGGGCGTGCGGGTGATCGTGGTGGACTACGGCAGCGACCTGCGCAACGAGGATTTGCTGCCGAACGCCGATTTCGGCATGTCGCGCAATCTGGTCGCGGGCGGCAACGAGCCGTACTCGGTCACGGGCGACGCCCACGGGACGGCGGCAGCCGGCATCATCGCGGCCGCCCAGAATGGCAAGGGAGTGATGGGGATCGCCCCCCGGGCCACGCTGGGCGCGGCCAATTTCCTGGAAAAACAGACCGAGCTCTTTGCCTCGCACGGCGGTGCCGAGTGGTCGGCCCAGGCCGACATCTTCAACGCCTCGTACGGGCTCGACTCCCTGGCCACGCCCTACGAGGTGGGCGTCGCCGACGATATCATCACGGCGGTGCGCGGGATGAAGAGCCTGCGCGCCGGCAAGGGGGCCATCTACGTCAAGTCGGCCGGCAATTCCTTCGAGCCCGAGCATTGCACGTTCGAGAGGAAGCTGCCCGACGATACCTGGGAACTGGCGGGCGCATACTATGACTGCTCCAATCCCGCGAACGATTCCAGCACGCTCGAGCCCAACACCATCGTCGTGGCGGCCCTCAACGCCATGGGCCTGGCCAGCAGCTACAGCAGCGCGGGCCCGGTGGTCTGGATCACGGGCATGGGTGGCGAATACGGCTCGGAAGGCAGCCACGGACAGGAAGGCGCGCCCAAGAACGGCCCGACCCTCTTTTCCACCGACATCCGCGGCTGCGCGCACGGGTACAGCGTGACAGGGGCGGACACGCCCTTCCTGCGCGGGCAGACCGAGCGCGACGGCGTGCCCGAGAATCCCGACTGCGACTATGCCTACATGAACGGCACGTCGGCGGCGGCGCCCACCATCAGCGGCGTGGTCGCGCTGATGCTCAGCGCCAATCCCGAGCTGAGCTGGCGCGACGTGCGCGACATCCTGCGCCTGTCGGCGCGCAAGGTCGATCCCGACTATCTCCTGCACGTTCCGCTGTATGGGATTGCGCCTTACGGTGGCATGATGGACCTGACGGAGAACGAACCCGACCCCGCCGCGCCGCCCGGCGGCCCCGACGATATCGTCGACGGGGCCACGCGGATACCCATGAACCTCGGCTGGCAAAAGAACGCGGCCGGCCTCGAGCATTCCGACTGGTATGGCTTCGGCGTGCCCGATGCGGAAAAGGCGGTGGAACTGGCGCGCGCATACCGCGACGATCCTTCGCGCAGCCGCAGGGTCGACGTCCGGAAGCCGAATTTCGCCAAAGTCGCCTATTGGCAGCGGGATCCGATCGACCCTGCGGACTATCCCGGCTACCCTCAACGGCGCGAGGGGCCCTTCCCCTATGAGAGGGTCACGCGGATCGGGACGTTCAAGGCCGGCGCCGCGACCGTGGACCAGTTCCAGTTGCGGCTGACGGGCACAGGCGTCTGCCTGGGCTCGCTGGGCATCGCCGTGCGCTCTCCCAGCGGCACGATGTCCCTGCTCAAGATGCCGGTGGACGGCTTCAAGGCCGATGGCTTGTCGGACTTCGATCGCTACGGCCTGGGCAGCTATGCCTTCTACGGCGAGCCCGCGCAGGGCGATTGGGAGATCTTCGCCCTGGCCGCGGACCCGGACAAGCTGGCGAGGGTCGCCGACCGGATCGACGACCGACTGGTTCCCCGCTGGTCCAAGCCATGTCCGTCAAAGCTCGACGAGGGCAGCGGCCTGGTTGACCGCGATTTCGAGTTCGCGGTCGAGGCGCGCGTCATCGCGCAATAGCGGCTCGAGCCTGGCGGCGCTGGCTTTCCCCTCAGCGGCTTTTCGATGCCATGACGAAGTCCAGGGCGGCCAGTTCGCGCAGGGCCTCGCGGGCGGCCTGCCGGCAGGCATCGCGGCGGTGCCCGTCCTCGGCGAGGGCGGGATCGGCCAGCGACTGGCGGGCGGCGCGCAGGACGAGCTGCCAGGTCTGGAGGGCGAGCGCGGGCTCCCAGGCGGCCAGTTGCCGCTCGCGGCATTCGTCGGCGAGGGCGCCCACCAGGGACACGAGGTCGGCGTCGCCCGGCGGCATGCCCAGGAACAGTTCGGCCAGGGCGAGGCGGGCCTGGAAGCGCTCGCGCCCGCTCCAGGTGGATTCGATCAATCCTTGATAGCACTGCATGGCCTCGTCCTGCCGGCCGGCGTCGGCGGCCTCGAGGGCCTGCCGGCGCACCCGGCCGTAGCGGTCCATGGCCTCGCCGCCGCCGCGGCTTTCCGCCCGGCAATTTTCGAGCCACTGCAGGGTGGCCTCGTCGGCGAACGGCGTCCCGTCGGAAAAGGCGAGGCGTTCGATGCCGGGCAGCCGCTTGGTGAAGGCCAGGGCGTTCTGGATGACGGCCTGGCGCATCGCGGCCCCCTGTTCGCCCAGCATGCCGTAGCCCCGCGCCGATTCCCGGTCCAGGTCCAGCCAATAGGGAAAGGTGGCGATGCGGGACTCGCAGAATTCGATCAGGCCGTCGGCGTTGCCGCTGCGGGCGATGGTGGCGAAGGCGTCGGAGATGGCCACGGGCGGCGGGATCAGCGAGGTGGCGCCCTGCTGCGCCGGGGGTGGGTTGATCAGGGCGCCGCGCGCCGCGAAGCGGCTCATCTCGATGGCCAGGGGGTTGAAGCGGTCCAGCGTGCGCAGGGCGTTGGTGATCTGGCCGATGTAGCCCAGGGCGGGCGACAGGGCCTCGATGATCGCGTCCAGGCTGTTCAGCGCGTCGGCGGCCGGGACGGCCGCGGCGAAGGACCGGGGCGCCGGAGCAGCGCCCGCCGCGCCACCCGCCGCCTTGCCCTGCGCCGTGCCCGCCGCCGCCCGCGGGACCGGCGCCCCTGGGCCGGCACCCGGACCCGTCCCCTGACCCGTGCCTGGTGCACCTGCCCCTGCACCTGCACCTGCACCTGCACCTGCACCGGCACCCTGACCGGCACCTTGACCGGCACCTTGAGCGGCACCTTGAGCGGCACCTTGACCCGCGCCCTGACCTGCCCCCGGACCCGCGCCCGCACCCGCGCCCGCGTTCGCACCTGCACCGCCCTCCGCGGACCCCGCCGCCTCGGCCGGCCCGGCGGCGGGCGGGGGCGGGGCGATGACCTCGAGCCGGCGGATCTGCTGGAGGAAGGAGGCCAGCGGCGGGGAATCGGGATCGACTTCGGCGAGCCGGGCGTCCAGCGATTCGGCGGCCGACACCATGGCCTGGTGGGTTTCCTCGCGCAGCGGCGGGACGTCCTTGTTCTCGAGCCAGCCGGCGGTGCGCTCCATCCACCACGCCAAGGCGTTGCGGCGGCCGCGCAGGCGCTTGAGCGGCGGGTGCGCGGTGTCCCAGTAGCGGCTGACCAGGCCCTCCTGCAGCAGCAGGCCGGCGCCCAGGCCCTCGATCCCGTAGCGCTCGGTCCAGGCGGCGGCCACCCAGGCCGCGACCATGAAATCCTTGCCCTGGGTCGAGAAAAGGCGGGCGCCCAGCGTCTCGACCTTCTGCCAGTCGACCTGCCCCGAGCTGGTGGGGCTGGTCATTTTTTCGATTTCGGCGGCGGCGGCCTCGTAGTCCTCGCTGTCGCGCACGTCGGCGCCGGCGGGCGCGGCCTCGGAGATGGGTTCCAGCAGGGGGGCGACGTCGATGATCATGCGTGGGAGGCGGAAGTCTCGGTCATGGCCCTAGCCCACGGCGATGAGACTGACGTCCTCGAGTTCGCCGCCGGGCAGGGTTCCGATGGCCAGTGTATCCGGTTCGCCGTCCAGGCGGACGTAATAGCTGTGGTCCGGCGCGATGGCGTTCCTCAGGCCCCAGGCCTGGAAGGCCCGGCCGCCGGCCTCGAACTGGAGGCCTTGCAGCTCGTATTCGTTGACGCTGCGCTCTGGCATGCCGCCGGCCGGCCCGACGGCGTGGAAATCGATCGCGGCCCCGTTGCCCGAGACGCCGACCAGCGCGCCGCTTGCAGTCCGGCCCGGCGCGGGGTGGGCCTCGAGCCAGATGCCCAGGCGCTCGTGCGCGTGCAGGCCCAGCCTCACCGGCCAGGACGGGGCGATGGGCGCATGGGCGCGCGCCACGACCTTGGCCTGCCAGCGCGTGCCCTCGAGGCGCGCCCAGTCGCCCAGCACCGTGGTGGCCGCCGGCGGCTCGTCCGCGGCGCCGGGATCGCCGGTGAGCAGCGCGAAGCCGTTGACCGCGCGCCCGAGCCGCGTCTGCAGTGCCAGGCGGAACAGCGCCAGGCCGCGGCGCACGGCGGCATCGGCCTGGCGCGCGGGGGATCCGGCCACGAGGACCACCGCCGCGCCCGCGTCGGCGGCCTCCTGGGCCGAGCCCAGCCAGGCCTTGTCCCCGGCGGGCCAGCGCTGGCCCTTGACCGCCAGGCCGTAGGGCCCGAGCTGCGCGGCCGCGAGCCGCGCCGCCGCGTCATCCTCGTCCAGGTTGATGAACCATGCGCATTTGTCCGCCATGCCCGCCCCTATTCGAAAGTGGCCGTGAACTGGCCATGCTCGTCGACGCCCAGCCGCGCGCGGCTGAGCGCCTCGGCGTCGGACATGCGGGCGAGCAGGGTGTTCGACAGCAGGGGCAGGATGGCGCCCTTGAGGATGAAGTCGATGTTGCGCGCCCCGGTCTCGACCTCGGTGCAGCGCTGGGAGATCGCGTCGATCGCCTCCTCGGCGACCTCGAGGGCGATCTTGTTGTTGCGCTGCATGCGCTGGGCGAGCTTGCGCAGCTTGAGCCGGACGATGCCGTGCAGCGCGTCGCCCTTCAGCGTCAGGTAGGGGACGATGGTCATGCGCGCCAGCAGCGCGGGCTTGAAATGGTTGGACAGGATGGGGCGGATGGCCGCCTGGATGGCCTCGACCGGCGGGGGCTCGTCGCCGGCGCACATCTCGGTGATCACGTCCAGGCCCAGGTTGGAGGTGAGGAACACGACCGTGTTGCGGAAATTGATCTCGCGGCCCTCGCCGTCGGACAGCACGCCCTTGTCGAAGACCTGGTAGAACAGGTTCACCACGTCGAGGTGGGCCTTTTCGACCTCGTCGAGCAGCACGACCGAATAGGGGCGCTGGCGCACCGCCTCGGTCAGCACGCCGCCCTCGCCGTAGCCCACGTAGCCGGGAGGCGAGCCCACCAGGCGGCTGACGGTGTGCTTTTCCTGGAACTCGCTCATGTTGATGGTGACCACCGATTGTTCGCCGCCGAACATGGTGTCGGCCACCGACAGCGCGGTTTCGGTCTTGCCGGTGCCCGAGGGTCCCACCAGCAGGAAGATGCCCATGGGCTGGTCGGGATCGCGCAGCCCAGAGCGCGCGGATTTCAGGACCTCGGCGATGTGGGCGAGGGCGTGGTCCTGGCCCTTGATGCGGGCCCTGAGCGTGTCCTCGAGGGCCAGGGCCGCCGCGGCCTGGTCGCGCATCATCTTGCCCAGCGGGATGCCGGTGCGGTCGGAGACGACCTTGGCGATGGTGTCGGGCGACACGTCGATGAAGATGAGCTTGTCCTGCGCCTGCAAGGCATCGAAGGCCTGCTCGGCCTCGGCGAGCTCCGCCTCGATGGCCGCCGGATCGCGCGGGGCAGACGGGGCAGCCGCGCCGCCGCGCGCCTGCGCGCGCTCGGCCCGCAGGGCGAGGATGCGCCGGGCCGCGTCGTATTGCGCCTGGAAGCTGGCGCGGCGCTCGTCCAGTTCGGCCTGGATGCGGGCCGCCAGTTCGTCGATCTCGCCGAGACGGGCGGGGTCGGTGGGGACGCGGTTCTCGATGTCGCGCAGCAGGCCGCGTTTCTCGCGTTCCAGCATCTGCAGGGTGCGCTCGCGGTCCTCGATGAAGTCGGGCTTGGAGGACAGGTTGACCTTGATGCGCGCGCAGGCGGTGTCGAGCAGGTCGATCGCCTTGTCGGGGAGCTGGCGGCCGGTGATGTAGCGGTTCGAGAGCTCGGCCGCCGCCACCAGCGCGTCCTCGCGGATGATGACCTGGTGGACCTGCTCGTAGCGTTCCTTGAGGCCGCGCAGGATCTGCACCGCCATGTCCACCGAGGGCTCGTCGAGCTTGACGAGCTCGAAGCGGCGGGCCAGCGCCGGGTCCTTCTCGAAGTATTTCTTGTACTCGCTCCAGGTGGTGGCGGCGATGGTGCGCAGCTCGCCGCGCGCCAGTGCGGGCTTGAGCAGGTTGGCGGCATCGCTTGTGCCGGCCGCCCCGCCCGCGCCGATCAGCGTGTGCGCCTCGTCGATGAACAGGATGATGGGCGTGGGCGAGGCCTTGATCTCGTCGATCACGCCGCGCAGGCGGTTCTCGAACTCGCCCTTGACGCCGGCGCCGGCCTCGAGCGCGCCCATGTCCAGGCCGAGGATGGTGACGCCCTCGAGGATCTCGGGCACGTCGCCCTCGGCCACGCGCACGGCCAGGCCCTCGATCACGGCGGTCTTGCCCACGCCGGGGTCGCCGACGCAGATGGGGTTGTTTTTACGGCGGCGCGCCAGGATGTCGACCATCTGCCGGATCTCGGGATCGCGCCCGAAGACCGGGTCGATCCTGCCCTCGCGCGCCTTGGCGGTGAAGTCCTCGCAGAACCGCTGGATGGCCGAGCCACCGCGGCCCTGGGCGGCGTCCCCCGCGGCCGCGGAGCCGCCGCCGGCACCGGCGGAAACGGCCTCGCGGGATTCGCGCGAGGCGCCGGCGACGATGCCCAGCAGCTCGACCGTGCGGTTCTTGTCGAGCTCGGAGAGCAGCGAGGAATAGGTGCCGCTCGCGTAGAACGAGGCGCGCGCCACGAAGGCGGCCAGCAGGGCGCCCGAGCGGATGGAGCCCTCGTACAGGTCGACCGAGGCGATCATCCAGGCGTCGCCGAACCACTCGGGCAGCAGGGGCGAGAACTGCGGGCGCCCGGCGTTGCCGGTCTTGAAGCCCTCGATGGATTGCTCGAGGGCGCGCCGCACGCGCCCGGGATCGATGCCGGCCTGCTTGAGGATGAGCTGCACGTCGCCGCTGGGATCGTCGATCAGGCGCACCAGCATGTGCTCGATGGTGATCTCGTAGTGCGTGCGGTTCAGGCAGAGGCCCGCCGCGTTTTCCAGCGCATCGCGGCAAGTGGGGTTCAGTCTGCTGACCAGAGACTTGAACTCGACGATTTGCATGCTCGCCCCCGGAGGTGGTTGGGTCGTGTCAGGGGGCGGCTCGAGCTTTGGCGTGATGGGGCTCGGTCACTCGCCCGCGGAAAGACGGTGTTGCGGCGCCGGCCGCGTCGCCGGGAACCCGGGCGGCGCGCGACGGCGGGCGTCAGGGCGTGGCGATCATGGGCGAACGCCACCCCTCGGGGCTGCTCAGGACTTGGGTGCGTTCCAGGAGTCTTGCGCCTCGATGCCGTCGGGCGTGAAGGTCTCGATGATGGTCTCGTACGTGAACGAGACCGCCTCCATGTGGCCCATGGACTTGTTGGCGGGATCCAGGCACATGGGCACGAACTTGTGCATCGAGGTGATGATCGCGTTCTTGATTTCGACCGTGTAGTAGAGCTCCTCTTTCCCCTGCGGCGAGATGCGGTAGTACTCGAGCTTGGCGTCGGTGAGCTGCTCGCCCGAGGTCAGGGCCTGGAACAGTTTCGGCGAGGCCTTGTCGATTTCCTTGGTGATGGTGAGCGGCCCGTGGATGCGCTTGCCGGTGGGCAACCCCGTCTGGATGGACTTGGGGATCTCGATCGTGTGGTCGACGGCCTGGACCAGGATCGTGTCCTCGTGGCCCTGGATGGTGCAGCTTCCGTCGATTTTTCCTTGCGTCTGACCCGTCAGGGTGAAGTAGCCTGGCATTGGCATGATTGACCTCCTAGCCGCATTGCGCGGTGGTTATGGAATCCATTGCGATGGACGTGGGCGGGGCCCGGATCCGTCATTTGCGATCGAGCTTGCCGACCAGCGAGAGCGTGAAGGATGCTCCCATGTACTTGAAGTGCGGTCGCACCAGCATCGACACGCGATACCAGCCGGGGTCGCCTTCGACGTCCTCGACGTTGATCTGTGCCGTGCGCAGCGGCCGACGGCTGCGGACCTCGGGCCCCGGGGCGTCCATGTCGGCCACGTACTGACGGATCCAGTTGTTGAGCTCGCCCTCGAGATCGGCGCGCTCTTTCCAGGTGCCGATGTTCTCGCGCTGCAGCACCTTGATGTAGTGGGCCAGGCGGCTGACCACGAAGATGTAGGGAAGCTGCGTGCCGAGCTTGTAGTTGGTTTCTGCCTCCTTGCCTTCCTTGGTGTTGCCGAAGAATTTCGGCTTTTGGCAGGAGTTGGCCGAGAAGAAGGCCGCATTGTCGCTGTTTTTCCGCATGGCCAGGCCGATGAAGCCCTGCTCGGCCAGCTCGAACTCGCGGCGTTCCGAGATCAGGACCTCGGTGGGGATCTTGGTCTGGATCTCGCCCATGGCCTCGTAGTTGTAGATGGGCAGGTCGCCCACCGTGCCGCCGCCCTGCGGGCCGATGATGTTGGCGCACCAGCGGTAGTCGGCAAAGCTCGCGGTCAGGCGCGAGGCGAAGGCGAAGGCCGCGTTGCCCCACAGGAAGGCGTTGTTGCCGGCCGAGACGTCCTCCTCGTAGTGGAATTTCTTGGACGGCGTGGTGTCGTTGCCGTAGGGCGTGCGCAGCAGGAAATGCGGCAGCACCAGGCCCACGTTGCGCGCGTCCTCGCTCTCGCGAAAGCCGTTCCACTTGGTGTATTGCGGCATCTCGAAGATCGAGGACAGGTCCTTGAGGTCGGGCAGCTTGGAGAAATCATCGAGGCCGAAGAACTGCGGGCCGGCCGCGGCGATGAACGGCGCGTGCGCCATGGAGGCCACGCTGGCGCAATACTGCAGCAGCTTGATGTCGGACGAGCCGGGGCCGAACTCGTAGTTGGCGACGATGGCGCCGAAGGGCTGGCCGCCGAACTGGCCGAACTCGGCCGTGTAGCAGTTCTTGTAGAGGCCGGACTTGGTGACCTCGGGCGAGTCCTCGAAATCGCTGAGCAGATCGTCCTTGCTGACGTTCATGATCTGGATCTTGATGTTCTCGCGGAAATTCGTGCGGTCGATCAGGAATTTCAGCGAGCGCCACGACGACTCGAGCCGCTGGAAGTCCGGATGGTGCAGGATCTCGTCGACCTGGCGGCAGAGCTTTTTGTCGAGCTCGGCGATCATATCGTCGGCGAGCGAGGCCGTGATGCGATCGGTGGCGCGGGCCGGATCCAGCAGGGAGGAAATGAAGGTCTGGATCCCCTGGCGGGTGATCGCATAGGATTCGTCGCCCGGGCGCACCCTCGTGGTCTCGAGGAGCTGGTCGATGAGGGAGCCGCTGGTGGCCTCGCCTGCGCCGGCTTCCTCTTGCTTTGCTGTTTGTTCGCTCATGGTGTCTCAACCCTGTGTGGCGTGTCTGTTGTCCGGGGCGCCCTTCAGGCATCCGGGGTGGCGGGATGCCGCGGCGGGATGCTTTTATCGCGGCGGGATGCCCTCATTTGTCCTCGATGCCGAGTTCCTTGAGCAGCTTTCCGCGCGCGCCCTCGTCCTGGACGAGGTCCTGGAGTTTCTTGCGGAAATCGGGGATGTTGCCCAGCGGGCCCTTGAGGGCCTTGAGCGCGCCGCGCAGCTCGACGATGTTGCGCAGTTCGGGGACTTTCTCGACGATGTTGTCGGGCTGGAAATCGGCCAGGGAATCGAACTTGAGATTGACCGCGATGTTGCCCTCGGAGCCGGGCTCGAGGCGGTTGGCCACCGACAGGTCCAGGGACAGGTTCTGCGCCTTGAGGACGTCGTTGTAATTGTCCTTGTCGACGTTGATGGGGGCGCGGTCCTCGACGCTGCGGTCATCGGCGCGTTGCGTGAAGTCGCCCAGGATGAGGAGCTTGAGCGGCAACTCGACCTCGGTCTGGGCGTCCCCCGTGGCGGGCTTGTAGGTGATGTTGACGCGTTCCTTGGGGGCGACGGATCCTTCGGTTGCCATGGTGGTCTCCTGTGTGGGCGGGTGGCCAATCGGACCGCGAGGGCGCGCATGGCGGCGCGCTGACAGCTCTCGCCGAAATGACTGAATGTTGCTTGAAACCCGGACGGTGCCTGAATGCCTGCTTGGTCGAATGATTATGTGTCAAATATTTATTAATAGAATTTGCAACAACGGAATGATTTTGTCTCAAGCAGCCAGGGGTGTCAATGCGTGGAGAGCCTTGCGCCGCATAAGTTTCGCGTTGTTACACGCCTGTGCCGGCCGGCGGCAGCTTCAGTACCTGGCCCTTCATGATGAGGTCGGTGTTCTTGAGCCGGTTCAGTCGCTGCAGTGTCTGGACATCGGTCCCGTAGCGCCGCGCAAGTGAATACAAAGTATCGCCCTCCTCGACCCGATGCGTGCGCTCCGGCGGCGGCTCGGCCGCGGGCGGTGGCGGCGGGGGCGGCGCGGCGATGATCTTTTCCGCGCGCTGCCGGATGTACAGCGGCATGGGCGAGGCGGCCCGCTCGGGAGGGCCTTCCGTCCAGCACTGGCCGATCCGCTCGGGCACCTTGATGGCCAGGCGCGCCGGCGTCGCGCCGGTCGAGGGCGTGGAGGCCCCGGCCAGGTAGTCGAGGTTTTCCGCGAGGCTCAAGAGCTGTTCCTGGCCCGAGAAATCATAGCGGACGTGGATGGTGCGCACGTCCAGGGCCTCGAGCCGCTCGCGCGCCTGCGGGAAGTCCTCGGGCGTGAAGATCCGCTCGCCGTCCTTGAACTCGGCGACGAAGCGCGCCATGCCCATGGGGCCGGGATAGCGCTGGGTCAGCGTCAGGTCGTCGATGTAGATGCGCAGCGTGACGTCGCCGCACTGGTCGGGCGACCAGTCGAAGCTGTTGGTCACCGACATGTTGAAATTGTCGAGCGTGATTTCCTGCTGCGCGCACTGGATCGAGAGGTTGACCGAATAAGGCTTGGCGCGGGCGCCCTCGTTGACGCCGATGGGGCGGGCCGTGATCAGGATGGTGGCCGACTTGCCCTTGGCCGTCTCGGCAAGCTGGGACCGGACCACGGCCTCGACGCGGGTGTCGACCGAGCGGTTCAGGAAAGGCATGAACGGATCGGCGAAGGGGAACGCATAGTCGCCGCGCTGGGCGGGCGTGAAGCGCGTCGCCTTCTGCAGGACGAAGGGCCTGGCCGGGCCGTCGACGAAGGCCCATACCGATCCCTTGTCGCCAAAGAGCTGGTCGTTGACCTCCTGCGGGCTGACCGCCATCTGGGTCTTCCAGAGGACTTTCTCCTCCCATTCCTTTTGCATGTGGCAGGAGGCCTGCTCGAGCGCGTAGCGCGTCAGGATGCGCAGGGGGCCGCCGATGAGCTTCCAGATGACCTGATCGTCCGGCAGGTCGAATCCCGAGGCCTTGCGGAAGGCATTCAGGCTGTCCTGCGCGGTCTGCAGCGCCGAGGTGGTGGTCTCGGGGCTGACGCCCAGGTTGAAGTAGTCGGCCATGAGCTTGTAGGACTGGCCGTTGCCCTCCATGGCCTGGGCGGCCGCCACGTCGAACTGGTGCGCGTAGTCGGCGAAGGCCTGGACGCCGCGGATGGAGCGGCGCAGCGTCGAGCCCGCCGTCGTCGACGGGTTGTCGGTCTCGGGCCGGACGATGCGCTCGCCCACCGTGTTGATCGTCTCGAGGATGGCCTTGGCCTTGCCCACCGAGGCGCCTTCGGCGGCCGCGCGCCGCAGCGCGGGAAACTCGCGGGCGAACAGCATCAGGCCCGGCAGGCCCTCGTCGGGGATCTCGGCGAACTCGCTGCGCAGGCGATCGAAGAACTCATAGTAGGGACTGGTGTCGGTGTCCACCTTGGTGACCATGTCGCGCCAGGCCGGCTCGTTGGCGAGGAGCTGCTCGCCGTTGTCGAAGGACCAGGCAAAGCTCTGCCAGGCGTTGAAGCGCTCGGTCCGGTACCAGGCCTCGAAGGCGCCGCGCTTGAACTGGAAGCCGGTCGAGTCGTTCAGGGCCTGTTCCACCTCGTTCAGGAAACCCCGGATGTGGCGCTGGCCGGCGAGGGTGAGCGCGGGCGGGATGGCGGCCGGGTCCTGGCCCTGCGAGCCCGGCAGCCAGAAGGTGCGCAGGCTCACCGGGTGGATGTCGCGCTGTTCGTTGGCCCAGGCGAGCAGCCAGGCGAAGTGCTCGGACTGCTCGATGGCCTGCGCGAGCGCGGCGCGATCGGCGTGCAGGCTTTGCAGCAGCGCCGGGTCCTGGGGATCGCTCCAGGCCTTGTAGGCGGCGGACATGTGGGCCGGGGCCTGGATCAGGTGGGCGGGCAGGTCGAGACCGAGCGCCTCCGAGAGCTGCTCGGGCGCCTGCGGCATCTGCAGCAACTGGTCGTAGGTCGCGCCGTCGATGCGCGCCTGCGTCATGTTGATGTTGCGCGTGAGCGTGAGCACGGCCTCGGCGTAGGGGAGCGAGTCCGCCTTGCCCTCGCTGCGCAGGGCGGGCAGGATGTCCTCGCGCCGGTTCTTTTGCAGCAGCGCGCGGAAGCCCTGGACGTAGGCGGCCCTGATGTCGTTCTCGAGGTCTTCGAGGTCGGGGCTGAAGGCGAGCCAGCGGGTCTGCCAGTTGCGCTCGTGGTTCTGGATCAGCTCGATGAGCCGGAGCATGCTTTGCAGGCTCTCCAGGCGCTGCTCGGCGGGCTGGTCGCCCGCCAGCGCGTGGACGGGATAGGCGTCGCGGATGGCGATCAGGCTGCTGCGGGTCTGGTAGTAGGACAGCATCAGGAACAGCAGGGCGGCGGCGAAGGTGCAGATCCAGAAGACCGCCGCCAGGTTGCGCGTGGCCAGGCGCCAGCGGTCGACGATGACGGTGGGCCGGAAGGTCCAGCGGTCGGCCGGCAGCACGCGCTCGAAGAAATCGTGCAGGAAGGCGCCCTTCTCGGTGGGCCGCGCCACGGCGGGCGCCTGCTGGACCAGCCCCAGCATGTTGGGCAGGGTCTCGCCCTCCTGGCGGGCGCTGCTCAGGAACAATCCCCGCAGCAGCGGCTGCTCGAGGTAGGGGTTGTTGCCCATGCAGGCGGCGAGGAAGCGCTTCAGGCCGCCGCGCAGGCGGTCGACCTCCTCGGGCAGCAGCAGCAGGGGGGCCCCGAGGTCGACGCCCTTGACGCCCATGTCCAGGCGCAGTTGCCGCAGGCGCGTGGTGACCTGGTCGAAGGCCCGGTCGGCGAAGCGCGCCTCGGCGCCGTCGCCCTCCTCGAGCTCGCCGACGTAGCCCATGGCCTGGGCCAGGGCCTCGGGCGGCAGGACCTGGGTCCATTGCTCGAAGCCGTAGATGCGGTCGCACTTGGTGACCAGCACGAAAATCGGAAAGCGCTTGTCGAACAGGCGGATGAGCTGGTCGATGCGCTCGCGGATGACGTGTCCGTACTGCTCGAGCTGGTCGTCGCCGCGCGCGAGCTGGTCGGCGTCGACGGCGAGCACCAGGCCGTTCAGGCCCTCCTTGAGGCGGTATCTGGCCAGCAGCTCGAGCATGCGCTCCCATTCGGCCTGGTCCTCGGGCGTGCCCTTGGGCGAGACGTAGCGGCCGGCGGTGTCGATGATCACGGTCCGGTTGAAGAACCACCAGTCGCAGTTCACGGTCTGGGCGATCGGCTCGAACTGGCTGCCGGTCTTGTTCAGCGATCCCAGGCTCGAGCGCGTGATGGCGGAGGTCTTGCCCACGCCCGACTCGCCGATCACCATGTACCAGGGCAGGGCGTAGATGGGGTTGCCGAAGCGGCGCAGGCTCGAGCGCCGCAGCGTGGCGATCGCGTCCTTCCATTTGCGCGTGAGGTCGGCCTGCGCGCTGGATTTCTCGGCCTGCGCGCGCCCGGCCGCCTCGGAGGCCGCGAGCTTGACCCGCGAGCGCGAGACCAGCCACAGGCGCCGGGCCAGCTTGATCCCGAAATACGCGCCGATCACGCCGAAGAATATCGCCAGGCCGCCCCAGGCGGGCCAGAGCAAGTAGAGCGTGACCACCCAACTGAACAGGGCCAGGGTGATGAGCTGCAGCAGCCGGATGAGGATGGCCTTCATGGGAGGTGGATGGCCTTCATAGGTTGACGGACTCGCGGAATTGCTGGACCGCGTGGGTCAGGTTGGCGTGCATCACGAGCCCGGCCGCCAGCAGGATCAGCGGCGGCAGGAGGATGAACAGCGCGCGCCGCAGCGAGAGGCGCCCGAAAAAGCCCCGGGGCCGCACCCGCGCCTTGCCGTCCTGGCCGTAGGCCTCGGGAAAGAGCTCGCGGCTGTTGCCGGCCAGCACGGGATCGTGCTGCTGCAGCAGGCGGTACTGCTCGATCCGGATGTTGGCCAGGTCGGCGCTGGCGGCGATGCTGTAGCGGCCTTCGAAGCCCAGGCACAGGCACAGCAGGTAGACCTCGCGCAGGGCGTTGTCGCCGGGCTGCAGGGCCTCGAGCCGCTCGAAGAACTCGCGGCCCGCCAGGCCCGTCTTGAAATAGCGCCGCTGCAGCAGGAAATGCTGCCAGGCGTGCTCGCCCTCCCAGGCGCGCGAGCGCGAGATCCGCTCGTCGGCCCAGGCCAGGACCGGGAACAGCGCCTCCTGGAAGCGCGGCAGCTCGATGCCGTCCCTGAGCGCGTCCATCCGCGCCTGGTTGATGAGCGCATCGATCTCCTTGGACAGGCCCTCGGGCGTGCGGCCGCCCGGCGCGTCGCCGAAGGCCTTGACGAAGGCCGTCAGGGGAATGAAGTAGTCGGCGAGTTTCATCGCTCAGCCCTTGAGGACGACGATCTGGGCGCGCAGGTCCGCCGGCGCGCCGGGCCAGAACAGGCCGATCTCGGCCGCCTGCTCGACCTGCTCCCATGCGTCGCTCATCTGCTCGATGCGGAAGTAGCGCGCGTTGGCGCGCTGGGGCATGCCTTGCGGCGGCGTCGAGACCTCGATCATGTCGATGCCCGGCAGGGCATGGTCGATGATGGTGGGCAGGGCGCGGGGCGTGGCCAGGCGGGCGATCTTGAGGAATTCCTGGCCGCCGTCATCGCCTGCCGACGCCGTCTGGATGACCAGGTAGAAGCGGTTGCGCGAGGTGAAGTAGTCGCGCGGGATGGGCGCCACCAGGTAGCCGTCGAGGGGGTCGAGCGTGACGCGGAATTCGGGCCCCACCGAAATCTCGCCCAGCAGCCGGTTGATCATGCGCCGCGCCGCGTGGAAGCAGGCGTAGAGCTGCCGGTGGTCGTAGGGCGGCAGCCCCTCGTCGCCGGGTCCGTCGCGGCGGCGCCCCAGGGCGTCGTACTGCTCGGAGAATGTGCTGATCTCGCCCACGCACTGGCGCAGGACGCCGTAGACGTCCCAGGGGTGGACCTGGTCGGTCTCGGTCAGGTGGGTCAGGGCGGGCACCAGCCGGTTGAGGGCCTGCAGCGATTGCATCAGCATGATGAAATCGGGATCCAGGTCCTGGCGCAGCATGTCGCGCGGCGCCTTGTATTCGGCGAGCTGGCGCATGCGCCCGGACATGTCGTCGCGGATGTCGCGCACGAGGTCCTGGAGGACGTGCGAGCCCGACATCGCATAGCACGGCGGCACGCTGTCGGCGCTGAACTTGACCGTGTCGTTGTCGCGCGTGAGGCGGCCGATCGGGATCAGGTCGTATTCGTCCAGGGAGCCGAGCTCCGAGCCGAAGAAGATGCGCACCACGTTCATCACGACGGGAATGTGCGCGGGCGGGCCCTCGCCGTAGAAATCGGGGGTGGGCTGGCCGTTGGCCTCGGAGGCGAAGCGCGTCTGGACCGAGCCCACGGCATCGAAGGAATCGACGACCGTGACGTTGGGCGAGGCGATGGAGAATTTCCTGAGCCCCAGGTAGAGGTCCAGCGGCTGGTCGCTGTCGGTCCAGGCCTTGTCGAAGGACCGCGGCGGGATGATGGCGTTGCCCGGGAATTCGACGTAGGTGTTCTGGTGGAAGATCAGGCGGGCGCTGCGGACCTCCACGGTGTGGGCCGACAGGGACTCGGGCGCGCATTCCAGCTCGCCCACGCCCCAGAAGTGCGGCGCGACGAGGTCGAACAAGGGCTTTTTGAGGAACTGCTGGTGCAGCTCCTCGCGCTGGAAATGCTGGGGCTGGAGAAACAGTCCCTGGTGCCAGTACGTCGCCGTCCGGAAGTCCATGGGTGGTCCTTATTTCCTGAGCTTTCTGGCCGCGCCGCCGGCTGTCTCGGCGTCGGACAGGGTTTTGTCGTCCAACTCGATCTCGAGCGGGCCGGCCTCGATCGGCACCGATTCGATGCTGGGTTTCTTGTCGGCATCGAAGGTCAGGCTTTGCGCATTGGCGATGCGGGTGCGCCCGAGCTGCAGGCGCAGCGCCAGGTGCGCGGGCTCGGCCTTGTAGGTGGTGCTGACCAGTCCGCTGCTCTGGATGTTCAGGGGAATGCGAAAGAGCCGCGCCGAGGCCGCCGGATCGAAATCGTAATATCCCGCGACGATGCCGACGAATTTGGTGTCCTGCACACGGTCGATGTCGAGGATGGTGCGCTTGCCCGGGCTGACGACGTAGCGGTCGAGCTGGATGACGTCCTGCCCGGCGTCGCCCGTCGCGAGGATCGTCTTGAGCTTGCCGGAGTCTCCCAGCAGCTTCATGAAGGCCTTGGCGTCATCGAGCTGGAACACCCCCATGACCAGCGTGTGGGGCTGGTTGAAATAGGCGTTCAGGTTGTCGTCGGAGGCGAGCTCGATCTGTATGGCCTTGGGGGCGTAGTCCCAGCTCACCTCGGCCTTGGCCTCCTTCTGGGTATTGCCGCCCATCGCGGAATTCACGCTCGAACACCCCTGGGCCAGGAACAGCGCGCCGGCCAAGGCAAGTAACAAGCGATGTCGTTTGTCAGGCATTCAGAGGCGCGCTTGCAATGGTGTAGGTATGAAAATAAACTGCCTCAATATTCGAGATGTATCCCGATGTCTCGTGGGATTATAGCCCATGACTTTTCGTCGATCCGCAGAAGTTTCGCCCCGCGCCCTCGGGAAATCATGCGCTTGCGTGATCTATTCGATGTCCTTTCTAGTTTTGGGCATGGGGTGGACGGCGGATGCCGCGGGGGCGGCGCCGGGGTCCGTCTTCGGCGCCCGGGCGATCGGCGCGGACGGCAGCGTGCCGGTCCTGTCGGTCACACATGAAACGATCGCTAAAACAAAAAAAGAGGACGTCTGCTGGCAGACGATCGTCAGCGACCGCGAGCGCGCCCGCCGGCAGTACGAGAGCCAGCCCTGGTTCGTCAAATACTGGAAGCCCATCCTGGGCGGCGTGCTCGGCGGACTGGTGGGCTACAGGTTCACCCGCAACTACGGCGAGCACCACAAGAAATGGATCTACCCCACGGTGGCCGGCGGGATGGCGGTCGGCGCCATCGCCGGGCCCGGCATGGTGGCGGGCGCCTACGGCCTGGGCACGCTGGCCTATTCGTACTGGCCCGGAAAACTGCCCCTGGTCGCGGCGATCTCGCTGATCGGCGGGATCCTGGGCGACGGGCTGTTCGAGCTGCTGTTTCCGGACAGCCCGCCGAAGGCCCTGCTCGAGCCCACGCAGCCCGGGCAATTCCTGCCCGCGCAGCAGTTCTACGTCGAGACCACCTGCCTACCCAGGATCAAGGTGCAATACACCGAGTCGCCCTTTCGCGTGACGTACGAGTACCAGGGGGAACGCCGCAGCGCCCTGGTCCGGCACTATCCGGGCGACCGGATCGCGCTGGACGCCGCGGGCCGGCCGCTCAATGAATTCCGGCCGCGGCCCTAGGCGGCCGATTGGACGCCGCGGCGCGCGGCATCGGGTCTCAACCGCAATCGACCTTGGCCTGGCTGGGTTTCATCAGCGCGCCGAAGGCGTTGCCCTTGTTCGATTTGGCGCCGTCGCCCAGGCGCACCACGGGCTTGCCCTGGAACTTGACCTTGAAGCTGGCGGCGATGAACTGGCATTCGCCCATGATGGAACCCGAGACCACGCCGCCGCCGGCGGTGCCGCCGGTGTCCCCGTCGCTCAGGGGCAGCTTGGAGGACTTGACGACGGCCGGCGACCCGTCGACCAGGACCTTGGTGGTGGGCGGATTGGCCAGGGTCGTCATCGCCTTGTTGGGATAGGGGATCGGGATGGGGCCGCCCGGCGACGGGGTCTTGCAGACGTCGGGGATGCAGACGGCCTGGCCGGATTTGATGGTGGCGACGTATGGCATGGCGTCCTCAGCCCAGGTCGATCTTCTGGCCGTCGATCTTGACGAAGCCCTCGGCCCGCGCCGTGATGTGGCCGGCCCTGAGCTGATGGCCGTCGCGCACGGTGGTGCGGCTGCGTCCGGCGCGGGTTTCGTCCAGGCCCTCGACGGAACGGAAGCTTTCGAGCGTGCGCGACAGCAGCCGCCCCACCTTGGACGACAGGGTCTTGGCCGCGCACTCGATGCGGACGGCGCGCGCCTCCAGGGTGTCGAACCAGCCCTGCCAGTGCTTGACGGTGGTGCTGGCGCTGAGGGCGGCGAGTTCGAGGTGGCCCGTATGCAGTGCGAGGCGTTCGCGGCTCTCCAGCCGCAAGGCATCGGCGCGCAGCCGGACCTCGCCGTCCCGTGCCTGGATGGCGCCGCCCCCGGGCAGCGCCAGGTCGGCGTCCTGCGCCCCCGGCCGCTGCAGGATCGCCAGCACGTGGCTGCTTCCTTCGGTATCGATCGACAGCAGCACGAGATCGCCCGCCTGGGGTTCCACCAGGCAACTGAAGGCCCGCCGTGCGGGACCGCAGTGGGGGTGTTCGACCTGGAACAGGCCCTCCAGCGCCCGGGTCACGCGCGCATGGACCAGGCGCGGCTCGGTGCCGGGTAGGGCTTTTTTCAGGGGATGGACGTTGGTGGCCATGTCGGACTCCGGCGGTTATCGAGGCGCTTCCCATTCCTCGGCTGCCTTGCGCATGGCGTCGGTGCGCAGGGCTTCGTTGAATGTGGTGCCGTCCCACACCGTCTTTTCCTCGGACAGTCCGTGCAGGTTGCAGATGGAGATCGAGCCGTTGCGAAAGCTGGCGCCGTCGAGCGCCGCGTGGGACAGGTCGCAGAGCTTGAGCGAGGCGCCATCCCAGACGCTGCTGCGCGCCTGCAGGCCCACCATGGGGCTGGTGCTGATCGCCGTGTGGGTGCAGCGGGCGCCGTCGAGGATGGCATGGGAAAAATCGCATTGGTCGAACAAGGCGTCGGACAGGTCCGCATTGCTCATGTCGGCGATGGCGAGGCTGACATTGTCGGCCTTGACACCCCTGAAGCTCGCGCCGATCAGCTTGGATTTCGAGAATTGGGTCTGTGACAGGGCCATGTTCGAGAAATCGGCGTTCTGCAGGTCGGCCTCGATGAACAGGGCCAGGGTCAGGTCGCAGTCGGGGAAACGCTGGCCCGCGAGCCTGGTGTTCATCAGCATGGCCTGCTCGAGCACATTGCCCTGGAAGGAGACCGCGCCGAGGTCGGTTTCCAGCGCCATGAATCGGGCCATGCCGGCACCCGAGAAATCCACCGCCGCGAGCTCGCAGCGGTTGAACTTCGCCAGAGACAGGTCGCTGTCCCTGAAGCTGACCTGGTTCAGGCGGCACTGGTCGAACATGGCGGCCGACAGATCGGCCCGTTCGACGCTGGCGTCATTCATCTCGACCCGCGTCAAGGTGGCGGTCGACAACAGGGCGCCCTCCAGTTGGACCTTGTCGAGCCGGCAGTCCGCCAGCGAGGCGCCCGGGAAACTGGCCTGGGCGAGGAGGGCGCCGGTGAAATCGCATTCCTGGAAATCCGCCTCGGCGAAGTTCACCTCCCGCAGATCCGCGTTGCGGAAGTTGACCTGGCGGAAACGGATGGTCGAGAAATCCGTGTGCTCCAGCAGGGCCCCCGACAGGTCGGCGTTTTCGAGGACGCCGTCGACGATCCGGGAATGGGCGTCCTGGGGGGTCTGGCTGGGCGGAATGGTCGTCTCGGGCATGGCGGGTTCGGTCCGTGGATTCGTCGGCTCAATGCGCCGCGCGTATTTCGAGGATGGTGGCCGCGAGGTTCGCGCCGCGCAGCCTCGTGTGTTCGAGGACGGTGTCCATGAAGCCGGCCGCGTACAGGTTGCAGTCCTCGAGTGAGCAGTGGCTCAGGTCGGCATGGAGGAACGAGGCCTCCATCAGGTTGGATCGGCTCAGGTCGGCGTGGCCGAGGTCGGCCCGGTCGAAGATCGCCGCGCGCAGGTCCGATCCCGCCATCTGGGCGTTGCGCAGGCGGCTGCCGGACAGGTCCGCCTGGCGCGCCTGGACTTCGCGCAGGATGGCGTCGTCCAGCATGGCGCCCGTCCAACTGACGTCGTTCAGGATGGCGTGGGTCAGGTTCGCCCCCTGCCATTGGGTTCCCGGCGTGGCCTGGCTGGAACTCAGGTCGCAGCGCAGCAGGCTGGCGTTGGTGAGATCGGCCTGGGTGAAATTCGCCGACCGGCAGGCGGCATGATCGAATGACGCCTGGCGCAGGCGGGCTCCGGAAAAATTGGCCTCCTCCAGGCCGGCGCGCTCGAAGTCGGCGCCCTCGAGGTTGGCATCGGTGAAATCCGCCCCTGTGGCGCGGATCTGCGCCGCCTTGGTGCGGCTGAGCCAGGCGCGGTTCAACTGGGTGCGCTGCAGGCTGGCGCCGGCCAGGTCGGCTCCGGAAAAATTGGCCTCGGTGCAGTCGCTGTCGTCCAGGATCGCGCCTTGCAGGCTGGCGCCGATAAAACTGGCCCCGCCCAGGGTCGCCTGCGCGAGCAGGCAGCCCGCCATGTTGGCCGCATCGAACCGAGCGCCCTGCAGGTGGGCGCCCTGCAGCCTGGCGCCCTGCAGGCTGGCGCCGCTCAGCTTGGCGCCGGCGAGGATGGCGCCGGAAAAATCGGCGCCCGCCAGGTCCATGCCCGCGAGATTGGCCTGGCTCAGGTCCAGCCCGGCGCAGGACAGGCCGCGCTGCAATCGGTGCAGGGCGCTCTCGCGGCTGTGCAGCGCCAGCGCGTCGTCGCGCAGGGCGCCGTCGTGCGCCGGTGCGATGGGCGCGTCCGGCGCGCGCGGCGCGGTCTGGGCGGGCGCGGGGCGCGCAAGGTCGAGGTCCGGCGCCTGGCGTGCGGGCGCGGGCGGGTCCGCGTCGCCCGATTCGATGGTCGCCAGCAGGCCTTCGATCTCGTTCAGGAAGCCCAGCAGGCTGCCCCCCCGCTGGGCGATCATCTGCGCGAAGCGCCGGCTATGAGGATCATCCAGGAGCTGCTGCAGCATGGCCGACTCGTCGATGCCCTGGGCTTCGAGCGCCTGCTTGAACAGGACTTTTTGCTCGCGCAGCCTGTCCAGCAGTTCGCCGCTGGACAGGTGCGCGTTGGCTTGCTGGAGTTCCGCGAGATCCGGGATGCCCTCGAAAGCCTCGGGCGCCACGGTCCGCAGCAGGCGCTCGGTGTAATGCTCGATGGGCAGTTCCGGCGCTTCCGGCGCCTCGAATTCGATCATGAGGCAGTTGACGTCCTCGGCCACGGGCGACTGGATGAGGGTGGCCGCGCGGTAGATGAGCAGGCCCATGCAAAGCCCGGGCAGCAGCCAGAGCGTGTCGGCGTGCACGTTCAGTTCGAGGAAGGCCGACTCGCCGCCGGGCTTGTCCTGGTGGATGAAGAATCTCGGCCGCAGCGCGGGCACCCTGCCATGCAGGTCGGGGTGCCGAGGGTGCATGTTGCGCACGGTGATGGGTTCGCCGCCCAGCCAGAACGCCTCGAGCTGCTGGTCCGCCGGGGCGGCCTGGAAGAAGCGCGGATCGGTGTCCAGGGGCAGGTGGGGCCAGCGCGTCTCGAGCCACTCGGGCCCGATGCCGCCCAGGTGGCGGGCGCGTTGCGGCATGTCGTGCGGCAGCGGGCCGAAGCCGGCGGGCTCGGGACGGTCCGAGGGCGAGACGATCAACTGGCGGGGCAGCTCGATGTTGGGCAGCTCGGCATCGAGGGCGGTGTCGGCGCCCTTGCCCTTGGGGTTGGCGGCATGTCCCTCGCCGCCGAAGGCGTTCTCCAGGGTCAGGGGCATGCGATCGAAGGGCCGCGGAGGCGAGATGCGGCCGCCCGCGCCATAGCGCCGCTCGCCGAACACCGCGAGCTGCTTGTGCAGCGCGCCGGCCTGGACGCTGACGGATACCGGCTGGTCGCCGTGGCCGGCGGGGGGATGGCAGTCGCCCGCCAGCAGCAGCTCGCCGCGATGCTTGGGCCAGCCTTCGTCGAGCGTGGCGTGAGGGCCGAGGGCCTGCTTGATCTTGTCCCAGAGGGGGGAGGGGTCGGCGGCCTCGGATGGGTGGCCCGGCGCCGACAGCGGGAACGGCACGATGGCGCCGAATGCCAGCAGGTTCTGCCCGGGGGAGGGGCTGAAGACGTGGCGGATGAGCTCAACGTGCTCGGGCTTGAGAATTCTCAGGGATGGAAAAACCTGTTTCACGCTGGGGTATCCTGCTAGGACGAGGTCTTTCCGTTCGCGTCGGTGCTGGCGTCGCTCACCGAGCTGCGGACCTGCACCATGGTTTCGTTCGTGATGTCCAGGGCGTCATCGCTCGCGTTCTGCTTGACGTCCTCCACCGCGAGATTTTGCTCGTCTTTCAGCGCCTCGGCATTCCATTTCTGAACGTCGGCGATGACGTCGGAAAGGGCCGAGGATGTGATCGTACCGCTGGGCGAGAGGATTTCGAGCGCGCCGCCGATCTTGACTCCGGAGGCGCTCACCTCGACCTTGTTGTTGCCGAAGGAGAGCGTGGCCTTTGTGGCGGTGAGCTCGACCTGGTTGCCGCCGGAGCTGAGAATGGCCCGGTTGCCATCCAGCTTTGCGAAAGAGGTCCTGCCGCCCTTGGCATGGAATTTGCTCGAACCCTTCACGGAAACGAAGGCGTCATCATTCGCCTTCAATATGGCACCATCCCCATTGATCGACAGTAGACTTCCTTTCTTCGTACCCTTGAGAGCGGTGAAGGAATGCGATTGGGCCCGGTATGTGGCGGGGCCGGAAGCTTGGAATGACAGGTTTTTCCCCCAGGTGTTGATATTGCCGTCGGCCGCAAGCTTCAGTCGGGCGCCTGGGACGGTTTTATAGCCCGGCTTGTGGTGGAATCCGAGTACGCTTGGGTTGCCTCGGGCTTTTCTGAAGCTCAGGTCTCGTGTGGAGGTGCTGAGCTCGATGCCGTTCGCGTTGAACTTCGCGCCGGCGGTGGAGCTGCCGCCAAAGGGCTTGACGCCCAGGAATGCGCAGGATTGCCTGTCCAGTGAGAGCAAGGCATTGGGGCTCGCCTGCGCGGTCGATTTTTTGAATCGGACGGCCAGCAGCGTGGCGAACGCGGACAGGCTGGTCAGGATGGTCAGGCACGAGGCGATGTATCCGAGTGGAAATGTCCGGTAGAAATGCAAGGTCTTTTCGCCCGCCGTTTCGGGTTTTTTGTGATAGGTGGAGCCATAATCGTCGGACAGTTCGGACTGGTCGACCGGTTTCCCTTCCTTGACTTTTTTATCGACGGCGGCCTGTTGTTTGCTGAGATCCTCGTCCTTGTCGAGCCCTTGCTTGTGGGCGAGCTTCTCGATGGCGATGATCGCAAACGATAGCGCCACGGCGGATTGCGCGCCGACGAGGATCCAGGTGGCGATCTTCAGTGTTTTGAGCTTGCCGGCGGCCAGCGGGTCGGCCTCGCCGACGCCGATGACCGCGCTGTCGATGTAAAAGCTGTTGTGGTTCTGGGCCACGCTCAGGGAAAGGTCCTTCTTGATGCTGAAGGCGAGGTTTACCGCGACTTCCATGCTGGCGCCGAGGGTCAGGGCGGTTTTCACGCCGGCCGACACCGAGGAGCTCATGCTGATGGACACGTCGGTCTTGGCGCCATAGGTGAAGGTCGCCGATGACTGGCCCACCACCTTGGTTTCGCCGCCCCCGATCCATGCCTGCGCCGCGCCGCTGGTGTACTCGGCCTTGCCGGTCTTTTCGTCATATGCCATTTCTGCTCCCAGGAAGTCCGAGTGCTCGGCTCAGGACATATTGTTCAAGGTCTCGGCGGGGTCGCCGAGCGGACTGGGCGGGCCCTCTTTTGGGGGATCGGGAAATACGCCGAGGTAGACCATCGTGTCGGCCACCGGCGAATACAGCGTGATGGTCTGCTTGCCCGGGGTGTCGATCATCTGCAGCGTGTTGCCGCCCACCGTCCGGATGCCATTGGTGGCGGCATTCCGGTCGCGGATGATGCTGGGAGTCTCGGAATTCGGCACGGCGCCCAGGATGATGGGCTGGTCGGGGTCGCCCTGGAGGAAGGCCAGCAGGACCTCGGTCCCCTTGAGCAGCGGAAAGTGCATGCCCTCGTACTTGCCGGCATACGGCGTCGCCATGCGCAGCCACGAGGAGCCCTTGTTCGCGGATTTTTCAGAGTAGTCGTACAGCAACTGGACCTTGTATTGGCCGTATTCGTTGAGCTCGGCCAGTTCACCGCTGCCCTCGGCGTCGATGATGGCGCTCAGCACGCCGTCGATGCTGGGACGCGGGGTGAGCCTCGGGGCCCGGTATTGCCGGCTCGATTCGATGGCGCGGAACTCGCACTGGTAGATCGATCCTTGCTCGCCCCGGTTGTAGGCGGTGTTCTGCCCGGCCAGGACGACGCCCGCCTGCGAGCCCCGGTGCGTGACCTCGGTCACGAGGTAGCGGGCGTCGAAGCTGGCGCGGAAGTGGCTTTCGACGTCCAGGAAGTGGCCGCTGCGCACGCCGACGGCCGGGGCTTCCCCCACGAACTCCGTGCCCTGGACGGCCAGTTCCTCGGCGCGCACTTGCGACAGGCGCCGGGCGTCGGCCTCGGTGCGCAGGTTCTGGCCATACAGCATGTATTGGCCGTGCGCACCGTCCTGGATCGGGGCGTCAGCCTTGAGGTTGTCGCCCAGGCTCGCCCGCCGATAGTTGAAGTCCTGCACCAGCGCCGTGCCGGGCAGGTGGGTCTTGCGGCAGGTGAATGCGGTGACGCAGGCGTCCTGGCGGTCGGTCTGCACGTTCTCGGGCGGGGTGTAGCGCAGGCGGATGGCCCCGGGCGGCTGGGCCTCCTTGTAGTCGACGATGGCGAGCACCTCGCCGGACGGCTTGGCCTCGTGGTCGAAGTAGTAGTAGAGCCCCTCCTGCTCCATCCAGCGCGAGACGAAGGCGAGGTCGCTTTCCTGGTACTGGCAGGTGAAGCTGCGGCTGCGGTAGGCCGAAGGGTCCTTCAGCCTGATCTCGACGTCGGGGCCCCGCAGGCCGTTGCGCTCGAGCACCGCCCGGATGATGTCGGGGATGGATTGCTCGTCGAGGTAGATCTCGTTGAGGAGGTTCAGGCCGGCCCGCCAGAGGCGCGGCACGAGCGTGGCTCGGTAGAAGTAATAGCGGTCGACGCCGCCGAGCTGCTCGAACCGCGCGAGCATGCCGCGATAGGGGACGGACTTCGACAGGTCGCGCGACTTGAGGGTGAGGGTCGCGGTGGCGTTCAGCGCCGCATCGAGGTCGATGCCGGGATCGTCGCCGACCAGGGTGATGTCGAACTCGAAGGGGCGGGAAATGGCCTCGCGGCCTTCGAAGCGGATGACGCGCAAGTCCGAGCGCAGGCCGTCGAGTTCGAAAGTGAAGATCAGTTCCCTGTCGGAGGTCGCCATGTGTCTTCCCGTTCCTGTTTTTGCCGCCGTCTTTGCTTGAAGCTTACACCAATAAGCAGCGGGATGTGACCCTTGTTTACAAGGTGATGCGCAGCCTGCCCCGGTGCCCGGCGCCGTGCCGCAGCAGCCAGGTGTCGCGGCCCAGGGCCGCCCAGCGCGCGCCGCCGAGGGCCAGCGGCTGGGCGACGCCGGCCTTCAGCTCGAGTTCGAGGCGCACGTGCAGGGGGTCGAGCAGGTAGTAGCGCACGAGGAAGCGCAGTTTCTGGAATTCCTCGCCGCCGGGCAGCAGCTTCAGGAACAGGTCGCCGCCGACGTCGGTGATGCGCAGCGTCAGGTTGCCGCTGCGGCACTTGACCGAGGCGCCCAGGTGGGCGTCCTCGCCCAGCGCGCAGGCCTGGACTCCGAGGATGGCGCGCTGGTCCTCCGGGATGGGCTGCCAGCGCTCGTCCTGCTGGACGATGTCCACGCGCGTCTCGGGGTAGGTGGCCGCGACGATGGTCTGCAGACCCATGGCCGAGCGCGGATACTGGCTGAACAGGCCCGCGAACCGCAGGAGCTGCGCGACGCCCGGGCGGTCCATGTAGCGCAGCGGCCGGCTCACGCCCACGAAGGTGTGGAAGATCTCGATCAGCCGGCGGTCGTCGAATTCCTTGATGCGGATGTGCGCCCGCGATTTCAGCCATGCCCGGAAGAACAGCGGGTAGATGGTCTGGCCGATGATGTCCAGGAAGTCGCGGTTGCTGTGGTGGCCCTCGTGCTGCTCGTCGAGCAGGTCCTCGGTATGGAAGGTGGGCAGCGGCGAGGTGACGCCGTACAGGCCCAGGAAGTTGGCGGTCAGGCGGTATTGCGCCGGTCCGAGCTCGCGGATCTCGCTGAGGTCGGTGCCGGGGAAGTCCAGGCTGAGGTTGGGGCGGACCTTGATGGTCGGGTCCTTGGCGCCCTCGCTGCGCGCGAGCAGGCGCAGCAGGCGATAGGCCTGCGAGAAGGAAAAGCGCTCGCCGTGGGCGAGCAGCCGGGACTTCATAGCACCGGCTTGCGACCCATGCGCATCGGCCATTTGAAGGTGGTCCCCGTGTTCTTGTCGTGCATCTCGAAACGCGTGTAGGAATTGATGCCCGCGTAGCAGGCGAGGAAGCGGTCGAGGACGCAGCCCCACAGGTACATCGCCCCGGGGCTGGGCCAGTTCTTTTCCTCGCAGGCGAGCAGGACGTGCTGGCCCTGCATCATGGTGCCGCGCACCAGGCGCGTCTCGCGGGTGATGGCCAGCTCGAGCAGGCCGTCGATCTGGCGCTCGTTGGCGCTGCGCACGCCGCTGTCGTACGAGCAGGTGGAGTTGTACAGCCGCAGGATGGCGCGCAGGGTCTCGATGCTGGAGAGCGACAGCAGGTTGAGCGTGGTGTGGCTGATCACGTCCCACAGCAGCTTTTCGCCGTGCGGCGGATCGATGGCGGCGGTGATGGGCGTGATGTTGCGAAAGGTGAAGCGTTCCGGCGAGGTGCTGGTCGGGCGCGAGACGTCGCCCAGCTTGAGGCTCTCGGGCAGGTTGCGGTTGGTGCAGGTCAGGCGCAGCGACAGGGTCTCGTTGACCGGGGCCTCGCCGGGCGCGTAGACCACCGACAGGTAGGTGTCGATGGTGTCGCCCACCATGGCGGGCCGCATCGAGGTCCGGTAGCTGGCCTGCGCCTCCTGGCGCGAGTGGGTGAGCAGTGAAAAGGGCACGTAGCGCTTGGGCTCGGCGCCGCCCTGCCGGTAGCCGCTGACCGAGTCGATGGAATGGATCTGGTAGTGCCGCCGCTGGGCGCCGTGCGGCAGGATCAGGTATTCCGACATCTCGTGGTCGAGGTTGATGGGCTCGGCCTCGACGGGGAACAGGTTGACCGCGGGCGTCACGTTCAGCGCGAAGTGGCGCGCCGTGACCTGCGGCATGGCGAAGCCGTTGCGGTGAAAGGCGATCTCGATGCGGAAACGATTGCCCTGCAGCAGGCCGCGGCCCTTGTGCAGGTCGGTGAGCTCGACGAACAGGAATTTCTGCGGCAGGAACAAGAGTTCCTGCATCCAACTGAAGGCCGGGAAGGCGTTGTCGGGATAGGGCAGCAGCGATTCGTCGAAGCCGGGCACGGACGGCGTGGCCGACAAGGGGACGGCGTGTCCTTGCTGGTCGAGCAGGCGCACGCTCTTGACCTGGGTGCACAGCAGCATGAACAGGTTGGCCGCCTCGGCCTGCTCGTCGGCGAGGAACAGGCGCAGGCGCTCGGGCAGCACCAGGCCCTGGGCGTCTTCCTGGGACTGGAATTGCAGGCGCAGCGTGTACGAGCCGTCGTCCTGGCGCTCGCTCGCGGCGGTCTCGAGCGCCAGGGGATGGACCTGCAGCGCGGCCGTGGTGCGGAACCGGCAGCTCACGCCCTCGACGGGAGTCGAGCCGATCTCGGTGCCCTCGGCGATCACGGCCGTCTCGGCGAGCTGCGCCTTGGGCGTGAAGGCGATCATGGTCGATGCCGGCAGCGGGCGCAGGAACTGCGGCACCAGGATGCTGGCGAGCTCCTGGACGATCTCGGGGAATTCGTCGTCGAGCTTCTGGCGCGTCAGGCCGTTGAGGAAGGCCACGCCCTCGAGCAGGCGCTCGACGTCGGGGTCGGTCGACACCGAGCCGAGCATGGGGGCCACGGCGGGATTGGCCTGCGCGAATTCCAGCGAATTGGCGCGCAGGCGGGCGAGTTCGGTGGCGTAGAACCGGTTGAAGCTGGTGGCCATGGCCTATTCGGGGTGAGCGCGTCTCGCGCGAAGGTTGCGTCGGACATACTGCATGATCCCGTTTCCCGGTGTCAAGGGAAGGACCGGGGCGGGCGCCGCGCGGCGCCGTGGCCGGATGCTATGATTTCCCACGCCATTCTTTCCATGGAAGCCGGACGGCATGAGCCACATTCGCCTGCTGGAACGCCTGTCGGCGCTGGAGGATCCGGGCCGCACGGCCGGGATCCCGCCCGACCGCCTGCTGCGGGATTCCGTCGCCAGCCACCTCGTCCGGCTGCTCAACACGCGCGCCGGATCGGTGCCCATCGACCCCGACTACGGCATGCCCGACATGAGCAACATCGCCGGCTCGTTCGCGCTGGGGACGACCGAGTCGCTGTCCGAGGCGATCGTCCGCCAGGTGGCCCGCTACGAGCCCCGCCTGAGGAACGTCCGCATCACGGTCGAGCAAGAGCAGCGCGAGGTCATCACCCTGCGCTTCGAGCTGCGCGGCCAACTGGAATCCGACCGCGCCGGCGCGCCGGGCCAGGCCTTCGCCGTGACCCTGCGCGTGAATTCGGCCGGGCGGATATTCGTCGATCCCAGGACCGCGGGCTAGGCCCGCGCGGCGGCACCGGCCCCATACGACGGCCCGGGCGCCATGCGGCGACCCGGACCACGCACGGGGCCCGGGTCCCTTGCGGCGATCCGAGCCCCCGCGCGGCGGCTCAGGCGACGATTTCCCCCGCCTCCTGCTGGGCGTCCACCACGGCCAGCGCCGTCATGTTCACGATCCGGCGCACCGTCGAGCTGGTGGTCAGGATGTGCACCGGGCGGGCGGCGCCCAGCAGGACGGGACCCATGGCCACGCCGTTGCTGCCGGTCATCTTGAGCATGTTGTAGGTGATGTTGCCGGTGTCCAGGTTGGGCGTGATCAGCAGGTTGGCCGCGCCGGACAGCGTCGTGTCCGGGAACGCCTTGGCGCGGATCTTTTCCGACAGGGCCGAGTCCGCGTGCATTTCGCCGTCGACCTCCAGGTCGGGCGCGCGTTCCTGGATGATGCGCCGCGCCTGGGCCATCTTGGTCGACGAGGCGGTGGGCCGGCTGCCGAAGTTGGAATGCGAGAGCAGGGCGACCTTGGGCACGATCCCGAAGCGGCGCACCTCGTCGGCGGCCTGGATCGTCATGTCGGCGATCTGCTCGGCGGTGGGATCCTCGTTGACGTGGGTGTCGCAGATGAACAGCGTCTGGGTGGGCAGCATCAGGACGTTCATCGCGGCGTAGGTCTGGGCGCCGGCCTTCAGGCCGATGACCTCCTGCACGTAGCGGAGCTGGTTGTCGAAGCGGCTCGCGACCCCGCAGATCATCGCGTCGGCGTCGCCGCGCTGCAGCAGCATCACGCCGATCAGCGAGTTGTGCTTGCGCACCATGGCCTTGGCGATGTCGGGCGTGACGCCCTCGCGGCCGCGCAGCTTGTAGTAGGCGTTCCAGGTCTCGTTGAAGCGCGAGTCGTTCTCGGGGTCGACGATCTCGATGTTCTGCCCCGGGACCAGGCGCAGGCCGAATTTCTTGATGCGCATCTCGATGACCGCGGGGCGGCCGACGAGGATCGGCAGGGCGACCTTTTCGTCGAGCACCGTCTGCGCGGCCTGCAGGACGCGCTCGTCCTCGCCGTCGGCGTAGATGACGCGCTTGGGCGAGGCCTTGGCCTGGCGGAACAGCGGCCGCATCAACTGCCCCGAGTGGTAGACGAAGCTCATGAGCGACTGGCGATAGGCGTCCATGTCCTCGATGGGGCGGCGCGCCACGCCCGAGGCCGCCGCGGCCTCGGCCACCGCCGGCGCGATCTTGGCGATCAGGCGCGGGTCGAAGGGCTTGGGGATGATGTATTCCGGGCCGAAGGTCATGTCCTGGTCGGCGTAGGCGCTGGCGACCTCGGCGCTGGACTCGGCCTCGGCGAGCTCGGCGATCGCCTTGACGCAGGCGAGCTTCATCTCCTCGTTGATGACCGTCGCGCCGCAGTCCATCGCGCCGCGGAAGATGAAGGGGAAGCACAGCACGTTGTTGACCTGGTTCGGGTAGTCCGAGCGGCCGGTGGCGATGACGCAGTCGGGCCGGGCCGCCTTGGCGTCCTCGGGCCGGATTTCCGGATCGGGGTTGGCGAGGGCCAGGATCAGCGGGCGCTCGGCCATGGTCTTGAGCATGTCGGGCGTCAGCACCCCCGGCGCCGAGCAGCCCAGGAACACGTCGGCGCCGCGGCACACGTCGGCCAGGGTGCGGGCGTCGGTGCGCTGCGCGTAGCGCGCCTTGTTGGCCTCCATGTTCTCGTCGCGGCCCCGCCAGATCACCCCGCGCGAATCCACCACGAAGATGTTCGACTGCGGCAGGCCGAGCTTGACCAGCAGGTCGAGGCAGGCGATCGCCGCCGCGCCCGCGCCCGAGCAGACCAGCCTGACCTCGTCGATCCGCTTGCCCACGACCTTCAGGCCGTTGAGGATCGCCGCCGACGAGATGATGGCGGTGCCGTGCTGGTCGTCATGGAAGACGGGGATCTTCATGCGCTCGCGCAGCTTTTTCTCGATGTAGAAGCATTCGGGCGCCTTGATGTCCTCGAGGTTGACCCCCCCGAGGGTGGGCTCGAGCGCGGCGATGATGTCCACGAGCTTGTCGGGGTCATGCTCGGCGAGCTCGATGTCGAAGACGTCGATGCCGGCGAATTTCTTGAACAGGCAGCCCTTGCCCTCCATGACCGGCTTGGCCGCCAGCGGGCCGATGTTGCCCAGGCCCAGCACCGCGGTGCCGTTGGTCACCACGCCGACCAGGTTGGCGCGCGAGGTGTACTTGGCCGCCGCGTCCTCTCCCTGGGCGTGGATGGCCATGCAGGCGACGGCCACGCCCGGCGAATAGGCGAGAGAGAGGTCGTCCTGGTTGGCCAGGGGTTTGGTCGGCACAACGGAGATCTTGCCCGGTTGGGGGTGCGCGTGGTAGTCCAGTGCCATCTTTGCGCGTTCGTCTTTCAAGTCCATGTCTTGGCGAGCTCCTGCCTTTTCCTTGGTTCGTAGGGTGCGAGTGTTTGTTAATGCCAACGCCGATGCCGCCGAAAGGGACGCCAAGCGGCCATTTCGGGCCGATCAGTGTATACCCCTCGGGGTTCGCGGGTATACTTGGGCCCTAATACGGCTTATGCAAGGCGTCGTACGTTGCCTTCTGCCCCGCTATCCGCTATCCGGTCTGGCCGTGTCGCGGAAGGTTTTTCAATCCTGCATCGTTCGAGTGAAGCACTCGTAAGGTGAAGCATACAATGTCCACGGAACAAGAACTCCAGTCCAATTC
>Ga0180216_1000336_pt1 | contig 51450 bp, 48 predicted proteins | sample eDN3rd37CBELigMG_FD_128879 | JGI IMG/M metagenome (GOLD analysis project Ga0180216, IMG submission 128879) | Enriched Miracle-Growth compost microbial communities from Emeryville, California, USA - eDNA 3rd pass 37_C BE-Lig MG (version 2)... ...
AGCAACATGGTCAGGCACGGCTTCATCGACAAGCTCGCGACGCTCGCCACCGTCGACAAGACCACCGAGGCTTTCGACGTGCGCAAGGCCAAGCGCGATCCTGAAGCGGTCAGCCTGTCCGGCGGCAACCTGCAGAAGTTCGTCGTCGGGCGCGAAATCCTGCGCGAGCCAGGCGTGCTGGTGGTGAGCCAGCCGACCTGGGGCGTCGACGCCGGCGCCGCCGCCACCATCCGCCAGGCGCTGCTCGATTTGTCCGGCCGCGGCGCCGCCGTGCTGGTGATCAGCCAGGACCTCGACGAACTCGCCGAGATCGCCGATCGCATCGCCGTCATGTACCACGGCACGCTGTCGGCCCCGCTCGCCGCGCACGAAGCGACCCGCGAGAAGCTCGGCCTGCTGATGGGCGGCGCCAAAACCGGCGACGAGCCGCCGGTCGATGAACACGCAGCGGAGGCGCCCCATGCAGCTGGTGCTTGAACGGCGCGCCGAACGCTCGACGCTGATCGCGATCGCCTCGCCGCTCATCGCCATCGCCCTGACCCTCGTCACCATGTCGATCCTGGTGGCGGCGATGGGGAAAAGTCCGCTCGCCGCTCTCTGGGTCTATTTCATCGAGCCCTTGACCGACTCCTATGCGCTCCAGGAGCTGGTGGTGAAGGCCGCGCCTTTGGTGATGATCGCGGTCGGCCTTGCGCTCTGCTACCGCGCCAATGTCTGGAACATCGGCGCAGAAGGTCAATTCATCATCGGCGCGGTGTGCGGCAGCTGGCTCGCCGTCATCACCAACGGCGCCGGCGCGGGCCCCTGGGTGCTACCGCTGATGCTCGTGCTCGGCGCGGCGGGCGGCGCGCTTTATGCGCTCATCCCGGCGCTCTGCAAGGTGCGTTTCGGCGCCAGCGAAATTCTCACCAGCCTGATGCTGGTCTATGTCGCCGACCTGTTAATGGATTATCTGGTGCGCGGGCCCTGGCGCGACCCCAAGGGCATGAACTTCCCCACCACCGCCGAGTTCGATCCCGTCGCGACCATGCCGACCTTGATCGAAGGCAGCCGGCTGCACGCCGGTGCGCTCCTCGCTTTGATCGTCGTGCTCGGCGCGGCGGTGCTGCTCGGGCGCACCATGAAAGGCTTCGAGATCCGCGTCGTCGGCGCGGCGCCGAAGGCGGCGCGCTTTGCCGGCTTCAACGCGAACCAGCTCGTCCTGTTCACCTTCGCGGTGTCCGGCGCGCTCGCCGGCCTTGCCGGCATCATCGAGGTCGCGGGGCCTGTCGGGCACCTGCAGCCCGGTATCTCGCCGGGCTACGGCTTCACCGCGATCATCGTCGCCTTCCTCGGCCGCCTCAATCCGATCGGCATCCTCGTCGCCGGCCTGTTCCTTGCACTCACCTTCATCGGCGGCGAAGGCGCGCAGATCTCGATGAAGCTGCCGCTCGATCTCACCAAGGTGTTCCAGGGCATCCTGCTGTTCTACGTCCTCGCCTGCGACTCCATGATCCTCTACCGCATCCGTCTCGTCGGTTCGTCGCGAAAGGCCGCGCATGGGTCTGTTTGAAGCCATCGTCCTGTCGGTCATCGCCGCCTCTACGCCGCTGCTGCTGGCGGCGGCGGGCGAACTCGTGACCGAACGCGCCGGCGTGCTCAATCTCGGCGTCGAGGGCATGATGATCATGGGCGCCGCCTGCGGCTTCGCCGGCGCCTGGCTCACCGGCTCGACCTTCATCGGCGCGCTGTTCGGCATCGCCGCCGGGGTCGCGCTGTCGGCCGTGTTCGCCGTTCTGACGCTGGGCCTCGCCGTCAATCAAGTCGCAACGGGCCTTGCGCTGACCATTCTCGGCATCGGCGCGTCCGGCTTGATCGGCGCCGGCTTTGTCGGCGAGCGCATCAGCCCGGCGCCCCATCTCAACATCCCCGGCCTGTCGGACCTGCCCGTTCTCGGCCGCATCGTCTTTAACCAGGACGGCTTCGTTTATTTCTCGATCCTGCTGATCGCCGGCATCTGGTGGTTCCTCTATCGCACGCGCGGCGGCCTGATCCTGCGGGCGGTCGGCGACAATCACACCTCCGCCCATGCGCTCGGCTATCCGGTGCTCAAGGTGCGGCTCTATGCCGTGCTGTTCGGCGGCGTCTGCGCCGGGCTCGGCGGGGCCTATCTGCCGCTCGCCTACACGCCTTTCTTCATCCCCGGCATGACCGCCGGCCGCGGCTGGATCGCGCTGGCGCTCGTCGTGTTCGCCTCCTGGCGGCCGACCCGGCTGGTCGCAGGCGCTTACCTCTTCGGCGCGGTATCGATCTTGCAGCTCCATGCGCAAGGCGCCGGCGTCGGCATCCCCTCGCAGCTGATGTCGTCGCTTCCCTACCTCGCTACTGTTATCGTGCTGGTGTTGATTTCGCGGACGCGCGCTAGTGCCGGATCGGCCGCGCCTGCATCGCTTGGAATGGCGTTCGTCCCTGACCGTTGAGCCTTAAACCGGAGTGACCCCATGAAAAAACTACTCGTCACCGCCGTCGCTGCGCTGGCGGCCGCGGCAACAGCCCTGCCCGTCTCCGCGGCCGACAAGCTGAAGGTCGGCTTCATCTATGTCGGCCCGGTCGGCGATTTCGGCTGGACCTATCAGCACGAAGTCGGTCGCCAGACCATCGTCAAGGAGTTCGGGGACAAGATCGAGACGACCTATCTCGAGAACGTCAGCGAAGGTCCGGACTCGGAGCGCTCGATCGAACAACTCGCCCGCACCGGCCATCAGCTCATCTTCACCACCTCGTTCGGCTTCATGGACCCGACGGTGAAGGTCGCCAAGAAGTATCCGAAGATCGATTTCGAGCACGCCACCGGCTACAAGCGCGCCGAAAACCTCGGCATCTATTCGGGCCGCTTCTACGAAGGCCGCTACATCCAGGGCATTATCGCCGCCAAGATGTCGAAGTCGGGCGTGCTCGGCTACATCGGCTCGTTCCCGATCCCGGAGGTCATCTCCGGCATCAACGCGACGATGCTCGGCGCGCAGACCGTCAACCCGAACATCAAGATCAAGATCATCTGGGTGAACACCTGGTTCGATCCGGGCAAGGAAGCCGATGCCGCCAAGGCGCTCGCCGACCAGGGCGCCGACATCATCATGCAGCACACGGATAGCCCGGCCGCCATGCAGGTCGCGGCGCAGCGCGGCATCTACGCCTTCGGCCAGGACTCCGACATGATCAAGTTCGGGCCGAAGACCCAGCTCACCGCCATCATCAACAACTGGGCGCCCTATTACGTGCGCCAGGTGAAGGCCAAGCTCGACGGCAAATGGAAGGCCGAGGACACCTGGGACGGCCTGAAGGAAAAGATGGTCATGATGGCGCCCTACACCAACATGCCCGACGACGTGAAGAAGATGGCGGAGGACACCGAGGCGGCGATCATCGCCGGCACGCTGCATCCCTTCAAATGCCCGGTCCTCGGGCAGGACGGCAAACCCGTCGAGTGCAAGGGCGGCGCAAATCTCGACGCCGGCCAGATCCTCGGCATGAACTTCTACGTCAAAGGAATCGACGACAAGTTCCCGGGGAAGTGACGGGCTTTACACGTTCATTCCGGGCTGGCGCGAAAGCGCCAGACCCGGAATCCAGTCGCAGCACTGCGTTCGTTTCTGGATTCCGGGTTCGCTCGCTACGCTCGCGCTCCGGAATGACGGTCGCGCATCATGTCACGCTCACCCCTACAACATCTTCGCCGCGGCCTGATGGCGGCGCATCAGGCCGGCAAGGTCGAGGCCGGGGATGACGCCATTCTCGACCGTCCAACGGCCCTCGACCATCACGCGGTCGGCGCGGTGCGCACCGCACAGCACCAGCGCGGCGAGCGGATCGCCGGCGCCGGAAAAGCGCAACTCGTCGAGCTTGAACAAGGCCAGATCGGCGCGCTTGCCGACGGAGATCTCGCCGAGCTCGGGCCGGCCGACGCACGCGGCCGAGCCGCGCGTTGCCCAGCGCAGCGCATCCTTGTGACTGACCTTGCTGACGCCGTAGCGCGCCCGCTGCACCAGGAACGCCGCGCGCACTTCCTGCATCAGGTTCGAGCCGTCGTTCGAGGCCGAGCCGTCGACGCCGAGCCCGACCTTCACGCCGGCCGCTTCCAGTTCGCACACCCGGCAGGTGCCGGAGCCCAGCACCTGATTGCTGCAGGCACAGTGGCTGACGCTCACGCCGGCCTTGGCCATGCGCGGCATCTCCTCGGCCTGGAAATGAACGCCGTGCGCCAGCCACGTGCGGCCGTTGAGCCAGCCGCATCGCTCGAGATAGTCGAGCGGCCGGCAGCCATAGAGGCTCTCGCAAAAGCGATCCTCGTCCTCGGTCTCGGCGAGATGCGTATGCAGACGCACGTCGAGCTGGTCCGCGAGCTCCGCGGTCTTGCGCATCAGCGACGTCGTCACCGAGAACGGCGAACACGGCGCCAGCGCGATCTGCACCATCGCCGCCTCGCCCCGCTCGTGATAGCGCGCCACGACGCGCGCGCTGTCCGCGAGGATCGTATCCTCATCCTGCACGACGCTGTCCGGCGGCAGGCCGCCGTCGCGCTCGGAAAGGTTCATCGAGCCGCGCGTCAGCAACACGCGAAGCCCGAGGCGCTTGGCCGCCGCGACTTCGATGTCGACGCCATCCTCGACGCCTTTGGGAAAGACGTAGTGGTGATCGGTCGTGGTGGTGCAGCCGGACAGCATCAGTTCGGCCATCGCGACCGTCACCGCCGCGTCGAGCGCCTCCGGCGTCAGCTTCGCCCACACCGGATAGAGCGCCTTGAGCCAGGGGAACAGCTCGCGGTCGAGCGCCGCCGGCAGCGCGCGCGTGAGCGTCTGGTAGAAATGATGATGGGTGTTGATCAAGCCCGGCAGCACGACATGCTCGCCGGCGTCGAAGGGCCTAGCCGCCGTCTGGGGCTCCTGCCCCTTGCCAACCAATTCGACGATCTGGCCATCCGCGACCACGACGCCGCGCTCGGCGCCGTCCGCCAGGATCGCCAAGGGATCCTTGATCCAGACCGCTTCGGTTTCGCTCATGTCACATCCCTCATGTCGCGGCGATCCTACAAAGCCGCGCGGGAAAGGCATCAGCATTTTTCTCGGCCGTTTCCCGCACGCGCGGGGATAAGCGGCGCGAAGTGCTGCATCCGCCGCTTCTCATTCGGTGCTGGCCCATGGACCTGAACACCATCACCGAAATCGTTCGGCCGTGCGACCGCGCCAAACTGCCCGCGTGGCGTGAGGGCGACGCCTTCCTCGCCGGCGGCACCTGGCTGTTCTCCGAGCCGCAGCCGCATTTGCGGCGGCTGATCGATCTGCCGGCGATGAAGCTCGAGCCGTTGCGGGCGACGCCGTTAGGCCTGACCATCGCCGCAACGTGCACCATCGCGCAGCTCGATGCCTTCACCTTGCCCGCGCCGTGGACGGTGAAGCCGCTGATCGAGCAGTGCTGCCGCGCCTTTCTGGCCTCTTTCAAAATCTGGAACATGGCGACGGTCGGCGGCAATCTGTGCATGTCGCTGCCGGCCGGGCCGATGATCGCCCTCGCCGCCGCGCTCGACGGCGAATGCGTCATCTGGGCCGCGACGGGCGGCGAGCGGCGCGTGCCGGTGACCGACTTCGTGCGCGGACCGCAACGCAACGCGCTCGCGCCCGGCGAGCTGTTACGGCAGATCGACCTGCCGGCCGCGGCGCTGACGCGGCGCACGGCCTTCCGGCAGATTTCACTATCGCCGCTCGGGCGTTCGGCCGCTTTGTTGATCGGCACGCAGCCCGCCGCCGGCAGCGCCTTCACGCTCACCATCACCGCTTCGACGCCGCGGCCCGTTCAATTGGCCTTCGATACGCTGCCCTCGGCGTCCGCTTTGCGCGAGCGGATCGAAGCGACGCTGGCGCCGGACGCTTATTACGACGACGTCCACGGCACGCCCGCATGGCGGCGGGCGATGACGCTTCTGTTCGCCGATGAAATCCGCGACGAGCTGGCGGGGGCACGATGACATTCACCGTCAACGGCAAGACGTTTCCCGATCAGCCCGCGCCGGGGCAATGCCTGCGTACGTTCCTGCGCCAGCTCGGCTGGTTCGGCGTCAAGAAAGGGTGCGACGCCGGCGACTGCGGCGCCTGCACCGTCTATGTCGACGGCGACCCAGTGCATAGCTGCCTGACGCCCGCCTTCCGGGCGCAAGGGCGCGAGGTGACGACCATCGAGGGCCTCGCCAAGGGCAACGAACTGCACCCGATGCAGCGCGCCTTCCTCGACGCACAAGCCTTCCAATGCGGCTTCTGCACCGCCGGCATGATCATGACCGCCGCTTCGCTCAACCAGGCGCAGCGCCGCGATCTCGGCTGGGCGCTCAAGGGCAATCTCTGCCGCTGCACCGGCTATCGCAGCATCGACGACGCCTTTGCCGGGGCGAACAATGTCGAAGCAGAGAGCCCCGGCGCGGGCTGCGGCCACAACGTGCCCGCCCCGGCCGGTCCCGACGTCGTCACGGGCAAGGCGCGCTATACGCTCGATGTCGCGATCGACAGGCTCCTGCATATGAAGCTTGCGCGTTCGCCGCATGCGCATGCCCGCATCCGGTCGATCGACAAGACCGCGGCGCTCGCCGTGCCGGGCGTGCGCGCGGTCTTCACCCACGAGGACTCGCCCGAAATCCCCTTCTCCACCGCGCGGCACGACGACCGTCGCACCGACTGCGACGACACTTTTGTGCTCGACGACGTCGCGCGCTTCATCGGCCAGCGTGTCGCGGCTGTGGTCGCCGACACCGAGGCGGCGGCGGAAGAAGGCTGCCGCCGGCTGGCGATCGACTACGAGGTATTGCCGGCGGTGTTCGATGCCGAAGAGGCGATGCGGCCGGGCGCGCCGCCGCTCCATGCGGGCAAGCCGGCGGAGTCCCGCATCGCCGATCCCGCGCGCAACATCGTCGCCCGCTTCGACGGCGGCTGCGGCGATGTCGCCATCGGCTTTGCCGAGGCCGATGTCGTTTACGAAGGCACCTTCGAGACGCCGCGCGTCCAGCACGCGCATCTGGAGACGCTCTGCGCGATCGCCTGGTGCGACGATGAGGGCCTCACCGTGCGCTCCTCGACGCAGGTGCCGTTCCTCACACGCATCGAGCTCGCGCACCTGTTCGGGCTGGAGCGCGACAAGGTGCGCGTTTTCTGCGAGCGCGTCGGCGGCGGTTTCGGCGCCAAGCAGGAGATGCTGGTCGAGGACGTCGTCGCGCTGGCCGCGCTCAAGCTGCGCCGGCCCGTCAAGATCGAATTCACCCGCGAGGAGCAGTTCATCGGCGCGACCACGCGCCATCCGATGCGCACCAAGGTCAAGGTCGGCGCCAAGCACGACGGCACCCTCACCGCGATCGCGCTCGATGTCATCTCCAACACCGGCGCCTACGGCAATCACGGCAAGGCCGTGCTGGGCCACGCCTGCTCGGAGGTCATCGCCGTCTATCGCTGCGCGCACAAGAAGATCCACGGCGTTGCCGCCTACACGAACACGGTGCCGGCCGGCGCTTTCCGCGGCTATGGGCTGCCGCAGACGAACTTCGCCATCGAACAGGCGATGGACGAAGTCGCGCGCATGGTCGGCATGGACCCGTTCGCCTTCCGCCGCCGCAACGTGGTCAAGCCCGGCGATGCGATGCTGTCGCTCGCGCCCGAACCGGCCGCCGACGTTCTCTATGGCAGCTACGGGCTCGATCAATGCCTCGATCTCGTCGAGACCGCGCTCAAGAGCGATCCCGGCGCGGCCGTGCCCGGCCCTGACTGGCTGCCCGGCAGCGGCATGGCGCTCACCATGATCGACACCGTCCCGCCGAACGGCCACTTCTCGGACAGCACCGTGACGCTCGATGCGGACGGCCGCTATACGCTGACCGTCGGCACGGCCGAGTTCGGCAACGGCACCGCCACCGTGCATCGGCAGATCGCGGCGACGCTGATTAACGCCGCGCCCTCGGCGTTCACGCTCAAAGCCTCCGATACGGCGCATGGCGGCCACGACACCGGCGCCTTCGGAAGCACCGGTACGGTCGTCGCCGGCAAGGCGACCGAGGCCGCCGCGTCGTCGCTGCGCGAGGCGATCCTGGATTTCGCGGCAGAACACACGGCCACGCCGCGCGAGCGTTGCACGCTATCGGGCGATACGGTCGTCTGCGGCGGCACGCGGCTGTCGCTCGCGGCGCTCTACGCCGCGGCGCGGAGCGCGGGCGTCACCTTGTCCGCCAACGGCCATGCCGACGGCACGCCCCGCTCGGTCGCGTTCAATGTCCAGGGCTTCCACGTGGCGGTCAATCCGGCCACGGGCGAAATCCGCATCCTCAAGAGCGTCCAGGCCGCGGATGCCGGCCGCGTCATCAACCCGATGCAATGCCGCGGTCAGGTCGAAGGCGGCGTCGCCCAGGCGCTCGGCGCGGCGTTGTTCGAGGAGGTGATCGTCGACGGCGCCGGCAAAGTAACGACGCCGAGCTTCCGCGCCTATCACCTGCCGGCCTATGGCGACGTGCCGCGAACCGAGGTGCTGTTCGCCGACACCTACGACAGCCTCGGGCCGCTCGGGGCCAAATCGATGAGCGAGAGCCCGTACAATCCGGTCGCCGCCGCGCTGGCCAATGCCCTGCGCGATGCGACCGGCGTGCGTTTCCACCGCCTGCCGCTGCGGCCCGACCGGGTGCACGCGCGGCTGAAAGAGGCCGTAGCCAGCAAGGAATGACGGGTTTGCCCGTGGCAAGTGGTCGGAGCGGCAGGATTCGAACCTGCGACCCTCTGGTCCCAAACCAGATGCGCTACCAGACTGCGCTACGCTCCGCTCCGCGCATGGTCGATACAGGGTTCGCCGCCGGCCAGCAAGCCGCCTAGCGGCCCTTGAAGATCGGGTGAGCCACCCGGTCGCCCGGAGCAATGCCCAGCTTGCGGGCGGTTCCGCCTATCACTTCCAGCACGGCCCGGACCGGACCATTCGACGGAACGATCTTTTCGGACAGCGGCTCGGTGTTCTCGGCGATCCGCAGGATCCGGCCGTCGCCGCGGATGAAGATCATATCGAGGGGGATGTAGGTGTTCTTCATCCAGAAGCCGACTTCCTGGTCGCGCTGGAAGTCGAACAGCATGCCCTGCCCCTCGGGCAGCGACTTGCGGTACATCAGCCCTTCCTGGCGCTGCGCCTCGGTGGCGGCCAGTTCGACCGAGAAGGCGTGCACGCCGGACTTGGTGGCGATCTCCAGCGTCTGCCGCTCGGCGGACCGAGCGGGCGCCGTTGCCCAGATGAGTGCGAAGAGGATGACGGAGAGCCAGCGGAGGATACGCATGGCTTCGCCTTTACGTGGCCGCGCGTTGACCGGCAACTGACAAGTCGGTGACCGGCGTCAGTGCGACGCCGGACCGAGCGAGCCGCCGTCCGGACGAACCTCGGCCGCCATCAGGCCCTTCGGCCCGGGCCCGAAGCGCACCAGAACGGTCTGGCCGGGGCGCAGTTCGGTCAGACCGAACCGGCGCAGGGTCTCCATGTGGACGAAGATGTCCGGCGTCCCCTCACCGCGCGTGAGGAAACCGAAGCCCCGCAGCCGATTGAACCACTTCACCACCGCGCGCTCGAGCCCGCTGGTCGGGGTCACCGACACATGGGTCCGCGGCGGCGGCATCTGCGCCGGATGAACCGCTGTCGATTCATCCATCGAGATGACGCGGAAGCACTGCAGGCCTTTCGGCCGCACCAGCACTTCCGCAACGATGCGTGCGCCTTCGTAGGCGGTTTGATAGCCGTCGCGGCGCAGGCAGGTTACGTGCAGAAGCACGTCGGCCATACCATTGTCAGGAATGAAGAAACCGAATCCCTTGGCGACGTCGAACCACTTGATGACCCCCGTCATCTCGATAAGGTTCGTCGCCGTCTCGTCGACGATTTCTCTGACAGTTCCTGGCCGAAATGTTGTCCCAGGCATTTTTGCTTTAATCCCGTCCGACGTCATGACGCCGCAACGCCGCCGCTTTTCTGGCGCCTCTTCAAGGGCGCTTCGTCGAATCTCTAAAGGAACGATAACACCGGCCGCATAGCCGCAAAGCGCAAAATCTGCTTGCGCACAACTCTGTTCCATCCGGAAAAAGCTTGCGAATCGCTACTGGATGAAGGGAGCGAGCACGTCCCCGATGTCGTGCCGCACGACGAGATCGGCGATCTCGTCGAACTCCGTAGGATCGCGATTGATGATGACGAGCGCGGCGCCGCTGCGTTTCGCCATCAAAGGGAAGCCCGCAGCCGGCCACACCACAAGCGACGTGCCGACAGCAAGGAACAGGTCGCAGTCTCTGGTCAAATCTTCAGCACGTTGCATCGCGGCCGCCGGCATCGCTTGACCGAACGAAACGGTCGCCGTCTTGATGAAACCGCCGCAGGAACACTCGGGTGCGCGTTCGCCGCCCGCCTCGAACCGCTCTTTGATCCAATTCAGTTCGTAGCGCTGCTCGCACGCGAGGCAGAGCGCGTATGTGGTGTTACCGTGCAGCTCCACGACGTCATGCGGCGCGATGCCCGACGCCTGATGCAGATTGTCGATGTTCTGCGTGACAACGGCCGGGACTTTGCCGCTGCGATAGAGACTGGCGAGCGCGAGATGGCCCCGTCCGGGCTTGGCCGCGCCGAACGTCGCCTCGATGGCGAAACGCCGCCGCCAGGATTCGTCGCGCATCGCCTGGCTGGCGAGGAATTCGTCGAACGGGATCGGCCGGTTCTTTGTCCACAGCCCGCCCGGGGACCGGAAATCCGGAATACCGCATTCGGTGGAGATGCCCGCGCCCGTGAACGGCAGGATGGCAGTCGCCCTCTCGATCATGTCCCTCAATTCGGCGATGGCGGTCTCAAGATCGGGAGCGATCATTGCTATATACGTCCTGCAGGGCGGAGATGACCGCCCAACCTTCGTGAGGTTCAGTCAATGCGATTTCTGCACACCATGTTGCGCGTCCGCAATCTCGACGCCGCGCTCGACTTTTACGTCAACAAACTCGGCCTGATTGAGACGCACCGGCGGGAGGACGAGAAAAACCGCTACACCCTGGTGTTCCTGGCGGCGCCGCAGGACGAGACCATCATCGCCATGGGCAAGAAGGTCGGCCGCCCCGGCCCGGAGGTGGAACTCACCTATAACTGGGACCCCGAGGACTACGGCGAAGCGCGGTATTTTGGCCACCTCGCCTACGAGGTCGACGACATCTACGCGACCTGCGCGCGGCTGATGAAGGCCGGCGTCACCATCAACCGCCCGCCCCGCGACGGCGTGATGGCCTTCGTGCGCTCCCCGGACCTGCATTCGATCGAATTGCTGCAGAAAGGCGATCCCCTGCCCCCGCAGGAGCCCTGGAAATCGATGCCGAACACCGGGCACTGGTGACCGGACACCGGCAACCACAATTTTCCACTACAAGCTCGCTTGCCGGTCGGGCCGAAGCTCTTTATACAGCCGCCATCCCGCTGCCGACGTTACCGTAGGCGGCGCACGCGCCCTTCGTCTAGAGGCCTAGGACACCGCCCTTTCACGGCGGTAACAGGGGTTCGAATCCCCTAGGGCGCGCCATTTGCGTACCAAACGAATGCCAGCCGTTGCGGTCAGTCTGCCCGCGATTGCAGCCCGTGGTACGCCCCGTATTTCCAAACCGCGGACGCCATCGGCGATCAACTTGGGTTGCCCGCGCTACGGCAACCAACCAAAGGCCTCTATTTCGTGACATTCCTGCCCGCCAATCCCCCGCTCGCCCGTGCTTTGGCTGAGCGCAACTACACCGATGCGACGCCCGTGCAGACGGCCGTCCTGGCCGAAGCGGCGGCCGGACGCGATCTCCTCGTCTCGGCGCAAACCGGCTCGGGCAAAACCGTGGCTTATGGACTAGCGGTTGCGGCCGATCTTCTCGGCGGCGCCGACCGCTTCGCGCGCGGCGCCAAGCCGCTCGCCCTGATCGTCGCGCCGACTCGCGAACTCGCCTTGCAGGTGCAGCGCGAACTTGCCTGGCTCTACCAGTACACGGACGCCCGCGTCGTCTCCTGCGTCGGCGGCATGGACCCACGCCGCGAACAGCGCGAGCTCGAGATGGGCGCGCATATCGTGGTCGGCACGCCGGGGCGGCTGTGCGATCATTTGCGGCGCGGCCGTCTCGACGTCTCGGAATTGAAGGCGGTCGTTCTCGACGAGGCCGACGAGATGCTCGATCTCGGCTTCCGCGAGGACCTCGAGCAGATTCTCAAGACGACGCCTGACACGCGCCGCACCCTGCTCTTCTCGGCGACCCTGCCGCGCGGCATCGTCGCGCTGGCCAAGCAGTACCAAAAGGACGCTCTGCGCATCGAGGTCGCGGGCACCGAAGGCGGCCATGCCGACATTGAATACCGCGCCATCCGGGTCGGCACGCATGAAGTCGAGCACGCGGTCGTCAACGTCCTGCGCTTTTATGAGTCGCCGAGCGCGATCGTGTTCTGCAACACGCGCAGCGCGGTGAACCATCTCCAGTCGGCGCTGCTCGAGCGCGGCTTCTCCGTCGTCGCCCTCTCGGGCGAACTGACCCAGGGCGAGCGGACGCACGCGCTGCAGGCGCTGCGCGACGGCCGCGCGCGCGTGTGCGTTGCGACCGACGTCGCCGCGCGCGGCATCGACCTGCCGAATCTCGGTCTCGTCATCCACGCCGAACTGCCGAACGATCCGGAAGTCCTGCAGCATCGCTCGGGCCGCACCGGCCGCGCCGGCCGCAAGGGCGTCAGCGTCCTTCTGGTGGCGCCCTCGCGCCGCCGCCGCACCGAACGTATGCTCGACCAGATCGGCATCGAAGCGGTCTGGGGCGCTGCGCCGGCGGCGGACGAGATCCGCAAGCTCGACCAGCAGCGCATGCTGGAAGATCCCGTCTTCACGCAGGAAGCGACCGAGGAAGACCTGACGCTGGCGCGCGCTTTGCTCGCCGAGCGCTCCGGCGAAGAAATCGCCGCGGCGCTGGCGCGTCTTTATCGCGCGCGCCTTCCCGCGCCCGAAGACGTGCTCGATCCCGGCCCGGGACGCGACAACGAGCGCAGCCGCTCGCGCGAGGATCGCGGCGACAGGCGCGGTCCGCGCGCCGCGCGTGGCGATGACGCCGAAGGACATAAGCCCGGACAACGGACCGGCTTCCGCCGCGGCCTGGAAGGCGGCAGCGTCTGGTTCCGCGCCAATATCGGCCGTCGCAAAAATGCCGAAGCGCGCTGGCTGCTGCCGATGATCTGCCGCCGCGGCGGCATCGACAGGAACGACATCGGCGCGATCCGGATTCACGAGTCCATCACCGAGATCGAAATCTCGGCCAAGGCCGCCGTGGATTTCGCCGCCAAGGTCGCCTTCCCCGACAAGGAAGAGAACATCCGCATCGAGCCGCTCAATGACGGCCCGCGCGGCGAAGCTCCGTCCGAGGCGCCGGCCGAGCGCACGTCGGCGCCGGTCGACGCTCCCGAGGGCGAGGCCCGCCGCAGCGACAAACCGCGTTTTGAAAAGCCGCGCTTCGAAAAGGCGCGTTACGACAAACCGCGCGGCGACAAGCCGCGTTTCGACAAGCCCCGCTTCGATAAGCCCCGTTACGACAAGACCGGCCATGACAAGCCGCGCGACGACAAGGCCAGCGATGACAAGCCGGGCCATGACAAGGCCGGCCAGGAGAAGTCCGGCTACGGCAAGCCTCGCAAGTATCATGGCGATCGCTTCCGCGACGGCCCGCCGAAATTCGGCAAGAAGCTCGGCTTCGACAAGAAGCGGCGCGGCGATCACAAGCCGGCGCAGGCGGGCTCGCCGCGCCGTCCCGACGGCGCCCCGGGCGGCAAGCCGGCTTTCGGCAAGAAGCCGAACAAGAACAAGCACCGCGGCGCCTGAGACGAGGCGTGCGACAGCGGCTTGGTGAGGTTCGGCCCGAACCCTCACCAAGCGGCGGGCTTACGCCAGCGCATGATCTATAAGTTTGAAACTTGCCGCCGCGGCTGAGACGCCGCGGCGCCTAAGCCTTGGTCAGGGCCAGCGCGAGGTCGAGCAGCGCCCCGCCATTGAGCCCTTCGAGCATGCTGAAGTGATGGCCCGGCACGACCAGCGCCTCACCCGCGCCCCACTGCGCGGCGATCTCACGCGACTGGCGCTTGAACTCGTCGCTCTCTTCCGAACCGACCGCGACGCCGATCTTGATCCCCTTCGGGGCCGGCAGACGCAACGGCGACAATTCCGCAACGAGCGCCGGCGTCAGCTTCAGCACGCCGCCCATCGGCAGGTAGGTCAGCGGCTCGAGATCGAGCACGCCCGACAGAAGCAGGGCCGAGCGCAAGGCCGGCGCGCTGTTGCGCGCGGCGATCATGCCGGCGATATGGCCGCCCGCCGAATGGCCGGCAATGTGCAGGCGACTCGCATCGATGCCGAGACTGTCCGCCTGCTCCGTCAGATAGCCCAGGAGCGACGTGATCTGCGCCACGATGTTGGCGAGCGCGTTTTCCGGCGCGAGGCCGTAGTTCGCCATCACGACGGCAAAGCCCGCCTCGAGCATGCCCTTGGCGAGATGCGCGTGCTGGTTCTTGTCGGAGGCCTGCCAGTAGCCGCCATGCACGAAGACCCAGACCGGCGGCTTCTCGACGCCCTCCGGCAAAAAGATGTCGAAGGCTTCGTAGCGGCCCGGGCCGTAAGTGAGGTCGAGCCCGCGAAAGCGCGCGCGGAAGCCCTCCCCCTCACGGCTCCAGGCCTTGAACATCGCGTTCACGTCGGTCTGGAAGCGCGGGCTGTATTCGCGGGCGAGCTGCATCGGCGCAAAGCCGCGATAGATCGGCTCCGTGCCGGGCGCTTGCGCCGGCTTCTTCGCCTGAAGCACCGCGCGCAGGCCGGTCACGTGCTTGACGCGCTCGAGCGTCACGGGCGGGCGGAAGCCGGCGAAGACCTCGCGCTGGGCCAGTTCGATCTCGTGGCGCGAGGGATGGAACAGCAGCGGCTCGGCCGCCTCCCAGCGCATTGCGATCATGTGCTGCGGCCCGCAGCCGGCCGCGCCCAGCGCCTTGGCGGCTTCCGTGAGCGCGTCGCGCACGGCATTGATGGGATCGGCCGCGTCGGACGCGCCCGCTACCTCGATGACGTTCTCAGAGCCCGACATAGCGATAGACTGTCTCCGCGTCGCGCGTCAGAGCGGCGCTATCCCCGCTCCAGACCGTGCGTCCTTTTTCAAGGATGTAATGATAGTCGGCCACGCGCTTGAGGACATTCAAATTCTTGTCGATCAACAGAATCGACTGTCCGGTCGCCTTGAGCGCCTCGATGCAGCGCCAGATCTCGCCGCGGATCACCGGCGCCAAGCCTTCGGTCGCCTCGTCAAGGATCAACAGTTTCGGATTGGTCATCAGCGCGCGGCCGATCGCCAGCATCTGCTGCTCGCCGCCCGAAAGCGTCTGCGCCAACTGGCCGTGCCGCTCCTGAAGCCGCGGGAAGAGCTGGTAGATGCGCTCGAGCGTCCAGCCTTGCGGGTTGCGGCTGCGGTTCGCCGCCGTCGCCACGAGGTTCTCGCGCACGGTCAGCGTCGGGAAGACGATGCGCCCTTCCGGTACGAGGCCGATGCCGCGCCGCGCGATCGCGTCGGGCGTCTCGCCGCAGATGTCGGCGCCGTCGAAGCGGATGCCCTGCTTGTTCGGCAACTGGCCCATGATCGAGCGTACGGTCGTGGTCTTGCCCATGCCGTTACGGCCGAGCAGCGTGACGATCTTGCCCTGCGGCACTTCGAGATTGACGTCGAACAGCACCTGGCTGGTGCCGTAGGCCGCTTCGACGTGGGAAAGCTGGAGCATCAGATGTCCCCCTCGCCGAGATAGGCCGTGCGCACATCTTCGTTGGATTTGATCGCCTCGACGTCGCCCTGGGCGATGACCTTGCCATAGACCAGCACCGAGACGCGGTCGGCCAGCGTGAAGACGGCCTCCATGTCGTGCTCGACGATCAGCATGGTGATCTTGCCCTTGAGCGAAGCGAGCTGCTCGATCATCTGATGGCTTTCCGCCGTGCCGAGACCGGCCATCGGCTCGTCGAGCAGCAGCAGCCGCGGCTTGCCGGCAAGCGCGGCGGCGAGCTCGAGCTGCTTGCGCTCGCCCTGGGCGAGATCGCCGACGCGCGCCTGCGCGCGCGCGCCCAAGCCGATCTGCTCGAGGAACTGCTCGGCTTCCGCGCGAACGGCGCGGTCGCGCCGCGCATCGGCAAAGAAGCGGAAACTGTGCCCCTTGCGCGACTGCACCGCCAGCATGACGGTGTCGAGCGCGGTGAAGTCCGGCAGCAGCTGGGTGATCTGGAAGGTACGGCCGAGGCCGCGATGCACCCGCTTCCACACCGGAAGCCGGCCGATCTCCGTCCCGTCGAGCTTGATCGACCCCGTGTCGTGCGACAGCGCCCCGACGAGCTGATTGATCAGCGTCGTCTTGCCCGCGCCGTTCGGCCCGATAAGCGCATGCAGCTCGCCTTCCGGCAGCGCGAGGTTGACGGAATCGGTGGCGATCAGGCCGCCGAAGCGTTTGCTCAAATTCTGAACATCGAGAAGCGGCGCAGTCATGACTTTTCCGGCACAAAGCGGCGGATGAGCGCGACGAGCCCGCCATGCGAGAACAGAACGATGAGCAGAAGGATGATGCCGAGCGGCAGTTGCCAGTTCTCGGTGTAAGCCGCCAGCACAGATTCCAGCACCACCAGCGCGCCGGCGCCCAATAGCGGACCGAAGAGCGTGCCGGCGCCGCCCAGGATGACCATCATCATCAGCTCGCCGGATTTCGTCCAATGCAGCATGTCGGGGCTGGCGAAGCGCAGATAGTTCGCCATCAGCGCGCCGGCGAGCCCTGCCCCCATGCCGGCGATGATGAAGGCGACCAGCTTGTAGGGATAAGGCGCAAAGCCCGTCGCGGCCATGCGCTGCTCGTTCTGGCGCATGCCGTTGAGCACGAAGCCGAAGCGCGAGCGCACAATGCACGAGGTCAGCAGCAGCCACAGCGCCGCGGCGCCGAGGCACAGATAATAGAACGTCGTCGGATCGCGCGTATCGAGGAACGGCAGCACGTCGCGCCGGCGCATGATCAGGCCGTCGTCGCCGCCATAGGTGTCCAGCGACACGAACAGGAAGAACAGCATCTGCGCGAAAGCGAGCGTGATCATGATGAACTGAACGCCGCCGGTGCGCAGCGAGAACGCGCCGATGATCGCCGCCACGAGGCCGGCCAGGATCATCGCCGCGGGCACGGTGATCAGCATCGCATCCGTGCCGGGAATGAAGCCGAGGAACAGGCTGTCGTCCGCCAGATGATAATAGAGGATGCCGACCGTATAGGCACCGACGCCGAAGAACGCGGCATGGCCGAAGCTGACCATCCCGCCATAGCCGAGGATGAGATTGAGGCTGAGCGCGGCGATGCCATAGATCAGCACCTGCGTCGCAAGACCCGTGAAGGACTCGTACCCGGCCGCCCTGACGGCGAACGGCAATGCGATCAGCAAGGCCGCCACGACGAGTGCCGAGAGCCAGCGCAAGGCCATCGACGGGCGCGCCGCCGGTGAAGTGGTGAGAGCGGCGCTGGTCATGACTGTTTCACGAACAGGCCCCGCGGCCTGAGCAGGAGCACGATCGCCATCAGCAGATAGATACCCATGGATGAGAGGCCGGCCCCGAGCGCATCGGCGCCCGACCCGGACATGAAATGCCGCAGAAGCCCCGGCAGGAAGGCGCGCAGCAGCGTATCGATGAGACCCGCCACCAGGGCGCCGTAGAACGCGCCGCGCACGGAGCCGACGCCGCCGATCACGACGACGACGAAAGCGAGGATGAGGATCTGCTCACCCATGCCGACCTGCACGGCGATGATCGGCCCCGCCATCGCGCCGGCAAGACCGGCCAGCAGCGCGCCGAGCCCGAACACGACCGTATAGAGCAGCCGTATATCGACACCGAGCGCGCGCACCATCTCGCGGCTGGTGGCGCCGGCCCGCACCAGCATGCCGATGCGCGTTCGGTTGATCAGCAAGGCAAGGCCCACGGCGACGAGCAGGCCCACCCCGATCACCACCAGCCGGTAGACCGGATAGACCAGGCCCGGCAGCAGCGTCACCGAATGCGACAAGGCCGGCGGCATCGCCACGAACAGCGGCTGGCGGCCGAAGATCATCGTCGCCGTCTGATTGATGATGAGGATGAGCGCAAAGGTCGCGAGAACCTGGTCGAGGTGGTCGCGCGCGTAAAGCCGGCGCACGATCAACGCCTCGATGACGATGCCGGCGACGGCCGCGCCGGCAAGACCGGCCAACAGCGCCAGAAGCGCCGAGCCGGTCTTGGCCGCCACGATCGCGGCGGCGTAGGCCCCGACCATATAGAGGGAACCATGGGTGAGATTGATCACACCCATGATGCCGAAGATCAGCGTCAGCCCGGCCGACATCAGGAAGAGCGCGATGCCGAACTGGATGCCGTTGAGGATCTGCTCCAGAACAAGCATGTCTTATCGATCCGATTGAGGGGGACTGATCTTACGCGATCAGAGTTTGCAGTCTTTGGCGAACGAGTCGCCGTAGGCCGACATGATCTTGCGCTTGGTGTTGAGGCTCAGCGCGCCATCCGCGCCCTTCTCCACCTTCAGCGCATACCAATCCTGAACGGGATGCTGGTTGGGCCCGAACTGGAAGTTGCCGCGCACCGAACTGAAGTCCGCCTTCAGCATCGCCTTGCGGAAGGCTTCGGTGTCGTCGACCTTGCCGCCGGTCCCCTTCAGCGCCGCGCCGATGGCGAGCGCCGTGTCGTAACCCTGGCTCGCATAGTAGGTCGCGGGGCGATTGTACTCTTTGGCCCAGGCCGCCATGAATTCTTTGTTGGCGGCGTTGTCGAAGTCGCCATTCCAATGCGCGGTGACATTGAGACCGAGCGCCGCGTCGCCGACCGCCTTCAGCGTCACGGCGTCGAGCGACGGCTCGGCCACGACCATCGGGATTTCGCCGGCGAGGTTCGCCTGCTGATACTGGCGCAGGAACGAGATGCCGAGACCGCCCGGCTGGAACTGGAACACCATCTCGGGCTTCGCCGCGCGGATCTGCGCGAGTTCGGCCGAGAAATCGGTCTGATCGAGCTTGGTGTAGATTTCGCCGACGATCTTGCCCTTGAACAGGCGCTTGAAACCGGCGAGCGCATCCTTACCCGCCTGATAGTTCGGCGCGACAATGAAAGCCGTCTTGTAGCCGAGCTCGTTGGCGTTCTGGCCCGCGCTTTCGTGCAGGCTGTCGTTCTGCCAGGAGACGACGTAGTAGTTCTTGTTGCAGCCCTTGCCGGAGAAGGTCGACGGCGCCGCGTTCGGGCTCACATAGATGGCGTCCGCGTCGAGCACGTCGGGTACCACCGCGCCGGAGACGTTCGAGAAGACGATGCCGGTGAACAACTTGATCTTGTCGTTCTTGAGCATCTTGTCGGCGATCTGCTTGGCCTGGCCGGGCTTGAGAGCGTCGTCTTCGACGACGACTTCAACCGGCACGCCGCCGAGCTTGCCGCCCTGCATCTTTACCGCGAGATTGAACGCGTCGCGGATATCCTGACCGAGATAGCCGCCCGGCCCGGAGAGCGTCGTGATCATGCCGATCTTGACCGGCGTCTGCGCCAAGGCTCCCGCCCCGGCAACGAACGTCATCGCGGCGGCGCATGCTAGTGAAGCAACTCGCATCGATAGTTCCCTCTCAGCTTAACTTTGCTCGACACCTTCCATACGCCGTGCCTGCATCAAAGCGGCACATACGTATAGCCCGCACCGGCGCGTTCGAAACGTCCGAAGACCGGCGTTGGGAAATGATACGGTGCAACGATTGTGCCACGTGCCACACAATCATCGAGCAAACGACGGCGCGTGGCATTCGCCATCGCAGGATTCTCGCAGAAGTTCGATGTCGTTTCCGGATCGCTCAATTGAAGCGGGTGGTGAACGGCGTCGGCGAGGAACAATACTTCCGTCCCTTCAGCCTTAAGTCGTACGACCGCCATGCCGGGCGAATGACCGTGCGCCGCTTCGAGCGTGATGCCCGGCGCGATCTCGTTCGGCGTCGCCACCGCTTCGAGACGACCGAGATCGACGAGCGGCGCAACGCTGTCGGCATAAGCGCCGTGCAGCGTTTCGACGCCCTTGCTCGCATAGAGCTTGCTCCAATGCGCCAGTTCGCCTTCCGGCGTCACGTAGCGGGCGCGCGGAAACGCCGGCACCCAGGCACCGTTCTCGAGCACGGTGTTCCAGCCGACATGGTCGGCGTGCAAATGCGTATTGATGATGACGTCGAAACGGTCCGGCGTGAACGACATCTCGGCCAGCGCGTCGAGAAACTTGCTCGTGCGCATGTGCCAGCGCGGACGATCGGGCCGGTCCTTGTCGTTGCCGATGCCGGTATCGACGAGCGCCAAAGTCTGCGGCGTCTCGATGACGTAGGAGTTGAAGCTGAGCAGCAGCCCCTCTTCCGCGACATCGATCATGCCGGCGGGCGTATTGGCCGCCGCGCGCGCCAACGCCTCGCCGGTCATGGCCCGGAACATGGCCGTCGCCGGCCACTTCACCCGGTCCATGTCGGCGATGCGGTGAACGCGGCAAGGTCCGATGTGCAGCGTGTGCACATCGAAACCGAGCACGTCACGGCGGGACTGCGAAATCGCAGCCCCGCCGGCGGCGTTTGCATTCACAGCGTCGCTCACAGCTTGCACTGCGCCGCGAACGGATCGACGTAGTCGCTCATGATCTTGCCGGTCGTCTTCAGCGTGAGCGCACCGTCCGCGCCCTTCTCGACCTTCATGGCGTACCAGTCCTGCACCGGATGCTGATTGGCGCCGAACTTGAAGTTGCCGCGGGTCGCCTGGAAGTCGGCCTTGAGCATCGCGGTGCGGAACGCCGCCGCGTCGTCGACCTTGCCGCCGGTCTGCTTGAGCGCGGCATCGATCGCCAGCGCCGTGTCGTAGCCCTGCGCGGCATACATCGTCGGCACGCGGCCGTAGGCCTTCGTGAAGGCGGCGACGAAGTCCTTGTTGGTCGCGTTGTCGAGATCGGTGTTCCAGTGGCCCGAAACATTGAGGCCGTTCGCGGAATCGCCAACCGCCTTCAGGATCGCATGATCCATCGACGGCTCAGCGAGCACCATCGGGATCGTGCCGAGCAGACCCGACTGCTGATACTGACGCAGGAAGGTGATGCCGAGCCCACCCGGATGGAACTGGAAGACGACGTCCGGCTTGACCGAGCGGATCTGCGCCATCTCGGCGGCATAGTCGGTCTGGTCGAGGCGCGTATAGACCTCGCCGACGATCTCACCCTTGAAGAAGCGCTTGAAGCCGGCGATGGCGTCCTTGCCGGCGGCGAAGTTCGGCGCCAGCACGAAAGCGCGCTTGTAGCCGAGCTCGGACGCGTTGCGCCCGGCGCTGCCCTGCATGGTGTCGGTCAGCCACGACATCACGAAGTAATTGCGATTGCATTCGCGGCCGGCGAATTCGGTCGGACCCGCGTTCGGGCTGATGACGATCGCGCCCGCGTCGAGCACGTCAGGCACCACGGCGCTCGCGACGTTGGAGAAGACGAGGCCCGTGATGAGTTTGATCTTCTCGTTCTTGAGCATGCGCTCGGCGATCTGCTTTCCCTGCCCCGGCTTGAGGCCGTCGTCCTCGACGACCACGTCGACCGGCACGCCGCCGAGCTTGCCGTCCTGCTTCTTGATCAGAAGATTGAAGCCGTCGCGCACATCCTGGCCGAGATAACCCGCCGGGCCCGACAAAGTCGTGATGAAGCCGATCTTCAGCGGCGACTGAGCGGCGGCGGGAAGCGCCGAAAACAAACTCCCGACCAGGAGAGCGGAGAAAGCAAAACCACGCGACGACAGCATCAACAGCATTCCTTATGAGCTCTTGGCGCGACCCTCTCCGGCAAAGGGTCGCGCGGTGGGGATACGAAGTTTCGAACCAGTTACGAAAGCGTGACCCAGCCTGCCGGCGGTTCCTTGCCGGGATGCAAGGTGCCGCAATGAGGACAGGTGCGCGCTTTCTCGTCGGCGTAGAAGCTGGTGTAGACCTTCGGCAGGTCCTCGACGATGTTCTGGAGATCGACTTCCTTGCGATGCACTAGACCCTGGCAGTTGAAGCAGTACCACTCGAAGCCGTCCAGCAACCCTTCCGGGCGATGCGGCTCGACCACCAAGCCGACGGAACCTTCCATCGGGCGCTGCGGCGAGTGACGCACATGCGGCGGCAGCAGGAAGACATCGCCTTCGCGGATCGGCACGTCGTAGTGCTCACCGTTGTCGACGACCTTGAGCACCATGTCGCCGCGCAGCTGATAGAAGAATTCCTCGACCGGATCGTCGTGATAGTCGGTGCGACGGTTCGGGCCGCCGACCACCGTGACCATCAGATCGGCATCCTTCCAGACCTGCTGATTGCCGACCGGCGGCTTGAGCAGATGCTGATGCTCGTCGATCCACTTGTTGAAGTTGAAAGCCCGCAAGCGTCCGAGTTTCATTTTTCTCTCCTGCCGCTGGTGTTCGTCGATTGCCGGCGCCCATCGAGTGCGCGCCAGAGTGTCTCGCTGGTGAGCGGGATGTCGAGATGCGTCACGCCATACGGTGACAGGGCGTCTACCGCGGCATTCATGATGGCCGCTGGTGGCCCGATACAGCCAGCCTCGCCGACGCCTTTGGATCCAAGCGCATTGGCGGGAGATAGCGCCGGCTGCTTGTCGATGACAAGCGGCGGAATGTCGCCAGCGCGCGGGATGCCGTAATCCATCAACGAAGCCGTGAGCAATTGCCCTTCTTCGTCATAGACGATCCGCTCGCTCGTCACCGCGCCCAACCCTTGCGCGAAGCCGCCGCGCAACTGGCCTTCGACCAGCATGGGATTGATCACGAGGCCGGCGTCGTCGATCCATGTGACCTGTTCGATCTTGAGTTCGCCGGTGTCGGCATCGATCGACACGACGGCGACGCAGCAGCCGCTGCTCCAGGCTTCGCCCTGCGCCTCGTAGATCTCGTTTGTTATCAGTGCCAAGCCGTCCGCTACGTCGATACCGCACGCGTGAGCGTGACGCGCGATCTCGGCCCACGTGACACAGCGTTCCTCGCCGGCGCGGCAGACGATGCCTGCCGGTTCCGCTTCGAGCGGCGCGTCCGCGCCGCCAAGAAGTTCGCGCGCGATACCGAATGCCTTGTCGAGAAACGCGCGCGTCGCGCGCAGCACGGCGCTGCCGCCGATCGGCGTGCCGCGGCTCGCGAGCGCGCCGATGCCGGCGGGTGTCGTCTGCGTGTCACCATGCCGCACGCTCACGGCGGCGAACGGCGTCTTGAGCACGTCGCAAACGATCTGCGCATAGGCGGTTTCGCGGCCCTGCCCTTGCGCGCTGCTGCCGGTGGCAAGAGCGATCGAGCCGTCCTGCGAAAGGCCGATGCGGGCGCTCTCCCAGCCCTGGCCGCAAGGCTCGATGTAAAGCGCCGTGCCGACGCCAACGATCTCGCCGCGCTTGCGGCGGCGCGTGCGCTCGCGGCACAGGTCGTCGTAGGCGGATTGCTTGGCGGCCTTGGCGAGCAGCGCCGGATAGTCGCCGGAATCGAGCAATTGGCCGGTCGGCGTCGTATAGGGAAAGGCGTCCGGCTGGATGAGATTGCGCCGGCGCAGCTCGAGCGGGTCCATGCCGAGGACAGCCGCGGCGCGGTCGAGCAGCCGCTCCATCAGCATGCAGGCTTCCGGCCGCCCCGCGCCGCGATAGATGCCGACGCCGGCCGCGCTGGTGAGATAGCCGGTCAGCTCGATATCGACATTGTCGATCCGGTAGGGGCCGGGAAGAATGCGCGCCGTGTTCCGGCCCGGCACCACGCTGCTGTAGGGCATCCAGTGCCCCAGCGGAAAAGAGAGCTGCGCGGTCAGGCCGAGAAGGCGTCCGTCGCTTGCGACCGCGAGCGCGCCCTCGGTGCGTCCGCCGCGCCCGTGCGTCGCGGCCAGGAAGTCGTCGCCACGGCTCGCGGCCCACTTCACCGGCCGGCGCAACGCGCGCGCCGCCCAAGCGACCACGCCGTCCTCGGGATAAAGCGAAGCCTTGCCGCCGAAGGCGCCGCCGACATCCGGCGCGATGACGCGGATTTGCGCCTCGGGCATGCCGAGCACATTGGCGAGATCGATGCGGGCGCGATGCGGCGCCTGCGTCGGCAGCCAGACCGTCAAACCGTTGTCGTCGAAGGCGGCCAAGGCGCCGCGCGGCTCGAGCGCCATCGGCGCAAGGCGCGGATAATCGATATCGACACGGACGATGTGGGCCGCTTCCGCGAAAGCCTGCTGGCATGCGCCCGCCGACCATGTCTCCGTGAAAGCAGCGTTGTCGGAGGCGCCGCTGCGCGGGGCCGTGCTCTCGACGCCGACGTCGACCGTGGCCGCCGCGTCACGCGCGGCCGCCGCCGACGTGGCGATGACCGCGACGACCGGTTGTCCGACCGCTTCCACCGTGTCTTTGGCGAGCAGCGCGAAGGGCGCGATCTTGAGCCCGTCAATCAGCCCGTTGACCGCGGCGCGTCCGGCGCCTGCGAGGTCGTCCGCGGTGAGCACAGCAACAACGCCCGGATGCGCCCGCGCCGCCTCGATATCGATGTAGGTGATCTGCCCGCGTGCATAAGGACTGCGGAAGAACTCCAGATAGAGGCAATCCGGCGGCTCGATGTCGCCGACGAAGCGGCCCTGCCCCGTGACGAGCGCCGCGTCCTCCACCCGGCGAACGGACCTGCCGATCCCCGTGGGATCGGCCGCGTCGCCGTTTTGAGCTGCATTCACCTGAAAGGGCGCATTCATAGGGGCTGAATCGGGGTCGGGGGTCATTCAGCCACGGATTACGCGACGATTTATCCTATATGACAATGTGGTTTATTCGTATCTATTGATATGTAATCTTTATAAATCAGAGCCGCCGCGTGAACATCACCATCCGCCAGATCGAAGCCTTTCTGAAGGTCGCCGAATGCGGCAGCTTCACGCGCGCGGCCGAGCGCCTGCACGTCGCGCAACCGGCGCTCTCGCAATACGTGCGGGACCTCGAAGGCGAACTCGGCATCCGCCTCTTCGATCGCACCACACGCCGCGTCGAGCTGACCGAAGGCGGCCGCGAATTCCGCAACACCGCCGCCAAGATCGTCGAAGACCTCGAACTCGCCGCACGCAATGCGCATGAACTCGCGACGCGCAAACGCGGCAAGGTGACGATCGGCACGCCGCCTCTGCTCGCCGGCGCGATCCTGCCCTGGGCGATTGCCGACTTCCGCGCCGCCTTTCCCGGCATCCAGATCACGGTCATCGAAGCGGGCGCCGACGATATCGTCCAACAGGTGCGCTCGGGCGCGCTCGATTGCGGCTTCGGCACGTTCCGCGCCGGCGAGGACGGCATCGTCTCGACGCCGATCACCAGCGACAGCCTGGCGCTGTTCTGTCCGCGCGCGCACCCTCTGGCGAAGAAGAAGCGCATGAACTGGAGCGAGCTCGAGCACCAGCCGCTGGTGACCCTCACGCGCGACAGCGGCATCCGCTTGCTGGTGGAGCTTGGCTGCGAGACCGCGCAGGTCGGCATGGCCATCACCCACGAGGTGTCGCATGTGACGACGGCGCTGGCGATGGTCGAAGCGGGCCTCGGCGTCGCCGTGCTGCCGACTTACGCGCGCGTGGCGGCGCGCGCGGAAGCGATCACGTCCGTGCCCATGACGAATCCGACCATCACCCGCGATGTCGTGCTCATCACACAGGCCGGACGCATGGCCTCCCCCGCTCTATCGAGCTTCGCGCGCGTTCTTGCCGATCGCACTGTCGCGACCTTCCCGCCGAAGCCAAAGCGCTGATCTCCGCTCTGCAATAGAGGAATGGCTGGCATACGCTGCGGAACCGATTGTTAACGCGGAAGTTACATCGGCCATTGCCTGCCCGGGCTATCTTCGCGTTGGTCTCCCGCAGGTCATGGGAGCGGAATCATGCTGATCAAGGATTGGAACATCGGTGAAACGCTGCGTCGGGACGCGACCTATGTCGCGCAAGGCGCCGCGGCTGTCGTGTTCATCTGCTTTGTCGCCGTGGTGCTGACCGCGGCGGTCATCGACCTGCTCGCGCTGCGCAACTAAGCGCAGCCCAACGCGCGGTCGCTGACGGCTCAGCCCACGAGCCGCTGCGGCGCGCGCGACGCTTCGTTATTCAACTCGACAAGCTGCTCCAGGAGTTCCACCAGCCTGTTGCGATCGGCCGGCTTCAGCGGCTCGAGGATGCGCTCTTGCGCGCGCAGCACGGCGGCCTCCGCGCGCTTGACCAACGCCGTACCCGACGCCGACAGCTTGAGCACCTTGATGCGCTTGTCGTCGGGCGAGGCATAGCGCGTCACGAGCTTGCGGGCCTCGAGACGCTCGAGCACGTTGCCGAGCGTCGACCGGTCGAACGCGATCATCGCGGAGAGCCGCGTCGCATCGGTGCCCGGGTTCTCGCGGATCGCCACCATCGCCGCATATTGCACCGGCGTGAGGTCGAAATCGGCGCACTCTTCGATGAAGATCGCGACGGCAATCTGTTGCGCCCGCCGGATCAGATGGCCCGGCTTCGAATGCAAATCCCGTAAACGCATCAATCGGCCTCGCCAAAAGGCGCTCCTGACAGCAATGTCCGGTTGGTACCGGACCTCGCCCTGAAAAGCAAAAGCGCGGCGCTTTTTACCGGTCAGCGCGGCGGATAGTCGTGCGAATGGCCGTTGAAGTCCTCGACGACGGCGTCGCCCTCGCCTTTCGCCGCGAGGTAGACGGGCCCGATCGGCGACTTGCCGTGACCGCCGGGGATGTCGAGCACGTAAGTCGGCTGGCAAAGGCCGGAGTAGCGGCCGTGCAGCGCGCGCATGAGCTGCTGGCCCGCGGCGATGTCGGTGCGCAGATGGCTGGTGCCCGGCGCAAGGTCGCCGTGGTGCAGATAATACGGCTTCACGCGGCACTCGACGAGCGCGCGCATCAAGGCGCCCAGGCTTTCGGGCGTATCGTTGACGCCCTTCAGCAGCACCGTTTGCGACAGCAGCGGCATGCCGGCGTCGGCCATGCGCGCCAGACCCTCGCGCACGGCCTCGCTCAATTCGCGCGCGTGATTGACGTGGACAGCGACATAGGTCGCCTTGCCGCTCGCCTTCATCGCGCGCACGAGGTCGGGCGTGATGCGCGACGGATCGGCGACCGGCACGCGTGTGTGGATGCGCACGACCTTCACATGATCGATCGCGGCAAGGTCGCTCATCACCGCCCGCAGGCGCCGCGGCGACAGCACGAGCGGATCGCCGCCGGTGAGGATCACTTCCCAGATGTTCGGATCGCTCCGGATGTAATCGAGCGCACGCGCGAGCGATTCCGGCGACAAGGCATTCGGCTTGTCCGGCCCCACCATCTCGCGGCGGAAGCAGAAGCGGCAATAGACGGCGCAGACATGCGTGATCTTGAGCAGCACGCGGTCGGGATAGCGATGCACGATGCCTTCGACCGGCGCATGCGCGTCGTCGCCGATCGGATCGGCGAGTTCTTCCGCCTGGTGGTCGAGTTCGCGCACGTCGGGCACGAATTGACGCGCGATCGGATCGTTGGGATCGGCGTGGTCGATCAGCGCTTCGAGCGCGGGCGTCACGGCGACGGCATAGCGCGCGGCGACCGCTTCGAGCGCCGGCAATTGCGCGGGCGACGCCAGCCCATGTTCGCAAAGCTGCGTCGGATTGCGCAAAGTCTGCACCTTCGCGTCCATCTCATCTCTCTCCGCATCGTCATGCCCGGCGCCTCCGGACATGACGGACTTATGGTTCGGCGACCGGCGTCCAGATCACCTGATCGATCTTCTGCGCGCCGGTCGCCAGCATCACCAGCCGGTCGAAGCCGAGCGCGATGCCGCAGGCCTGCGGCATCTGCGCGAGCGCCTCGAGAAAATCCTCGTCCACCGGATAGCGCTCGCCGTGGATGCGCGCCTTCTCGTCCATCGCCGCGGTGAACCGCTTGCGCTGTTCGGCGACGTCGGTCAACTCGCCGAAGGCGTTGGCGAGTTCGACGCCGCAGGCGAACATCTCGAACCGCTCGGCGACCTTGTCGCTGCCGGGCTTGGCGCGCGCCAGCGCCGCCTGCGGCAGCGGATATTCGCACAGGATCGTGGCGCGTCCCTGCCCCAGATGCGGCTCGACCTTCTCGGCCAGGATGCGGCTGAAGACGTCGCCCCAGGTATCGTCATCGGCGATGGCGATGCCGACCTTCACCGCCGCCTCCGCCAGAAGGTCCCGCTCGCCCTCGCCGCCCTCGATGGTCGCCAGCAGATCGATCCCGGCATAGCGGTCGCAGGCTTCCGCCACGGTGATCCGCTCGGGCTCGGCGAAAGGATCGATGGTCCGGCCCCGGAAGGAGAATTCGCGCGCGCCCGACGCCTCGGCCGCTATGCGCAGCAGGGCGGCGCAGTCGTCCATCAGCGCCTCGTAAGGCGCCTCGGCGCGATACCATTCCAGCATCGTGAATTCAGGGTGATGCAGCGCCCCGCGCTCGCGGTTGCGGAATACCTTGGCGAAATCGAAAATCCGGAGCTCGCCCGCAGCCAGTAGCTTCTTGCAGGCGAATTCGGGCGAGGTTCGCAGATAGAGCCGGTGCGGCACCCCGTCCGGGCCGATGAGATCGGTGCCGAAGGCATGCAGATGGGTCTCATTGCCCGGCGAGACCTGCAGCGCGGCCGTATCGACCTCGACGAAGCCGGCGGCCTCGAACCAGGCGCGCACCGCCCCGGCAATGCGGTTGCGCGCGATCAGAAAGGGCCGCCGGACCGCATGGACCCCGGGCAGCCAGAAAGGCGGACTTTTAGGCACGTTTACCTCGATCGGCCGGCGCGCCGGAAAGGCTGGAATTGGCGGCCAGGATCGGTATGGTGCCCCCCGAATCTGCCGGTTGCCGGCACGGCCGCCCAAAGCTCAAGGATTATATTCGTGAAAGTCATCGCCTCTTCGCTCCGCAAGGGCAATATCGTCGATCTCGACGGCAAGCTGTACGTCGTGCTCACCGCGGAGAATTTTCACCCCGGCAAAGGCACCCCGACCACGCAGGTCGATATGCGCCGGATTTCGGACGGCGTGAAGACCTCGCAGCGCTACAAGACCACCGATCAGGTCGAGCGCGCCCACGTCGAGGACCACGAATACTCGTACCTCTATCAGGACGGCGAAGGCTTCCACTTCATGAACCAGGAGAACTACGAACAGCTCCAGGTTCCCTCCGACGTCGTCGGCGACTACGCCGCCTATCTGCAGGAAGGCATGGTCGTCTCGATCGCCATGCACGAAGGCACGCCGGTCTCGATGGAGATCCCGCAGAAGGTCGTGCTCGAAATCACCGACACCGAACCGGTCGTGAAGGGCCAGACCGCGTCGGGCTCGTTCAAGCCGGCGATGCTGTCCAACGGCGTTCGCACCATGGTCCCGACGCACATCGTCGTCGGCACCCGCGTGGTGGTGAACACCGCCGACGGCTCCTACGTCGAGCGCGCCAAGGACTGAGTCCTTCGCGCAGCGATATCGTTCACGATGGCCGGGCCTTGCCCGGCCGTTTCGTTTTGGCACCGGCCGCTGCGCGGTGCTGCTGCGACACCTCGCGCAGGCGCTCGATGAAATCGGCATGGAGCGCCGTCGGCAGCCAATCGCGGCGCGTGGTCAGCCCCACCATGCGGCGGACATGCGGCACCGGCACGTCGAGGATCTTGAGCTGTGACGAGCGGTCCTCGCCGAACACATAGCCGCGCGGCAGCAGGCTCAAGCGGTCGCTGACCGCCAGAAGCGAAATCACGGCGCCGAGCGAGTCGGTCTCGATCTGCACGCGCGTCGACAGCCGCCATTTGCCGATCAGGTCGTCCAGCACGGTCCGGCGCGGCAGCGCCGCCGTCGGGAAGATCCAATCGTAAGCGCGCAGGTCCGCCCTGCGCGGCCGCCCGCCCCGCGCGAGCGGATGATTGCGCCGGCACACCACGCTGTAGGGGTCCTCGAACAGCGCCTCTTCCTGAAGGTCGTCGAAAGGCGGCGGCGCCCGCAAGGCGCCGAAGATCACATCGATGGTGCCGCTGCGCATCTCGCGGACCAATTGCGCGTAACTTGCCTCCCGCAGCCTCAACTGAGCCTGCGGATGGCTCTCGAGCACCTTCTCCGCCGCCGATGACAACAGCCGCTTCGGCGCCAGAACCAGAATGCCAATGGTCATGCTCGTCGCCGCGCTGCCGCGCTGCAAGGCGAGTTCGTCGAGGCCGGCTTTGATCTCCACCGCCGCGACGGCAAAGCGCCGCGCCAATTCCGCTCCCGCGGGCGACAGCCCCATGCCGCCGGCGAGCATCCGGTAGAGCGCGACGCCCAGAAGCCGCTCGAGCGCGCGGGCCGCGCGATGCAGCGTCGGCTCGGCGATCCCGAGCGTTCGCGCCGCGCGCCGGAAATTGCCGGTTTCGGCAATGGCGAGCAGGACCTGTATGTGGCTGTCGCTGATCTTGCGCGTGAGGCGCTCGACATTGTCGCCGCCGGCATCGCTTCCCAAGACATCGGCGACCGCGGCGTTCAATTGCGCGAAGAAGCGTCCGGTGCGGCGGCCGAACAGGCGCCCCTCGTTGGTGAGAAAGCTGCCGCCGGCAGCGCGCTTGAACAAAGTCACGCGCAGCTCGTGCTCCAGACTCCTGATCGAGCGCGTGATCGCCGGCTGCGTCAGATGCAAACGGCTCGCGGCGCCGCTCATCGCGCCGGCCACGCGAACGCCGTCGAAAGCACGCAGGCGGTTGAGGCGCGGCAGGCGAAACGCGGGCGCTTTTTTCATGGTCTCGACTTAGCAAAAAGTTATGGCCGCGGCCACGATTGGAATTGGCCCCGCCCGGCCGGGCGGCGCTTAATGCGCCGGCGACAAAAAGAAGCTGGGAGCAACGCCCTTGGACATCGTCGATATTCATACGCACGTGATCTCGTCCGACACTGCGCGCTATCCGCTGGCGCCGCTCGGCGGCAAGCAGTCGGATTGGTCGCGCACCCGCCCGGCCAGCGCCGAGGCGCTGATCGCGGCGATGGACGCGGCCGGCGTGGCGCAGTCGGCGGTGGTGCATGCCTCGACCGCCTACGGCTACGACAGCTCCTATCTTGCCGACTCCGTCGCGAAATATCCCGACCGCTTCACCGGTGTGTTCTCGATCGACATGTTCGCGCCGGACGCCGCCGCCGCCTTCGACAAATGGACGGCGGCCGGGGTGACCGGCATGCGCCTGTTCACCACCGGCAGCACCAGCCCCGGCCAGGCCGGCTGGCTCGCCGATCCCAAGACCTTTCCGATCTGGGAGCGCGCCGAGGCGATCGGCCTTCCCGTCTGCGTGCAGATGCGCCCCGAGGGCGAAGCGCAACTGCGCCAACTGCTCGAGCGCTTCCGCAAGGTGCCGATCGTGCTCGACCATCTTGGCCGCGTGAGCCTGTCGGACGGCGCGCCTTATGCCGGCGCAAAATGGCTGTTCGATCTCGCGCGTTATCCCAACCTCTTCCTCAAGCTGACGACCCGGACCGTGGAAGAAGCGAGCGCCGGCGCGTCGACGCCGGAAGCCTTCTTCCCCAAGATCGTCGAGGCTTTCGGCGCCGACCGGATCGCCTGGGGCTCCAACTTCCCGGCGCATGCGGGCACGATGTCCCACCTGCTGGAGGAAGCGCAGCACGCCCTCGCCTGCCTCAGCGAAAGCGACCGCGCCGCCATCTTCGGCAAGACCGCGCGCCGCCTCTATCCGGCGCTCAACCGCAGCAAGGGAGCCGCGGCATGACGGCGCTGACCACGGTCATCGGCGCCAAGGCCTGGCGCGAGCGCCTGCCGGCGGCGGCCGCCGCCGTTCCGGGGCTCGACCTCGACTTCGTCGACGTGTCGCCGATCCATCGCGCCTTCGCCCCGATGGCGCGCGAACAGAAATTCGACGTCAGCGAGATGGCGATCGTCACCGCCCTGCAGGCGCTCGCCTACGGCAAGCCTTTGCTGCTGCTGCCCGTCACCGTCGCGGCGCGCTTCCAGCAGCGCTGCATGATCGCGCGGCGCCAGGCCTCCCCGCTCACGGTCGCCGATCTGGCGGGCCGGCGCATCGGCGTGCGGGCCTACACGCAGACGACGGGCGTGTGGCTGCGCGGCATCCTGCAGAACGACTATGGCGTTAAGCCCGACGCGGTGCGCTGGGTGACGCAGGAAGGCGCGCATGTTGCGGAATATCGCGATCCGGCCTGGGTCGAAGCGGCGCCCGCCGGCAGCAAGCTGGTCGATCTCCTGCGGGCGGGCGACGTCGACGCCGCCATTCTCGGCAACGACCTGCCTGACGACCCCGACCTCGTCCCCGTGATCCCCGATCCGGAGAACGCCGCGAAGGCCTGGTACGCCAAGCACAATGTCGTCCCGATCAATCACATGATCGTCGTGCGCAAGGACGCCGCCAAGGCCAATCCGCAGGCGATCAAGGGCCTTTGGCGCGCGATCGTCCAGGCGGATCCGCCGGCCAAGTCCACCCCGCGCATGACCGCGATCGGCGTCGAGGCCAACCGCCGCGGGCTCGAAACGGTGCTGGTCTATTGCGCGCAGCAGGGCTTGCTGCCACGCGCTTTGACGGTCGATGAAATCTTCGCCGAGACGGTCGCCCTGCTGGGCGATGCCCTCGCTCCCTAGCGACAGCAAACAACCATAACGACGCCGTCGAACGGCGGAGACCCGTGGAGGAAACATGATGCAATCACTGACCGCAACGCGACGCACCTTCTCTGCGCTCGCCCTTGTCGCTTGCGCGGCCGGCGCCGCTTTACCCATCAGCGTGGCGCGCGCGGACACCTATCCGTCCAAGCCCGTCCGCATCATCGTGCCCTATGGTCCGGGCGGCATCGCCGATGTCACCATGCGCATGGTCGCGGACAATCTCGGCAAGAAGTTCGGCCAGCAGTTCTTCATCGAGAACAGGCCGGGCGCCGGCGGCGTGCTCGGCATGCAGGCGACGGAGCAAGCTCCGGCCGACGGCTATACGCTGACGATGATCGGCGGCGGCCTCACCATCGCCAAGGCGCTGTTCAAGAAGCTGCCCTACGATCTCGAGAACGACTTCACGCCGATCTCGACCACGGCGTCCTACGGGCTGGTGATCGTCAGCAAGGCGGACTCCAAGTTCAAGACGATTCAGGACGTGATCGCCGCGGCGAAGGCCAAGCCCGGCACGATCAACTTCGGCACGATCAACGCCGGCAGTGCGCAGAACCTCTCGGCCGTGCTGTTTCAGCTTCTCGCCGGCATCGACGTGACGGTGATCCCCTATAAGACGACGCCGGACCTCGCCAATGCCGTGCTGCGCGGCGATGTCGACGTGGCGTTCGAGTATTACGTCGGCTTCCAGTCGCCGATCGAGAACAACCAGGTGACGGTCCTGGCCACCACCGGCAAGGAGCGCGCCGGCAACCTACCCAACGTGCCGACGGTCCGCGAAAGCGGCCTGCCGGAATACGAGGTGACGAGCTGGAACGGCCTGGCGGTACGCAAGGGCACACCGGACGCGATCGTGCGCACGCTCAATCAGGCGGTAGAAGAAGCGCTCAAGAGCCCCACGGTACAGAAGTTCTCCAGCGACGCCGGCATGGACGCGCGCCCTATGTCCCCCGAGGCGCTGCATGAGCGCATCGTCAGCGACGTCGCCAAGTGGACGCGCGTGATCAAACAGGCCGGCATCGCACAACGCTAGCGTGTCCGGTATCGACGCCCGGCCCGGTCACCTCCGCCGGGCCGGGCGCTACCGTTGGGCGCAGCCCCTGCCCTTGTCCCCAGTGCCCCAATCCCCTTAAGTTCCGGCCGGAAGCAACTGATCGGCCCCGGGGGCGCCGGCGAACTGGGGAATACGGATTGGTACGCGCCGTCGCATTCATTCTCGCTTTGTTGACCGCCAGCGTGGCGGCGGCCGACGAGATGAAGCTGCCCCGCACCAGCGCCGCCACGCCCGACTGGACCATGGCCGCGCGCAGCGCGCCCGACGGCCTCGACGCGCTCAATGCCGCGGCGGCGACGCGCTTTCCCGACATCGACAAGAGCAGCGTCCCGGTGCTGCTGCCATTCGACAAGGACACCCTCGCCGGCTTTCAGCCGACCGGCTTCTTCATGGCGGGGCCCGCCGGCTACGACGCGGGCTTTTCGCTGCGCACCAGCGACATCGGCGATCTTTCCGACATCCGCTACCGCGATCCCGTCTATGTGCTGATCTCGGGCCTGCGCTTCACTTATGAGCTCGACGGCAAGCCGCTGCCGGAAGGCCAGCCGGTCAAGGAGCTCGACGCGCTCTTTCCCGGCATCACGCGCACGCTCCACGAATTCTATGTGCGCTACAGCTTCACGCGCTACGGCGTCACGTATGTCGCCGCGATCTACTGCCGCGACATCCGCCCGCGGCCGCGCATCCTCTCCTGCCGGCAGGCCGATCGCGTTGCCGAGCGCTTCTTGCGCGCGCTCAAGCTCGCCGGCGGCAGCCCCGCCGCGGAAGGCCCGGCGGCCGAACCAACGCCGATCGCTCGGCCCGAGAACAAGTCGCCGGATTTCACCTATTACAGCCCCGGCTCGCTCGTGCCCGGCTCGGGGCGCCGTCCCGACATACCCGGCCTTAGCGATTACACAGTCTATGCGCGCTTGCGCTTTCCGCTGAAGGACGCGCCGGCCTTCGCCAATTCGCAGTCGTTCAACAATTGGGGCGATTGCGATTTCACCGGCCGCACGCCGCGCCGGCTCGGCCGCAAAGGCATGAGCTATTCGTGCAATGTGAACGGACGGCCGCTGGTGTTCGACGAGTCGGCGGGCCGCAACTACTCTTATCCGTGGCGCGATAACTTCTGCGAACATCGCAACTTCGACGTCGGGCAATGTCCGGCGGGCCAAGGCCATCAGGGCCAGGACATTCGCCCGAGCACCTGCGCGCAGCTCAATGCCGGCGCCGACCGCTGCGAGCCCTACCGCCACGAGGTCGTCGCCGCGCATGACGGCATGATCCTGCGCGCGCCCAAGCAGGAAGCGGTCTTCCTGTTCATCAACACGCCCGACACGCATGTGCGCGTGCGCTACATGCATATGAGCCCGAAGCGGCTCAATGCCGACGGCGTGGTGAGCGGCCGCACGGTGAAGGCCGGCGAGCGTATCGGCCTCGTCGCCAACTACAATGAGTACGAGCGCGGTACCACCAATCACCTGCATTTCGACATGCAGGTGCCGACACGGATCGGCTGGGTCTTCGTCAATCCGTATATGTCGCTGGTCTCGTCCTACGAGCAGATGATCGGTGCGCGCGGCACCGAGATAACGGACAGCGATCCCGAACCGCCGATCGTCGCCATGCCGCCGGTGATCCTGCGGCCCGGCATCGCGCAAACACCGCCCGCGCCGCAAAGCGACGCGATGGCGAGCGGAGGCCAAGACGCGGCCGCCGCCACCAAACTACCCGAGCCACGGCCGCAGATCAGCGAGCGCGAGCGCGCCCAGTCGCAGACACATCATGCGACGTCCAACAAAGACAAGAAGCCACGCAAGCGCCGCATTCGCCGCCGCCGCAAGCATTCGCAGAGCGCGGACGAATAGCCCGATCACCGTTTTGTGCTGATGCGTGATCGCGCGCGCTCTCGCGGCGCCACGATCCCCTCTCCATGTGAGAGCGCGACGAGCGGCATCCCCCGACCGCTCGTGACTTTCCTGGAGAACGACAATGACACGGATGAAGATTTCACTGATCGCCGGCGCTTTGACCATCGCCAGCACCGGCGCGCTTGCTCAGACCATGGCGCCGACGCAAGGCGTCAATTACGGCACGCCTGCTTATCAGGCATATCAAGCGTATCAGGCGCATACCGGCGGCGCCGACAGCTACGCCAGCGCCGATTATGTGCGCACGCCTATTCCGCGCGCAGCGCCGCCCCGTTGGCGGATCGATCCGCGCGCCGAAGGCGCGGGCTATGTGACCGGCGGCGGCGTCTCGCTGCGCTGACGGACTGACGGAACCCCTCTCCGGCGCTTGGCGCCGGCGAGGGTTCCGCGGCCCGCTGCGGCAACATGCGCTTGCGGGCGAATTTGTTTGGCCACCGTTGGCGTCTAGAATGACGCCATGACGCGAATCTTCCCCCTTTCTTCGATCAACCGCCGCGCTCTCATTGGAACCGCGCTCGCCGCCGGTTTCACGTGGTCGCTTCCGGCATGGGGGCGCTCCGCGGCCTTCGAACGCTGGGTGCACGGCTTCCGTGCCCGCGCCATCGCGCGCGGCATTTCCGAAGAGACCTACGACCGCGTGATGGGCCGCCTCGAGCCCGACACCAGCGTCTACGAACAATTCCGAAAGCAGCCGGAATTCACCGAGCAGACCTGGCAGTACATCAACCGCCGCTGCTCGGATTGGCGCGTCATCACCGGCAAGCAGCGCGCCAAGGAGTACGCGCCGCTTTTGGCGCGCCTCGAAAAGGACTACGGCGTCGACCGCTATGTGCTGCTCGGCCTCTGGGGCATGGAGTCGTCCTACGGCGACGTCATCGACAATCCCAAATACATGCGCCCCGTGATACCGGCGCTGGCCGCGCTCGCTTACGGCGAGCCGCGCCGCCGCAAATATTGGGAAGCCGAACTCCTCAACGCCCTGCTGATCGTCGACCGCAAGTGGGCGCAGCCCTCGGAGATGATCGGCTCCTGGGCGGGCGCCATGGGCCATACGCAATGGATGCCGGAGGTGTGGCTGCGCATCGGCGTCGATTACGACCGCGACGGCCGCATCAACCCGTTCGGCCGGCCGGACGATGCCTTGGCCGGCACCGCACGCTACCTCGTCGAACGCGGCAAATGGCGGCGCGGCGAAGCCTGGGGCTGCGAGGCGAAGCTTCCCACCGGCCATGCGCGGCTCGCCGACAACCGGACTTGGCGCACATATGAGAAATGGCACGACCTCGGCGTCGTGCGCGCGGACGGCGCCGCCTTCGCGCGGCCGCAGGACCAGGCCAAGCTCTGGCAGCCGGTCGCGGGCGGGCCCGCCTTCCTCGTCGGCCCCAACTTCCGCGCCGTCTACTCCTACAATCCCTCGTCCAATTATTCCTTGGCGCTGGTCCACCTCGGCGATCTCATCCGCGGCAATGGCGGCTTCCGCCAGCAATTCCCCGGTGGCGAGCGCATACCGACCATCGACGAGGTCAAGGAAATCCAGCGCCGGCTGAACGAACTCGGCTTCAAGACGGACGGCATCGACGGCCGCACCGGCGCCGATACCGTGCGCGCCATCGTCGCCTATCAGAAGAAGAACGGCATCGAGCCGGACGGCTATGCCGGGCTGAGGCTGTTGGCGCAGCTACGGCAGATGCGCTAGCTGCGCGCATAAGTCATCCCGGCGCACGCCCAAGGCGCGAACCCGAACTCCGGCTTCAATCCGCATTCGCTGTTTTCTGGATTCCCGATCGCCGCGGTGCGGCGTCCGGAACGACTACCCACTTGCGTTCTCAGACCGCCGCCCGCGCCTGCGGCCGCTTCAGCGTTAAGGTCAGCACCAGCGCGATCACCGTTACCGCCAGCATGACGACGAAGGCGGCGTCGTAGCTCTGCGTGCGGTCGAACAAGGCGGCGCCGAGATAAGCGCCGAGCCCGCCGAAGATCTGGTGCACCATCGTGATCAGGCCGGTGAACGCGCCGAGATGGCGCATGCCGAAGCTCTCGGCGACGAAGACGATGGTCAGCGGCGCCGTCACGAGGAACGTGGCGCCGAACACGAGCGCGAAGATCGCGATCGACAGCGGCGACTGGTCGACCATCACCAGCCCGAACACGACGATGCGCGCGGCGAAGGAAAGCGCCGTCGGCCACACCGGACCGACACGGTCGCTGAACGCGCCGGCCGCGACGACACCGATCAAGCCGGTCAGGCCCATCACCGCCAACATGTTGCCGGCCAGGAATGCATCGACGCCGCGGTCCTGCGAGAACGCCACCACATGCGTCGTGACGAAGAAGTCATCGAAGCCGCAGATGGCGTAGATGACGACCAGCAGCCAGAACTGCCGCCCTTTCGCCGCGGTGCCGATCGTCTCACCGCTAACGGGCCTCGCCGCCTGCTGCTCGATGCGCCGCGTCTTCGGGATCATCAGCAACAAGAGCGGCACCAGCACGACATGCGCCACGCCGAGCCAGAGATAGATCGACCGCCACGACATCACCATCAGCGCGGCGGTGAGCACACCAATGGTCACGAGCTGCCCGACGCTCATGCCGGACATGGCGACGGCATTGGCGATCCCCGCGCGCGACGGGAAAGCGCGCGTCACCATCACGCCGACCGGGCTCATGGATGCCGCCCCGTTCCCGAGCGCGTAGATCACGCCATAGAACAGCAGCGCCTGCCATGGCGCCACCATGAAGCTCATCAAGCCGATGCCGATGCCGCAAACGACGAGCCCGCCGCCGAGCACGAGCCGCAGGCCGGTGCGGTCCGCCAGTCGGCCGGCAATGAACGTTCCCCCCGCCGAGATGACCTGGAACACCGCGACCGCAAGCCCGATGTCGCTGCGCTCCCAGCCGAGATCGTCGACCATCGGCCGCAGCGTCAAGCCGACCGCGAAGCGCGATCCACCCGCGACCAGCAGCACCAGAAAGCCCGCGGTCAGGACAAGCGCGGGGGCGGCAATGGGAGACTTCCGTGACAAGGCAACGCTCTGACGCAAAGGCGTGCCGGGCGGCGCCTCTGAAATAGAGTCCGCAATGCAAAGCGCGGCCTTCGGATTCCCGACAATCCCGCCGGCCGCTGGGGTGCCGGTGCGACTAGAGCGGCGCACCCATGCTGTCAAGCGCGCGCTCCGCCATCCAGCCTTTGAGAAACTCGACAAAGGTCTGGAGTTTGCGCGGCACAGCGGGGGTGCGCGGATAGACGGCGAGCAGCGGCCGCGCCGGCACGTGATAGCGCGGCAGGATGTTCACCACGCTGCCGTCGGCAATGTGCTCGCGCACGGCATAGCCCGGGATGACGCTGATACCGAGGCCCGCGACCGTGGCTTTGGCCAGCGCCGCCGCGCTGTTCGAGAAGAAGGCGCCGCGCACCTTCACCGCGAGCGGACCTTTCGGTCCTTCGAACCGCCAGATGCTGTCGTTCGGCGCGGTGTCGACATGCACCAGGCAGGCATGCTCGCTGAGGTCCGCCGGCGTTTGCGGCTCGCCCGCTTCCGCAAGGTAAGCCGGCGACGCGCACACCGTCCAATCCAACGCGGCGATGCGTTGTTCGACGAGCGAGGAGCCGCGCCTGCCGTCCGATGGCTGGCGCGGGATCGAGAAGCACAGCACGACATCGAGGCCGCGCTCGGTGAAATCATAGGTGCCGCGATAGGGCGTGTTTTCCAGGAGCAGCGACACGCGCAGGCGCGGCTGCACCTTGGCAAAAGCGATCACGGCATCGGACAGATGCGCGGTCCCGAACGACTTTGGCGCCAGCACCTTCAACGTGCCCGCCGGCTCGAGGCGCGTGCGCAGCATCGCACGTTCGTTGCTTTCGATGTCGCGGAATATCTGCTCGCAGAATTCCAAGTACGAGGCGCCTTCGTCCGTGACGCTCAACGAGCGCGTCGAGCGAATGAGCAGCCGCACGCCGAGCCGCGCTTCCAGGTCGCTCACATGCCGCGAGACCAGCGCCCGCGACAGGCCGAGCTGACTGGCGGCAATGGTGAAGGAGCCCGCGCGCACCACGCGGACGAAACTTTCCATGGTGCGAAACCGATCCACCGCGTTTCCTCGTGTGTCGCCGTTATTGTTTATTCTGATGCAACAATGTGGTTCGAATTTAGCGGCTTATGCGCGCTAATGTCAAAGTCTATAGTCGGTGTTCAAGGACGACAGGCGGGGCCCAACCCGCGGCGTTAACAGGGAGAGAAACAAGGCCGGCCATGGGCCGACGCAGAACCGTCGTACCGGCCTTTTTGCAAGCAAGTCGGAAGCATTTTACATGTCGAACTCTGCCAACCGCCCGGCAACGGCGGCTCAAGCGCATGCGTCCAACGATATCGCCGCGATCGACCGGCCGGTGCCCGCCGGCGTCAACGCCGCGGCCTTCGGCAGCGACGTCATCGCCGACGCGCTGCGCGCAACCGATATCCCCTATATCGCGCTGAATCCGGGCGCGAGCTATCGAGGCCTGCACGACAGCCTCGTCAACTATCTCGGCAACGACAAGCCGCAGATGCTGCTCTGCCTGCACGAGGAGAGCGCGGTCGCCATCGCGCACGGCTATGCCAAGGTCACCGGCAAGGCGATGGCCGCGGCGGTGCACTCCAATGTCGGCCTGATGCACGCCACCATGGCCGTGTTCAACGCCTGGTGCGATCGCATGCCGATGCTGATCCTCGGCGCGACGGGCCCGGTCGACGCGGCCAAACGCCGGCCCTGGATCGACTGGATTCACACCGCGCGCGATCAAGGCGCGCTGTTGCGCGGCTACAGCAAGTGGGACGACCAGCCCGCCTCTCCGGCTGCCGCGCGCGAATCCATCCTGCGCGGAACCTGGATCGCCAACACCGCGCCGCGCGGCCCGACCTACATCAATCTCGACGCCGAGGTGCAGGAAGCCAGGCTCGAGCAGCCGGTCGCGCCGATCGACACCCAGCGCTACATGCCGCCCGTGGCGGGCGCCGCACCCGCCGATCTGATCGCGCAGGCGGCCGAGTTGCTGCGCAACGCCAAGAACCCGGTCATCCTGTGCGGCCGCGTCTCGCGCAGCGTCGAAGCATGGAAGCAGCGGGTCGCCCTCGCCGAGCGGCTCGGCGCGCGCGTGATCACCGATTTGAAGGTCTCGGCGTCGTTCCCGACCGACCATCCGCTGCATGTCGCGGCGCCCGGCAACATCGCGCCGCTGCCCGAAGCGCAGGAGGCGATCCGCCACGCGGACGTCATCATCAGCCTCGACTGGCTCGATCTCGCCGGCGCGTTCAAGCATTCAGGCGGCGCACCGAAGGCCAAGGTGATCCAGGTCTCCGTCGACCACCAGCTGCACAACGGCTGGAGCATGGACTACCAGGCCCTGCCGCCCGTCGATCTCCTCATCGCCTGCGAGCCGGACACGGCCGTGACCGGCCTCGTCGAGGCCCTCGGCCCCGGCAGCAAGCCCGCGCCCGTGAGCGCGCCGAAGGAGTTCCCCAAGCTCGGCACCGACAAGCTCACTGTCGATCACCTCGCCGACCATCTGCGCCGCGCGGTCGGCGAGCGTCCCGCCTCGCTGACGCATGTGTCGCTGTCGTGGAACGGCGCGAGTTGGCCGTTCCGCCATCCGCTCGATTATCTCGGCAGCGACGGCGGCGGCGGCATCGGCGGGGGCCCCGGCATATCGGTCGGCGCCGCTCTCGCGCTCAAGGGCTCGGGCCGCCTGCCGATTGCCGTCTGCGGCGACGGCGACTTCCTGATGGGCGTCACCGCGTTGTGGACCGCGGTGCACTACAAGATTCCGCTGCTGATCGTCGTCGCCAACAACCGCTCGTTCTTCAACGACGAACTGCATCAGGAGCGCGTCGCGCGCATGCGCAGCCGTCCGGTGGAGAACCGCTGGATCGGTCAGCGCATTTCCGAGCCCGATATCGATCTCGCGAGCATGGCGCGCGCGCAAGGCGCGGTCGCCTTCGGCCCGATAGCCGACATCGCCGATCTGACCCCGACGTTCGATAAGGCCATTGCCGAGGTCGAAGCCGGCAACGTCGTTGTCGTCGATGTGCGCGTCGAGCCCGGCTACACTGCGGCGATGACGGCCGTGATGACGCGCAAGAGCGAATAGGACCAGAGCCGATGCTTTCTCCTTCTTCGACTTTAAACGACATCCTCGTCGCCAAGGACGTGCTCGTTCGCTTCGAGACGGCGGAAGGCCCGATCACCGCGGTCGACAACGTCTCGTTCAATGTGCACCAGGGCGAATTCCTGTCGGTCATCGGCCCGTCTGGCTGCGGCAAGTCCAGCCTGTTCAACGTCATCGGCGGCCTGCTCACCCATCATCAGGGTTCGGTCTCGGTCGGCGGCGAGATCATCGACGGGCCGCACAAGTCGATCGGCATGGTGTTCCAGGAAGAGTCGACCTTCCCGTGGCGCACGGTGATCGACAATGTGTGCTTTCCGCTCGAACTGATCGGCATGCCGAAGGCCAAGCGCATCGAGAAGGCGCGCACCTTCATCAAGATGGTCGGCCTCGACGGCTTCGAGAACCGCTATCCCGGCGAGCTCTCCGGCGGCATGCGCCAGCGCGTGTCGCTCGCGCGCACCCTCGCCTCCGAGCCGAAGATCCTGCTCATGGACGAGCCCTTCGCCGCGCTCGACGAACAGACGCGTTTGCTGCTCGGCGACAAGGTGCTGCAGATCCAGCAGCAACTGCAGCAGACCACCCTGCTCATCACCCACAACATCACCGAAGCGGTCCAGATGTCCGACCGCATCCTGGTGATGACCTACCGCCCCGGCCGCGTGAAACGCATCATCGACATCGATTTGCCGCGTCCGCGTACCTCCGAGATCGTCGGCAGCGAAGCGTTCGGCCGCTACGTCGCGGAGATCTGGAAGGATCTGCGCGAGGAAGCGAGCCGCGGCCTCAAGGACGAGGAAGAGCACCTGCACGAGGCGCCCGGCTCATGAGCGCGCTCGCCCGCCGTGTCACGATCGCAAACTGGCTCCCGGCCGCCCTCGGCCTTGCGACGGTCTTCGCCTTCTTCCTCGCGCTCGAAGGCCTGATCCAGTCCGGCGCCATCAGCCGCTTCATCGTCCCGCCGCCCTCCGAAATCCTCGGCAGCTTCGGCCGCGTCTGGACCGAGGAGCATGTCCTCAGCCGCTTCTTCTTCACCCTCGGCGAATGCTTCGCCGCCGGCGTGATGATCACGGTGTTCGGCATCGCCGGCGGCGTGCTGCTCTACCGCTACAAGCTCCTGCAGGAAGCGGTCGAGACCTGGGTCGCGGCGCTCGCCGCCGCGCCCGTCGTGCTCGCTTATCCCTTGTTCATGGTGATCTTCGGCCGCTCGGCCTGGACCATCATCATGATCGGCTTCGTCGCCGCGCTGCCGCCGGTGATCCTCAAGACGCTCGAAGGGCTCTCCGGCACGCGCAAGGTGCTGATCAATGTCGGCAAGAGCTTCAACCTGACCGGCAGCCAGCAGTTCTGGAAGATCATGTTCCCCGCTGCCCTGCCGACCATGTTCGTCGGCGTGCGGCTCGGCTTGATCTTCGCGCTGATCAACATCGTCGGCGTCGAATTCCTCATCAACTATGGCGGCCTCGGCCAGCTTATCAACGACCTCGCCGAGCGTTACGATCTTCCCGGAACCTACGCCGCGATCTGCTTCGTCATTCTCGTGAGCGTCGTGTTCTTCATGTCTTTGGAAAAGGCCGAGCGATGGCTGAGACCGGTCGACTGACCCGCACGGCGTCCGCCGTGCCGATGTTTTCACCGGTGACGCTGCTGCGCGTCGCCATTGTGCTGGCGCTGCTCGCCGGCTGGGAACTGCTGTCGCGCTCGGGCTGGCTCTATCGCGACGTCGTGCCGTCCTGGGTCGCCATCGGCAAGGCCCTCGCCGATCTCCTCCTGCACGGCGACTATTACTTTCACCTCGGCGTGACCGCGGCCGAAATCGGCGCGGCGCTCGCGATCGGCGGCATCTCGGGCCTCGCCGTCGGCATCCTGCTCGGGGCGAACAGGTTCCTGGCGAAGGCTTACGAGCCGTACCTCTATTATCTCGGCCCGACGCCCAAGATCATCTTCTTCCCGATCATGATCATGTGGTTCGGCGTCGGCCCCGGCTCGAAGATCGCGCTCGGCACTTTGTCGTGCTTCTTCCCCGTCGCGCTGTCGGCCGCGGCAGGCATGCGCCAGATCGACAAGGTCCTGATCAAGGTCGGCAAGAGCTTCCGCGCCAATACGTGGCAGACCGTGTGGAAGATCTACCTGCCGGCGATGCGCCACCCCATCATCAACGGCGTGCGGCTCGGCCTCGGCGTCGCGCTCATCGGCACGCTGCTGGCCGAGACCAAGCTGTCCAACAAGGGCATCGGCTTTCTGATCATCCAGGCCTACAGCGTGTTCGACATGCCGCGCATGTACGCGATGCTGATCGTGCTGTTCGTGCTCGCGATCGGCGCCAATGCCTTGGTCGGCCGCCTCGGCGGCCTGCATACCATCCGCCGTTGACGGCAATAAGAAACTGGAAGGAAACGACATGAAGACATTAGCAGGGCACATCGGCGCCGCGGCGATCGCCGCCCTCACACTGTGCCAGCCGGCGCTCGCCGACGATCTGATCAAAATGGCTGTCGGCCAGCGCGGCAACTGGGACACGTCGGTTGCCCATCTCGGCGACAAAGCCGGCATCTTCAAGAAGCACGGCATTCAACTCGAGATCGTCTACACCGCCGGCAGCGGCGAGACCCTGCAGCCCGTGATCTCCGGCAGCGTGGATGTCGGCGTCGCGGTCGGCACCTTCGGCGCCATGGCCGCCTTCTCCAAGGGCGCGCCGGTGCGCATCATCGGCGCGCAGGCCACGGGCGCCGCCGACTACTGGTACGCCAAGAACCCCGCGATCAAGACGCTCAAGGACATTAAGGGCAACAGCATCGCCTTCTCCAGCCAGGGCTCCTCGACGCAGAGCGTGGTCCGCGCCTTCATCAACGAGTTCAAGATCGACGCCAAGCCGCAGGCGACCGGCAATCCGAGCGCGACGCTCACGGCCGTGATGACCGATCAGGTCGATGTCGGCTGGGCCGCCCCACCCTTCGGCCTCAAGGAAATCGACGAAGGCAAGATCCACATCGTCGCCAAGGCGACGGACGCCACCATCGTGCGCGGGCAGACCATCCGCGTGCTGGTCACCAACACCGAGGCGTTGAAGAACAAGAAGGCGGTGCTCGACCGCTTCATGGCCGCCTACCGCGAGACCGTCGACTACATGTACTCGGACAAGCCGCAGGTCATCGCGGACTATGCCGAGCTGACCAAGACGACTCCGGAGATGGCCCGCCGCGTGCGCGACGAGTTCTTCCCCAAGAGCATCATCGATCCCGACACCTTCGTCGGTCTCGACACGCTGATGCCGGAAGCCGTCACGCTGAAGTTCATCCCGGCGCCGCTGAGCAAGGAACAGGTCGCCGAGTTGATCCAGATCCCGCCGAAGAAGTAGCGCTCGCTGTCATTCCGGGGCGCTCGCTTTAGCGAGCGAACCCGGTATCCAGCAACGAATTTGGAATTTGCGTCTGAATTCCGGGCCGCGCCTTTCACGCGCGGCCCGGAATGACCATGATCAGATCTTGAACTGCTCGTGCGTGCCGGGATGGAACAGCTCCTCCGGCGCCACCACACGCGAGGACAGGCCCTGCGCGTGGTGATGCTTGAGGAAGTTCTCGAGCGTCTTGCGGTTCGCCTCCAGCCCGTAGGACCAGAAGTCGTCGCCCATCGTGGCGCGCGCGTCGGCGAGGCGCTCTTCCATGAACGGCAGCGTCACCTTGCTGGCGGACGCGTCTTCGAGCGACACCAGGGCCGCGTCCTTGGCCTGCGAGAAGGCCTTGAACACCGCCGCCGGCAGCCACGGATGCTGCTCGACCAGCGTCCGCCGCACGCCGACCAGATGCATGATCGGGAAAATGCCGGTGCGCTTGAAGTAATCCTGCGCGGCCGCCACCGGATCGGGAAACAGCCAGCCGACATTCGGCGTGTTGCGCGGCAGAGCCGGCGCGCGCGGCGCCAGGAAGCCGTCGATGGCGCCTTCCGCCAGCAGCGCCGAGATCGACTTGCCGGCCGGCGCGTCTTCCATGTGCACGCCCGGCGGCAGCGAAACCTTGATCTTCTCGGGCCGCTCGGCTTCGGCGATGCCGCCGCGCACCCACTGGATGTCGGACGATTTCACGCCGAAGTCGTCCTCGAGGACGGCGCGCGCCCAGACGTTCGCCGTGAGCTGCCACTCGGGCAGGCCGACCTTCTTGCCCTTGAGGTCCTGCGGCTTCTTGATGCGATCGGTGCGCACCCAGATCGCGTTGTGACGGAACGCGCGCGACACGAAGCACGGCACACCGACGTATGGTCCGCCGCCCTGCGACGTCTTCAGCGTGAAGCTCGACAGCGACAATTCGCAGATGTCGAACTCGGTGTGACGCAGCGCGCGAAAGAAGATTTCCTCAGGGGGCAGCGTCATGCAGACAGGCTCGACCCCGTCGATTTTGACGGTGCCGTCGATCAGCGCCCGCGTGCGATCGTACGGGCCGACCGCGACGGAGAGGTTCAGTTTGGCCATGGAGCGTTCCGGTAATTTATGTTTCTGGTAGGCGCCCTGTCATAAGGGAAATGGCCGCGTGAGGCAAAGCAGGACGGCCATTCCGGCAGCGCACCGCAGGGGCATACGCCCTCGCCCGCGCCTCGGCGCGCGCCTATAATTTCCGCTCCGGCCGCGGTGATTTCTCGACGGAAGTGGCAATGCGCATCCTGTCCATCCTGGCGATGTTGTGCCTGCTGTCGCCGGCCGCGCTTGCCGACGAGCTTGCCGATTTCACCGCAGCGATCGGCGACGCCGGCGCGCAGAACCGCGCCGCGATCGGCGCCCTGCAGAGCGGCAACTTCGAACTCGCCGAAATGGAGCTCGACCGTCTGCGCGCGGCGTGGCGCGACGTGAGCGAGCGCAAGCGGCCGGCTGTGTTCAAGGACGTCGCGCTTTATACGACGGTGATGACCGACGTCGCGACGCGCCTTGTGTCGGCGGACATGATGCTCAAGTTCGGACGGCCCGACGTCGCCCACACCGCCCTCGCCGGCATCCGCGACAATCTCTACGACCTGCGCAAGTCGGCCGGCATCGTCGTGCTGGAAGACTGCGTGCGCGACGCCAACAGCGCGATGGCGGCGCTGACCGCCGAGGAAGACCGCGCGCTGGGTGCCGGCAGCGCCGATCTCGTGACCAAAACCCAGCATTACGCGGACACGCTCGCTCGCTGCGACAGCATCGCCGGCCCGGCCAAGGACGACCGGGCGTTCCGCGACCTGATCGACGGCGCCAAGGCGAACCTTGCTTTGCTTTCGAAGGCAATAGCGGCCGGCGACATTGGCCTGTTCCGCCAAGCGCTCAAGGAGCTGCGCGCGCTCGACGCCCTCCTGGCGCTCCGGTTCGGCTGACCGCGTCACATGCGCCTCCGGGGTTGCATCGGCCGGGCCGATCGTCTGTAGTTCCCGCGCAGGCGACGACGGAGCCCCCATGACATTGCAACTCGAAAGCCGCGGACGAGCGCACGATGTCGAGCGCATGGTGGGCAATGCCAAGCGCGCCAGCGACTTCCTCAAGGCGCTCGCGCATGAGAGCCGGCTGATGATCCTCTGCTTTCTTGCCGAGGGCGAAAAGTCGGTCGGCGAACTCGAGGACCTGCTAAACCTGCGCCAGCCGACGGTGTCGCAGCAGCTCGCGCGGCTGCGTGCCGACGGGCTCGTCTCGACGCGGCGCGACGGCAAGACGATCTACTACACGCTCGCCAGCGCGGAAGCGCGCGTCATCATCGGCGCGGTGTACGACGTGTTCTGCAAGAAGACGCGCAAGCGGTGAGATTGACCGTCCTTGCCCGCGAGAGCTGGCGATCCAGTTCGGCGCAGCTAAACTAAGAGCACACGGCGTACTGGATCCGGGGCCTTCCCCCGAACAAGTCGGGGGTCGCCCGGGATGACCCTCACGGCGACGGCAGCAGCGCGTCGGTCTTGCCTGTCACCTGATACGCGATCAGTCCAAGCCATTCGTGCACGGCGAGATCGAGGAGGCGCAGGCCGGACGACACGCTGCGCTTGAACACGAGCTCGCCGTTCGGTGGCGTGTACCAGTGCGCGGGATAGGCCTCGACCGGAAAGCCGGCGCGGCGGAAGCAGCCCACCGCCCGCGGCATGTGGAACGCCGACGTCACCAGCAGCCAGCGCTCGCCCGGTTTGGGCTGCACCATCTCCTTGGTCAATGTGGCGTTTTCCATCGTGTTGCGGGATCGGCTTTCCAGCATCACGCGTTCGCGCGGCACGCCCACGGCATCCAGCAGCGGCGGGACGAACGCCGTCTCCGCCTCGCCATTGGCTAACAAGGTCGCGTCCCCGCCGGTGTAGACGATGCGCGCATGCGGATAATCGCGCGCGAGCTTGGCGAGCGCGATCAGGCGGCCCGCGTCGCTGGCGACGACCGGCGTGTCATAGGCGCGCGACAGCTCGGTATCGAAGGCGCCGCCGAGCACGACAATGCCGTCAGGCGGGCCCTGGCGGGCATCCCACATGGGAAAGCGGCTCTCCAGCATGGACAGGAGAAACGCCCCGACCGGCAGCAGCGAGACCAGCGCCATGACGACGACGCTGCCGCCCGCGAGGCAGACGCCGAGACGCCGCCAGCGCGTCAGTAACAGGAGTGCGCCGACGACGCCGCAAATGATGAGGAGATTGGAAGGAAGAAGCAGAAATCCGATCGTCTTCGACAGGGCGAAGAACATCAGCGCGCCTTTTTCCAGGCCTCGTAGCGCTTCTTGTTTTCTTCGTTGGGCGGATAAAGGCCGAGGAGCTGTTCCCCCTTCTCCACTTCCTGCACCAGCCAGCTTTCGAGCAGCTCGTGCTCGGCGCCTTCGGTCGCGACGAAGTCCGCGAGGTCCTTCGGGATGACCACCGCGCCGTCGTCATCGGCGACGATGATGTCGCCGGGGAAGATGGCGCAGCCGCCGCAGCCGATCGGCTCGTTCCAGCCGACGAAGGTGAGCTGGTTGACCGAGGCCGGCGCCGCGACGCCCTGGCACCAGACCGGCAGGTTGGTCGCCAGCACGCCGTGCTTGTCGCGCATCACGCCGTCGGTGATGAGCGCGGTGACGCCGCGCTTGACCATGCGCATGCACAGGATGTCGCCGAAGATGCCGGCGCCGGTGATCCCCATCGCGTCCGCGACCACCACGCAGTCGGCGGGCATCGCCTCAATGGCGCCGCGCGTCGAGATCGGCTTCATCCAGCTTTCCGGCGTCGCCAGGTCTTCGCGCACCGGCACGAAGCGCAACGTGAACGCCGGTCCCACCACGCGCTTGCCGGTGAAGCCGAAGGGCATCGCCCCCTTCATCCAGGCGTGACGGATGCCCTTCTTCAAGAGCATCGTGGTGATGGTGCCGGTGGTGATGTTGCGCAGCGCGTCCAACGTGGCGGTCATGAAAAGAGCCTCAGGCGGGGGTCAAACCAAGCCGCTCGTCGCGGCGGCGCAGATAGGCAACGAGCGGCAGCGCGAACAGCACCATCCACAATTTGCCGACCACCTGGCCGGCGAGGAAATCGAGCGAGCCGAAGGCGAGCCACAGGAAGATGATCGAGTCGACCACGAGGCCGACGACGCTGGACACCATCACCGCCAGCACCAGCCGGCGGCGCGCCAGCGGGGTATAGACGGCAAAGTCCGCGAACTCCGACAGCAGGAAGGCCGCCGCCGACGCGATCACCAGGGCGCCGGGCGCGAGGCCCGCCGAAATGCCGGCGCCGGCGATGATGGCGGCGATGCCGAACTCCGTCCCGAGCCGCCGCTGCACCAGGTCGCGCAGCACCAGCGCCAGCCCCACCATCAGCACCCCCGACGGGGCCATCAGGCCGGGGGCGACCGGCAGCAGACACGGCCCCTTCAGCGTGCAGACGGTTCCCACATTGCCGATCATCCAGTTGGCGGCCGGGATGGTGAGGCAGAACAGGACGAGGAAAACCGCGCCCTCGATGTTCCTGCGTCGGTCGTTGGTCATTCTGTCGTTTCTCGTTGGCGTTTGAACTTGGCAAAGCCCTGTGCCCGCAACTGGCAAGCCGGACAGGTGCCGCAGCCGTAACCCCAGTCATGGCGCTGGCTCCGGTCGCCCAGGTAGCAGCTATGGCTTTCCTCGACAACGAGATCGAGGAACCCGGCCCCGCCCAGTTCCTCGGCCAAAGCGAAGGTATCCGCCTTGTCGATCCACATCAGCGGCGTATGGATTGTCTGCCGCTTGTCGAGCCCCAGCGTCAGGGCAACCTGCATCGCCTTGATGGTGTCGTCGCGGCAGTCCGGATAGCCGGAATAGTCGGTCTCGCACATGCCGGCGACGATGTGCCGGGCGCCGCGCCGATAGGCGATCGCGGCGGCGAAGCCGAGGAACAGGAGATTGCGGCCCGGGACGAAGGTGGTCGGCAGGCCGTTCTCGCCCATCTCGATTTCGGTGTCGCGCGTCAGCGCCGTCTCGGAGATGGCGGCGAGCGCGTCGATTTTCACCAGATGGTCTTCGCCCAAGCGCACCGCCCAGGCGGGATCGAGCGCGGCCATCTTCTCGCGCAGGGTGACGCGCACCGACAGCTCGATCGCATGGCGCTGCCCGTAGTCGAAGCCGACGGTTTCCACCCGCGAAAAGCGCTTCAGCGCCCAGGCCAGGCAAACGGTCGAATCCTGTCCGCCCGAAAACAGGACGAGCGCGGTGTCGGCGCCGATGGTCATCGTTCCTCGCTACTTGGGTTGGCGAGCTTCGTGCTAATGGACGGTGGGGAAACAAACAAGCAAGGCATAAAAATGAGCAGCCGAGGGCTGATCGCAGTCGACAAAATGGGCTGCAACGTCCTGTTCCTGGACGCCCAGACCTACGCCACCAAGAAGGTATTGGACGGCTTCCAGCGTACCGTTCACGAACTGCTGGTGATCCCGGACCGGGGGCTGGCTTATGTGCCGATCTTCGGCGACGGCATCCATGGCCGCAATCCGAACCCCGGCCATACCTTGTGCGTGTTCGACCTCGCGCAGGAAAGGCATCTCCTCGACATTGACCTGTGGCCCGCCATCGCGCCGCATACGCTCAAGCTCGGCCCCGACGGACTGATCTACATCACCTGCGAGACCAGCGCGGTCGTCCTGGCCGTCGACCCGGCGACCAATACCGTGGTCGACAGCATCGGCTCCGGCTCGACCAACGCGCACCGCCTGATCATCGCGCCGGACGGCCAGCGGCTCTATACCGAGAACGAGGAAGACGCCGAGGTGTCGGTGATCGACCTTCCCGCCCGCAAGCTCATCGGCAAGATCAAGACGCCGCAGCCCCTCGCCGGCATCGCCATCTCGGCCGACGGCGCCACGCTCGTCGCCGTGTCGGACCAAGATCCGGTGCTGTTCCTGATCGACACCGAGAGCGAGCGGGTGCGCGAGACCATCACCCTCGACAATGTGCCCAAGGCGGCGCAGATCGCGCGCTACAGCCCGGACTGGTCGTGGCTCGCCGTCACCAGCCTGAACAGCGGCACGGTCACCCTGATCGCGCCGGACTTCAAAGCGCAGACGACGATCGAAGTCGGCCAGCAGCCGATGGACATGGCGTTCCGCGGCGATGAGCTGTTCGTCGCCTGCCAGGGCGACGGCTCGGTGCACATCGTCGACTTAGCCGCGCGGCGCTGGAAGACGAGTTTCCAGGCC